>Ga0193964_1000003_pt1 | contig 146214 bp, 130 predicted proteins | sample FB_7_MG_FD_140323 | JGI IMG/M metagenome (GOLD analysis project Ga0193964, IMG submission 140323) | Microbial mat bacterial communities from the Broadkill River, Lewes, Delaware, United States - FB_7_MG | ecosystem: Environmental > Aquatic > Freshwater > River > Microbial mats | place: USA... | reverse complement strand
TCCCACTTATAATATTTTTCCAATAGCTCTTTTATATCTTCTAAATGTTTCATATCTTTTACACACTCTAATCTTTTCTTATAAGTTTACCATAATTTTTTTGCTTTGTCGTGGAGTGAGTAAAAAAGCAATCATATAAATGTGCTCATTGTAAAGTTGACTTTGTTGAAATTAATGATAGATTTGAAGCCAATAGTAAATTTATAAATTGTTCTTATAAAGTATATGAAGAAGGTGAAACTACATATACGAATGCCGAAGTTGATCATATTCAACCAATTAGCACAAGTGGAACTAATAAAAAAGAGAATCTTCAAGTATTGTGTAAATTATGTAATCGAGCAAAAAGTAATCTTATTACTTTAAAAACTGCTAATGAGTTAGAATATGCTTCATACTCTTTATCTGACTTAAGAACATTAAAATCAAGTGGTAAGAATCCTTACAACAAAGGTATATCTCACTTACATAAATTATTATATTTTTCTATTTTACGTGCAGATAGAAAATGTGAAGTTTGTAAATCTCATAGTAATGAATTAACTATGAGAAAAAAAATACAAAATGGTCCTTTAATTAGAAGTAACTTGGAAGTCATTTGTTCACAATGTTTAATAGAAAAATATTCACTGACAGTAACTTAATTTAAAACTGTTGCAGTAAATAACTCCTAAACAACCCAATATCCTGACTTGTATTTTGGATATCCATAATATCTCGTGGGTATCCATCACCAAAGTCATAGTTGCCTTTTTGCCAATCTATTTTATTTTTGAGTGGCTCTATATACTTGGCAAAGTCTGATACAAGATAGCTTCTATCCTCTAAATAGCTTGGATTTTTGCGTAAGATTTTTTTATAAATTATCTCTTCCATAATGGTTGCGAGTGCTAAGATACCTGCACCATGCGTAAGGCGTGTCTTTTGAGGGCTAAGTTTCCAATCATCAGGAAAGGTCTTTGCAACTGCTCCCCAAAAGGCATTGAGTAGATTGGTCATTGACTCTATATCATTCATACCTAGTTCATGCTCACTCAACTCATAAAGTATCCCATCGGTTAGACTAGCGTTTATTGCTTTGATCAAAGTATTGTCTTTAAGATAGCCTTCGGGGTAGGTATGTGTTTTAATAGCATGATAAAAGGGCGAATGGACTTGATTGTTCATAATAGCAATTAGATGATTGGGAAGTTTTTTGTCTTTATAGGTAGAGGGGAGTTCACTGCTAACTTCAGGTAGTAGTTCATAGATGAGAGGTTTGGGTAGTGGTTTGGTATTGTTGATGAGCAAAAATTGCTCTCGTTGCTCATCGGTATCATCGGTAATAAAGGCATTGATAACTACCTCAAACGCATCATTTTGTAGATTACTCAGAGCCGTTGAGCGTTGCTGTCCATCTACGATCTGACCATAGATTTTATCTTTGGGAATCAAGATGTATCCAAAGTCACTATTATTCTCTAATGGTTCAAATTTGACATGAGAATCAAAACAGATCACTATAGAGTTGGCTAAAATCGACGTTTTATCTGATAGATAGGTCGTAATCTCTTTAATATGCTTGGTCACTTCGATTCGTTGGTATCCTTGTAGTTTGCCTTCATCATCACGTTTGATTCTATCGATGGATGCAAAGTTGAGTATCTCTTTGCCTATGGCTTTGAAGGTATATATCGCTTTACCGTGTTGGTTGATTTTAAGTGCTGGAAACTTTAGCATATATTGTGTGCCTCTCTTAATGCTTCTAATTCTCGTTGGAACTGCCAAAGGTTATGAAATCCTCGTCGTCGGTTACGATTGGAGTTTCTAAAGATAATTGTCTCTATCTTTGCACTTTGGCATATCTCACATTGGCAGATTTGCCAATATCGGGATGAAAGTATATCTCTATATCTCTGAATAGGTACTTTATCTCTAAAGATTAACTCATATTTTTCGATAGCCTCTAGGGTGTTGTCTAAACTCTCTTGTCCTTTATCATAAGCTCGAATGCACTTAAGGGCATTTTTTTCTAATGTTTGTGCTACTTTTTGATCAATTTCACCCGAAGAGATTTTACGTTTGAGCTTCGCTGTACTATCAGAGGAAGGTATGCGTACAGCAGTATAGTGTTTATCGGGTGTAAAATAGTTGTCTTTACTATCTTTAAATGCCTTGATCAATGGTGAAGTAGAATCAAAACTTGTGATTTTATAGGGTACGAATCTCTCTAACTGTTTAGCTTTTGCAAATCCTAGGAGGTGTATACGTATCTCAAGCCCTATCTCATCTCGTATTGCTTTAACTATCTCTTCACAAAGATTGGCATCAAGAGGGACTAAACCTCCAATAGCGATATAGTCATATCCCATCTCTACAAGTTGACGAGAGGCTTGTTTCATGCTATTGGGAGACCATGCCTGCACTACACCAATGGGGTGAAACTCTACTTTTTGCTCTCTACACACTTTTAAAAACTCTTTGGCATTTTGTAACGTAATATTGTAGCGTTTTTGCATCTCAGGAGTGACTTTAAAGTTATCATCAAACTCACCATCAGTGTCGTATCGTTTATCGTATTCAAAGATAATATGGTCAACCGACATACCAAAATCAAACCCACAATCTTCATAGAATTTAACCGTATCCTCTACACTATAGGGAGGTTTATCGAGGGCATGGTAGCTAAAGGCTCCATTATCTCCAAAAACATCCCCATCGTAGTAGCGTAAAAATCGCTTGACACCTTGTAGCTTTAGTCTGCGTGATTGTGCTTCACTGTAGGCTCTACTTGATGATTTATAGACTCCATCATCTAATAATCCACGTGAGATCAACATTCCATCATAGGGTTTTTGTTTGAAGACTTCATGAGGGTATCTATCGGTTCGTTGGAGTATTCTATTGGGGGAAAACTCATCGTTTAAGAAATCATAATTAGGGTCTATCGTGTCTTGTGCATCGGCAAAAATAAATTTCATATACTCTCAAATCTCTTTGTTAAATTGTCTAATAATATAGTTAGTAAGCAGTCGTTTATGGGTAGGTGTATTTTGAATATCGTTCCACTTTAAATCCAACTCTTCCCAACTACCTGATGACCACCTGCAGTAACTTTTGAGTTTTTCAAGCTCTTTAATGATACGCATCTCTATCTTTTTGTCATTGGGGTTGATATTACGCATAATAATATCCATAAGACTCCCAATAGCAAAGATACCACTACCGTGCATCAGACGACTTTGCTGAGGTGTTTTACCCCAATCTTCATGAAAGACCTTTTTAACGGCTCCCCAATAGAGATAAAGAATTTTTAAAATATTCTCATAATCACTATCCTCTCCATTGATAGAGATATAAGGGTATAGTGAGCCTGAAGGGTTGTTAATAGAGTTTTTGAGTACCTCTATAATAGAGTTGTGTGATATTACTGGTGAGAATCGATCATCATTTTCTGTTGAGACTTTTTTTATCAATCCATAAAAGGGAGAATTAGGGTCAAAATTAAGATACTCTGTAATACGAGAGGGAATAAGACGAATACTCAAATCCGATGGCAAAATTGTTTTTACGGTAGGTAATAACTCATCAATTAATCCTCTTGGTAGAGGCTTTGTCTTATTGACACGTATAAATTGTTCTCTTTGAACTTCTAAATCTTTTGCTAAAAAGGCTATCACAGGGATAGGTAAATTTGGTTTTTCGCATCGACTCAAAGCCAAAACTCTTTGCTGTCCGTCTACTATCCATGCTGTTTTAAATCCCTCTTCTTTTAGAGGTATTTTGAGCGTGCCAGCTGTCGAAAACTTATCAGAGTCCACTTTTGGTCCTCTTGTTTTGATAAACTCAACCTCTTCATTAATAGCTAAGATAATTGCATTTGGAAAAATCACGTCACTAGAGTTTAGGTAACTTAATATGTCATTGACATGTTTTTTGACCTCTTTTCGCTGTAAACCATGAAGTTCATTATTTTCATCTCGATAGATTCGTGATATATCGGCAATCTTCAAGATATTGGCAGCTTCTATAAAAAAGCTATAGAGTTTAATATTAGCATTTTGTTTTGTTAGTAGGGCTCTAAGCGTGAGTTGTTTCATCTAATATCCTATTCTTAACTTTTTTAAAGAGGGCATTAAATCTCTTTTGCTCACACGCTAAATTATTTTCTCGTAGATGCTTTAGACCACTTGTTGCACTTGTAATATTGTGTTGCTCTATCTGTTTTTGTATAAAGCTTTCTAAAAAATCATTATCTTTTTGTTCTCTTTTGGGTACTTGATAAGTGTCAAGGTGCTGTAATTGTTTTTGAATAAAGAGATTAAGTTTTTTTCTATTGAGTGTTAAGTTATTTTTTAAAATCTGCTCACTTAACCAATATAAGGCTCTTTGATTGATTGAAGAGAGAGTACCTTTTTCTAAAACATTAAATTTTGAATCAATAGAGAGTCGTTTATCTTTTATTTTTGGAGGTAAATCACTTTTACTTGTTGAGATAATAAATAGATTGTCTTGATAGATATCAATTAAATCTTCTATAGTTTTTTGAGTAGCAGTTAAATATTCATTGGATAAAGCAATAAAGACTTTAGCGTTTTTATCCAGTGATGATAAGTCAAAACGATTAACTAAATCCCACCATTTTTGAGATATATTATAAGAGTCTTCAATCTGTGATATGCTGTCCAAATGATTTTTTGAAAAAGTACAAGAGTAGGGCGTAATGAGCTTTTGAGAGTTAATCAGTCCATAACCCGCAGACATAATCAACAATTCCGTATCATATTTTTTATGAAAAACAGACAAAGCTTTTTTAACACTGCTCCACTGTACTCCAGCATAGAGGTCTATTGCTTTGTGAGTATTATTATCAATAACTTTTGACCACTTTACATGGAACTGATCTAATGAAGTAAATTGTTTACTGTATGATAATAGTTGAGTCTTTTGTTTAGGTTGAATACTCTTTTTACTAGTACAGGATGTAATAATATATACTTTTTGCATACAGTTTCTCTCAATAATTTAATATTATATTATACTGAAACTGTATTAAAAATCAACCCTATTACGACCATTCTCTTTAGCTTTGTAGAGGTTTTCATCCGCCTTTTGATAAATTGCTTCTTTATCAAGGCTTTTCTCTTTGGGTTTATAGACTAGACCAATAGAGATGGTGACAATATTGGCTGCAGAGTTTTTTGTATGGGGAATGCAAAGCTTGGCAACACTTTGTCGTAGTGCATTGGCTTTTTGAATTGCCTCTTCACTTGAATCATTATTGAGCAGTAGTGCAAACTCTTCACCACCTAAACGAAAAGCAAAATCTCCTCCTTTGGTTGCAAATCGATTGAGTATCTGTCCTATCTTCTTTAAGACTTCGTCTCCTGCTTGATGTCCATAGGTATCATTATAATCTTTAAAGTGATCCAAATCAATCATCATAAAGCAGAGGTTAGTTTGTGAGTTGAGTCGATCATCCATGATCTGATTAAAATATCTTCGATTGTAGACCTTTGTAAGTTCATCTTGAATGGCAAGCTCTTCGATCTTTTTTTTATCCGTGATATCTTGACGTATAGCAGTATAGCCAATTTTTTGACCTGTATTATCATCAAAGTCAGGAAAGATAGATGTATCTGCCCAGTAAAAGGTACCATCTTTTTTCTTGTTTTTGACCTCTCCAGACCAGCTATGATTATGTGAAATTTCACTCCATAATGATTGGTAGATGTTTTTTGGCATATCACTGTGGCGTGTGATATTATGGTTTTTGCCAAGAAGCTCCTCTTTTTCATAGCCAGAAATATTGCAAAATGCCTGCGAGACATCAATGATTTTTCCATTAAGATCGGTAGAGGAGTAGATAACATTTTTATCCATAACCTCTACATAGTGAGCGATTTTCTCTTCGGCTTTTTTAAGCTTTGTAATATCAATAGAATTAAAGAGCAAAGTCTTTTTATCGGGCATCAGTGAGATAGAGATATTGGTATAGACAATTTTATTATCTTTGACAATCCAGCGTTTTTCAATATTCTCAACGTGCCCTTTTTGCATTACAAGAGCAAGTAGTTTAGTATCCTTTGTTTGACTTAGAGAGGTACAGCTTTTATTTAAAAGCTCCTCTTTGGAGTATCCTGTAATTCTTGAATAGGAGTCATTGACCAAAATAAAATTGGTCTCCAAATCGGTTAGGGCAATACCGTTATGCGAGTGATTAAAAATCATCTCAAACTCCTGCTTACTTTTTTGCAGCTGATCCATCTTATCTTTGAGTTCATCGACAGTTTGAGAAAGCGATTGTTGAAGCTTATGAATTTTAAGATGAGTGCTTACCCGAGCTAAGAGCTCCTCTTTGGCAAAAGGTTTGGAGATATAATCAACTGCACCTGCGTTAAAGCCTTTGACAATACTCTTTGGGTCTCTTTGTGCGGTTAAAAAGATAAGAGGAATGTTAATGGTTTCAATGTTTTTTTTAAGGTGTCTAGCCACTTCATAGCCATCCATCTGAGGCATTACCACATCAAGGAGTATTAAATCAGGTTTTTCATCTTTGAGAATATCAAGAGCATTTTGACCACTCGTTGCTACTCGAATTTCGTAGAACTCATGAAGAATACCTGCTACAATATTGATATTAACAGGTTCATCATCTACAATCAAGATAATTTTTTTATCCATTTAAAGTGCTCCTTTGATCTCTAAAAGCAATCTATTGATATTTGGATAATTAAATGTGTTAAAGGCATCGGTAAGATCTTTGATGAGTTTTTTATCAACTATACTATCAAGTTGAAGAGTGAGTTGTTCAATCCGATCTTGTGCTATAAAACTTCGTTTTTTACTCTCCTCAATGAGAGTATCAAGTTGCTTATGTAACTCCTCTTTTGAGTTGTTGATATTGGTAAGATGGTTTTGCTCTACTGCAGTGTTTTGAAGCGTATGGATAATATTTTCAACAACGACATTAAACACATCTTTAAGTACGGGTATAAGAGAGACAATCTCCTCATTATCATTGGATTGATAAATTTTAGAAGCATAATAGTAGAGATCAGTGAGTGCCAAGTTACCGCTTAGACCTTTAAGATTATGCATTAAAGCATCAAACTCTTGAGAGTTGATATCGAGTGTTTCGAGTTGTGTTAAAAAGTTCTCTCTATCTTGGGCAAAGATTTTTAAATTTTTATAGATACTCTTTTGATCGTAGTTAAATCGCTCCATTAATTCATCTATATTAATCCCTTCAATGGGCTCAATCGTTGCTGTTTTGGGTTTGTTCAAAGTTATTATTGTAGGAGTAATTTTTAAATATTGCATCAGAACTTTTTTAAGTGCTTCCATATCTATGGGCTTGGCTAAATGTTCGTTCATACCTACATCATGGCTCTGTTTTAAATCCTCACGCATAACAGCAGCACTCAGTGCAATAATAGGAATATCTTTGTTGAAAGCACGGATTTTTTGTGTTGCTTCAAAACCATCCATAATAGGCATCTGCAGATCCATAAATATAAGATCAAAATGCTCTCTTGCCACCTTTTCTACCGCTGTTTTACCATTATCTGCACACTCTACATCAAGACCAAAATTTTCAAGATTTTGTTTTGCAACAATTTGGTTGATCTCATGATCTTCAACAAGCAATATCTTACCTTTGGCTCTAAATTGATCTTTTTTGACAATTTTGCTAACCTCTTCAGGTTCTTGGATGAGAAGATTGAAGAGTGTAGAAGCAGTAAAGGGTTTAAGCAGTATTTTACTGATTTTTAAATCTTGACTTAAAAACTGCATCTCTTCCATCGATGAATATGCAGTGATTAAGATAAACTCGGGTCTCTTCTCTTTACAATTATTTTGTATATGCTTGATGAGCTCAATACCATCCATATGAGGCATTTTCCAATCGGTGATTAGGTAGTCAAAAGTTTTTGTTTTTATTTTCTCTACTGCACAAGAAGCACTGTTGCACAAGGTTACTTTGGCTTTAAATGATTTTAGAATAGTTTTTAAAATATCTCGGCTTACTTCCAAATCATCAACTACAAGAAACTCTTTATCTTTTAGACTCTCTATCTCAAGGTTACTCTCTTCAATACTCTCATATCTCAAAGGAAGTTCAAAACTAAAAGTACTTCCAACCCCCTCTTGGCTCTCAAGGTGCATTCTCCCACCCATCATCTCAACGAGTTGCTTGGATATTGCAAGCCCTAAACCTGTACCACCATATTTGCGTGTATTGGATGCATCGGCTTGGTTAAATGCACTAAATAGCTTGGCTTGATTTGCAGATGAGATACCGATTCCTGTATCTTTTACGCTAAAAAGCAGTCTAGTGCTATCTCTATTTTTATCCAATACAGTAATATCTATCTCAACATAACCTTTCTCGGTAAATTTAATCGCATTTCCCGTTAGATTAGTCAATACTTGAATAATACGAAAGGGATCACCGATAAGATGATTATTGACTTTAGGGTAGATACAGCAGTTGAGGGTTATTCCTTTTTGTTCTACTTGATAGCTAAAAAGATCAGAAAGTTTATGCAGCATCTTATCAAGTTCAAAAGAGATTGACTCAAATTTCATCTGATGGGCTTCAAGTTTGGAGTAGTCTAAAATATCATTGATGATTGTTAGCAGTGCAGTTGAAGAGGTGACCGATTTATTAAGATAATCTCGTTGTATAACATTAAGATCGCTTTGAAGTACAAGTTTTGTCAATCCTATAATACCATTGAGTGGTGTACGTATCTCATGAGACATATTAGCCAAAAACTCTGATTTTGCTCGTGTTGCTCTTTCAAGCTCTATTACTTTCTCTTCAAGTTGGGATGTCTTTTCATCTACTTTTTGTTGAAGCGTGGCATTGAGGCTGTCAAGCTCATTGGAGGTAACATTAATAAGGTGTGAAAGAGCAACCAATGAATCAGAGTTATAGTCTCGTTTGAGTAAGCAGTAGTTTTTATCAACTCTACGCTTATCTCCCTCATTTTCACTGAGTGCCAAAAGCGTCATGGTTTGATTAAGCAGCTCACACTCTTTGTGTTTGTAAAACTCCCCGTAGGTAAAAAAACCACTCACTGATTGTTGATCATTGATAAATTGTCCAAATTCCAAGTAGGCACTCTCTTGTAAAAATCTTCGTCTTGCCATACACGAATAGATAAAGATCGACTCAATATTACTTATGTTGGCAAAGTGAGGATCTTGAGAACTTGCTTCAAGAATCAACTCCGCATTACCAAAACCAAACTGGACAATATCGCCCTTTTTAAGATTACCTGCAAAGATCAATGAACCATCTTCGTTTTTACCTAAAATTGCACGAGCAATTTTTAATCCGTGACGTTTGATAATAAGAGGAAACTCGATGCCTATGGCAGGAAGCTTGGTTGCCGCATTGTCGCCTAAGTAGTATCGGTAAATATCATAAGCAGGTTGATTGTTGATTTCATAAAGCAGATTTTTATCGGCTTTGGTAATCTCTAAATGCGGCCCAACCCCCTGCCAGCCAAAGTTATACTCATTATAGACTCTTAAAACATCTGAATCAATCGCAACCCCTACAGCACCATGAGATAAAATCTCATCATGAGTAAAAACGCTCGTTCCACTAAAAGAGGCTTTATCACCTGCTAAACCTCCTGCCAATACCACTTCATTGTTAATTGATGAGACTCCCTTTAAAAACTCTTCGCCATTAGTTCCCAAGCCATCTGCAAAGAGTATTAATACTTTGCTCTTATCTGTAAGAAGTTCTTTGGCTAAATTGGCACCCAAAGCAAAACTGTCTCCATCGCTATTGATTTGTGATGCAACTTTGAGAGTACTCTTTTCAAAGATGCTGCAACTGACTACTATTTTATCCGTAGAGACCTTATCATCTAGTATCTCTCCATCTGTGGTTGAGCCAATAATTTGTGCTTGTGGCACAAGTTCTTTAATAGAGTTTATAATATTTTGAAGATCATCTTGATAATCAATAGCAGAAAAAATTTGAATCAGTATATTTTTTTGATGCTTCAATGTATTGTGATTTATAAAATTTTCAAACTCTTTTTTGTTATTAAAATAGGTGTTGTAAGTTTTCATACGACTCTTATCTCCATTGATTTATAGGCTCTTAGTATGTTGTATATTGAGGTATTTTACTTATATCCTAATAAAACTTTTTAATTCTATTTTTTTATGATCTAAGTTGTTGTAGTGTATCATTTAGCCTTTTGGATAGCTATAAAAACCATCTTGGATAATTATATTATTTTTGTCTATAAAAACTCCTTTGTAACTAAGCTCTCTCTTTTCTTATGTTATAATATCTTCACTTTAAAAAAGTAGGGAATGGATAATGGAGAGTTTGGTTTTTTCGATATTAGCACTCTTTTTACTTGCAGGGGCAATTGGGATCGTTGCTCTAAAAGAGAGTATCTACAGTGCAATGAGTTTTTTGCTCGTTATGGTGGCGATGGCAGGGATGTATGCTCTGCTTCATCAAAGTTTTTTGTTTTTGGCTCAGATTCTTGTGGGTGTGGGGGCTGTGGTGGTGCTCTCTTTGATGATTATCCTCTCTATTAATCTTAGAATTGAGAATTTACCCTCACAGCAAATTACACCCAAAAAGATTGGTTTTGTACTTACAATGGTAGCACCTATTGTGATTATACTCTTTTATGCTATTGGTAAAACGGATCTTAGTTTTGCTCCTGTAAGCCAAGAGTTTGGAGGGATTAAGCTCGTTGGAAGTGAGCTCTTTAGCCACTGGGTGCTTCCATTTGAGGTGATCTCTATTTTGCTACTAAGTGCCATGGTGGGTGCGGTAGTGTTATCACGTAGGAGGTTGGATAGTGACTCCTGAAAACTTTTTATATCTTGCCGTAGTTCTTTTTGCCATTGGATTGGTAGGAATAATGCTACGTCGCAATCTATTTGTGGTCTATCTAAGTATTGAGTTGATGCTTAGCAGTGTTAATTTGATCCTTGCTACCTTTGCACGCGTGCAGGGGGATATGGGTGGGGGGATTATTGCTTTGTTGATGATTGCCGTTATTGCAGCTGAGGCAGCGATATTTTTATCTTTGATTATCTATATCTACCGTACCACCAAGACGGTCGATAGTAAACGTATCACCAAACTTGCCAATCAAGAGGAGAAGTGATGGAAGTTTTGTTATCTCTTATTGTGATTTTACCCTTTTTATCCTCTATGATTTTAGGACTCTCTTATCTTATTGATGAAGAGAGAAAGCTTGGCAACACCTACTACACCTACATTGCAGTGGGTGTACCTGTACTCATTACACTCTTTAGCTTTATACTGATTGCTCATATGTTTCCTCAATCAAGTGATACCACTCTCTATGCTCATCTCTTTAACTGGGTGAGTGTGGGCTCTTTTACCATTGAGCTTAGCTTTATGCTTGATAGGCTCTCACTGGTGATGATAAGCTTTATCACCTTTATTGCTACACTCATTCATATCTATGCTGTGGGGTATATGCGAGAGGATGAAGGATTTGGGAAGTTTTTTGCCTACTTTAACTTCTTTTTGGCTTCGATGCTCTTGTTGGTACTTGCTTCCAATCCCATCATTTTATTTATTGGATGGGAGCTGGTGGGCTTGGCTTCGTATCTACTTATTGGATTTTATCACAAAGAGCACAGCAATATCACCGCTGCCAATAAAGCCTTTATTGTCAATAGGGTAGGGGATTTTGGATTTATTATTGGTCTTGGCGTGCTCTTTATTACCTTAGAGGGGCAAGGCTTTAGCTTTGAAGCGATCCAAAATGGCATTGGAGGGTTATCTTCTTCGACATTGACCTTTGTGGGATTGATGCTCTTTGTAGGAGCGATGGGCAAATCGGCTCAGATACCTCTATACGTTTGGCTTCCCGATGCGATGGCAGGACCCACACCCGTCTCAGCACTCATTCACGCGGCGACAATGGTAACGGCAGGGGTCTATATGGTGGCTCGTTTTGGCTTTTTGTATAATGAGATTCCTGATATTGGGCTCTTTATCGCCTATATTGGGGCTTTTTCGGCACTAGCCGCAGCTTTGATGGCATCGTTTGAACGTGATATTAAAAAGATCTTAGCCTACTCAACGATGAGTCAACTGGGCTATATGTTTATTGCTGTTGGGCTTGGGGCGTATGGAGCAGGGATCTTTCATGTCTTTACCCACGCCTTTTTTAAAGCTCTGCTCTTTATGGGGGCAGGGGCGGTGATTGTAGCCTTGCATCATGAACAAGATATCTTCAAGATGGGCAATTTGCGTAAACATCTACCCAAAACTTTTATCACGATGTTGATTGCTACTTTGGCAATTACCTCCATTCCTCCTTTTGCAGGGTTTTTCTCAAAAGAGGCAATTATCAACCATGCCTATTTGAGCGAGAACTATACACTTTGGGTAATGGCGATCTTTACAGCCTTTTTGACAGCTTATTATATGTTTAGGTTAATCTTTGTGGTCTTTATGGGTAATGTCCAACGAGAATACAGTAAGCTTCAACCTCTTGGCAGATGGATGAGCATACCACTTATTATCTTGGCAGTGGGTTCGGCTACGGTAGGATTTTTGGGCATTGGGCATGGCTTTGGTAATTTTATCGCTCTGCCTGATCGTAGCATCGAAGATGTTGCACACAACACCGAATATATCTTGATGGGCATTAATATTACAGTTGCACTAATAGGCATAGTTTTAGCCTATCGACTCTTTGGTACTTTAGCCACTCCACCCAAAGCCGATATCCCCTTCAAGGTCTTTATAATGCGTAAGTTTTTTGTTGATGAGTTCTACGATCGACTCTTTGTACGAAACATTCGAGGGCTAAGTAGCTTTTTTGACCGTGTGGTGGATGCTAAGATCATTGATGGAGTCTTTGGAGGGTTGAGCTTAGGCTATATAGAGGTAGGAAAGCTATTTAACTCTTTTCAAAATGGAACAGTACGTCACTACGCTACCTATTTTATCTTTGGGGTTTCTCTGATGTCGTTGGGACTACTCTTTTTACTGGAGGTTAAGTGATGCCATACATACTTTCAACTATTCTCTTTTTGCCCTTGATTGTAGCGGTTGTGATGGGGATATTACGTGTTAGCACGCATACTCTAAAAGTTGCTTCTCTCAGTGCTTCGCTAATGGTACTGCTCTTTGTACTCTATGTTGTGACTCAATTTGACTCCTCTCAAGGAATGCAGTTTACCTATGTAGCACCGTGGATTACCTCTTATGGGATCACCTACTTTATTGGATTGGATTCAATCTCACTCGTGTTGCTGCTACTGATTGCCTTTTTGATGCCACTGATCTATCTTGCTATTTGGGATGAAGAACGCAAGGGGTATTTTTACAATTTGTTATTGCTTCAAACTGGGGTAGCAGGGGTAGTCCTCTCATTGGATTTGATTCTTTTTTATCTCTTTTGGGAGAGTATGCTGCTGCCCATCTTCATTATGATTGGAAGTTACGGTTATGGGATGCGTCACTTTAATGCGATGAAGATTATTGTGATGACCGTTTTTGGATCGATGAGTATGCTACTAGCCATTCTCTATCTAGGCTATACGCACTTTAGTACCTTGGGGTGGTGGAGTTTTGCCTTTTCAGATCTAAGCAAGCTGATCTTTGAGCCTCAAACTTCGATTCTCTTAGCAGCTGGATTTTTGCTCGCTTTTGCTATCAAAATCCCACTCTTTGGTTTTCATACATGGATGGCACCAGCTTATAACTCCTCGCCCACGGCTATTGTAGTGGTGCTTTCAGCCGTGATGGCAAAGCTTGGGGTCTATGGACTCTTCCGTTTTAGCTATACGCTCTTTGAAGCTCCGCTAATACACTACACCCCTTATTTGATTGGACTTTCACTCATTGGAGTGGTATTCTATTCCATTCATGCGGTAATGGAGCGAAACCTCAAACGTATCTTTGCCTTCTCATCGGGGGCACACCTCTCGCTGATTGCACTGGGGCTCTTTTTGACCAATATCTACGCATGGAGTGGTGGTATCTATCTGGTGGCAACCCATGCCATTGCATCGGCTGGAATCTTTTTGATGATTGGAATGTTGGGGAAACGAACGGAGAGTATTCGTGTGGCTGATCTTGGAGGGATTGCCTCAGTCGCTCCTCGTTTTGCTTTTTTCTTTGTCTTTTTTGCTCTTGCCATCACGGGTGTGCCTGGTACGGGTGGATTTGTGGCGGAGCTACTCATTATAATAGGAGCGTTTAAGTACCATTTTTGGGTGGGGGTAGCAGCAGCGACGACAATGCTAGGGGCAATACTCTTTATCTTTTGGACACTGCAACGCACGATTTATGGCAAAACACAAACGCAGACGCACCGCTTTGAGGATTTAGACTCCATTGAGATAGGGATCTTAACTCCATTGGTGGTGATTTTGGTTGTGACAGGAGTCTTTCCTTCGATCTTTTTGGAGTTTTTTGATGCCACTATTGAGATGGGGCTTGCATCCTTGGGAGGTGTAAAATGATAGACTTTGTTATGGCACTCCCACTTGCTTTGGTCTTTATCGGTGGATTGGCACTTATGCTCTTTAGTTTAGTCAAGCGTGTAGAGATTCGTAACTACAATCTTGTTACCGTTGCTTTTTTGGCAGTAGCACTACTACTGGAGCTTATTATTTTTCAAAGTGTTGATAGAGGCTATCTCTTTGAGGATATCTTTGCCAAGATGTTTATTGTCGATAAACTCTCCACACTCTTTGATATTCTCTTTTTGGGCGGGGCTATCTTGACACTGCTCATCAATAACTTCTATTTTAAGAGTCGTGACTACTATAATGGGGAGTTCTTTGCACTATTACTTTTTAGCATCTTTGGAATGATGATGTTGGCTCATGCCAATGAGCTGATTACCGCCTTTATCGCCATTGAGCTAGCCTCCATTAGCCTCTATGTGTTAGTGGGGTACAATCGCCACTCCATACGAAGCTCCGAAGCGATGCTTAAATACATTATCTTGGGTTCTATTGCTGGGGCATTTTTTATTTTGGGAGCAGCTTTGGTCTATGGGGTAACAGGCTCAACTTATCTAGGTGAGATACTCACTTTTATTCAAACTCACTCCAATCAAGATATGACGCTGCTCATTGTGGGGATGATGTTTATTCTAATCACGCTACTTTTTAAAGTGGGTGCGGTTCCCTTTCACTCATGGGTTGTCGATGTCTACAAAGGAGCACCTTTTCCTGTGACGATGTTTATGGCAACGACCTTTAAAATTGCTATTTTTGCACTACTGCTTCGTCTCTATCTCGTTGATTATGCCCCCTTTTATGCTATCTTCTCCGATATAATCAAAGTCATTACCATTATAACTTTGTTAGGTGGTTCACTGCTTGCTATTTCGCAAACCAATCTCAAAGGGATGCTGGCTGCTTCAAGTATAGTCCATGTAGGCTATATGCTCATTGCCATCTATGCAGTTGGGATGGGTTCAGATATGGCTGCTTTGGCAATTATCTTCTATCTTATCTCTTATTTTTTGAGTGCTGTGGGGGCGTTTGGGATATTGAGCTTCCTTGCCTCTCAAAAACAGACCAAAGGATTGAGTTTTAATGACTTTAAAGGTTTTGCCCATGAACGCCCCTATATGGCAGCGATGATGACGATTTTTATGCTCTCTTTAGCAGGCTTTCCCTCTACCATTGGCTTTTTGGGTAAGTTCTATATCTTTATCTCTGCCATTGAATCAGGTGAGATTTTATTGGCTGTATTTGGTATTATTATCGCCTTTATCTCGATCTACTACTATTTTAAATTGATTGCTTTGATGTATTTTTATCCCACCACCAATCCCAAGCAGAAATTTCCTATTACCATTAGTAGTATTTTGATGGGGATAATGGCAATGATGGTTATTTGGGGTGGAATTGGTACGGGACTCATTCCTTTTTTCGCTGGTGCTGATGGACTACTCAATATTGCCTCTGAAGCCATTAAGATGATGGGGCAATAAGTTCTATTTTTTCAGCGATTGCATATAGGGTTTTAAAAAGGCTTTTCCTTTTTCAAACTCCTCTTTAAAGAGTGTTCTAATCTCCTCTTGAGAGAGTATCTCTCCTTTTTTGGTACGATTAAAGTAGATGCAGAGCAGTCGCCCTAGTGCATAGGTTATAGCTCCTGAGTAGATGGCATTAAACACAGAGCCATAGACGGGAATAAGCTTTACAACTTGTCTGCCCAAAAGTGATAAGAGAAACGATCCTCCAAGGGCTGTTGTCAATTCAGTTATTACTTTTTTACTCAATTTTTGGTTATAAAGTGAAGCGATGGAGTTGAGCATCTTGCCTTGAATAGAAGTAACGATTGGAATGGATGCCATTGGTACAGGGATCATCTCAGAACCTCCTGCCAAAATAGCGTGGGTGATAATATGAGGATGGGCTTTAGAGGCGTAGATATCATTAAATGAGCCCATCATAAACTCACGAATCGTATAGGGAAAAACATCTTCAATAGCATCCCAAAGGGCTTCCAATCCGTAGTTTATATTGTGGTATCCATCTTCAACTTTTGTAAAATCAACCACCACAAACTCTTTGACATCGATACCCTGCTCCTTAAAACTCTCACGTTGCTTTAAGATTGAACGCTTAAGATTTTTGGGCACTCCCCTAAAAGTATCTTGATCAAAGGGATAGGGTTCAATATGCTCCATCTCAATATCTTCATATCCCTCATGTATCGTTGTTTGTACCACAACAATGGGATAGTTTTGTTTATGCGTAATCTCTCTAAGATTTTCAAGTAGTCTCTCAAGATTATGATCAAGTGCTTTGATGACTACCATCAGGATATGACTATTTTGTCCAAATATCTCTATATCCTCGCGAGGATCATAATCAATTTCACCCAATCCTTTGGTATCAAGAAACTCAATAAAGGGCTCTTGGGCAGAGGGGAATGGGTACTTACTAGAGAATTTTGTACACGCCTCAAAACCGTTACCAATCTCTATACCGTTTTGCTTGGTCAAAGCTTTGACAATGGATGTTTTGCCCGATTGAGCCTTGCCAAATAGCCAAAAGGTAGGAGTAGGCATAGAGTTTTTGAGCGTTTGTAACTGCTCTTGAATCTCTTGTGAGTCTACTTTAGGAGAGAAGATAGACTCTTTAAGAGTACTAAATTGTCCTTTAAGTTGTTTTTTATATCTATCAAACATCCAGACTCCTAAGAGTTTTATTTTTTTTTAGGTTTTATTATTGTATCATCTAAAAACTACACTTAAGGAATACTCCATGAAAAAGATGATGGTACTGTTACTGTTTTTATCGGCTTTTCTCTTTGGTAGCACCAATATTATAATCAAAAGTGGCTGGCAACTCGTTGGTCTCAACCATGATGTTGACAATATGTCCATTTTTGAGAGCCAAAATGTTGATCAAGTTTGGGTCTATGATGCCACAAGCCAACACTGGAGTGGTTATTCACCCGATTCTCAAACACTACTCAAAATTCAAGCCTCACATACCCTTATATCACAAATTGATAAATGGCAAGGAGTTTGGATTAAAAGTAAGCAAGATTGGACTTTGAATCAAGAGACCCCAAGCAGAGAGAATACTCCAATTGAGACGATAGAACTCAAAGCAGGATGGAATCTTATCTCTATTCCACTTGATAGTGTCATCTCTCCCAAACTCTTTGATGAAGAGACCTTGATATGGAAATACTCCAATAACGATTGGGAGGTCTTTGATAAAGCTGAACCCACCAATATCAAACCCATTGAGAGCATCAAAAGCAGTGATGGTATTTGGGTGAAAGTAGATGAGGATAAGAGTATTGACATCTCCAAGCAGAGTGCCTCTCTCCAGACCTTTGCCACGCAAGATGAGATGAAAAGCTATCTTGAGACACTTCTAAGCGTCAATTACTACCCTATACCTTATTATGATACTGTTATGGATGGTGCACCGATGCCTGTACCAACGCAAGTACCTGCTGTAGAAGATAGCTATTTATCATCACCCTCCAATGATATTAAAGAGGCAGGTGATACCACCTCCACCAACTTGCAAGAAGAGGGCGTAGATGAAGCTAATACGATTCAAAATGATGGCAAATATGTCTACTATCTTAACAAAAATACCAATATAATAGAGATACGTAGTTTTGGTGACCTTGTCAATAACTCTACCCAACCTTTAGCCACGATTGATCTCAATGGTGAATTTAATACGATTGATTCATTCTATCTCTACAATAATAAGCTTATTACTATCTCCAATACAAACTACTACTATACAGAGGGTAAAGAGATTGCTACGTACTATGATTATGGTTCAAAAACTAAGCTTCTTATTACAATTTATGATTTAAGTGATATTGATAATATTACAAAGCTTGAAAGCTTTACCCTAGATACCACACTGATTAGCTCACGTATTGTAGAGAATAAACTTATATTAGTGAGTAACTTTACACCTTATGCTGATTTTGAGTATCCTAAAATTTATGTAGATGGTTATGAAGATTGCCAACCTAATAATTCTACACCCCCTACAGCGATACCTTATGTAACTACTACTACGAATGTGACACCTGAAGCTATTCCCATTGAAACTCCAACTATCGTCCCTGTTCCTGTTGATAGCGTTAGTAAGGTTCTACGCCTTTCACCTGTGCCAGGTGAGACACTCCCTCCTGATGTTATTGAAGAGTACTATCACTATGAAAAGTGCAACAGTATCAATTTTGATAGTGATGGACGAGCCTATAAGTATGATTACGATAATCCTATCATTACCAATACATACCTCATGCCACAGCTCAACTACTCCAAATACAGTGGCGATCTGCTCTCTTATAAGAGCTTCTATGCACCCTTTAAACAAGACCAAAGTACGACTGTAACCATTGTCTCATCCTTTGATTTAGAGACTTTGGAGTTTATCAAAAGCAGTGCCATTGTAGGCAATAGCAATATCGTTTACGCTTCGACCAACGCACTCTATACCATTTCACAAGAGTATCCCATTTTTTATGACTTTAACAGCTATAAAGAGCGAAGTGTGATCTATAAATTTGATATCGATAGCATGGAGTTTGCAGCCATGGGCTTTATCAACGGTCATGCACTCAATCAATTCTCTTTGGGGGAGTACAACAATGTTTTACGTGTTGCAACAAGTGAAGGTTCGTCATGGAGTGGAGATACCACCAACTCTATCTTTACTTTGCAGCAGAGTGGATACGATCTCAATGTGGCAGGGTATTTAGGAAGTTTAGGAAAAGAGGGTGAGACGATACACTCGGTGCGATTTATGGGCGATAAGGGATTTGTTGTAACCTTCCGTCAGACTGATCCCCTCTATACTCTTGATCTTAGTAACCCTTTTAATCCCCAAAAAGTAGGCGAATTAGAGATTGATGGCTTTTCGCAATATATGCATATTGTAGATGAAAACCGACTCCTTACAATCGGAAGAGATGCCAATAGTGAGGGAGTACAACAAGGGATTTCAATTCAACTCTTTGATATTAGTGACTTTGCTAATCCAACGTTAGCCGATAAGCTTACAATTGGTGATCGTAGCTACTACAGTGATGCACTCTATGACCACAAAGCGTTTATCTACCGCAACAGTGATAAACTCTTTGGATTTGATTACAATACATGGCAAAACAACTATACCAACTATTTTGGTCTCTATCAAGTTAATGATATGTCACTCAAAGGGGTTGAAACGCTCTCACTTGCCAATACAAGCTACAGTTGCAATCCACGAAGCGTGATTTTTGATTATGAAGCTCAAAGTTATATATCCTATTTCTGTGGTGGTGATTTCATCACCAAAACATTATCCAAGGAGGAGTAATAATGCAAAAAACAATCTTTTTCCTAGCCACGCTTTTGATCGTGACTAGCTGTGGAAGTTCTGCATCTAATGAGAAAGAACCCACACCCACAACTACCGTAAGCCCTGAACCTACGACCGTTAGCAATATTCCATCACCCAATATTGGTGATAGTACAAAAGTACCACCCTCTATACCGAAAATCTAAAGTGCATCTTACGCACTTTAGAGTCGTTGAAGCTTTTTAAGAGCTTCTCTAACAAGGGCTGAAGTATCTCCACTACACCCCTCCAACGCTTTTTTGATATGATCTTTTTTAAATCCTAAACTCTCTAGTGCCATGGAGGCTTCGATAATATTTTGAGAAGAGCCATCATCTACTCCACTTGCATCATCCACAATAAAATCAGCAAGCTCCACCAAAATACGACTTGCACTCTTTGGACCAATACCAGGCACTTTTTTGAGCATTGCTACATCTTTGCTATTGACCACTCTTGCAAAGGTAGAGGGTGTAAAGGTCGAACAGATTGCTAGTGCTACTTTGGGACCTACTCCATTGATCTTGACCAAAGTATCAAACATCCGTTTTTCATCATTGGATATAAATCCAAAAAGTGATTGAGAATCTTCACGAATAATTTGTGTGGTAAAGAGTTTGGTTTTTGTATCACGCTCAATAGCATTGGAGCTATTGATAGAGATATGCACCAAATAGATAAGCCCCCCTACATTAATATGCACATAGGTAGGATCTTTAACCTCGACTACTCCCTCAATTCCAACAATCATTGCTCTACACTCCTTAAATATTTTATGACACAATAGCACAAAAGTTTAGATATGTAAAGATTTTGGCATTTTTTTTACATATTAAAAAACGTGTAAAGATTTTGCGATTTCTTTTACATGTTATGAAAACGTGTAAAGTTTTTTGCATTTTTTTTACACGTTTTTAAAGAGTTCAAAAAGTTTGGTATGGATATAAAAAACCTCTTTGCCTATTTTTTCACTTCTTAACACTCCCATATTTTCAAGCTCTTTAAGATAGTTCGTAGCTGTGGGTCTTGAAACATTGAGATGTTCTTCTATAAAAGCTCTTTTGGTATAAGGATGATAAAAAAGTGCTTCAAGTAAATCTTTGCTGTAAGTTTTTGGATTGTTATGTATCATTAGCTCTTTTGTCTCATCCATCAATGTTTCAATAGTGCGTATGACCTCTATCGTCTCTCTTGAAATTTCTTCAACGCCTTTGAGCATAAACAAAACCCAATCTTCTAATCCATCATTGAAACTTACATCATGGAGCAGTTTGTAATAATCAACTTTGTTTTTGATAATGTATCGACTTAAATAGAGAATTGGTACATCCAACAGTCCCTCTAAGACCAAATACAAAATATTAATAATTCTTCCCGTTCGCCCATTACCATCATAAAAGGGATGAATCGATTCAAACTGATAGTGAATAATCGCCATCTTAACCAAACTATCAAAATCATCCAAGCTTGGGTCATTAATATACTCCGCCAAATTTGCCATCAAATCGACAATATCTTGTGGGTTTTGTGGAGGCATAAACTTCACCTCACCAGTGGTGGGATTTTTCAATACTGTACCACTTTGTTTTCTAAATCCTGCGTAGTTTTGTTCAAGGGTAGCTTGAATCTCTTTGATGTGATTGACACTCAAAATCTTTTTACTCTTAATAATCTCAAAGCCTAGATAGAGAGCATCTTTGTAGTTTTGCACCTCTTTAATATCACCGCTAATAAACTCTTTTGAAATATCGGAGCGATAGACCTCATCGTAAGTAGTAATGATGTTTTCAATCTCACTACTATCTTTTGCTTCTTGTAATACCAATGTATTGATAACAATTCGCTGATTGGGCAAAGAGTTGGCAATACCCTTGAGTTCTGCCAATGCTCTATGAGCCATAGTAGTGGCTTTGAGTATCTTTTTAGTTTCTATATCTTTACTAATGGGGAGTTTGTTTGGGATAAATTCGTTCATCTATTACTCTTTAAAATATAAATCAAATGCAATTGGCTTCTATCATAATAAAATTTACCTGTAGATAGGATTGACTGCGTGCTTTAGTTAGGATGGTTTTAATGGCTCGGTAGAGAGTGGTTAGGGTTAGCATCATTTTATAACTCTTCCTTGATTTAAACTATTATAACACAATAGCACAAAAGTTATAAATAAAGGGTAATTGATCTAGTATGACTTAACAAAATAGAATAAAGGCTTAGTAAAATTTATGAAAAGGTATACTATATGAAATATCAATATTATCTACTTTACTACCGTTTTCATCAAAAGGATAGATATTTAATTTGGATAATGGGTAATGGTGAAGAAGATCGATTCTATGTAGACTCTAAAAGTCAAAAAATACCTATTTTTTCAAAATTAAAATACTTAAAAAGATATGCTAAAAAATATAAAATCAAAATAGAACCTATGAAACCTATACTTCATGACTTAGATAGTGTATCTTATTGGTTACAACACACGACAAAAGATTTAGATTGTGATACTATCTTAACAGCTTGGAATTTTTTATTGATTTAGCAAATAGTTATGAAGTTGATAATAAAGAACTTCAAGCCTATCGCACTTATGACCCAAAGCATATGGAGTCTACAGCAAAGTGTTTGATGGCAACAATTTTTCAATCATGGCATCAAAAAAAACTTATACTCCAAAATGGAAGAAAAAAGAGATTAAGCTTATTAAACGAGTACTCTCTTATGGTTTTAAGATGTTTAAAAATAGAAAAGCAAAAGTGAAATAGATAAAATCTTTTAAAAGTAGACCTATAGAGTCTAGACAGAACTTATGCTACAATACCAACAAAATTTAGATTAATGGCAATGTATGAGAATTAGAGCGATATTTAGTAACGGTGTGGGGATCTTGACTTCCCGAATTTTGGGTTTTGTGCGTGATATGTTGATGGCTTCTACCCTTGGGGTTAATGTCTTTAGCGATATCTTTGCGATTGCCTTTAAGCTTCCCAATCTCTTTCGGCGTATCTTTGGAGAGGGGGCGTTTGTGCAGAGCTTTATGCCCTCTTTTGTGGCATCCTCAAACAAAGCGGTTTTTTCAACTGCTATTGTACTGCGATTTTTGCTCTTTATTATTGTGGGTTCTATCCTTGTCAATCTCTTTGCCCCTTATGCCACCAAAGCCATTGCCATTGGTTTTGATGAAGAGACTATTGCCTTAGCTGCTCCGCTTGTGGCGATTAACTTTTGGTATCTTGATCTGATCTTTTTGGTTACCTTTTTGGCTACTTTATTGCAATACAAAGAGCACTTTGCCACCACTGCTTTTTCAACCTCTTTGCTCAATATCTCAATGATTGGGGCGTTGCTATTCTATGCCAAAGATGATCCCTACCAAATCGTCTATGCTCTAAGTTTTGCGGTGTTGATTGGTGGAGTGTTGCAGCTCATTGTGCATCTTATTGCTATTAAGAAGTTTAATCTTCATCGGCTTTTAATAGGTGGGTGGAAGTATCGCAAAACCAAAGATGTAAGTAAAGATACCAGCAAATTTAAATCGCAGTTTTTACCTGCTATTTGGGGTAACTCCACGGCTCAGATTGCTGCGTTTTTAGATACTTGGATGGCATCGTTTTTGGTTACGGGTTCCATTAGTTATCTCTACTACGCCAACCGTGTCTTTCAATTGCCTCTGGCTCTCTTTGCCATTGCCACGGCTACAGCACTCTTTCCCACGGTCTCCAAAGCTCTTAAAGCCAACCGCCAAAAGGATGCCTATGCCAATCTAAGTAGAGCCTTTTGGATACTTGCCTTTACCTTGGGTTTTGCGATGATTGGGGGAGTGGTGCTCAGTGAGTTTATTGTATGGTTACTTTTTGAACGAGGAGCATTTACCAGTGAAGATACCGTAAACTCTGCATGGGTATTGGTGATGTATATGGTGGGGCTTTTGCCTTTTGGACTTGCCAAGCTCTTTTCGCTCTTTCTCTACGCATCACACCGTCAAGGCACGGCTGCCAAGATCGCTTCGGTCTCACTCGTGACCAATGTGGTTTTATCACTAATTTTAATGCAATATATAGGTGCAGCAGGGCTGGCACTGGCATCGAGTATTGGGGGATGGGTGCTCTTTGTATTGACTCTCAAAGCCGTAGGATGGCACCATCTGACTGATATTTTAAAGTCAAAATACTCACTCTACTTCGTGGTGGCGATGCCTGCTTTTGCGTTGCTTTTGATGGGTATACAATCGCTATTGGATATATAAAATGATAGATGGAGTTTTATGAAGTTACAGAGTATTTTTTTAATAGGTTTGATGCTACCGCTGTGGAGTTTAGATAGTGCTATAGGTACATTTAATGCTAAAGTCGAGCTTTTTCACTGCAGTGTCAACTCATGCGATGAAGATGATGCAAAAGACTCTTATGCAACGGTTTTGGGTGGTTACCTCTCTTACCGTTCCAAGCCTCTTTGGGGATTTGGAGTAGAAATTAAACACTACTACACCCATCCTATATTCAGCTCTCAAAACCCTGATAAAACCTCGCTTACCACTTCAAGTGGTGAGGGTATCAGCCCTCTAGCTCAGCTCTATCTCTACTATCAAAACAGCTTTATGGAGATTCGAGCAGGCAAACAGCAGCTCAATACACCACTCATTAACAACGACAACACACGGCTCATTCCCTACAGTTACGATGCTATTACCGCAAAAATTCATCTCAAAGAGAGTACTACTCTCTCACTAGGGCATGTACGGCGTTTTCGAGCCAACAACTCTGAGAGCTATACGCAAAATAGTTCAAGTGGATACGCCAAAGATGGGGTAAGCTTTATAGGGCTAAATACCCGTTTGGGGGCGGTGGATCATCAATGGTACTACTACCATGCCAATGGGCTCTACAATGCACTCCATATGGAGGTCAAAAGCAAAATAGCCTATCGTGCATCTACTAATCTACTCTACGGTCTCCAAGCCATCTACACCTTTGCCAATGGTGATGGCGTAAATATCGATAACCGCAGTAATGGCGGTGATGATGTCAAGCTTTTATCTACCAAAGTTGGATTTGAGAGGGGTGGTTTTGAAACTGATTTTTCACTCTCCTATAACTTTGGGAATGATGGGATGAGTCGGGGCTATGGTGGACTTGCCTCACTCTATACAACCTTGATGATTACCAGTGGCAAAAAGCAGGGTAAGCCCTTTGCCAAGTCACTTAAATTCAAATACACTTATGATGCATCAACACGCAAAGATGCCCACACTACGGCTTTGTATCTTAGTAATATTACTTATGATGACCCTACATTTCATGATACCAATGCCCTCTATATTGGTCATACCTTTCGCTTTAGACCCAGAGAGTATATACAGGTGCGTTTTGAAAAACAGTGGGTAGAGAATGCTAATGATAAGAGCTGTTTTCGAGTGATTAGTGCCTATAATTTTTAATGTAACAAATAATTAAAATAACTTAAGATTATGAATTTTTTCTTCTTTTTATTTGATAATTAATCTAACTTTAACCATTTATAGAGCATAATCTTAAATATGTAATATAAAATAACAATTTTAGGAGTTTTACTGTTATGAAAAAATTTTTACCTATTATTGCACTGAGTGCTACATTGGCATCATCGCTAAGTGCTTTGGAGATTCGATACGGTTCTGGTGAGTTTGAGATGAGTGGAGGGATTCAAAACTTTAACGATGTTTCTGTCAAGTGTGATATTGATGTGTTTGGGGTTCATGAGCAACACTATCTTATCAATGATAAAGTCTATCTTTTTGGAAATTTGGAGATCTACAGTTCCGATAAAGTAGAGACATTTGCAAACTATGCTGATGGTCTTATGAACAGCTCATTACCATCACTGCCTATCAATCTACCTTTTGATTTCTCTACCCCCAACGCATTTGTGGGTAACTTCATTCCTGTACCAAGCAGTTATGAGGTTGAGGGTGTTGATTTTGATATTGGTGTGGGTGTCGATGTGGTACAAGAGGATAATTATTATCTAGGTATAGGTGTGGTCACAGGGGTTTCGACTCCACTTATGAAGATGGAAAACTACTTCCAAGCCCTAAACTTTTTTACCGATATTCTTGATTATACAGAGACAGAGATGATTACCTACAAAGCAGGACTATCGCTCCAAGCAGGATTTAGCCCCAATGATGCTATCGATATCTATACTACAGGAATCTATGCCTATCAAACAGGAGAGATTACCAACTCTATTGTAGATTCAGATATGGATGCTGATGGAAGCTATACATCATTTGAAGTGGGGTTACGTTACACGCCATCATCTATGCCAAACTTCTATCTAAGTGCAGGGTATAAATACAAAGATTGGGAAGTAGACTCCATGAAAGCCAACATCATGGGCTTTGAGACACCAGATCTAATGGATACTTTTGATATAGAACTCTCTAGTAATTACAGCTATATCAGTGTTGGGTATAAATTTTAGTGTAGGGGCAATCTCTTGTGGTTGCCCTCATACAATGAGTATGGATAGCAAAGCCTCCTAGACAAAGTACTCATCAAGGATAGTAGGAAGCAAAGCAATGGTTTTTTTGGCTTTGTCTATTTGGGGCTCAAAGACCTCTTTGGATGAGGGAAAATTCTCCATCATCTCTTCATAGATAGTAATCTTTTCATTGATATGCTTCTCCATCGCATCAAGTACCAATGTCATGTTCTCTTTGCTCACAGCATATTTCATAAGCAGCTCAAACATCCGTTTACGTGGATGGATTGCCATAGAATCCCCTGCTTCTAATGCAATATCTTTAATATCCCATCGAGAGATATAGACCCCACTCTTACTTGGTGGCATCAATTTGGCATAGAGGGCTTGGGTATAGTCAGGATAGTCTTTGAGATCCTCTTGCTCATCGCTAGCACAGCTACCATCGATGCAGTTATCCTCCATCTTAAAATTTTCAAACTCTTTTTTTAAATCTTCTATGTTTCGTTCCATTATCAATCCTTTTTAATCTTTTATTATCAGTGGGATAGCATCGATCTCTATGGGTGTTTCGTACCATCTATGGGCTATTAGCATCATCTTAGCTGCCAATTTTGCTCTATCATCAAGCTTGGATATATCAATGTGTTGTGCTAACTGGCTATCAAGGTTGATGCCTATCACTCTACCCTCAACTACCTCTATAAAGTCAATCGACTCAGTGGAGTTTGCCTCATCGCAATAGTTTAGGACATCAACCCCAAACTCATACTCTACAATCATCTTATCAACTTTGGAGTTTGCCAAATTTTGCATGGTAAAGGCAAAGTGCTCCTCTTTGATATTAAGAGCAATTGCCGTTGCGTTGATGGCATTGTCTTTGAGTATACGGTTAAAGTACTTTCTACAGCTCCCGCTCTGGGCATTGTAGCCTATGATGGTACAGAGCAGTGTATCGGGTTTAATCTCATTGGGTTGCATTCTCTATTCCCTTAATTTCTTGGCATTTTGATGAAGAAAAAGTGCCTCTTCCTCTTCGATTCTACAGCGTGGACAACTCTGCTCACCCTCTATATAGGTAAAGTAGTTCCCACACTCATTACACCTTCGTACATCAAACTCAATAAGTGTGCGTTTACGTGGTTCAAAGAGCTCTTGATTCTCAAACCCAACTTGCAGATGAATAGCATCGGGTTCACAAACATCATGGCAAAGATGACACTTGATACAGGCTGCCGCATCAAAGTTGATGAGTGAAAACTTGTTATCAGAACTCAAAGCCCCTGTAGGACAGATACGGTAACAGATCTGGCAATTGGTACAGTTATCATCAACATACTTTTGAGAGATAAAGCTAATCTCATCTTGTGGCAGCACTTCATATTGAGTTGGAGGAGCAAGACGTTTGAGCGATGTTAAAAGCAGTTTACGTTTATTGGGGATGCTTTTCTCTTTGAGCTTAGAGATATCGGCACTCTCTAAGTTATAGCTCTTTAGCTCATCCTCATCGACTTTGGCTTCAAACTTCTCTTTGGCTTCGTGCATCTTTTTGATATTGATATGCGACAAAAAGCTTCGACGCGATGGCTCTTGTGCCACTTTCTCTACACTAGGTGCTTCAAAAGAGACCTCTAATTGTTTATCACAAAAGCTCGAAAGCACAAAATTTGCCTCTTCGATATTGGATACAATTTGTTTGTAGAGCCTCTCACCTATCTCACAGCTTTTGCAATATCCTAGTTCTAGCGTCGTTGTTTTATTAAGAGCAATCGCCATTAGCTCTTCAACACTAAGCCACGCTAGGCAAGGGACGTTATCTTTGCAACTAATCGTAGAGCTTTCATGGCCTAAAAAACCAAAGAAAAAATCAATCCTGCTAAATTCACTCAAATGAAAACTACTGCTAGGGCATACCCCCACACAAGCACCGCAATCTACACAAGCCGAGGGTGTAAAGGAGGGAATATTGTCACTAAAGGCAATCGTATCTACAGGGCAAATATCCACACATTGAGTGCACTGCGAAAATTTACTTGTAGCACGCACACAGGTGGTAATATCAAAATGTAGGCTCATTTAGTTGCAAACTTCTTCTATAGTTTGAGTAAGGTACTCATAGTCACTAAGTATAAACTCCATAGCAAGTTCTGAAGTATCGTGATAGAGTGGTGTACGAGATTCACGACGCATATTGATCAAAAACATCGGAGCCCACTGCAAGAGGTGATCTCGCATAAAGCCTCTTTGGACATTCAGCAGCTCACATACCCCTTGGCTATCCTTTGCCTCAATGGCTTTATCAATGGCATTACAGAGCATATAGATAAACTCTAGCTCAACGCCAATATGATCAGCCGATACAATACGGGCTTTACCCAAATCGACTCTAAAATCAAGCGAGTTGTAGAGATCAATCACAGGATTATCCCCACCGCTCTCTACCATTTGATCTTCTCTGGTATAGAAGCTCTCATAAGGCACCATATGCATCAAAAAGAGTGAGGTATAATCAACATTAAGATACTGTTTGATGATTATCTCTCGTGAGTGCTCGTTGCGTTTGCTCCAGTCACGATAGTTTGGCAAAAGCTCCATAATAGACTCATCGCCTTCGATCATCTTTAGAAACTCTTTATCTACCTCAATAAGCATCAAGCGAGAGATAAGAGCGTAGAGATTTGTTCTACTCATATTCTCTTGTTGTAATTTTTCAAAATCCATTCAAACCCCAATCGTTATAAAATCTCATTATATTATCACTTTTACATAAAAATTTGGTTAATGGCAAGCAAACTCTCTGCCTACTTTGATACTATATAAAATGGTGTTGCGAAATCGAGCATAAATTAAAAGATAGTGTGAAAAAGAAGATAAAACAACTTGATACCCCATTCATTAGAATGGGGTAGTTAACTTACGATTAATAAAACATAGAATCGTCATAAGGAGGAGACACATAAAAATCTTGATTATAAGGATCCTGATAATAAGGATCCTGATAATAAGGATCCTGATAATGAGGGTCTTGATAATAATTATAGCCATCAATTCTAATCATTATAGTTGCTTCTACACCGTCATCCGTTTGAATAGAAAATGTCTCTTCATACGAGTGTCCTGTATCCAGTCCATAAGCAGGAGAGCCTTCAGACAGAATATAACTCCACTGACCATCTTTAGTTAATGAAAAATCGCCATAGTTTCCACTAATACTAATAGGTATAAAAGCTACATCATCTTTATTGGTTCTCACGCTGCCTTCTGTACTTTCTTGATAAGTATAAAAGTTTTTGTCTAAATCTCCACTGATGATTGTATCAATAAGCTCTTCAATTTGATTAACACCTTGAATCGTAACATTGATAGTTGCTTGAGTATTATCACTTGTGGTAATTGTAAATTGCTCACTAAGAGATTGTGTAGCATTCAACTCTTGAATTGAAGTGTTGAGCGTATCTAAAATATAGATCCAGCTACCACTACTTAAAATTTCAAATGTACCGTATTTACCCGTAACTTTTTGAGCTGAAAAGCCAAGATTCTCTTTGTTTATTGTTAGAGTTCCCTCAACTTGCGGAGTTGTACGTAATATACTTTTGAAAAGATCACCACTAATGATAGTCTCAATGACATTATCTGCACCTTGAATGGTTACCTCTACTGTTGCTTGAGTATTATCACTTGTGGTAATTGTAAATTGCTCACTAAGAGATTGTGTAGCAGTCAACTCTTGAATTGAAGTGTTGAGAGTATCTAAAATATAGATCCAGCTACCACTACTTAAAATTTCAAATGTACCGTATTTACCCGTAACTTTTTGCGCTGAAAAGCTAAGATTCTCTTTGTTTATTGTTAGAGTTCCCTCAACTTGCGGAGTTGTGCGTACTATACTTTTGAAAAGATCCCCACTAATAATTGTTGCAATAATATTGTCATCATCTGGTTGCTCTATGGGTGTATAGATAGAACCAATTAAAACACCACTTTTGGTTGAACAATTAACTCTCTCTTCCAAAGCAAAAGAGTTTGAAAAATTTATACTTCGTTGAGTAGCATCTAAAGCAAACTCTTGATTATTACATACTACAAAAGTGCTTGCATTCGTTGGGTCTGTAGAGTAAGTGAACGAGTCGTTTGTAAGGCTTGGATTGATAAGAATGAATTGATTGAAAGCATTAGCCAACTCACTCAATAGCGTTCCTACGGATGCACTCTCATTTGTTCTTGTTGTATTGATGTTTACATAACCTTTGGGTGTAAAGGGGAGAGTATATCGCAGTGAAGCACTGTTGTCGGTGTAGTTAGCACGTAGAATCAATTCACTGCTTTTTTCAAGGATATCAAACTCACTTGGAGCATCAATGGTTACAAGTAAGCGTTGTCCTAAGCTATTACTCAATGCATATACATAATCACCCAAGAGAGCTACTGTATTGTTTTGGGTTGTAAAGTACATATATGTCTGATAATCAACAGAAGCTCTAAAGGATGTTTGTAAATTAAGTGTTGAAAATGTATACCCATACTTTTCAAATACAGCAAGAATATTTGAAGGCTTGAGTGTTGTAATTTCACTAATAACCTCAGTCGTATTAGTATCATTTTGAGTTGTGTTATCATCTACTTGATCATTGGGGTATGGATCAAAGTTAGGATCATTTTGATCATTCGATGAGGAGCTACTACCTCCACCACAACCAACTAAAAATAGTAGTACTATACTGCTTAATAAAAACTTTTTCACGAGTTACCACCTTCATTGTAAATTATTATGCTTTAAAACATAAAGAAAAATAGTATTACACTCCATACATTGAGAAACATAACACTACACTACAAATGATTATATCACTTTCAATATGAAAAAAATATTAAAACCTTCTCCTCTTATAAAGATATTAGAACGTAAGTAAAATCTCTTTTATAAGATAAATCATGCTACTCTATAGAAATAAAGGTATAAGGAGGTTGTAATGCAGATTAAAAGTAATTTGGTTGATATTCAAAAGAGAGAGATCTATCCTGCAATTATTACGATAAAAGAGGGGGTGATTGACTCTATTGTCAAGAGTGATGAGATCTACGAGAGGTATATGCTCCCTGGTTTTATTGATGCACACGTTCATATTGAAAGCTCGATGCTTACTCCCTCAAACTTTGCTAAACTTGCACTAAGACACGGCACTGTGGCAACGATCTCCGATCCTCATGAGATTGCTAATGTAGTGGGGATTAAGGGGATAGAGTTTATGATCAATGACGCTTCAAACTCTCCACTTAAATTTCACTTTGGAGCTCCTTCGTGTGTGCCTGCAACCACTTTTGAGACATCGGGTGCGACCATTGATTCAAAAGATATTCAATCACTTTTAGAGCGTAAGGATATTTACTATCTAAGCGAGATGATGAACTTTCCTGGTGTACTTTTTGAAGACCCAGAAGTGATGGCAAAGATTGAGATTGCCAAACAATTGGGTAAACCCATTGACGGTCATGCTCCAGGGCTTAGAGGTGATGATTTGAGTACCTACATTAATGCAGGAATTACCACCGATCATGAAGCCTACAGCTATGAAGAGGGATTAGAAAAGATTGATAAAGGGATGAAGATACTCATTCGTGAGGGAAGTGCCGCCAAAAACTACGATGCACTCAAAAAACTTATCGATGAATACCCCAATAGCTGTATGTTTTGCTCCGATGATAAACACCCCGATGATCTGATGCAAGGGCATATTAATGAGCTTGTTAAGCGTTCGATTAAGGAAGGCTATGATCTCTTTAATATACTCCAAATTGCCTGCATTAATCCTATTGAACACTACAATCTTGATATTGGAAAGCTCCAAGTGGGTGATAAGGCGGATTTTATTATCGTAGATAACCTGCAAGAGTTTAATCTAATTGAAAGTTATATTGATGGAGAGTCTGTTTTTAAAGATGAAAAAGTCTTAGCAAAGAGTGTGCAGAGCCAAGCCATTAATAACTTTAACTGCCAACCTAAAGAAAGTGATGATTTTAAAGTCCCCTATCAAAATGGTCTAATTCGGGTGATTAAAGCCATAGATCATGAACTCATTACCAAAGAGGTAGATGAAGAGCCAAAGGTAGAGGATGGCTTTGTGGTAGCCGATTCAACACGTGATATCCTTAAAATTGCTCTAATCAATCGCTATCAAGAAGCAGATGTAGTGGTTGATTTTATTGAGGGGTTTGGTCTCAATGAGGGGGCGATTGCCTCAAGTATTGCTCATGATTCACATAATATTATTGCGGTGGGGTGTGATGATGCAAGCATTACCCAAGCAATTAATTTAGTCATTAAAAACCAAGGAGCTATTGTGGCTCTAAAGGGTGATGAAGAGTTTGTACTACCTTTGGATATTGGAGGATTGATGTCGAGTCTTGATGGGGAAATGGTAGCCCAAAAGTACCAAGAGATTAATGTATTTGTTAAAGAGCAGATGGGATCACGACTCGATGCCCCCTTTATGACCCTTTCGTTTATGGCATTGCTAGTCATACCTGAGCTTAAACTCAGTGACAAAGGACTCTTTGATAGCACTCATTTTGCCTTTACCGATCTTTTTTGCGATAAGAGAGAGTAGCAGGAGTGTGATATGGAGGATTTAATAGAACAGAGTTGGCATGCTATAGATGGGAATAAAGTTCTCGAAACTTTTCAAAGCGATAGCGAGAAGGGCTTAAGCTCTTCTGTTATTGAACAAAGAGAAGCCCTCTTTGGCAAAAATGAGCTCAAAGCCAAAGAGCAAGAGAGTAGGCTTAAGACCTTTTTGATGCAGTTTCATAACGCTTTGATCTATATTCTTTTGGCTGCTTCACTTATTACGGCAATTTTAGGTGAGTGGGTCGATAGCGGGGTGATCTTTGGGGTGGTGATCATCAATGTCATTGTAGGGTACCTTCAAGAGGTCAAGGCATCCGAGGCGATAGAGTCTCTTAAAAAGATGATGAATGCTCAAGCAACCGTGATACGAGAGGGGCAGACCCTTAGCATCTCATCACTTGATATTGTCCCTGGGGATATTGTGCTTTTGGAATCGGGTAACAAAGTACCTGCCGATTTGCGTCTGCTTGAAGAAAAAGAGCTGCGAGTCGATGAGTCAATGTTGACAGGTGAATCCCTAAGTGTGGAAAAAGAGCTTGGAGAACTTCCCCAAAGTATTACACTAAACGATAGAAGCAATATGGTATTTTCAGGTACCTATGTGACTTACGGACGTGCCAAAGGGATAGTTGTAGCCACAGCAGCCCATACACAAATTGGTAAGATCGCAACCTTGATGGATGAGACACAAAAGAGTGAGACACCACTTACGCAAAAGATCACTGCTTTTAGCTCGGTGTTGCTCTATGTGATCTTGGCTTTAGCTGCGGTGACTTTTGTCGTAGGAATATTGAGACAGAGCAGTATGCTCGAAACGTTTATGGCATCGGTGGCTTTGGCAGTGGGGGCGATTCCCGAGGGCTTGCCCGCAGCTGTGACGGTGACACTTGCTATTGGGGTCAATCGTATGGCAAAGAAAAATGCCATTATCCGTAAGCTTCCTGCGGTGGAGACACTTGGGAGTGTGACAACGATCTGTACCGATAAGACAGGAACACTCACTCAAAATAAGATGAGTGTCACCGATATCTACTCCAATGGGCAGTTCTATAAGCTTAATGGTAATCACGATTCGATGAATGGTGAGATCTTATATAATGGTATAGAGGTCGAGCTTTTTGGTGAGCCTCTTCGAGAGACGTTAAGAGCAGGTTATCTCTGTAATGAAGCCCATATCAGTCAAAATGAGGATGGTGTGAAGCTTGTAGGTGATCCCACAGAGACGGCACTGATCGTATCGGCTCTTAAGAGTGATTTGGATCAAACATCAATAGAAAAAAGATTTAAACGACTTGATATTTTGCCTTTTGAGTCACACAATCAATATATGGCAACGCTTCATTTAGATACGCGTAATCGACAAAATATTATCTATATCAAAGGCTCAGTTGAGAGAGTGCTCAGTAAGTGCAGTGTGGAGGATGAAGACTCTATTTTAAAAGTCGTCAGTGACTATGCCAATAGAGGGTTACGGGTATTGGTACTTGCCAAAAAGATCACAGAAGATACTACCATCCAAAGTGCCAATCTCGAAGAGGGTTTTACCTTCTTGGGTCTGCAAGCGATGATGGACCCTCCCAAAAATGAGGCAACCCAAGCGGTCAAAGAGTCTCTATCTGCAGGGATTAATATCATTATGATCACAGGAGATCATGCCCATACTGCCTTTTCCATTGCTAAAATGATGTCAATTGTCGAGGATAATGCCAAGTTTGATGAAGTGGTGATTCGAGGCAGTGAGCTTTTTGAGCTTAGTGATGAGGAGCTTATAGATAAGCTAGAGAGGGTAAAGGTCTTCGCCCGAGTAGAGCCAAAGCAAAAACTACGCATTGTCAATGCCCTCCAAGCCCGAGGCGAGATTGTGGCGATGACGGGTGATGGGGTCAATGATGCCCCTGCACTCAAACAAGCCGATATTGGTATTGCTATGGGCAAAGGGGGAACCGAGGTAGCCAAAGAGGCAGCCGATATGATACTAAGCGATGATAACTTTCGCTCCATTGCCAATGCCGTCAAAGAGGGGCGAAATGTCTTTGATAACTTGGTCAAATTTATCAACTGGACTCTACCTACCAATCTAGGGGAGGGGCTTGTGATCGTTTATGCTATTATGCTTGGTATCAATCTTCCGATGCTGCCCGTACAGATTCTCTGGATCAATATGACTACGGTGATACTGCTGGGATTGATGCTGGTCTTTGAACCCAAAGAGGCTAATATCATGCAGCGTCCCCCGCGCAACCCCAAACGACCACTGCTGACAAAAAGCATGAACATTCAGATGCTCTTAGCAGGCTTTTATATGCTTGTTGCCTCTTTTGTAGCTTTTGATTACTATGTAGAGCTTGGCTATAGCCTAGAGTATGCCCGAACGACGGCAGTTAATATCTTTGTCTTTACCAGTATATTCTATCTCTTTAGCTGTAAACAGATACGCTCTTCGATCCTAAATATCAAGCTCTTTAATAACCTCTTTTTATTATTGGGTGTGGCCCTGATGATACTGCTGCAAATTGCATTTACACACGCAGGGTTTATGAACCTGCTCTTTCATACACAGCCTTTAGAGATGATAACATGGCTCTATATTATCTCACTCTCCTCTGGTGTGATTTTGGTGATGGAGATTAAGGTATGGTTGGAGAATAAGATGACAAAGGGATTGTATGATACGTGATGGAGGTTAGAGATAATTAAAAAGATCACTCCCCACTACACTGTAAGCAATCACCTCTTCATCAAAGGTATCATCTACTCGCACTCCGCCAATCAATGCAACGGGGTGTTTAGAGAGTTTGGCAATTTCCAATAGATTATCACCTACTTCTGCCTCTTTTTTGGTTGTGGTAGAGCGGTAGGCCCCTAAGCCTATGTAATTAAGATCTAAACTATTAGCCTCTTCAATCTCCTGAGCATTATGGGTGCTAATACCCAGTAGTTTATCGCTGATTTTTTGGCGGATAACCCTAATAGCCTCAAGTTTATTATCGGCAAATTTAGCACAATCCTCTTGACCAATATGCAATCCATCGGCATACTCTATTGCATCGATATCGTCATTGATGATTATTGTACCGTTATAATGTTTTTGGATACATTTTAGATCCTCTATACGCTGGGCTGTAGAGATATTTTTGGCTCGGTATTGTACTATTGAAGCATTCAGTGATGCAATTTTTTGGGTGAGGGAAGTTAGTGAGATGCCACGAGATAGAAGGCTATCTCGATCAATGAGAGCATAGAGAGCCATTGCTACTCTTCTACACTCTCTTCTTTTTGCAAAGGAGTCTCTTCTTGTTGAACTATCTCTTCTTTTTTCTCTTTTGCAAAGAGTCTTAGTAGATCTGCTAGGGTTTGCTTCATCTCGATTCTATCAACGATCATATCAATAAGACCATGCTCAAGTAAAAACTCTGATCTTTGAAAACCTTCTGGTAGATCAACACCCACAGTCTGCTTGATAACTCTCTGCCCTGCAAAACCAATCAATGCACCTGGTTCTGCCATAATAATATCACCAAGCATCGCAAACGAAGCACTTACACCACCCATGGTAGGATCGGTCAATATGGAGATATAGGGAAGTCCCTCTTTGTGCAGTTTGTTAAGAGCTGCAGAGGTTTTACTCATCTGTAATAAAGAGTAGGTACTCTCTTGCATTCTAGCACCCCCACTTGCACTGATGATAATCACACCACAACGCTTCTCAATAGCTCTGTTGATGGCTCGTACGATCTTTTCACCCTCAACTGAACCCAAGCTTCCACCCATAAAAGCAAAGTCAAAAACCACAAGCTCTGCAGGGATACTATTAATAGTACAACTTCCACTCATCACTGCCGAAGTTTTTCCCCCACTTTTATTTTTTGCTTCATCAATTCGTTTTTTGTAGCTCTTTTTATCGGTAAACTTCAGTGGGTCAACAGGTGCGAGTGTGGCATCTTGCTCTACAAAGCTACTCTCATCTGCCAAGTAGGCGATACGTTTAAAAGCATTGATTCTAAAGTGATGATTACACTTAGGACACACTTGCTGTTTTGCTTCTACCTCTTTGTAGTACATCAACGAGAGACATTTGGGACATTTGATCCAATTGTTTTTAGGCTCTTCAGTAGGTTTTTTCATTCCACCAAATAGATTACCAAAGTTCATAACTACCCCTTTTTATTTTGTTAATGATTTTGCAATTGCTTTTGCAGCTTCTCTACCATCATAGACTGCTGTTACGACAAGATCTGCACCTCTGTGACAATCACCACCAGCATAGACACCCTCACAACTTGTTTGGTAGTTACTATCAACCGCAATACCGTTCCACTGATCAAGTTCTATACCATTTTCACTTAAGAATGGATATTTGACAGAATCAAAGCCCAGTGCAAAGATTACAATATCAGCCTCCACTTCGTACTCACTGCCTGCTACCTCTTGCACACGTTGTCGCCCAGAGTTATCAGCTTCACCCAGTTGCGTTTTGATCATCTCTATTGCTGTGATCTCACCTTGCTCAAGCTTCAATGCTTTTGGAGAGGTATAGAACTCAAACTCAACCCCCTCCTCTTTGGCATTGATATACTCTTTTTGGCTTCCTGGCATATTGTGAGCATCTCTTCGGTAGAGACAGGTGACACTTTTAGCTTTTTCTCTTAGTGAAGTACGTACACAATCCATCGCTGTATCTCCACCACCAATAACCACTACGTTTTTATCTTTGACATCTATATCAAACTCACACTTTTCATCAAAGAGCTTTTTTTGAATTGAGGTCAAAAACTCCATCGCTAAAAAGGCATTAGGAGCATCTTCACCTTCAAGCCCTGATTTACGCCCTGCTGTAGCACCTATACCAATATAGACCGCATCAAAATCCTCTTTGAGTTGCTCAAAGCTAATATCTTTGCCCACTTCACACTCTTGATTAAAGCGTGCTCCTGCCTCTTTGAGGAAGTTGACACGACGCTCAACTACGGATTTATCGAGTTTAAACCCTGGAATACCGTAGGTCATCAATCCACCAGGACGTGTATGTTTATCAAAAAGCTCAACATCAATCCCTTCACGCAAAAGGAATGTTGCAGCAGAGAGTCCTGAAGGACCTGCACCAATAATGGCTACCTTTTTGCCAATCTTCTCTTTTGCAAACTTTGGTTTAAATCCTTTTGCTAACCCCTCTTCATTGATAAAGGTCTCAATTGATCCAATGGTAATGGCTCCATGTCCATCATTTAGCGTACAATCTCCCTCACACAATCGATCATGTGGACAAATACGTCCCATTACCTCAGGAAATGGCGAAGGCTCATTGGAGAGGTTAAATGCCAACTCCAAATCTTTGTTTGCTACAGATTTAAGCCACTGAGGAATCAGGTTGTGCAGTGGGCATTTGTTATGACAGTAAGGATCTCCACACTGTACACAACGATCGGCTTGCTCTTGTGCTTTGAGAGGTTTAAATAGATTATAAATTTCATCAAAATCTTTCAACCTTGCAACCACATCTCTTTTGGTAGCATCGATTCTATCTAATTCAAAAAACTTCTGCATTTTACTCTCCCTCCTCAATTTTCAATGGCACTTTCATATCTTTTGGTCGCACCAACCAAAAATCTCTTATTGCTACTCTAAAGTTATCCAACATCTCTTTAGCTTTACTGCTGTTTGTCTCTTTGTAGTAATCTTTGAGTAACTTCTTAAGATAATATCGCTCATTATCGGTATCATCCGTATCAATTCGTCTTGCTTCAATCAACTCTTGGTTGATGTTTTCCATAAACTCATGATCCTCATCGAGTACAAAGGCAACACCACCTGTCATACCCGCACCAAAATTCACACCTGTCTTACCAAGAACAACAACCACACCACCTGTCATATACTCACATGGGTGATCTCCTGTTCCCTCAACTACAGCAATAGCACCTGAATTTCGTACTCCAAATCGTTCACCCACTTGACCGTTGATGTAGAGTTTTCCACCTGTTGCACCGTATAAACAGGTGTTACCACCTAATGAATACTTTTCACCACTAATCTTATCAGATGTAATGACAATACGTCCACCGCTCATACCTTTACCGATATAGTCGTTTCCTGCTCCCTTGACATGCAAGGTAATACCATTGATCAAAAACGCACCCAGTGATTGACCTGTGACACCCTTGAGTTGAATATCAATAGTACCATCAGGTAGACCTTGATCACCATAATATTTGGCAATCTCACCTGATATTCGTGCTCCAAAACTTCGGTTGAGATTTGAAATATCTCTCTTGATAACGATTGAATCGGTTGGATGTTTAATGGCACTCATCGCTTCATTCAATACATCGATCTCAAACTGATTTTTATCATAAGGCTCATTAGATTTAACTTGCTGTGTATCCACACCATCAAGTCGGTAGATCAAATTATCAAACTCAAACTTCTTGGCAAACTCATCATCAATCACTTTAAGCAGGTCACTTCGCCCCACAATCTCTTCGATACTCTCATATCCAAGGTGTGCCAAGATCTCACGAATATCTTCAGCAAGTAGTGTAAAGTAGTTCATGACTCGCTCTACGGTACCTTCATAGTGATTTTCTCGTAACCGTTCCTCTTGGGTTGCGATACCTACTGTACATCGGTTAAGGTGACAAATTCTTAATATCTTACATCCAAGAACTGTCAATGCTGATGTACCAAAGGCGTAACTCTCTGCTCCAAGCAAGGCTGCCTTGATCACATCAAGACCTGTCTTAATCCCACCATCGGTTTGGAGGTGTACTTGACCTCTAAGGTTATTGGCTTTAAGAGCATTGTGTGCTTCAATAAGTCCAAGTTCCCATGGGTTACCTGCAAACTTAATCGATCCAATAGGAGCTGCACCCGTACCACCATCTGCACCTGAGATGATAATCTTATCGGCATAGGCTTTTGCCACACCTGCTGCAATGGTACCTACACCTGCAGTAGAAACAAGTTTAACCGCAACAGCCGCATCAGGGTTAACTTGCTTAAGATCAAAGATCAACTGAGCTAAATCCTCAATTGAGTAGATATCGTGGTGCGGTGGTGGAGAGATCAACGTTACACCTGGTACTGTATGTCGCAATCTTCCAATCAGTGGCGTAACTTTATGCCCAGGGAGCTGTCCACCCTCACCTGGTTTTGCCCCTTGGGCTACTTTAATCTGAAGCTCTTCAGCACTTCTAAGATAAGCAGGTGTTACACCAAATCGTCCTGATGCAATCTGCTTAATTTTAGAGTTTTTAATCGTCTTAAATCGTGCGGCATCCTCTCCACCTTCACCTGAGTTACTCATACCACCAAGGCGGTTCATCGCCTCAGCCATACACTCATGTGCTTCAGGAGAGATAGATCCCAAACTCATCGCAGCAGTGACAAATCGTTTAAAGATTGCTTCAAGTGGTTCAACTTGTTCAATGGCAATAGGTTCACGATCACTTTTTAGATCAAAGAAGTCACGAATAAACTTCTTATCTCGTTTGTTAACCAAATCTTTTAGGGTTTCAAAGTCCTCTTTTTTACCACTCTTTGAGGCTGCATGAATGGCATGAACTGTAGCAGGAGAGTAGTCATGGAACTCTCCACCCTCAAGGTATTTATAAAAACCTCCAATATTAAGTGGATAGATCCGCTTCTCATTATCGGGACTTGATGCCTCTTGGTGAGCTTTGGTGATACGCTCTTCAATATCGGCATAACCAAGCCCTGCAAGAAGTAGATGAGCTCCTGTAAAACACTCATCTACAATCTCACGGCTAAGCCCGATAATATCAAAGAGCTTTGAGTGCTTGTAGCTTGAGATGGTTGAGATACCCATCTTGGACATAATCTTCAACAGCCCAGAGTTAATCGCCTTTCGTACCTTTTTGAGTACGTTTGAAAGTGTATCGGCTTCACCTTTTTTATCAAGCAGATGCGAAACAGTACGGTAGAGCATATAGGGATAGATCGCCGCAGTACCAAAGGCAATGAGCGAAGCTGCTGAGTGAGAGTCATAGACCTCACCCGTAATGGCTACAATTGTGGCAAGGTGTCGTGTTTTATGCTCTAAGAGCTGTTGGTTGATATACCCCACGACCATCAACATTGGCATTACTTTATCTGTCCCACTTAAGGCTCTATCATCTAACAAAATAGTACGTACACCATCTTTTTTTACATCGTTGATAATTTGGCTTGCCAATGTTTTAAGTGAAGCTTGAAGATCTTTGTCAAAAGTTGTGTAGTAGGTTTTTGCTTTGTAAGACTCATCATACTTTGGATCATTAATATCTCCAAAACCTTTGACAATATCGAGATTTTCAGCCGATAAAATTGGTGAGGATGTTTTAAGTCTTTTGGCGTGTTGGGCATCATCATTAAGAATATTTCGTGTCTCACCAAACCCACTGTTAAGACTCATTACCACCTTTTCGCGAATAGGATCTATTGGTGGGTTGGTAACTTGAGCAAACTTTTGTTTAAAGAAATCAGAGAAGTTTCGCTGCTTGTTGGAAAAAGCTGCTAGTGGAGTATCATCACCCATTGATGCTGTAGACTCTTTACCCTCTTTCATCATTGGCTCAATCACTTGATCGATCACTTCGTGGGTAATGTTAAAGAATCGTTGCTTGGCTTCGAGTACTGCAATATCAAGCTTATACTCTTTACTTCGTGGAGAGTCAAGGTGCTCTTGAAGATAACTCATGTTCTCATTAAGCCACTTGCCATAAGGCTCTCGATTTTTAAGGTAGTTATCAATATCTTTACTTTTGAGTACTTTTCCATACTTAAGATCAATACCAATCATCTCACCTGATTGCAATCTTCCTCGCTCAACAATCTCCTCTTCAGGAGTTTGCAGTACGCCATACTCACTGGCAATTAGGATTCGATTATCTCGTGTCACGATATATTTTGAAGGTCGTAGTCCATTTCTATCAATCACACATCCAATATATCGACCATCGGTCATACTTACCGCAGCTGGTCCATCCCAAGGCTCAAAACAGGTTGAGGTATACTCATAAAAAGCTCTCAAATCTGCATCCATATGCGGTGCATTTTGCCAAGGAGCAGGGAACATTGAACGTGCTGCCTTAAAGAAGTCTACTCCGTTGATATTTAAAAATTCAAAGAAGTTATCGACACTTGCCGAGTCACTCATTCCATCTTGAATAATGTTAGATAGACGATCAAGCTCTTCATCACTAAAGATATCACTTTGCATATCTTCGGATTTTGCCTTTACATTAAAGCGATTGGCTGTAACCGAGTTGATCTCACCATTGTGAGCAATGGTACGGAAGGGTTGAGCCAATTTCCATTGTGGCAAGGTATTAGTAGAGAATCGTTGGTGGAATAGACAAAATGAGATTTCAAAATCAGGGTTTGCCAAATCTTCGTAGAACTCTTTGATGTGCGTTGGCATCACAAGACCTTTGTACGATACCACCTCTTGTGAAAATGATGGGATATAGAAATCACTGTCCTCTTTGAGTGCGTGTTCAATCTCTTTGCGTGAGAGATAGACAAGTGCATCAAAACGTCTGGTTCCAATGAGTGAATTGGGCATTACAAAGATTTGGGCAATCTTTGGCAGTGACTCTAGTGCCTGCTCTCCCAATGCTTCTGTATTAATAGGTACGTCTCTTCTATAGAAGACTTTCAAGTCATTATTGATACAAATTTCTTTAATTGTCTCTATCTGCTTATCATTTTGATAAAAGAGCATCGCCACAGCGTACATATTTGGAAGTACAACACCATCTTTTTTTGCCTCTTTGGTGAAAAAATTCTTAGGTAAAGATAAGAGCAGTCCACTACCATCCCCACTTTTACCGTCAGCAGCAATCGCCCCACGGTGCATCATCCTTGATAGAGATGTGATAGCATCCTCTAGGTTTTTGTGTGAAGGTGTGTTATCAATTGAGGCCAAAAGCCCAAATCCACAGTTATCTTTAAATGAGGTAAAGAGATCTCTCATAAGCCAACCTTTAATTAATTTTTGCTAAGTTTTTAATCGATAGGCCCAACGCGAAATTAAAGTTTTTCCTATCTCTTAGTTTTGGGTAGATTATACTTAAAGGTCAGTTAAATATAGATGAAGTGTTTGGATAACTGTAGCATATTGAAAGTTTTTCTTAAAGTACCACTTAGAGACACCTTTATTTGATATTAAGCGTTTATTGTGTGACAATTATTAGAAAACTGCTTAGTTTAAGTCATTTTAAATTAAAATATGTAAATGTCATTGAATTTAAAAATCATAGGAGATAATTATGTCGACAAAATATAGATTGGTCACACGGAGTGATATGGATGGATTGGTATGTGCAGTACTCTTTAAAGAACTTGATATGATTGATGAGATCGTTTTTGTGCATCCCAAAGATATGCAAGATGGTAAAGTTGAGATTACATCAAACGATATTACAACCAACCTTCCGTATGTAGAGGGTGTACATTTGGCTTTTGATCATCATCTGAGTGAAACCGTACGAAATGAAAAAAAAGAGAACCATATTATTGATCCTGATGCTCCTTCGGCTGCTAATGTAGTATACAGCTACTATGGAGGTGCAGAGAAATTTCCTACCGTATCTCAAGAGATGATGGATGCTGTAGATAAAGCAGACTCTGCTCAGTTTAGCAAAGAAGAGGTGCTTAATCCACAAGGGTGGGAACTGCTTAACTTTATTATGGATCCTCGAACGGGTCTGGGTCGATTTAAAGACTTTAGAGTTTCTAATTATGATCTGATGATGAGACTTATTGATGCTTGTAGAGACCACAATGATATCAATCAAATTCTTGAATTACCCGATGTCAAAGAGCGAACGGAAATTCTCTTTAAATATCAAGATGAGTTTAAAGCACAACTGCAAAAGTGTGCGAAAATCCATGATAATCTAGTGGTACTAGACCTACGAGAGGAAGAGACTATCTACCCAGGAAATCGATTTATGCTCTATGCACTCTATCCCGATACCAATATCTCTATCCATGTACTTTGGGGTCTTAAAAAACAAAATACGGTTTTTGCTGTAGGTAAGTCGATCTTTAACCGAAGCTCCAATACCAATGTAGGAGAACTACTACTTGGATACAACGGAGGAGGGCACACGGCTGCTGGTACTTGCCAAGTTGATAATACTCAAGTCGATACTACACTCCAAGAACTTATTTCAAAAATCAATCAAGATGGATAATATTTGGGCTCTTGCCCAAATATCTCTTTGCCACACGCGTAATAATAATCCTACTTAAACTTAATCGATTTAATTCTAAAAGAGTTGGCTACCACAATCAGCGAACTCAGACTCATTGATAGGGCTGCAATGAGCGGGGTAACGTACCCCAAGATGGCAATAGGAACCGTGATGATATTGTAGATGATCGAAAAGCCAATATTCTCTTTGACACCCTTAAAGGTACGATTGGCAATCAAAAATGCCTCATAGAGGCTTTTGGGTTTATCGTCCATAAGTATGACATCACTCATCTCAATGGATATATCAGCTCCACTTCCCATCGCAATAGCGATATCGCTTCGTGCTAGAGCAATGGTGTCGTTGATCCCATCCCCTGCCATGACAACTAACTCTCCATCCTCATGAAACTTATCAATCATTGCGGCTTTATCTTGTGGGAGAAGTTTATAGTAGTACTCCTCTATTTCTACTTGATTGGCAATTCGCTTGGCACTCTTTTCGTGATCGCCTGTTAGCATGACTACTTTAAGCCCTAGTTTTTTGATGTTGGCTATCGCCTCTATTGCACCCTCACGGATTTGGTCTTGCAGTTCATAATAGGCTACTAATTTACCATCAATGGCAAAGGCAAAGAGTGAGCTTTCACTTTCAATATCAACTTCAATACCGTTTTCGTTTAAAAAGTCGATATTTCCACCCAATAGGTTTTGACCATTGTAAGTAGCTCTTAGCCCTTTGGCTTCGATGCTTTTAATATCTTGAAGTGCAAGCTCATTTTGTTTGCCTAAGTACTTGATAACTCCTTTGCTAATAGGGTGTTTGGAGGTGGAAACGAGTGAATAGAGAAGAGCTTTATCAAACTCTTGGAGTATGGTTTCATTCACTACAGAGGGCTTTCCTTGCGTTATCGTTCCTGTCTTATCCAAAGCCAAAAGAGTCGTTTTTGCCATGCTTTCAAGATGTGAAGCCTCTTTAAAGAGCAGTCCTCTTTTGGCTGAGACTCCAATACCAATGAGTGTAGACATGGGCGTAGCTAGACCCAAGGCACAAGGACAAGCAATCACAATAACAGAGATAGAGACAATAAGGGCGTGTTCAAAACCACTAATCCAACCAAACCAAACTCCAAAGGTAAGAAGGGCAATAATCAATATCACTGTAGAGAAGTAACCCGATATCTCATTGGCAAGTTGTTCGATCTTGGGTTTTTTGGAGATGGATTCTTCTAGTAGGGTTATGATGGAGCTAAGTAGCGAAGTAGAGGCATCTTTGGTGGCTTGGTAGCGAATAGCCGAATCTAGGCAGATCGAACCACTGAGCACACTATCGCCTTTGACTTTATAGATAGGCTCACTTTCACCTGTCAGTGAACTCTCATCAAAAGAGGCTTCTCCTTGGGTGAGTTTACCATCAATAACGACCTTTTCCCCTGATTTGACTTCAATAATATCACCAATCTCAACAGCTTCAACACCTACAAGGGATTTTTCATTCTTTGTAATAATCGTTACTTCGGTGGGGGTTGAGCCCATGATAGTATCAAGCGTATCGACGGCTTGCTTTTTGCTCAGTACCTCTAGGTATTTCCCTACCAATACAAAAGTGATAATCATTACTACCGACTCAAAATAGGTCTCGCCTGCACGGGTTACCATGGCGTATATTGAGTAGAGATAGGCTAGCAGAGCTCCTGAGGCAACGAGCAAGTCCATATTGACCAGCTTGTTTTTAAAGCCAAAGTAGGCTCCTCTAAAGAAGACCCACCCACTGTAAAAGAGCACAGGCGTAGCCAAGATAAACTCAGCGACATTGAGGATATCTTTAAATCGCTGTTCAATGCCCGTAAAGTAGCCTGCATATTGAGCCACGGCAATCCACATAATATTCATCGAACCAAAGACAGCTACAAGGATTCGAGTATAATAATCACGCTTAGTTTTGGTGGCACGCTCCTCTTGGAGCTTGGGGTCATAAGGGTAGGCATTATAGCCAATAGAGCGGATCGCCTCGATGATTTGTGAAAGCTTAATCTCATCGCTCTCCCAAACTACCTTGGCTTTGTTGTTGCTGTAATTAATTGAGGCTTCGATAATGCCCTCTTGTTTGCGTATCACCTTTTCATTAAGCCAAACACAGGCAGAGCAGTGAATCCCTTCGATAATCAAGTGGATCTGTTTACTGCCATCAGCATTATCCTTGACATACTTTTTCTCAAAGCCTTCAAGATCAAACTTTTCGAGTTCACCTGAGATGGTAGAGACAGGCTCAAGCGTGTTTTTACCTAGCTTTGAATAGAAGCTATCAAGCCCCTCTTCTTGGAGTAGGTGATAGACCCCTTGACACCCCTTACAACAAAAGTGCAGAGGATGACTATCATCCCCATCATTTATCATCACACTCTCATCAAACTCCAGATTACAGTGTGAACAGTTGATATTTGCCATTAAATAGTTACCTCTTTTTGTTTGGTATCGATAAATAGTTGTATTTTAGTTTTAGTTTTAAATTTTTTTTTGATATTTTGAGAAGATGTATTAGCCTTAGGTATGCGTGAAGCAACAATGTATGCCTCTTTTTGTATATTTTGATGCAAAGTTTTGCAGTGTTTAATCGTATTTTCAAGTTGCTCTATAGCATGAAAGATATCTTTACCTTTAAGCTCAACATAAAGTGCTTGGAGAACTACATCCTTTTGTAGAACCTCAAAGAGATAATCACACTTTGTACCGTTTTGAATATAGCAACCATCAACGGTGACTACATTAACACTCAGTTGTGATGGATTATTGATTTTAAAGGTACGATTGTTTTCAGATCTTGAAATAATCTTATGCGATACCACATCATTACACTGCTCAATCATTATTAATCCTGCAAAGCTAAAAGCGTATCAAAGGTATCATTAAACTCATCGGAGACAGAATCAATAATATTTACACCTATCAAGCGACTCTCATCATCCATAATGCTTTTTAAAACACCATCTTGAATGGTGTATGCTTTGACATCATCGTAGTGGATACAAAACTCCTCATCAACGATATCTTTAATGGCATCTGCTCCTTTTTGTAGTTTGATATCAGAACCTAGTATCAAGTTATTAAGTGCAGTTAATATATAGGGGCTATGTGTAGTGATAACACTGTCTTGATTATGATTATAAAGCATTCCAAAGATAGAGACAATATGTTTTTGTGAAACAGGGAAGAGATGAGCTTCAGGTTCTTCGATAAAATATATTTGTTGATTTTTCGAACTTATAAAAGGAAGTATAGATAACATTAAAAGCATGGGGAGTGACTCTTGCTGTCCTGAGGAAGCATTTGATAAATTAATCAATCCATTTTTAGACTCTATCCAATCTTCTTTCTCTTTATACCTATAGACACCATTCAAAATTATCTGTGAAATTTCTTTTATTTTAGAGTAAGATTTATTATTTTCTGATAAACTTTTACTAAAACGAGTATTGGTATATATCTTTTTTGAAAATTCATAGTTTGAACCAAACTCTTTCATAAAAGGGTCTATATCAATATTCTCAGATAAAAAAGAGAAAATATTTTTTTGTAAATTTGCAAAAAATGAGCGACTCGCAGGAATAAAAATTGATTCATTAAAGTATAAAGAAAGGTCTTTTTCTTTTTGAAAATATCGATCTTTAAATTCCCAAAAATTATCTACAATGAAATCATCTTCATTTTTTTCATTTTTTAAGAACTTGTTGTATTCACTTTTAAGATTACGAAATAATTTTTTATGATAGTCACATAAATTAATTTGTATTTTTCTTTGGGTTGATGTTTTTGATATAACAATATCAATATCATCTCTTTTATAGTGTAGTTCAAATGTTTTTTCTTTCCAAGTATACATTGGAAAGTATTTTTCAAATACTTCTTCGATGCGTTTAACATACTCTTTTTGAGCTTCACGACCTTGTACTGATAGAAGCATTGAATCACTAATTATCTCTCTAAAAAAATAGAGTAATTTAGCTAACAGACTTTTTCCATTGGCTTGAGAGCCAATAATCACATTGACTCTACCAACCTCAAATGTAGCTTCTTTGATTACTAAAAAGTTTTTTACATAAAGCTGTTCCATAATTACCTTTTGTTTAACAATTTTTTGCGTTTTTAAATTCTGTTACTTCTGCTTCAACCATTGCATCAATCATTCTTATATAGAGATCATTGATCATATTGGGTGAGAGCCCTAACGAAATTGATTGTTCTCGTATTTTAGAGATCACATGATCAATGCGTTCATCAGATTTGATCTCATCAATGGATGTCTTAAAGTGTGCGATCTGTTTAATGTATTCATTACGTTCAGCAATTAATTTAACAATCTCTTCGTCAACTTTGTCGATCTCTTGTCGTGCCTCTTCTAAGCTTGTACACTTTTTCATAAAATCATCCTTTTAGAAATATTTTCATCATTATATCAGATTTTTATTGCATAGAATCAATGGATTAACGCAGTTTATTAGTAATTTCTATATATTTTTTCTTTAAACGCTTATCTTTAAAGGTGATCTCAATATTATCAAAATAGTGACGAATAATTTTTGTAAACTCATGGTTCATATCACGAATGGGTTTGAGTGATTCGATACTGAGTTTGGATGTTTTGTAACGGTCTTGAGTAAGTTGCAGATGTTTAGCAGACATCAAACGTACCTGCCAGAGTCGTTTACGTTGAGCCAAAAGATCTCTTTTGTATATCTCCGCAGCTTGTCGAAAAATTTTCAGAGCACGCATATTGTCTTGGTAGATGGCTCTTTGCGTAGCATTATCTGTTTGTTGTTTAAGTTTGGCATTTTGCTCATAGGCTTCATCATTTCGTTTCAGAAGGCTAAGGAGTTGAGGGATATAGACCTCGTCGATGGTTTGAATGTATCTAATTTGCTGATAGAGGATAAACTCAAAGAGTACTCTATTGACATTATGGTAGTAGAGTGTTTTGCTGTAGTGAAACTTATTGACCATGGTATCTTTTTTAATCTTGATCATAACTTTTTTGAGCATCTTCATCACCAGTGCTGCATCGTACATATATTGAAAATCGATACGTTGCATAAGCATATCAATCTTGGTGTAGGGTAACTCAATACCCAAAACATAGATATAGGCATAGATACTCTCTTGCGTCTTTGCAATTATCTCTTTTTTATTTATGATCTTCTCTTCAAGCTCTTTTATTTTCTCTTTGAATCCATCGACAGTGGTATAGATATAGCTCTCTTTAGGGGCCTCTTTCATCTCCTCTTCATACTCATGAATTTCATTTTTATGCTCTTTGATCTCTAAGTCAATCTCTTTCATATACTCTTTATATTCAGCAATACGTTCATCTTTAAGCTCTGCAACAATCTCATCAAAGATAAGATAGAGTTCTTCACGTAACGAACTCTTTTTATCCCAAAAAAAGTATCCCTCTTTGGCACGATCAAGTTCCATATATTTTTGAATGGCACGATTAAGTTGAGATTGAACATCTTCCCATTTGGATTCAAAATAGTCTCGTTGAAATTTTCTTTCAATTTTTTTGGGATCTGTTGAGTTTTCATCTTGATGTAGTGTCTTATTCTCCTCTTCAAAAGTAGGAACTACTTGAATATCGGTTGTCATATAGATATAGATAACAATCGAGAGCAGTGTCAGCAGTAAAAAGAGCAACGAGATTAAAAATTTCATCTACACCCCAAATATTTTCTTAAAATTACACTATTTTACTATTTATAGGTTAAAAACATTAGAGTTTTAATCTCAAAAGGGTAAAATTTTAAAAAATATTGAACGCAAAAAGGAAAATAATGGCAACTTATGTTTTTGGACATACCACTCCTGATTCAGACTCTATTGTGGGAGCAATCTCTCTTAGCTATTTACGTAATCAATTAGGGCTTGAGAGTATTGCATCACGACAAGGAGAACTTAACCCTGAGAGCCAATTTATCTTAGAAAAATTTGGATTTGAAGCACCGATTCTTAAAACAAGTTACGCGGGTGAAGAGGTCTATCTAGTAGATTTTTCTGACAAAGCTCAAGCACCAGAGGATATTATGGAGGCTACCATTGTAGGAATTGCCGATCACCATAAGTTGGGGGATCTGACCACTTCAACTCCTCTTGAGATGTGGGTACGACCAATAGGGTGTTCCAATACTGTAATCAAGCAGATGTTTGACTACTACGGTGTAGCCATCCCCAAAGATATCGCATCCATTATGCTCTGTGCCATCTTAAGCGATACCGTAATTTTTAAATCACCCACTTGCACCAAAGAGGATACCAAAGCCGTTAAAGAACTAGCACAAATCGCTCAGATCGAGGACTACAAAGCTTTGGGTATGGAGATGTTTAATGTTAAATCCAATCTCACAGGTGCCTCGCCAAAAGAGTTGATTTTACGAGATTTTAAAGACTTTAATATGAGCGGTAAAAAGGTAGGAATAGGGCAATTAGAAGTTGTAGACCTAAGCCTATTTGATAATATGAAAGAGGAGCTTCATGCAACGTTAGCTGATATGCAAGAGGATCGTGAAGCAATTATGGTACTTTTGACGGATATTATCCAAGAGGGTTCACAGCTACTCGTTTGTGCCAAGGATAACAGTAAAGTGGCTGAGGCATTTAAAGTAGAACTTCAAAACAATGAAGCGTGGCTTAAAGGGGTAATGAGTCGTAAGAAGCAGATTGTTCCCTTTTTGGAAGAGGTTTATAAATAGTGAGTGGGGCAACTGCCCTACTGCAAACTACTTCTCTTAATCCTCATCTCCCTCTTTCATATCAAAGACATCATCATCCACCTCAATCTTTTGGGCTTTGACACCTGTTGCACCACCAACTCCCTCCATTTTAAGCTTCATATCGCTTGGATTGGTTGCGTTTCCAAAGGCTTCTTCTTGAGAGACTCTACCTTCAAAATAGAGATCCAAAATCGCTTGGTCAAAAGTCTGTGTACCGTAGATCTCTTTACCTTCGGCGAGTGCGTCAGTCACTTCAGAATCTCTATTTTCTGCAATAAGCTGACCAATACGGGCTGTATTGATCAAAATCTCAATGGCCGCTGCTCGTCCACCATCAATGGTTTTGACCAATCTTTGGGCTACAACGCCTTCAAGTGTTGAAGCTACAGTAATACGAATCCGTGGTTGCTCCTCTTTGGGAAACATACCAATAATTCTATCGATGGTCTCTTCGGCACTTTTGGTGTGCAGGGTTGAAAATACCAAGTGACCTGTATTGGCAGCGTGCAATCCAATCTCAATGGTCTCCAAATCCCGCATCTCCCCAACTAGGATAATATCGGGGTCTTCCCGTAAGGCCCCTCGAAGAGCATCTTCAAAAGAGAGGGCATCAGGTCCAATACCCCTTTGGTTAATGAGACACTCTCTATCTTTATGCACAAACTCGATAGGATCTTCAACGGTAATGATGTGCTTTTTTTGTGTTCGATTGATTCTATCAATCATTGCCGCTAGAGTCGTTGACTTACCACTACCTGTAATACCTGTAACGGTTACCAATCCCCTTTTAAGTGTTGTGAAATAATCGAGTGCTTTAGGGAGATTAAGCTCCTCCATGGTCAAAATTTTAACAGGAATAATCCTAAAAACACAACTCATTCCATCGGTTTGAAAAAAGATATTGGCACGAAAACGTGCTTTCTCTTTTCCCATAACGTAAGTAAAGTCTGATGAACGTTTATCAAGAAGAGCTTTGTATTGCTTTTCACTTAATATCTCACGGCATAGTTGGTCAATCTCTGGTGTTGTCATAACCTCTTTGCCTAGCTTTCGCAAGTCTCCACTGACACGCATTCGTACGGTTGTGCCTGATTTAATATGTAGGTCACTTCCTCCGTTGGTTGCAAGGCTTCGAAGGTAAAGCTGAAGCCGTTTCTCTACATCATGCATTACTTTAACGCTCCCAACATATCTTGAAAGGCTTTTTCAAATGCCTCTAATCCCTCACGCATCAGTGTTGCATAAACCTCTTCCATATCAATCTGAGCTGCTGCTACCTTGTTAAAGTAGGCATCAACCTCCTCTTGTGCAATGGGTAGTTTGGTTTTACCTGTTGGATTGGAGGCTTTGTAGGCTTCAATAGTGTTGAGTGGAGCGGTATTGACGCTGTGTCTAGCTAAAAGCTCTTGGATGTAGTACTCCGGTACTAAATTATCACCTTTGACACCAGTACTTGCAAAGAGTGTCTTAATAGCAGGTGTGTGATTTTTTTCAATCAGATTATAAATCTTGGCTGCATTCATAATACCAAGAGTTGCTGCTTTTATTCCATGCTTTGTTAGTTTAGCATCCATCATTCGATCAAAGCGACTCACAAAGATACTGATAACAGCTTCTACTCGTCCTCCACCCATATGATCATAGTCTGCTAATGCATCACTCATCACATCCAAACACTTTTGTGCTTGATTGGGAGAGAAGATAAGCGTAGCATTAACGCTTATTCCCTCTGCTATCAATGTTCCCATCGCTTCATACCCTGCATCGGTTGCAGGAATTTTAATCATCACATTAGGTTCATCAATCTCATTAAAGAGTCGTCTAGCCTCTTGGAGTGTACCTTCAGTGTCGTTACTTAAAAATGGATCAACTTCAATACTAATGTATCCGTCGTTTCCACTATCGTAAAGGTCTCTAAGCTTTTGAGCTGCCAATTTAATATCTGCAATGGCAGCTGCTTCATATTTCTCTTTTGGAGATTTCTCTTTAAGAGCTTTCAACTGCTCTTTATATGCACTTGATGTAGTAATTGCTGATGCGAAGATGGCTGGGTTACTTGTAGCACCATTAATAGTACCCTCTTCAATTAACTGTGAAAACTCATTTTTTAAAAAATCTCTCTCGATAAAATCGAGCCATAATGAAAACCCTAAATCTCTATCTACCATTGTTTATATACTCCATAATTTATATCAATTAAATAATACCTGATGACTACAGTTTAAATGTTGAATTTGTTATTAAAATAATATCTACTATGAGCTAAAATAATACTTATATTGACTCAATTATAAGCACTATTGGATGAGAAGTAAAGTTTTATTGTTAAGAAAGATTTTAGAGAGTTGCAAGATAGAGAAAAGCTCTATCTTGCAGTAGGTTATTAAAGTGGTGTTACATTTTGAGCTTGTGGTCCTTTTTGTCCCTCTCCAATTTCAAATGTTACCTTTTGTCCCTCTTCAAGAGAAACTCTACCTGGATTTACACGATTAACTTGTCTAAAATGTACAAATAGATCTTTACCACCATCTTCTTGTTGGATAAATCCATAACCTTTTTCATCATTGAACCATTTTACAGTTCCATTTAGCAATTCTGCCATGTTTAAAATACCTTTAAATAAAATACACTATTAAATCATAGTGGAATCAAAATCGGAGAGTCTTTCGCGGGATAGTCTTTAAATCGATAACACACACTAAAGATGAACTCACACCTCATCTTCATCAACATAATTATACACTTTTTATTATAATTTATTGCTATGGTTTCTAAAATAGTTCTTGTTTTCTAAAAAATTATAGAGTTTCAATAATAATAACAAAATTCATTATAAGTGTAAGTTTTAATAAATATTTATTTTGGTAATATTTTCATAAATTAAAATATTAGGAGACAACACAATGAAAAAGATTTTTTTACTTTTAACTATGGTTTCAACACTCTCATTCTCTTCAACAGGTACTAATGTGACACAAGAGGCAAATGTAACCCTGATGGGAGATAAGGCGATCAAAAAGATGATGAAAACACTTAAAGAGGCTGTAATGGGTGCTATGAAAGATGGTGGACCTAAAAAGACTGCTGTAGTGTGTAGTGAGAATGCCACCTCAATTGAAAAGAGTGTCAATGATACTTTTAGCAACATTACAATCAAACGAGCGACACTCAAACCAAGAAACCCAGACAATATGGCAACTGCTGATGAAGCAAAAGTTCTTGAAGAGATGGCAAAAACCAACTCAAAAGAGCTTGTAACCGTAAAACTAGGTGACAATCATTATAAAGTCTACCACCCCATCCACATGATGAAAATGTGTGTAAAGTGTCATGGAGATGATAAGAGCCGAAACAAAGAAGCCGATGCGATCATTCAAGCAAAATACAAAGATGATAAAGCCAACGGTTACAAAGAAGATGACTTTAGAGGTGCTTTTGTTGCTGATATTAACTTAAGTAAATAGAGAATACTTTAACTACCCTTTTGGGGTAGATCACCCCTCTTCTTCTCAACATTTTATAGAAACAGTTTTACTTATCAAAAATAAGGATATAATCAGATCATTAAACTAAAAAGGAAAAAAATGATCTATTGGTTCTATTTAATGGGTGCCATTGTTTTTGAAGTGATTGGAACTATGGCACTTAAATACTCATCACTCAACAGTGCACCTATCTATACTATCTTAACAGCAATAGGCTATCTTTTGGCTTTTACCTTTCTTTTTTATGCAATCAAAAAGATTGATATTGGGACTGCCTATGCCATATGGGCAGGAGTTGGCACAGCCCTTATTGCCATTATAGGAGTATTTTTGTTTAAAGAGGATATGAGTATGATAAAAGCTCTCTTTATTCTAATGATTATTGTTGGTTCGGTTGGATTGAAGTTTTTAAGTGGAGGAGAGAGCTAAACCCGAAATATTTACCTTCTATTTAACAAGAGTAAGTAGAATTACTGCCATGGATAAACGAGCAAAAAAGATCATTCTCAAAAGTAAAAAACAGGTCTATAGTGATATGTTGGGCAATAACCCCTCTATCTTTCACGGTGAGGGGTTTGAGTTTTCTGAACTGCGTGAGTATGTTTATGGTGATGATGTACGTAAGATTGATTGGAAAGTAAGTGCCAAGCTTGGTAAACCTTATGTAAAGGTCTATAAAGAGGAGCGTGAGCTTAATGTAGTAGTCGTTTCGATGCTCAATGGATCGACCTATTTTGGAACGCACAGACAAAAGATTGATATTATTGCCGAGCTTACAGGACTGCTTGGTTTTATTGCAATTAAAAATTCAGATCGTTTTACGCACTCGATTTTTGCAGACAGGCTCTATGAACTGACTAAACCTACCAAGAAGTTCTATTCGGTGCATCAAGCTGTTGAATCTGTAATACGCTTTGATCCTTTAGGTAAAGATGGGAATTTTAGTGCTATGATCGATACACTCTATAAGAGGCTACGCAAAAAATCTCTGCTCTTTATCATCTCGGATTTTGTGGGTGAGATGGATCTACGCACACTGGCTAAAAAGCACGATGTGGTGGCTTTGATGGTGCGTGATAAGTTTGAAGAGAACCCTCAAGAGCTTGGGGCACTCAATATGATCGATATGGAATCTAAAAAGAGCTTTGAGGGAATGATTGACCAAACTGCGGTCAAACGCTACAAACAGGCTTTGCATGATAACGATGAAAAGCTCTATATGGATTTTAAAAAGCACGGGATTCGATTTATCAAAATCTATACCGATGATAATATTCCCTCAAAATTAGCAAAACTCTTTAGAAAGTAGGAGACGTGATGGAAGAACTTAAAGAATTAAAAGATATTAAACCCCTTGTTGAGATTCCTGATGCTAGTTTCTATATCTATGTGGCTCTTATTACTCTAGCGATTTTTGTAGGGCTTATTGTACTCTATATGATTATTCGTAAAGTTGTGCAAATGCGTCGTAAAAATATGCGCAAGAGTTATATTTTAAGCCTTAACGCCATTGATTTCAAAGATGCCAAAAAGTCTGCTTATGATGCGACACACTACGGGCGGCTTATTGCACAAAGTGAGCGTGAAAAAGAGATATACTCCCAACTCCTCCCACACTTAGAGCAGTATAAATACCGCAAAGTTGTAGGGAGTATCGACAGCGACACCCAAAAGCAGTTTAATCTCTTTTTGCAGGTGATTGAGCCTTAGATACTATTCACTACTCTCTTTAAATTCTCTACTGGTTCGTACACTAGGCTTCTTCTCACTCTGCCACAACGCTTCATTGGGTTTGGGACAAGCCCGTACGCATTCACCACAGTAGATACAAAGTAGGGAATCATAAGTATACTCTAATGATTTTTTATTTTTGGGGTTATCAGTAGGCGTATCGGTATGTTTAAAAATAATCGCCTCTGGTGGACACGCCTTTTCACATTTAAGACAGTAGATGCACGCCTCTTCACCGTATTCAATCAACCCTCGATAATTCTTAGTACGAGGTAGAGCCTCAAAGGGGTATTTAACCGTTTGGGGTGTTTTAAATAGATTGCTCAATGCTGTTTTGATTCCCATGATAATCACCTCCCTTATGATGCTGTATTGTAACTTATAGAAGCTAAAGATAGGATAAGCTTACTCAATGCCACGAAGATAGTTCTCGGTTTGCCTCTTTTGGGGAGTGTTAAAGAGTATGTTGCTTGGGGCATATTCTATCAAGTGACCGCTATCAAAAAAGGCTACATGATCGGCGATACGTTGGGCTTGTTTGAGGTTGTGGGTGACGATAATAATATGAAACTCCTCTTTGAGGCTTACTATCAGCTCTTCGATATGTCCACCTGAGATGGGATCGAGTGCGGATGTAGGCTCATCCATAAGGATTATATCGGGATTAATCGCAATGGTTCGTGCGATGCAAAGACGCTGTTGCTGTCCGCCTGAGAGGGAGGTGGCTTGTTCTTTGAGTATATCTTTGACCTCATCCCACAAAAAGACCTTTTTGAGGCAAGTCTCTACCAACTCATCACACTCTTTGCCCTTTTTGACAATGCCATGCACCTTTGCAGCGTAGGCGACATTATCATAGATCGATTTGGGAAAGGGGTTGGGTTGTTGAAAGACCATCCCCACACGCTGACGAACGCCCACCTCATCGACATCTTTGTCGTAGATGTTTTTACCATCAATGGTCACACTCCCCTCGATACGACACTCCTCAATAAGCTCATTCATACGATTGATACTACGCAGCAGGGTTGATTTGCCACACCCCGAAGAGCCAATAAAAGCAGTGATTTGGTTTTGGAAAATATCCATGGAGATATTGTGGAGAATCTGCTTTTTGTCGTACCAAAGATTGAGATTTTCAATGGATATTTTGATAGAACTACTCATAAATTAAACCTCTTTTTAAATCTGCTTCGCAGTGTAATGGCAAGTAGATTGAGTGTCACCATCACCCCTAAAAGTATCAAAATAGCAGCCGATGTGCGTTCGATGTAGCCATTTTGAGGCATACTTGACCATGTATAGATTTGAGCCGACATCACGGTAGTGGCATCGGTGACAAGAGTAGGAGCATCGGGCATAAAGGTAATCATCCCAAGTAACAACAAAGGAGCCGTCTCACCAATGGCTTGTGCCAAAGAGATAATAGAACCTGTCAAAATCCCTGGCATCGCTAGAGGCAGCACAAAGCCCCGAACCACCTGCCAACGTGTTAGCCCCATGGCAAAACCTGCTTGGCGGATGGAGTCTGGAACACTTCGTAAAGCACTCTGAGCAGTCACAATGATAATGGGCAAAATCATAATACCAAGTGTCAATCCACCCACCAGTGCCGAGGCCCTAGGCATACCCAAAAAATTAATAAAGATTGCCAACCCAAGTAATCCAAAGAGTATCGAGGGAACAGCGGCAAGATTGTTGATATTGATCTCAATAAACTGCTTGATGCGATTATCTTTGGCAAACTCTTGCAGATAGATAGCTGTCATCACCCCAATAGGAAAGCCAACAAGCATGGTAATGATGATGGTCATAATGGTCCCTTTGATAGCAGAGAAAAATCCTGAGTTTTCTGGCATTTGTGAGTCACCGTGGGTAAAGAGAATGGTATTAAATTTGCGTTTGATACGATTTTCTTTTTTGAGTCGTTCAATAAGGGCTTTATCTTTGCTTTTGAGTTTGTTGTCATGCCCTTTGATGTATTGATCAGCCTCACTGTTTGCTAACGCCCATAGCTTTTTTGTCTCATTTTTGAGTGAGGGGTTCTCTTTGATAAGATTGGGAAGGTTACGTATCCATGTATTGCTAATAACTCGTCTGTGTTGTCGCTCAATGGCTACTCTAGGGTTGTTTTTTATCTTTGAAAAATCTACCGTGACATAGATGTAGCTTTGGGTAAAGGCACTGTAGCCTTTTGAAGCGATATTGAATAAAAAAACAACGAGAAAGAGCAATGCAAGTGCTACCATCAAGAGAGCCGTACTCTTAAAGAGCATCGATTTGCGTTGTCGTTTTTTGAGTTGTGCACTATCAAAAGGGTGTTTCATCGCACGCTCCTAGAGGTTTGAGTATCGGTATCGATTGTGAAACCTCTTGACAAGGTAGATCGATAGCGTATTGAGTATCAACGTAAAGATAAAGAGTGCAAACCCCAAGGCAAAAGCCGAGAGTGTCTCAGCCGAAGAGAAGGAGTGATCACCACTAAAGGCATCGACGATTCTAACCGTGACCGTAGTCATATCTTCAAGAGGATTGAGGGTGAGATTAGGACGCAATCCCGCTGCCATGAGTACAATCATCGTCTCACCCAAAGCTCTGGATATTCCCAAAAGTGAAGCGGCTATAATGGCAGGAGAGGCAACGGGTAGAATAATAAAGAGTATCGTCTCACTCTTGGTAAGACCCAATGAGAATGAAGCCTTGGTATAGCTTTGAGGAACAGAGAGCATCACATCATCAATGAGTGAAGTAATCATAGGAATAATCATAATACCTAGTACTATGCCCGATGAGAGAGCGTTGCTATACGATACCTCCACACCGATACTACTAAAGAGTGAAACCACAAAAGGAGCAACACTCGCAGCGGCAAAAAATCCATAGACAATAGTAGGGATACCTGCTAAAATCTCTAAGGTAGGTTTGATGATTTCACGTGTTTTTGAAGAGGCAAACTGTGAGAGATAGATAGCACAAAAGAGACCAATAGGCAAGGCTACACTCATTGCAATAAGGGCAATCATCACCGTACCGACAAAAAGAGGCAAAGCTCCAAATTGTGGATTGGTGAGGCTATCGGCACTCCACTGTGTACCCGTAAAGAAGTACCATATGCTGTGATCGGCAAAAAATTTACTGCTATGGTAGAGTATCGAGTGCTCTAAAATAGACAAAATAGCTATGGAGATAAGAGAAGCGAGAATCAATAGATACTCAATACTCTTTTCAAATCTATCTTTATGCTTTTTGCTTTTGTTGCTATAGAGATAGTAGATAAGCAGTGTTAAAATTGTGATAATCAAAACGGTATTGAGGGTCACTTTAAACTATCCTTTTTTAGCTCACGTAAACTTAGTGGCGTTTTATTTTTAAGTTTGTTTCGGGCTTTGGCTCTATCACTATCAAGCAGTGGCACAAGACCCATCTCTACAAGTATTCCATCAGGGCTGAGCACAGTATCACTCATAAAGAGTTTAAGGTAGTCTTGAAGTGACTTCATCGATTTAAGGTGAGCGATATTGACATAGAGATAGAGTACTCTTGTGATAGGGTAGCTACGATTGGCTATGCTTTTTTGTGTGGGATAGACTCCATCAATGGCAATGCCTGAAACTTTATCTTCATTTTCCATCAAAAAGTTATAGCCAAATATCCCTATGGCATCTCTATCTTGTTTGAGCTTTTGAATGATAAGGTTATCGTTCTCACCCGAAGGAATATAGGCTCCATCTTTACGAATACCAAACTTTTTATCTCTGTATAGCTCTATTGTATTGGCGATATTTTTTAAGATCATAGACTCTAAAATATCACGTGTACCACTGCTTGTGGGTGGGCCATAGATATGAATATCTCTTTTGGGTAGGTTAGGGTCAATATCACTCCATTTTTTATAGGGGTTGGCGATAAGTTTTGAGCCATCTTTGGAGGGTACTCTATCAATCAAAGCCAACATCAAACTCTTTTTACTAAGATTAAATTTTTTATCGGCGACATGTTGGGCTAGGGCAATACCATCAAAGCCTATAGGAAGCTCTAAAATATCTTTGAGAGTGTTATCTTGACAGCGTTTGAGTTCATTTGGCTTGATGCGGCGACTTGCATTGGCGATATGGTAGTTTTGTGTTTTGTTACAAAATATCCTGATACCACTGCCTGAACCTGTCGATTCAATAAGCGGTGTTTTGGCACTGTGAAGTGCACTAAACTCTTCGGCTACAGTAGTAGCAAAGGGATAGATGGTCGAAGAACCTACAATCTGAATACGCTCATTGGCATGAAGTGAACTATAGAGTAGTAAAAAAATAGATAGTGTGCGTCCCAATAGAGTCATAGTTTTGTCTCCCTATGTTTGAGTTGCGAAATTGTAGGGAAGTTTAGTTACAAATGGGTTACTTTTTAAGCACTTTGTTGGGGTTGTTTTTGAGTTTTTTATAGCTAAAAAAGCTAATAATTGCTATAAAAAGCAATAGAGCTAAAAAGAGAATAACAACATTGGCACTCTCTTTGGCATCTTGCCCAAAATAGTAGCCAATACTGAGCATCATAGAATTCCATGCTAGATTGGAGAGGTAGGTAATGGGCAAAAACCAAATCAGGGGCATCTTTGAGATACCCGCAGGGATAGAGATATACTGCCCCATGCTTGGTACAAGTGGAGCAAAGAGCACCGAGGCTTTGCCGTATTGTTTAAAAAAGCGTTTGATAGTTTTAAAAGTTTTTTTGCGTTTTTTCAAAAAGAGATTAAGTACGATGGGTCTAGCTAGAGAGTAGTTGATAAATGCCCCTACGGTAGTCCCTAGTGTGGTGATAATCGCAATCGTAGCAAAGTCCATTTTGCCAAGTGATGCTAGATACCCCGCAGGAAGTAAGATAAGCTGAGTAGGCAGTGGAATAAAAGTGCCTACAATAACCATATAGAGAAAAAAGCCAAAATATCCTATTTCAAAAATTGCATTGATAATGATATCGATCATCTATACTCCTAGCCTATTTTTGTCAAGGATTATAACAAAGAAAAGTAACACTTTGATATTTTTTATGTTGCCAAATTGTAATTATTATTTAGCCGTACACGACATACAGGGATCAAAGGATGCTAGTATCGCAGGAGCGTCTGCATACTGACTACCTTTGAATATCTCCATAAAGGCAGGGATGCACGAAAAGGTTGGGGTCTTGATACGTACCCGTTCTAGGATGGGTTTTTTATTCCCTTTGATGTAGTACATTAGCTCTCCTCTAGGAGCTTCCAATCGTATCAACGCTTCGCCTTGGGGTTTGCCTTTGATCTTTGTAAAAATTTCTCCCTCAGGTAACCCTTCGATAATATTATGGCACATCTCCATAGAGTTGAGTATCTCTTCTAAACGTAGGATATTACGGGCATAGATATCACCACTCTTACCTAGTACCATCTTGTAGCCTATTTCGTTGTAAGGTAATGTATTACTCTCTGCTCTCACATCGGTGGCAATGCCCGTAGCACGGGCTAGAGGACCTATAGCATTATAGATATAGGCTTTCTCTTGAGTGAGGGCTCCAATGTTTTTATATTTAAGAGCTAACGACCAGCTGGAGCTAAACTCAGCGATATACTCCTCAATTTTGGGTTTAAGTTCATTAAGAGTAGTTTTGATAGAGGCAATAATTTCACTGTCAATATCACGGTTGACCCCACCAATGCAGACATAATCAAACTGCACTCGATTGCCTGTGATTTGCTCTTGTAAGCTCATAATGGGTTCGCGATCTCCCATAATACGCATAAACATCGCCTCATAGCCTGCATTTTCGCTCACATGAGCAAGGCAAAGCAGATGCGAATGGATACGGTCAAGTTCTACTAAAAGAATACGCAGATATTGAGCCCTCTTGGTGACTTCACCCTCCATCAGTGACTCAATCGCCATGGTGGAAGCCAAAGAGTGCGTAATGGCACAAAGCCCACAGATACGAGCCACCACGTAGGGTACGGCATCAAACTTGAACTTTGTTGCACAGGCACGCTCTATCCCACGATGTACAAACCCCACATCGCTATCCACTCCAATGATCTTCTCATTCTCGCACTCAAAACGAAACTTGATGGGCTCAAGCAAAGAGATATGTTGTGAGCCTAGTGGAATTTGGATTGTCTTTTTCATCGTATCTGCCTTTGGGGTTAATAGTTAATTTTATGCTAATTTCTATAAAACTTGGCTTTTAAACCTTTTTTCTGACCCGTACTTTGGATGGTTCAAAGAGTTTAATCGTCTCTTTGATCATGGGTTCATTGAGGATTTGAGAGGGCTCAATCTCATTGGAGCTGTTGTGTTCGGGCGATAGGCATGAGCTTTTCATCTCTATATCTTCGATCATCGAGCCTCCTGCCTCTTCATCGGGTGCACATTGTGGTGGTGGGGTAGGGGAGTGCTCTATGGGTTGTTGTGGAGGTTCATTTTTTTTTTGCTCCACTTGGGGTTTGGTATTGCTTTTGATAGTAGTTTCAATTCCAAAGATCTCTTGAACAAAAGTCTTAATCAGACTCCATTGAGAGATAAGTACCTTTTTATCTCCATTGGTAGCCGATGAATCCCATGTGAGTATGCCATTTTCAAAGCTAGCGTAGCTGATATTTTTTTCAAATATCTCCCCTAGTCCATAATTGCGGTCATAGATCTTTTCGATAAGTTTTTTAAAGAGCAGAGCTCCTTGGTCGAGGGTGGGTTTGGGTGGCGGAGTAGGGGTTGGTTCTTGGGATGGTAGAGCCTCTTTGGGTTGTTCTTTTTGAGCTACTTCTTGTATAGGAGTAGATTCTTGGGGAGTGCTCTCTTGTTTAGGGCTCTCATGAGTGGGAACTGCTTCTAGCTTTGGAGTTGCTTCTTGGCTTGGCTGTGGTGTAGGGGTAATGGTGACACCCTGAAGCTCGTTTTCAAGCGACTTGATCATAGTGTCAATATCTTTGATCTTCATTGCTTCCATCATCTTAAAGAGTGTAAGTGAGAGGATAAACTCTCCATCCCCACCCATATCAAAGAGCTTTTTAGACTCTGAGAGAGCTCTAAAGAAACGATCAATAATCAGTGGTGAAAACTTTTGATTTCTGTTTAAAAGCAACTCTTTAAGATAGAGGGTAATCTCATCAAGTATCATTTGGGCTTCATAGTCTCGGTTGTGTTTGATAAACTCGATGATATTTGATTCATCTTGTTCATAGATATGATTTAAGAGATTCTCAATAACATTAGGATCAATAATACCAAGCATTCCCACAACGGTTGAGAGATCAACATAGTTGCGTGAGTAGACAATGGCTTGATCAAGCAGTGTCAGTGAATCTCTTAAACTCCCTTCACCACTGCGTGCGATGATATCGAGTGCCTCACCTTCAAACTCTACACCTTCAAGATTTAAAATATGCTCTAGGTGCTTTTTGACAAGCTTTTGGGGGATCTTTTTGAATCTAAAGTGTTGGGTTCGTGAAAGAATCGTAGCAGGGAGTTTGAGTGGATCGGTCGTAGCTAGGATAAACTTAACAAAATCGGGTGGTTCTTCAAGCGTTTTGAGCAGGGCATTAAAGGCTTGGGGTGTGAGCATATGGATCTCATCGATGATAAATATCTTGTAGCGTCCCGAGCTTGGTTTGTATTTGGTATGCTCTATAAGCTCTTTGATATCATCAATTCCTCGATTACTTGCCGCATCCATCTCAATAATATCAATATGGCGATTCTCATTTGCCATCATGCAGTTGGGACACTGATCACATGGGTGAGCCGACTCTCCTACCTCACAGAGCAGAGCTTTGGCAAAGATACGTGCTGTAGAGGTCTTTCCACTGCCTCGAAGACCCGAAAAAAGATAAGCATGAGAGAGCCTGTGGCTATCAAGTGCTTGGGCAAGAGTTTGAGATACAGACTCCTGCCCAATAAGGGCATCAAATGAAGCGGGACGGTATTTACGAGCAAGTGCAATAGACAAATTGTTATCCTTTGAGATAGTAATGAGCATTTTGTTTGACAATTATAGCATGTTAACTTTATGATAAGCGATTTTTAAACTCCTCATAACCAAATCGCTTGACACACTCCAAAGAGCCATCTTCATGCACTATATTGATTGAGGGGAGATTAACCCCGTTAAAGGTAGTAGCTTTGACGATTGTATAGTGAATTTGATCTTCAAAGATAATCTTATCCCCTATTTTGAGAGCTTTATCAAAACTGTAATCTCCCATAACATCACCAGCTAGACAGCTGTTGCCTGTAATACGATAGGTGTGTGCTTTTTCATTGGCTTCACCACTGCCTCGAATATCGGCACGATAGGGCATAATGATGGTATCGGGCATATGAGCTTCGGCAGAGATATCAAGAATGGCAATATCCATACCATTGTGCACAATATCAACGACTGATGCAACAAGCACTCCAACCTCCCATCCAACCGCTTCTCCAGGTTCAAGATAGATAGTATCGACACTGTATTTGGTTTTAAAATCATTAATGAGTGTAATAAGAGCTGCTACATCGTAATCCTCTCTTGTGATATGGTGTCCACCACCAAAATTAATCCATTTCATCTGCGGGATATATTTGCCAAAGTTTGCTTCAACGTGCTGCAATACTTCAGACAAAGCAGAGCTGTCTTGTTCGCAGAGGGCATGAAAGTGCAATCCATCGCAAAGCTCCAAGATCGACTCATCAAAGTTTTGCTTGGTGACACCAAGCCTTGAGTAGAGACCACAAGGATTATAGATCTCTTTGGGTGAGCTGGAAAACTCTGGATTGATACGAAGTCCTAGTGAAATATCGGGGTTGATCGTTTTTGCTTTGCGTGCATATTTTTGAAATTGAGCAATGGAGTTGAAGACCAAATGGTTTGATATTTTAGCAATCTGCTCTATTTGATTGTTTTTAAAAGCTGGTGAGTAGGTGTGGACCTCCTTGCCAAACTCCTCATCTGCCAAGATCGCTTCATGTAGACCACTGGCACAACAACCATCTAAATATTGTGCGATGGTATCAAAGGTAGAGAAGATAGCATACCCTTTGAGTGCCAATAAAACTTTTGCACCGCTGTGTTCTTTGATGTATTGCATCGTCTCAAGATTTGCTTTGAGCAAAGACTCGTCAATAATCCAAGCGGGTGTTTGAACATTTTGAATAATTTTATCTATTTGTGAATTTTTCATAAATGCTATTATAATATTGAAATGACTAATTTTTGATTAAATAGCTTTTGGTTATAATATTAAAGTATTAGATCTAATCTTTCACCACACAAGTAATCGAATAAAATATTAAAGTGAGTATATTATGTCAGATAGCAGAAATAAAAAAAATGAAGAGTTTACATTTAACGAAAAAGAGGTTGAGATTGCTATAGAGATGCAAAAAGAGCTTGCCCCAGTAGTGGATATGCTACTTTATATGCTTGATAAGACACATACAAAGTTTACAATTGTTGTGATAAAAGCTCAATATGAAGGGCTCTATCAATATCTTCTTAATACAAAAAGAGATACCGATATATTGAAAATAATTGATGAGAAGTATGGTATATTTGGAATAGTTTGTCAGGATACAACAGTCGATGGAGGCTATATGTTTGCCAATCGTTTGGTAACGACCTTGATCAATGAACAAAGCATTAAAGATGTCACCTGTGTAGCCCTTGAAGTACGTACCAATCGCTATGATGTACGTGATATTGTCTACAAGACTTTTCAGCTCTATACAAATGCACGCCATAGGAGTACTCTAGGTGAGATAAAGTATCATTCACTGTAGTGATAAAATAAAATCACAAAATACTCTTTTGATGTAATACCTTCTTAAGCCTTCTTTAGATAAAATCTCGTTTCCATTATATTGATATTTTAACTAAAGGGATAAAAGATGAAAAGAACGTTTCAACCACACAACACTCCAAAAAAGAGAACACACGGTTTTAGAACACGAATGAAAAGTAAAAACGGTAGAAAGATCATCGCAGCTAGAAGAGCTAAAGGTAGAAAAAGATTAGCAGTCTAAAACACTTTACAACAATAAAAAACAGTAAAGAGTTTAACAGAGTATATAAAAAAGCTACAAAAACGTGGCATACACCTCTCTTTGTACTTTTTTATAGAAAGAGCGATGATGTAGAAAAAGTAGGAATTGTAGCGAGCAAAAAAATTGGCAACGCTATAAAACGAAATAGAGCAAAGAGGTTACTAAGGGCTGTTTTTATAAGAAATATTGATAGATTAAAGTTTGGTGAATTTGTATTAGTGGCAAAAGCTCCACTGTTAGATGCAAATTTTGATGAACTTGAAAAATCATACCTTTATGCTCTTGAACGATCAAAAGCAACAGCTAGCAAATAATCTTTTATCTCTGTTTTGTCTACTTTTTGAATATTAGGTATACTAGTAATTAATAAAAGGTATCACATTGGATAAGACAGATTTAAATAAAAGATTAATGCTTGCATTTTTTCTATCATTTATAGTATTTGTAGGATTAGAGTACTATATACAACAAAACAAACCCCAACAAACCCCAAGCAATCAAACCACCACAGAACAAAGCACTTCAACAACTAATACAAACAGTGCAACGAATAATGCTGCTCCTGCGAAGATAGAGAACGCTACACCCAATAGTGTTGAGAAAAAAACAGCCAGCAATGCACCTATAGTAGCAACAGCACCAATTATCTCAACCATAAAATCGGAAAAATTTACAATTGAGATTGATCACTTGGGTAGAATTGCACAATTTACACTACTTGATGATAAATATAAAGATGACGATAATAAAGAGCTTAAGTTCTTTGATAATACTAAAACCAAGCCACTTGAGCTTCGTTTTTCAGATGTCAAGCTTAATGAAGAGGCGTTTAAAACAGACTATGTAGCCTCTACCTCTGAATCATCACTTAGTGAAGGGGGGAGTGTTACACTTACGCTTACACAGACACTCTCTGCAACTACGGTAACAAAAACAATCAAATTTTACAGTGATGGGCACTATGATTTGGATGTAAAACTCTCTAATAATGCCGATTATTTTATCACAACAGGACACCGTCCGACAGCTGACCACACAGAGTTTATGATTGTGACGGGAGCTTTGATTCGAGATGGCGATAAAATCATCTCAACCATTGAAGATGGCGAAGCTGATGGTGATGAGAAGTTCAAAAACGCCTCTTTGGTCTCTGCATTTGATCGATACTACGCTTCACTCTTTTATAATTTAGATAAAGGGATGCAAGTATCTATTCTCAAAGTCAACGATGGTGATCCACTTATCTTTGTACAGGGTGAGCAAAATCTTAAGCTTGGTGGATTTATTGGACCAAAAGACTTTAAAGTACTTAATGACATTAACCCAGCACTGACCGATGCAATTGAGTATGGATGGTTTACCTTCTTGGCAAAACCATTCTTTGCAGTGACACTTTGGATCTACAACTATGTAGGTAACTGGGGATGGGCAATTGTTCTCTTTACAATTCTTATTAAGATTATCCTCTTCCCACTCTCATACAAAGGTATGATGTCGATGCAAAAGCTCAAAGACCTAGCACCTAAAATGAAAGAGATCAAGGAGCGATACGGAAGTGATCCTATGAAGATGAATCAACATATGATGGAGCTATACCGTAAACATGATGCCAACCCTATGGGTGGGTGTCTACCGATGCTATTGCAAATTCCTGTATTCTTTGCACTCTATAGAGTATTGCTTAATGCCGTTGAGCTTCAAGGGGCGGAGTGGATATTGTGGATTGAAGATCTTTCTAAGCTTGATCCCTACTTCATCTTGCCAATTTTGATGGGTGCATCAATGTATCTTCAGCAAAAGCTTACACCTACAACTATTACTGACCCGATGCAGCAAAAGATCTTTATGTATCTTCCATTGATATTGACGGTGTTCTTTATTACATTCCCAGCTGGATTGGTACTTTACTGGTTTACAAATAACCTTCTATCCATTGCACAGCAGTACTATATTAACCATGCCTACGAGAAACATAAAGCTGTTGAGATAGCCGCACATAAAAAGCATAAGGATAAGTGATGAAAAAGATTGTAGCACGTACTCTTGAAGATGCTTATATGAAAGCAGCTTTTGAATTAAAGTGCTCAGTTACAGAATTGAAGTATGAGATCATTCAGCACCCAAGTAGCGGTATTCTTGGTTTTATGCGAAAGAGTGCTATTATTGTGGCTGAGTGTGCCAAGCGTGAGCTTCAAGAGGAGCAAAAATCTACTCATAACAATACCCAAGATGAGCGTAATCAAGAGAAAAACGAAAAAATCGTTAAAACATCTAAAAAACAGACTCAATCCAACTCTAATGAGAGAGTAAGAGAGACCAATAAAATAGATGAAGATCTTATTCGAAACGATAGAGACGTACTTGATAACTTCTTTGATGCGAGCAAGCCAGAGGGTGAAGCTGTCATTAATGAGTTTGAGATCAGTGATGAAGAGGAGGATATGAGTATCCAAGAGCTTGAGGTAACCATTCAAAAAGAGATTGAAAGACTTTTTGCCTTTAGCTGTTACGATATTGATACCATTGAAGTTACTATTGATAACTCCACTGCTGAAGTCTACCTTGATGGTATGGATGCAGCGTTGATTATTGGAAAAGAGGGGCATCGATACAATGCACTCTCTTATATGCTCTTTAATTGGTTGCAGTCAAAATACAATCTCTATGTCAAGCTTGAAATTGCACAGTTTTTAGCTTCACAAAAAGAGATGATCAAAAATTACATTGCTCCAGTTATTGATCATGTCTATAAAAATGGACGAGGAAAGACCAAGCCACTTGATGGTATTTTGGTACAACTTGCACTTGAAGAGTTAAGAGCTGAGTTTAAAAACAAATACGTTGCTGTCAAAACAACACGTGATGGACAAAAGTACATCGTCATCAATGACTTTACATCAAAGCAGTAGTACCATATCGGCTATCGCCACCGCAAGTGGCGTAGCTTCGATCTCTATTATACGACTCAGTGGAATTGATGCACTGCAAATTGCCAAAAAAATTTCAAAACAGAGAGATTTCTCTCCTCGTCAAGCAACCCTTACCTCACTCTATAACCAAGAAGATCAACTTATTGATCAAGCCATAGTCATCTACTTCAAAGCCCCCTTTAGCTTTACAGGTGAAGATATTGTAGAGTTTCAGTGTCATGGAGGCGTAGTGGTGGCTAGTGAGATACTCGAAACCACACTCTATCATGGAGCACGATTGGCCAAGCCTGGAGAGTTTAGCAAACGAGCCTTTTTAAATGGCAAAATTGATCTAACCAAAGCCGAAGCGATAGCCAAACTTATTGAGACCAAGAGCGTTGATGGTGCCAAGATTTTAGCCAAACAGCTCAAAGGGGATCTTAAAGGCTTTATCGATGAGTCACGCGATATGCTATTGGGTGCTATTGCACACTCTGAGGTGATGATTGATTATGCTGATGAGGATATTCCAAGTGATATTATTGAGGGTCTAAAAAGCAAACTCTCTTCCCTTAGCAGTAAGATGGAGAGTATACTAGAGGCTTCCAATCGTCGAAAAGGATTGATAGAGGGCTTTAAGGTCTCGATTATTGGTAAACCCAATGTGGGAAAAAGTTCACTACTTAATGCACTACTAAGCTATGAGCGAGCCATAGTGAGCGATATTGCAGGAACCACGCGAGATACCATTGAAGAGCAGATCAAAATTGGTACGCATATTATCCGCCTAGTCGATACCGCGGGTATTCGCCAAGCTACTGATGATATTGAAAAGATAGGAGTCAAACGCTCTATAGAGTCGCTTAATGCCTCCGATATTGTGATTGCTCTTTTTGATGGAACCCAAACACTCGATAGCCAAGATCAAAAGATTATAGAGCTGATAGAGGTATTAGAAGATACACATCTTATTGTCGCTATCAATAAAAGTGACTTGGTTCAAAATCTTGATATTCATCAACTAGAGCAATACAAGCCTCTTTTGATCAGTGCCAAACGAGACTTTAGGGGCTTGACCGATAGACTCTTGGAGATATTGGATAGTGTAGGGGAGGGGGATGAATTGATGCTTATCTCTACAAGGCAGATTCAAGCCATTACTGAAGCTAAAAATGAGATTGAAAATGCACAACTTCCACTACTCAACGAGGAGTTGGAGTTTTTTTCCTATCATCTTCAAAATGCCATAGAGCATATAAGCTCAATCTCCAAACCCTACAACTCCGAGGAGATACTTGATACCATGTTTGGTGAGTTTTGTTTGGGGAAATAGTCTAAAACAATAATATGCAATAGAAGCTATATAATTTTGTCCGATTTTTTTGAACATTATTTTAGATTAATTATAGCATATTTTTGTAGGGTGCATCCCGATGCACCGACAAAACCAAGTACAAATGTATTAGCGATTCAAACCTTTATTTAGACGGTGCGTCAGGACGCACCCTACAGTTGGTTTACTTTTCCCATCCTCCAGTTGATTTATCAATTCAGTGCTAGGATTTGTTATAGATTTGTAGTCTCATGACGATGATTTGCTGCATAGATATCCAATAGATTTCTTATCATTTTTTGATATTGAGTATTATGTTTTTTTGCTTCACTCTTAAAAAACTCTATACTCTCTTTCGTCAATGAAATTGTCACTTTTACATTCTCCTCTTTTAAAACTAAATCTTTTGGAGATGGCAAAAAATCTTCAATAATTTTAATATCTCCAATTGGTTCATCTGTGTATTTAACTGTTTTGCTCATAAATCTTTTTCCCCTTTCTCCAGTATCCTGCACCGTAAATTCTGATTTTGTTTTCATCCCATTTAAAGTTTGCTTTCTTCATAAGATGATTGTAGCTAAATATTTATAAAATAGCAATACTTTTTTATGGATAGTATTTGTGAGAAGTTGTAGCTATAATGGTTAAATTCAGTTACGCATTAGCGTTAACTGCTAGGTTTTGTTAGTAACTTTTTCGATAGCCAAAATTAATTCTTACTTAATAGACGATTCAATTGTAAAGCTAAATTATATACTTCATCAAAGTCATATTTTTTACCAAGCTTTGGATTCCAATAACGACCATGTGCTAACCAATGCCTTAATTTAAAACTAGCCTTAATATGAGAAAATATTTGACCTTGAAAATATTTTTTATATGTATCACATAATTTATCTACAGATATTTTATATGTCTTATCATATTCTTTATCTATTTCCTTCAATTCTTTTGAAAGTTCATCTCTTAATCGGTTTTTCACTCTATTCTCATAATCAATTCTAATCCAACTTTCAATAGAAGATAAAAGCATAAAAACACAATTTACTTCTAATTCTTCTAATCTACTCTTTTTTTCTTGAGTTAATTCAGAGGAACTGTAAAAATTAAATTTTTCAAAATTATTAGCATTTGCATAGTAAAATATTAAAGACCTTTCAGAATCCTCTTTGTAATCCATAATAGCATCAATTTTTAAATGTTTCTTCGAAAAAGAGACTCTTTTAGCCATTAATTACTTCCATTAAAGCGTCAAAAAATGTTTCTTCATTTATATCTATATATTTAATATTTGGTGCAGGCGTAGCAATTTTCCATATTTTTTTAGCTTCTTTATTTATCTTCGTTATTTCATTTTGCTTCTCTTGCCATTTTCTTTTATCTTCGGCTGTTAATAAAATTGCAGCTTCTATCTTGGGAATATCATTTTTTTCAGGTACTAATACAAACTTAACTATTCCATTTTCACCTTCCATGTCAATTCTTCCCCATGCACCAATTAAATTTGTACCTATTGGTGTAAATGTTATGTCTTTATTTTTTATATGTAAAAGTTTTTTATCAACTTGATAACTTCCTATGTACTCTTCATTTATATTGTGACTTTCATTTTTTAAAGAAATTTTATCTTGATAAGGTTTTAAAAAAGTATCAATTTGTTTATAAAACTCATTTATTTTTTCAATAAAGAATTCTTTTTTTTCATTCCAATTAATTTTTACTACTTCTAAATCTTCTTCTTGTAAAAATTCTTCAAATTTACTTTTACCCATTTTTTCTCCTGTTTAATTATTGTGTTACTAACGTTGCCACTCAGTCTCACGCGTCTTTGGCACGTTGGCTGGAGCAGCATTGTTATGCGTTTTAACGTCTCGGATTTTTCCATTTTTGTTTATAAATTTAATGATTCCATCGTTAATGTCTTTGAATATGGCTTTAGCAATTACTTCACCTTCCAATACTGACTGAGTAGTTGCTGATAAAACATCATAACCAAACAAAACCCCTTTCAGCTTGAATTTTTCTTCACTCGGCAATATGAGGAACGCATTATCGAAGGTATATTTATGTTCTTTATTTTTTTCTGCTTTCCAATCATGAGGAAGCTTGCTTTCAAGCTCATAAAAATCTGTTATCTTTTTACCCTCAGAATCAACTATCAAAAACTCGTTGCTCAAGCCATTGAATGAGAGGTGGTCGCCTTCTTTGTAGTTTGTATTTTGAAATAACCAATTAACATCTATTTCTGGTTCACGCTTTTTAATGTTTGTAGTGAAAGCATGAATGTTGATAACGATATCTTTGACTCTGTCCTCCCAATCCTTATCTGTTGGGAACCTAAGCTCTTTTAGGGAGATATTGTAATAGTCCGCATATTTTATAGCACCACTTTGATATCCAACTTTCGTTACGAAAATTCCTTTTATATCTCCTATATCGTATAGCATACCAAAAAAATCTCGAACACGACCTACAGATACTTCACTTGAATAATTTTTACATTCAATTGCGACCTTATGGGTTTCACCCATAAACTTAAATTCCCAATACACATCGATTTGATGCTTGCAACCTGATTTTCCTTCGATTTTGACATTATGTTGAACATCAACATTCTGTATGCCTTCCTGAATATTTATAGCTTTATAAATTTCTTGTGTTAGTTTCTCATACTCAGTGTTTACATTATCAGCCATTGTTGTTCCTTATTGCACATAACTATCCAAAAAGAAATTGGTATCTAAAAAGACGCTACTCATATTTGGAGAGTCTCTCATCACGCAAGGAGTCTCTTGTGATCTCGTGATTACCACTTACAATGCCTACAATTTTTAGTAGGTTGTTATCTTTTTGCTCTTTTTTGTGGATGAGTTGCTCTATAAGAGGTTTATAGGAGCTATCCAAAAAATAGCCTTTGATTTGATTGCGTTTTTTATCTACAATCTCGATAATATCAAAGTGGTCAAGTTGATGCAGGTTTCTTTGTATCTGCGAAATGGAGATGATTTGCACAGTAACTCCTTTCATATATGATTAAACTATTATATGAAAATAGAGCTTAGAGATGATTGATATCCTCACAAAAGCATATGCTAAAAGCGGTAAACTCTTGCAAAGCAATAGCGTCATTTGATGTGATTTGCATAATGGTATCCTTAAAATAGTTTGTAAATTATACCATTTTAGGCTTTTAACTCTCTACCTAAACCTTATCCATACCTTTGGCATCTTTGAGGTGCTTGAGGATTTGCGATATACGTATTGGTTGTTCAGAAATAGGGGATAGGTGACAATACCAAAACTATATCCCCAATAGCTTTGGCAGATCGGTGATTTTTTCAATTTTGTGATGAGCTTTTGAAAAATCTTGTGTTTTGGTAAAGTCATTATAGACAATCACACACTCAATCTCTGCATCTACAGCTGATCTTAGTCCGCGTTCTGAATCTTCTACAATAATGGCTTGCTTTTTGTCTGCTTTAAAAAGTTCAAGACCTTTAAGATAGGGGTCGGGGTAGGGCTTGGCTCTAGGGTACTCCCCTTCACAAAGCACAAAATCCATAAACTCAACAATCCCACGTCCATTATGAATGATCTCAAAATCAACGCGTCTTGATGTTGTAATGATGCCCATCTGAAAATGTTTAGAGAGGATACTGAGTGTCTCATGCACTCCATCAATGACTAAATTTTGGCTCTGTAGATACTCTTGGTAGTACCTATTACGTCTATCACGCGTTGCATCGATAGTAGATTGCGGTATACCCATAGAGAGTGCTTTACCCCACACTCCACCGCCACTTGTCATCACCTCCATATACTCTTGGAAGTTTAGTTCTACTCCTAGCTCACTTAGGGCACGAATACTCGCTTCGTAGTACCATTTTTCAGTCTCAACCAATACCCCATCATTATCAAATAAGATATACTCTTTCATTAAAGTTCCTTTAGATTTATGCCTAAATGTGCCTCAAAAAAATCGATAATGGAGTGTGCAAAGGCTTTGGCACACTTTTGCATATTTTTATGAGAATCACGGACATTATCATAGGGAAACTCTATTTGAATACCACTGATATTGCCCCCTTCAAGTGAGCCATATCGCATAGTATCGTATGCACCCTCAAAGTAGTTGCCATCGACTGCAAAGGGAATGCTTGATGAGGGCACTGAGTCGTAGCCTCTAGCACTCATCAAGCTTCCTAAACTCTGCTCGCCTTTGAGTTGATCAATAAAGCTTTGAGATGAGAAGTTGGAGAGAGTTTTGATACTGCTTTTGTCTTGATAGTGCAAAAGTTCATTATTGGATAATTTCAAAATCTCATTATCAAGCAGGTATCCAAACTCCAAATAGGGATTGGGGTGAGACTGTCCGTGAATATCAATATAGAGTCCTTTCCCAAACTGCTCTTCTATACGTTTTTCTGTCTGTTTGATACGGTAGTGAAATTCATCATAGACTCTTTTGGCTCGCCAATCCTCATATGCCTCACTCTCTTTGCGATTGAGATCAACTTTTTTTCGCTCAATGGTAGCGATTATGCCATAGGGGTGTTTACCAATAATGGCTTCAAAAGCATTGATAATATAGGAAGTAAGCTCAAGCGTATGATTATCTTGCTCAAAAATCCCATGCGTTCGATCATTGATATCTTTTGGAGACTCAAATCCACCATGAGGTGCAGTGAGTACTAGGGGGATAGTGCCATGATAGTATCGTATATAGTGGCTTGTAATCGATTGCATTTAAGATTCTTTAGAGGATATTGGGCATTTAGCCACGGTAACCCTTCTTGTGGTGGTCATCTTTGTAGCGTTGGGCATCAATATTTTGGGTATCGATATCAAACATACCTGAAATCGCTTCGATAGGACAGAGGCTCTCTTTTTCGCGTGAACTTTTTCGCAATCGATACGTGGGTTTATGTAAAAAATGATTAAACATCTGCAACGCCATCTTTCGCATATTGGCTTCATACTCACTGGGTACATATCCCTTTTTGATCGCACGTTGGAGCTCTTTTTCGATAGAGTCATTGACATCTAGGCGAATCCCCTTAATCACAGGCTCGACGGATAGAGCACGCAGCCACTTATAGAACTCCTCTTCGTATCGATTGACAATATCATGGGCTTTGAGGGCTTGTTCTTGCCTAAGAGCATGATTTTTATCGGCAATATCACGCAAATCATCAATACGGTAGATCTTGAGGTTATAGACTTCCATATCTTCAATATCTCTAGGGATTGCCATATCAAACCACAACCGATTGAGATCTTTATTATCAATCATATCACGAGTAATGACAGGGTAGGGGGCAGAGGTAGCACAAAAGACCAGACGGTAGCGGTTGATATACTTTTTGAGTTTATCAAACTCATCGATCTTGACATTTTCTCCAAGTTCTGCAGCAATCGCTTTGACCTTGCTCATATCACGACCCAGCAGTACCACATCACACCCTACGCGTAAAAGATGCTTGGCAGCTAGTTTTCCCATCTCTCCTACACCCACAACCACGCCTGTCATTCCTGCCATATTATCACCCAGCACCAAGGCTGCTTGTGAGACGGCAACGGAGGCGATTGAGATAGGATTCTCTGAAATTTTGGTCTCATTTCGCACCTCAGCTGCACACTTGATAGCGTAGCTGATGATTCGATTAAGCTTTTTGCCTGCTGTGGAGTTGTCATACGAAAACTTAAACGCCTCTTTGACCTGACCTGTGATCTGAGACTCACCCACAACAAGGGAGTCAAGCGAAGCAACTACCGAGAAGATATGACGAATAGCATCCTCATCATCAAGGCGTTGTGCCATGGCAACGAGCTCATTAAACTCCACTTTGCTTGTCTGTGAGAGTATCCCGATAATGGCATGGTAGGCAGCAAAGTTGTCACGCGTGGCTAGTACAATCTCAATTCTGTTACAAGTGGTGACGATAAAGGCTTCATGGATAAAATCAAAAGAGACAAGACGATTAAGTACGGCTCGCTTGCTTTCGTTATCTTTAAATGCCAACCGTTCTCTTTGAGCAAAGTCACACTTTTTGTGATTGAAACTAACAACTAAATAATACATTAAAAATCCCTATCGACCATATCTTGAGCAATCTTTTTTAGTGATGCGTTGCCCTCTTTTTCCATCATAGCTACTGCCTCTTTGGCAAGTTCTCGTGCTTCGTTGATGCATTGCTCAATAATCGCGTGTTCTTTAAACTTAGCCCCTATCCATTCTAGCTCTTGGCTACTGAGCTTTTTGGCATGGAGCGATAGAAGCTTGACTCTCTCATCACTCTCCAATGCATTATAGAGATAGATATAAGGCAGTGTCGATTTACCCTCTACAAAATCATTCAGTGCTGGTTTTCCAAGCTGCTCGCTTGAAGCAGTAATATCTAGTATATCATCAATGATTTGAAAGGCAATACCGATATTACGTCCATAAGTTCGATAAATGAGCCTATCTTTATTGGCTAGTATGGCTGCGGCCTCACTCGATGCCTCAATAAGTGATGCAGTCTTTTGATAGATCATCTTCATATAGTCATCTTTGGATGCATTAAAGCTACTTGCTAGCATTACATCAGCTTGCTCTCCAAGACTAAGCTGAGTAACGGCATTGGAGATTACCTGAGCAACTTTTGCATCGATATTATTGAGTTCATAGAAGCCTTTGGAGTAGAGAATATCGCCAAGCATAATGGCTACTTTGTTACCAAAGGATGCATTAATAGAGGGTCTATTTCGTCTTGTAAAAGCATCATCTATCACATCATCATGCAGCAGGCTTGCTGCGTGTATCATCTCTACAACCGCTGCAAGTTTTACCGCACTTAAAGAGCCTGAAGCGATCTTTAGGATCAATTTGGCTCTTAAGCGTTTACCTGCAGGAATTTGAGCATAAAGCCTCTTGGTGGTAGAGTCATCTAACTCATCGATAAATTGTTCAATTTTTCTCTCGACTGCACTGAGCATCAGCCATTCCTATTCACACTGAGTAACAATATTACCCACTAACTCAATAAAGATAGAGTTTACACGGTTCTCTAACTCTTTCATATCAGCTCTCATATTACTGTAGGTGTGTTCAAACTCCGCTTCAAGACCTTTATCTTCCAACATCTTCTCTGCTACTGCCAAACGCTCAAACATCTTCTCAATTTCCATTTCAGAGATATTAATATTGGCTGTCTTTAAGATCGTAAAAAAGTTCTCTCTAGGAGAGGTTACCATAAAATCATCATCATCAAATAAGTTCATAATTTTTCCTAATTTATCTATAGTTTTTCTTTAAATTGAGAGATGATTATATCACAAAATCTTACTGCTAAGCTGAGAATTTAAAGACAAATTAGAAAAAATAGATATGAACACCCAAGAGCTAAACGAAGTGTTACAAACCATCCAAATCTTCAAAAAAGACCTTCACTTGCTCTTCACAAACTTTGAAACTATCTTGACAATATTAATTAAATTTTGCTATACTTCGATTCATTAAAATTAAGGAGAGTATCATGAAACATTTTCAAAATATCAAAACTTCACCATTAAGCACTGCTCTCCTGCTTCTCTCACTTTAATATTATTTCTATATTTTTTCGTTTTTCATTTACAGTTTCTAATAACCACCTTTTGGGTAAAATTAGACAATTTTTACAATATACAATTATGAGTATATAGCACAGATATAAGGTACAAGATTATGAGTAAAGAGATCATAAAAATTTTTGACACAACATTACGAGATGGAGAGCAGTCTCCTGGGGCATCGATGAATATCGAAGAGAAGATTCAAATCGCTTCGCAATTGGAGCGATTGGGAGTTGATATTATCGAAGCGGGTTTTGCTGCGGCAAGCCCAGGAGATTTTGAGGCAATCTCCAAGATAGCAAGCAGGGTGCAAAACTCAACCGTCTGTTCGTTGGCAAGAGCTATCGAAAGCGATGTCAAAGCAGCAGGAGAGGCAATAGCACATGCCAAAATGAAGCGAATCCATACCTTTATTGCTACAAGCCCTATCCACATGGAGCATAAGCTTAAGATGAAACCCGACGAGGTGATCAAACGAGCCGTGGCAGCGGTGGAGTATGCACGCACCTTTGTCGATGATGTGGAGTTTAGTTTGGAAGACGCAGGTCGAAGTGAGATTGGCTTTATGAAAGAGATCACCGATGCGGTAATTAGTGCAGGGGCAAGTACGATTAATTTACCCGATACGGTAGGGTATCGATTGCCTTTTGAGATTGGGGCGATGATCAAAGAGATGAGCGAATTTACCAAAAATCGTGCCATTATCTCGGTGCATAACCATAACGATTTGGGCTTAGCCGTGGCAAATTCATTGGAGAGTGTGATGAATGGGGCACGTCAAGTGGAGTGTACGATTAATGGCTTGGGAGAGCGGGCAGGAAACGCCGCCTTGGAAGAGATTGTGATGACATTAAAGACTCGCAAAGATGTCTTTGGGGATTTTGAAACGAATATCAACACCAAAGAGATCTACCCAACGAGTCGTTTGATTGCCAATATTACAGGGATTGAGCCTCAACCCAACAAAGCAATCGTAGGTAAAAATGCCTTTGCTCACGAGAGTGGCATCCATCAAGATGGGGTCTTAAAAAACAAAGAGACCTATGAGATCATTTCTCCAGCTTCCATTGGGTTGGATTTAGAAGATACATTGATTTTGGGTAAACACTCGGGGCGAGCCGCCTTTAAGGATAAGTTGGCAAAGTTGGGCTTTCATTTAGATGATACTAAATTAAATGAGACCTTTGCAAAGTTTAAAGAGTTAGCCGATAAGAAAAAAGATGTCTATGATGATGATTTACGAGCCTTGGTCACGAGTCAAATATCAAGTGTCAAGCATGAGTTTGATTTGGTTGGGTTGCAGTTGATGGATTGCTCTAATGGAGTGCCAAGTGCTGCCATTACGATTAGACACAAAGATCAAGAGATCACCGATGCAGGGATTGGTGATGGGACCATTGATGCCGTCTTTAAGACTATCGATAGAGTCTCGGGATACAGTGGACGTTTGATGGACTATAAGGTCAAATCAGTAAGCAAAGGCAAAGATGCCTTAGCCAATGTCACAGTTAAAGTAGTCTTTAACGACAACGAACCTGCCATTATCGGACACGGGTTAAATCTTGATACAATGGTTGCGAGTGCTGAAGCCTACATTGGTGCATTAAACTCCTATTTGAGTATGGAGGGGATGTTAAAGAGTAGGGATAAAAGCAGTAATGAGGGGATATAGTACCCCTCGAACATTATCAAAAAGTAATATTATTATTTTATAGGGTTATAACTTTAATTCTATATAATAATGCAGTTAATCAATGGAGTCAAATATATGATTGAACATGAAAAAATTCAAGAGGTAAAAAATATACTCGTCGATGCGATGTTGCATGGTGATCGCAAATCAATTTATAAAACTCTTTATAGTTTCACCGATTCAGATCATATATCAATATTGACACATGATGAAGATAATGGAGTACTTCGTGATATCAATTTAGATAGAGAATTTGAAACAAAACAGTTAACCTCTCAAAGTATTTTGGGGTTGGCTTTTCATAAGCATGAGATCAAACTCTATAAACATATGACAAGCGAAAAGATATTTGATTCCGAATACGATAACCCCTATCAGATTAAGCTCAAATCACAAATCATTATTCCTATTTTGGATAAGGATCATCTACTAGGCATCATTCGACTCTCTAAAACAATATCCAATAAACGTGTCTATAGCAATAAGATACTTAGAGAGATCAATGAACTCTACTCAATCTTTATTGAGCTCTTCTATTCACTCTGTTCACAACCTATCGCCTCCTCAATCAATATTCCCAAAAAAAACAGTATCAAAGAGGATATTATTCACATCGATAAACTGCTTCACGGTATAGAACAGCAGTGTTCCAATGATGAGATTAAAGAGCTTTTAGAGCAAACCTTGAAGAATGTGGCATCGATTGCTTATAAATACAACACGATTCTAAAGCCATCACCATCTAATGCCATTGTATGTGAACTACCTCAAAGCATAAGCCACCCTCTCAATATCCTCATTGTTGATGATACCAAACTCAATACCGATATCTTAAAAGCACTACTCAATAATAAGGGTTACAATATTGAGATAGCCTATGATGGTGATGAAGCGTTAGAGAAGATGAAAGAGATGTATGGTGACAATAGAAGTGTGGATATTCTCTTTTTAGATCACCATATGCCCAATATGCTTGGTTCGGAAGTGGCTCAAAATATTATTGACGCTCCTAGCATTTACAGTGATGAAAAGCTTTACATTGTCTCCATTACCAATGAACCTGAAGCGATCATGCACATTCGCCATCTCTATGATTTTCATATTCGCAAACCTTTTTTAAAAATGGAGCTTATGGAGGTTGTTGAAACAATAGAAAAGAGTATTTTAGAGTTATAATACTCAACAGAATCTTTTTTTTATGCTAAAATTAGCCCAAAACTACTACGGGGACTAATTTATGAATCATGAGCTATGGACATTTGCTGCCATCATCTTTTTTTTAATCGTTATTGCCAAAATTCTCTCATCCAAAACCTCTACGGTAGATGTTTTATGGTTGATACTTTTTGGTGCCATTGGCGTAAATGCAGGGGTACTTCCTGAACATCATGAGACGTTAGAGTCTATTGGAGAGTGGGGGATACTCTTTGTTATGTTTGCCTTGGGTTTTGATGAGGATTTTGATAACTTTATGAAGGGTATGAAACGCAGTATTGGTATTGCGATTATTGGTGCTATTTTTCCATTTTTGGCTGGCTTTTATACCGCAGGACTTTTTGGTTTTGGTCTCTACTCCCAGATCATTTGGGGCTTTACCATGACGGCAACGGCTGTGAGTCTTACAATGGTAAGCTTGCGTCAAGAGAACCTTCATAAATCAACCGCATCAACGGCTATTATGACAGCAGCGGTCGTGGATGATGTCCTTTCACTTATAGGGCTAGCAATTATTATTCCTATTGTCGTAAGTGCAAATGGTGGAGGTGATGGCACTATTGAGATAGCTCAAATAGCTTGGATCATTTTAAAAGTCATTGTCTTTTTTGCCATTATATTTTTTATTGGCTTGGTACTCTTCCCCGATTCTCTTGCCAATGAAAAAGGAAAAGATCATACCGTTATCTTCCAACTCGCTATCAAAATTCGAAAACTAAGTGGAATTAGAAGATTGTTAACAACTCAAAATGGAGAGTTTACCCCTTTGATAATGCTCTTTGTAGCTTTTGCATTTGGGACGATTGCTGATCATTTTGGTTTTCATCCAGCTATTGGTGCATACTTTGCTGGGCTTTTTTTGAAGGGTGAGTACTTTAATGTCCATATTGACAATAAAATTCGTTCACATAAACGCGAAGCTAAAAAAGTAATTGATCATCTGGCGTTCTCAATTTTTGGTCCTATCTTTTTTGTAATGCTTGGGACCAAACTGCTTTTTGATTTTGAGATACTTTTTAATATTATCATTCCTGTAATGACACTTTTTATTCTTGTCTTTGTTTTTCAGATTCTCTCAGCCGCGTTGGCTGCTCGATATACAGGTAGATACGCATGGCACGACAGTGTAATGGTAGGGCTTGGGATGTTGGGTCGGGCAGAACTTGCCTTTATTGTCATTAATATCGCCTATACAGAAAATCATATTATTGACTTAGAGCAGTTTTATATATTAGTAGGAGCACTCTTTTTGCTCAATATTTCCGTACCACTAGCAATTAAGTGGTGGAAACCCTACTATATTGGAGAAAAAGAGCTGAAAATTTTAGATATAATAGTATCTAGGAGATAGATATGACTCAGGAGATGATCAAAAATAAGATAGAAGATATCAATACGATGTTATCAACAATGCTTTTACTTAAGCTTGATGAGATCAACGAAAAAAAAGTGCATCGCTTGCGTCTTGCTGCTCGTGAGCTTCTCTCTTTGCTAGAACAAGATACCCCTCTTTATCAAAATATTAAAATTGTCATCAAAAAGAGCAATAAAATACGTGATATTGATGTTTTTTTGAGTTATTTTCTGCCTATTATAGAAGATAAACATATCGATACTAAAATAGTTAGCTCAATTCATACCTTAATCAAGACCAAGCGTATGAAACTTATTAAGAAATTTTGCAAGAGTATTGAAACATTATCTTTACAAACAGAAGATATTAAAGTAGTCAATCATTCTCACGATCAACTAAAAGATATGCATCAACCCACGATCAATATTGATGGATTAGGACTTGATCAAAAATCTCTGCATAAGTTTCGTATCGATATGAAAAAGCTTCTCTATATCTATCGTAACCACTATCCCGATAAAATCAAAAAGATTAAAAAACTCAAAAGGATCAAAGATAGATTAGGTTTTATTAACGACAACTATAATGGGCTTATGCTCTTAAAAGAGTATATGGGAGAGTCACACAATCTTGAAAAGATTGAAAAAATTATTGAACAATGCAATCACAAACACCTCTTTAGGATCAAAAAACTTTACAAAAGTTTATAAACATATAGGATTACAGATGAGAGTAACATGCAACTCAAAAAAATAATCATAGGTGCTTATGCCTCCCAACCACTCCACTATGTCGATAGCATCAAAGCCATTGCTGGCAAAGGATTAGAAGGGGATCGTTACTACTATAAGCGAGGTACTTTTAATAAACCCCAACTCAATCAAAATGCACGGGAGGTGACTCTTATTGATGAAAAAGCTTTGGATGAGTGCAATAGCAGGCTTGATACCCAACTCGACTTTTTGGACCTACGGCGTAATCTTGTAGTATCCAATCTTGACTACGACATACTCAAAAACAAAACCTTTAGCATTGGAGAGGTCAAGTTTATAATCATTCGTACCGCTCCACCTTGTGGCTATATTGCACGACTTTTGGGTCAAGATATGATGAAAGGGCTAAAGTATATTGGTGGATACCGTGCCAAAATTTTGCAAAGTGGTACGATGAGTGTGGGTGATAAAATTATGATAGAGGAAGATTAATGGAACACTTTTTTACCTGCCCCTACTGCTGGCAAGCGATATCGATGGTGCTTGACCCCTACGAAGAGGCAAGCGAATATATCGAAGATTGTGAAGTCTGCTGCCGTCCTATTGAGATACACTTTCGTTTTGAAGAGGATGAGTTGATCTATTTTGAAGCACGTAAGATAGAAGGGATTTAACCCTCTTTATGGAATGGGTACAGCTTCTAATATCTTTTTGATAATAAAATCAGTGGTAATATCCTCTGCTTGGGCTTCATAGGTCAAGATAATTCTATGACGCAATATTTCAAGAGCAATGTATGCTACCTCAATAGGCGATACATAATCTTGATGCTTTAGGTAAGCAACCGCTCGTGAAGCCTTGTAGAGATCAATCGTTGCCCTAGGACTTGCCCCAAACTCTATATAGTGACTAATCTCTTCGAGTCCATACGCTTTTGGGTTTCGTGAAGCTTCAATAATATCGACAATGTATCGCTCTATCTCTTCATCAATATGAATCTCCATTGCTTCTTGTCTTAGTTGTGTTAAATCTTCAATCGATGCAACTTGTTCAATTACACCAAAACTGTTATTAGCAACCCGTCTGGCAATCTCTAGCTCTTCATCTTTGGTGTTGTAGCCTACTACTACCTTCATCATAAATCGATCCAATTGTGCTTCGGGCAACTCATAGGCTCCCTCTTGCTCTACTGGGTTTTGTGTTGCCATTACCAAAAAGGGAGGTGTAATCGTAAAGGTCTCATCACCAATAGTAACTTGTCGCTCTTGCATCACCTCAAGCAGGGCTGATTGCACCTTGGCAGGAGCACGGTTGATCTCATCGGCTAGCATCAAGTTGGTAAATACAGGACCTCGCTTGATCTTAAAAGAGTTTGTGGATGGGTCATAAATCTCTGTACCAATAATATCATTGGGGAGCAGATCAGGAGTAAACTGCACACGGCTAAAATCAAGCCCAAGACTTTTGGATAGTGCATTGACCGATGTGGTCTTAGCAAGTCCTGGCACACCTTCGAGCAAAATATGTCCACGACATAAAAGCCCAACCATTAGAGCCTCTATCATCTTATCCTGTCCTACTATAACCTTTGATATTTCGCTTTTTATAGCATCAACAATCTCTATTTTACTCAAAAATTCCTCCTACAAGTATGGATATCTAATGTTGAAATTCTAGTCGTAGTTGTTAAATGGAAGGTAAATATTTCGTTTAGGAGTGTTGAATCATAGATGGTTTAAACCATCTCCTCCATAGAGTAGAGCTTATCTTCCAATGATGCCATCATCTCTTTGATCTCTCTATTGGCATCTTGAAGCCCTTGATTGTAAAAGTGCCCTCCTATCTCTTTGGCAAAAAATTCAAGCAAAAACTCGGCATCAAAACCACCTATCTCACTATCTAGCTCTTTTTCAAAATAGGCTTTGATTTTAAGCACAAGGTCTTCTTTTTGTTGGGTGGTGAAGTTGGGTTGCATGATTTGTCCTTATATATCATGATTATGTGTTATTTTGGAAACCGTATCTGTATCTTTTGATTCTTTTTTGGCATCACTTAGATTGGATAATTATAGCAAAGTGATGGTAAAAATTCGTAGGGTGCGTCCTGACGCACCGACTAAGGAGAATTATAGAGTGTTTCAAAATTTAAACATCATTTTGACGGTGCGTCGGGACGCACCCTACAAAAACTCCTTCTCATAATACTTCCTCAACCATCGATCCATGGGGTAGAAGATGCGGTAGATTGCAGGGATGACGATGAGGGTTAGGAAGGTGGAGCTTACCAATCCTCCAATAATCGCTAGAGCCATGGGGGCGTTTCCTTCGTGTCCTGCTCCTGTTCCAAAGGCTAGTGGGATCATCGCTCCTATCATGGCGAATGTTGTCATTAGAATTGGGCGTAATCGTTTTTGTCCTGCTTCGACGATGGCATCTTGCACGCTTTTGCCATTTTTTATCGCTTCATTGGCAAAGTCCACCACCAAGACCCCGTTTTTCCCTACCATTCCCATGAGCAAGATAATACCAATCATAACAAAAAGCGAGTAGTTCATCCCTGCAAGTCCAAGAGCCACCGTTACCCCTGTAAAAGAGAGTGGCATCGAGACCATAATGATAATGGGCTGAATGATGGATTCATACAAAGAGGCAAGAACGAGGTAGATGAGGATAATGGCTAATCCAAGGGCTGCCCCAAATGCCGCTCCCGTCTCTGCCATTCGTTCAATCTCACCTGTAAAGCGATACTCATACCCCTCTGGCAAGATTTTGGGCAAGTTGGCATCGAGCTCTTTTACGATGGTATCGAGGGCTACATCTTCTCGTTTCAAGGCAGTTACAAGTACCTTTCGTGCTCTATCGTAGCGATTAACGGAGGCTACCGATGAACCCTCTTCGATCTTGACAAGTGATTCAAGGGGGATGAGCTGACCTTGGTTGTTGGCTATCATCATCTTTTTGATATCCTCAATGCTCTTGCGATATTTATCTTCAAACCGCAAGGTGATATCGTACTCTCTTCCTCTATCTTCAAAGTTGCTTATTTTTATCTCACTTGAAAAGGCAGCGTTTAGGCTCATGGCAATGTCGTTACTGCTCACCCCTTGGGCTTTGGCATTTTCTCGTAAAATCGAAATTTTGATCTCAGGCTTACCTGCCTCGTAGTCTCTATCGATATCGACCACCCCATCGACACTCTTCATATACTCCATCACCTTTTGGCTTGCCCGATCTAGCCCCTCTAGGGTATCTCCTGTGATGACGATTTGAATGGGAGCGTTGGCTTCACCCGTGGCAAAGGGCGGTACCTCTTCGACCAAGACCAATAGATCTTTGACACCGCTAAAGCTACCACGAATCTTTTCTACAATTGCTGCTTGTCCCATCTCCCTATCTTTTACAGCTTTGAGCTTGACATAGATCTTGGCTTTGTGCGACTCTTTAGAATCGGTATATCCAATCGATGCCACATAATCCACCGTATTTTCATCGTTTTTAATCACCTCCACAAAGGGCTTGATTTTGCGTTTCATCTCCTCTACCGATGTGCCTACAGGGGCTTTGATGACCACTTGATACTCGCTGTTATCCTCCATGGGTACAAAGTCCATCCCCACATTTTTACCGATTGGCAGCAACACCATCATCAGCAACACCACCCCCACAATGGTCAAAAACTTAAAACGCACCAACACCCCAAGCATCTTGCCGTACCACTTCTCAATGGCGACAAATATCTTCTCCGTAGCGTAGTAAAAACGGCTGTGTTTATTGCTCACAATCCTTGCCCCCACCGCAGGAATCACCAAAATCGCCACAAAAAAGGAGATGATCACTCCGCTTGCCACCGTCATAGCAAAGGAGTTAAAAAACTTCCCCACTATCCCATCCATAAAGGCAATAGGGATAAAGACGGCAAGTAGCATTGATGAGATTCCAAAGATTGAAAAACCAATCTCCTTGACCCCTTCAATAGTTGCCTCCAACCGACCCATACCCGCTTCGAGCTTTTTGATGATGTTTTCAATCACGACAATGGCATCATCGATAAAGATACCAATGGCAAGGGTGAGTCCAATAAGAGTGAGTTTATTAAGGTCATACCCCATCACATCCATCACCCAAAAGGTTCCAATGATGGAGATGGGAATAGCAATGGCTGAGAGAATCGTTGCTTGAAACGAACGTAAAAACAAAAAGACGATAATAACAGCAAGAATCGCCCCGTAGATAAGGTCAAACTTGACTTGATTGAGATTGACTAAAATCTTCTGCGAGCTATCTTGAATGAGTTTGAGGCTATACCCCGCTCCTGCAATCTTCTCAAGGTTTGGCATAATGGCTTTGACCGCTTGGATAATATCAAGGGCATTCTCACCGCTGATCTTCTTGACCTCCATCATCACTCCCTCTTGCCCGTTAATGGATGAGTAACTCTTCATATCGCTTAGCCCATCTTCGACTCGTGCAATATCCTGCAGACGCACTCCCTCTTTGACAATAAGATTACGAAGCTCTTCGATACTCGTCGCATCCCCTCGGGATTTGACAATGATCTCTTGGGTGTTGCTAATAAGCTTCCCTGCACTCAGACGTACATTCTCACTAGCAATCACCCCTTGGAGCTGTGCAATGGAGATGCCGTATTTGTTGAGATTATTGGGATTGACAAAGATGCGTATCTCTCTATCTCTAAAGCCCACGATATTGACATCGCCCACCCCTTTAATGCGTTGGAGTTGGGGTTTGAGTCGCTCATCGGCAAGCATCATCAGCTCTTTGGCATCGCCTTTTTTGGAAGCAACAAAGAGATTGATCACACTCCCACCCGTATCGATCTTTTTGACCGCAGGAGTCTCGACTCCATCGGGCAAGTTTATCGCCCCGATCTTATCACGCACATCGTTGGTGGCTTCGGTGATATCCCGTTCAATATCAAACTCAATGATCACCACACTCATCCCCTCCACAGAACTTGAAGTCACTTTATTGATGCCATCAATGCCACTCACGGCTTCTTCAATCAAGTCACTTACTTTTGATTCTACTGTGAGAGGATCTGCCCCTGCATAAATCGTCTGCACCGTCACGACAGGAAAGTCGATATTTGGGAAAAGATTAACAGGCATCTTTTTGTAGCTCATCATCCCAAAGATGACAAGGGTCAATACCATCATCAAGACGGTTATGGGTTTATTGATTGCGAATTTGTACATGGTTTGCTCCTTAAACTCTCGTTTCCAAGCTCTTGCTTGGGAATGCGTATTGGATTTTGTAGTTTTTTATTGGCTGTAGGGTGGTGCTTCCTAGCCCACCAATATGGTTAAAGTCTATAGTGTTCATCGTATTTAAAAACCACCTTTTTATTTTTTAATTCAAACGCTTCTATAATCAAAGCTTTTTCCTTTTTTGAATTGATAATGTCTTGATTTGCATAAACAATATATTGCGTATTGCCAATATCATATACCACTCTCCCTCTTGGAATATCCTCATACTCATAGAGATAAAAGTCCTTGTGTTGCTTTGAGACTTCGTCCCATACCTTGTAATGTGCAAAATCACTATCGATAAAGCCGTTAATGGGTTGAACATTATCCACAGCTATTGATTGCAAATAGATTTTGTTTTGGTAGAGCCAGAAGATACCGAGCATAAGCTATCTACTTAACTTTTAATAGTTTTTTGATTAGTTCTATCATTTCTTCTTTATTACCTTTCAGAGGTATATAAAACCAATCTTTTTCATTTTTATCATCTTTTGGTATTAGTTGAGGTTTTTTATTATTGATTGTTTTTAAATATTCTTCGTTTGAAGATTCTAAAACTAAAAGAGTATCATTTCTCCATAAATTATAATCAACCCCAAACCATAAATCATTTATACAAAAACCAAAACCATCTTCCTCATCATATAATTCAAATTTTTCAAACTTGTTCAATTCTTCCAAAAGTTCTTGAATTTGATTTTTGATTTTATAATCTTGATAGATTGAAATTGTAGATAACTCGGGTGCTAATTTACGATAACTACCAGTATTAATAATTCTAATACTTTTATCACCGTGTTTAAAAGTGTTAATATTTGATGAGTTTAATGCAGGTGAATGCCAATTGATTAAAAGTGTTTCTGCATATTCAAGATTCTTTTTTTGTTCTTCTTCGCTGGGTTCATAATAAATATCGTCATAAAAAAGTTGCCCTAAGTAAATTTCCAAGTTTTTAATATCAGCATTATATGTTAAAACACCTCTACCTTTATAAAGTCGATTAGCAAAGTTATCCTCTGTTTTACCAATATAGAGAAGGGCATTATCACCGTAAACTGGATGAAAACCATAAATTTGATAGAGACCTTTTCTTTGACCTATTGTCTGTTCTCTTATCGCATCTTGATTAAAAGGATTTGACCACTCTATATATATTTCTATTATTTTTTCCATCTTTCTCTCCATTAAAAATATTTGGTGGGTTACACCCACCCTACGGCTACATACAATTCACTTTGCAATCTATAACAATTTTTCAACAAAATCATGATAAATCTTTTATTGTGTATCTTTTTTACTCAACTTTTGCCCTAGACGTTTGACAGTGCCATATCTACGGGTGTTTTGATTAAAATAACCCTTTTTCAAATCCCTACCACCAATAGGCATTCCCAAGCAGGAGCTTGGGAACGAGGGGAAGAAAGGAAATACCATCATCAAGACGGTAATGGGTTTATTGATTGCGAATTTGTACATTGTTTGCTCCTAGGTTTGACTTTTTTTATTTAATTGGCTATACTGTGATTACAAATGTCTGAATAAGACCCCAGAAGAGTCTAGGCTCTTCTGAACAACTTTCATAAAATTTCAAACAATTTCTCTTTTAACTTTTCAAAATCCTCTTGTGACATTTTTCCTATTTTCCTATCCAATCGTTTACAATCAAAGAGTTTAATTTGAGAAAGAATCGCCACACTCATTTTGTTGGCTTGAAATCCAAACGGAAAATAGTAATCCCCTCGTTTATCTGTAGTAGAAAGAGGAATACCCAAAAAGACACTGTTGTTAAACTTTTTATAAATCAAAAGTGGTCGCACAAAACTATCTCCTTTGCCCGATTGCTCATACCCCACATTTTCGCCAACATGAGCATAAAATATATCTCGTTGATGAAAATAGACTTTGTTTTTGCTCTCAATACTTTTTTTGACTTCGTTCCATTGGTTAAAGTTTTTCATAGTGTGCCTTTAGTTGGTAGAGTGGGTAAAACCCACCAGTTTATTAAATACTTCATAGTAACCCCAGTTCATCAGCAATATCTTTCGTCAATTTTGCTAAAGGTTTTTTATCTAAATCTTCAAGGTAATTAGAGAAAACAAATCGATATATTTCTTCCTCACTGAATCCAAACTCGCTAAGTTCATTTATATATGTTTGAGGATAGTGCAAATGTTTTAGTATCAATTCTATTACAACATCTTTATGCTCTTGATAGAGTCGTTCGAGTTGAAAAACTTGTTTATGATTTTCAGGTAAGTTCTCAATTTCTATGTCAATAAACTTTTCACTTTCAAAATCTATATCTTTTAATGATTGAGCTTTATAAAACTTCATATCGTTAAGCCAGTATGTAATATTGACTTCTTTTGTTTGTTTATTGTAGGGGTGTAGAAGCTTTAGTGAATCATCATCACTTTTTAATTTATTGCAGGTTGAACAACTTGGTATCAAGTTATAATAGTTCACAGCTAAAAATGGATAAATTGATTTTGGATGAAAATGGTCAAGTTCTGGTCGTCTCTGCTTATCGTTTTCATTCTCTTTTTCTATTACAGAAATATAGTTTCTATTACAATATGGACAAGTTTTTTTGTTAAGTAGTTTTACAAAAGTATAAGCTCCGTACTCTTCTTCATTATTATTGTATTTAAACCCCTTGGTAAACTCATTATAACCCCTTGATTCAAATATATATCGTATTAGCTTATAACTATCAGACTTAGCATCATTTTTGTTATATTTTTTTGTTAGACTACTGTCTTTTAAGGCTACAGTATTAATTAAAATTCTTTGTTTCACATTATTTGCTACAACAAAATCTTCTATATGGTCTCTAAAATATGTAACTATCTCCTGCAACTTTGGAGTTATAAAGATATTTTCTTTATTTACAGTTACATATATCCATTTTAAAATTTTGTCATCAATTTCATTACGAATCTTCTCCATTAAGGCTTCTTTATGCAGTTCAAAAAGCACATCATTTTTTTTTATAAAAATCATAGTAATTTCTTTATTCTTGCTTCAATTCGTGCTTTTTCTTTTTCTAATATTTTAAGTTGTGTCTCTTTTTCATCAAAAAGTGAAAAGTACATATTAAAAAGCTTCTTTTTTAAAAATTCTTCACCTATATTCAAAATAACACTTTTTATATATTTTTGTTCATTCTCATTTATAAGATTATTACTATCTTGTTCTCCTTTTGGTTTGGCTATTTCACTTTTATGTATTGTCAATTTAGAAATAATATCTTCAATTTTCTTCTTTGCAAACTCCCCCATCAGTCCACCTTTCATAAAAAATCCATCAGATAGGAGCGTATGGATGTTTGCTCCGAATGAGTTTATATCTATATGCTTACTGACATTAATACTATTTCCATTTTCTAAATCTTTGATATTTAATTTTGGATATGCTTTTTTTGTTTTATCATCTTTGAATTTTACTGTATCTAAAAAAATTACATTTTCTTTTGGTAAATCAGATATGATATAGGGAGAATGTGAAGCAACAATAATTTGAAAATGAAACCTATCTTGATAAGGTTTTAAAACTTCAATCAATAATGATACATACTCTTTTTGCCAATTTGGGTGCAAACCAAGTTCAACTTCATCAAGCATCAAGATGATATTTTTATATTGTCTATACGGAACTAAAGAATCTACATGATAGAGAATATCATATAAAAATGTAATTAAAAATTTTTGCCCATAACTCAAATCAAAAAATGTTTTGCCATCTTTGTCAATAAAGTTGCAGTCAATCCATGGGGGTAGATTATTTAATAATTCTTCATTATTTCTCAGAGAAAGTGTATCTTGAATTAAAAAACTATCTTGTTGTTTTTCAAGGTAAATTAAAAAATTAAAACTTTGTTTTATTTTTGGTATTGTATATATCAATCCATCTGTAAAAATTACTTCTAAATTTTTAGAAGTAATTAGATTTAATAGCTCATCTAACTGACTACTTTTATTTCCAAAGTTTGCAAAGAGTTGTTTAAAATCTTTTTTTATAACATTACTATAGTATGCAAAATATCTATGTGTTTCCATAATGATATATAATTTAGTTAATAATATCAAAGATTTTTTTTGTAATTTTGATATATCATGAAAAGGAAAATGAATGATTTTTATTACTTCTTCTTTGATAATATTAATGTTTCCATAATAATTATTTTCTTTATATATGGTTTCTGGACGAAAAGATAGCTTTATATTATTAGGTGAAAAAAAATTTTTAATTTGCGAAAAACTTACATTTTCTTTTGCAAGAAACTTTAGCATATTAGTCTCTGCTTCAAATCTTAAATTTTCTATGTTAATTATTTCTTGTGACTTGTTTGGACGCATCAATAAAGAAGATTCTTCATAATGAATTCTAAATAAGTTGTCGATATTATTATCATATATTGTATCAAACACAGTATCTAAAGTATAGTTGTAGTAAATTGAATATGAAGTTATGTCACTGATAGGAGTTAGTTGAGGAGACACTTTTATTGTAGGGTTACCTATATTTTTTTCAAAATGCTTATTTTGATTACTATCATAATAAATAGCCATAGCATTACATTTTTCATACGATGACCAATCAGTATTACTTGTCAATAAGTATATTAATGATGTTAATATACTACTCTTCCCACTCCCATTCTCTCCTACAATAGCTGTAATATTAATATTTTCACCAAAAAAATTATCTACATAATTTTTATCATAACAATAACTTTTTTTATCTGTTTTATCACAAATTGTTAATTTACCACCTATATAATCACACTCAAACCTCGGCGAAAAATTAAATCCTTGCTTCTCTATATTTTTATATTTTTCAACCCATAGATAGATTAGTTCCATTGTATCGCTCCCGTAGGTTCGATTTTAACGAACGCTTCAAAGATTTGTAAGATATTTAGAGTTTGCTTTAGACTATAATACTTTTTATATTTAATCATTTTATACTCTACTCTTTATTTGTTTTGGAAGAAAATCTTTATTTATTTTACTATTAAGCTCTTTAAGTTTATTTTGAAAGGGTGCTTTTTCGCCACTGTTCTTATTAATTTCACTTATAGCAGTGTCAATAAATTCAAGTCTATTTTGTATCGTTTGTGTATCAATATTTGAAATTAAATGATTATCATTTTGTATTTTTTGTAAATAACTATCAAAGTGACGAGTCACATTTTTATCGTATTTTTCAGACTCTTTTTCTAAAATAATACTTAATTGATAAGTATAAATATTTAATCGATTGATTGCTTTTTCTCTTTCTTCTTGTTTTCGTTCTTTTTCAAGTTCTCTCGTATTGTTAATACTTTTCATTACTGAAGCTGATGCAATAAATGAAGCAAGTATAATTCCTAAAAGTGCTACAAATTGAATCTTCCAAAGCATCAATATAAAAATTATATAGAGTAAAGCAATTAAAATTAAACTTCTAAAAATAATATTTATAGGACTACTGCTCTGTTGAATTAAAAATTTATAAATTAATATAATGCCACTTAACATAGATACTAATAAAAACAATCCTATAAAACTAACAATCATAATTTCAATCATATAAAATTCCTAACTTTTTTTAATTGTTCGATAAAATCGAACCTACACTATCAAATCGTCTCATCCTATCCCCTCCAATTCACTCTCAATCTCTTCGATAGTAGGCAATGAGGATTTTAGCTCATTAGGCAACGCTTTGGAAAATTGGTATTGGCTGATGCCTATGGGGCGTTCGATGCCTTCGAGTGAGTATTCTGCTAGAAGCTTATCTTTGTTTTTGCATAAAATGAGTCCAATGGTGGGTTTATCCTCGGGGTGTTTTAAGACCTTATTGACCACATTGCAATAAAAATTAAGCTTACCTGCATACTCGGGGATAAACTCTCCTGCTTTGAGTTCTATCACGACAAAGCATCGCAGTTTAAAGTGATAGAAGAGCAAATCAAGATAGTACTCATTCTCTCCTACTTCAAGCTTATATTGTCGTCCTACAAACGAAAACCCCACACCAAGTTCAAGCAAAAACTTCTCAAGATGTTCAATAAGCCCAAGCTCCAATTCACGCTCTCGATAAGGCTCTTCAAGTGTGAGAAAATCAAACAAATAGGGGTCTTTGAGCATCTCATGAGCCAAATCTGATTCAGGTTTGGGGAGTGTATGGGCAAAGTTATGTGTAGCATTGGCACTGCGTTCAAAAAGTCCACTCTCGATTTGATGAATGAGTACATTGCGACTGTAGCCACTCTCTTTGGTTTTTTGTATATAAAAGATTGCCTCTTCTATATCTTTTACTTTGCTAATGATAACGATATTTTGTCCCCAAGGAATTTGTCCAACAAGTTGTTGGACTTTTTCAAACTCCACTCCACTATTAGCGTAAAACTCATACCACTTTTTCATATAAAAGAGATTGGTGCGTGAAAATCCTTTGTAATTGGGAAAGAGTTTTTTTAAATCTTTTGAGAGTTGTTCCACAATAGAAGAACCCCACTTCATCGCCTCAACTTTTTGCGAGATGGATTGACCAATATCCCAATACATTGCCAACATCTCTCTATTAACAGATAGTGAGGCTTTGATTTGAGAGGAGTGTATCAGATGCTTTAGCTCTACGACCCAATTGATATACTCTTCTTTGATGATGGCTTCATTCATATTTGCTATCCTCTTATTTCTTGACGTTTGGCAGTGCCAAACCTAGCGTTCGATAAAATCGAACCTACACTTACTTCACTTCAATATACCCACTACCAAATAACCCAATAGGAATATCTTTGGCTTTAACCTCAGCTTTGAGCATTCTGGTTTTGGGATCGACGGTGGGGTAGAGTTTGCTTATTGTGCCTCTATGCTCTTTATCTGAGCCATCAAGGGTGTATCGAAAGCTGTTTCCTACTTTAACCTCACTCCAGTATTTGGAATCAAATTTGAGCTGTAAAACAATATCGTTATCCGATTGAATGGTAAAAGCCGTTGCTAACATCATACCGCTTACCACATCTCCAATCTCTATCTTTTTATCACTCACCACACCATCAAAGGGGGCTTTGAGATAGGTGCGGTCATAGAGGATTTGTTGGTAGCTTAGTTGGTGTTTGGCGTGGTTGAATTTGTTGCGGTAGGCATCGAGTTTGGCTTCTTCGATAATATCGCGCACACGATATTGACGGTCAAGGTCTTTTTTGGCAAAGGTGTAGCTGTTTTTGGCACTATTGAGTAGGGCAAGGGTATCGTTATTATCAAGCTTAGCAACAATATCGCCTTTTTTGACTTTTGAGCCAATATCGACATAGATTTTTTCTACCACCCCACTGGCATTAAAGGCGATGTTGGCTTTTTGATTGGCGACCACATCAAAGGTGGCGTAGATCTCTTTGGCATAAACTCCTAATGTAAGGAGCATTAAAAGTAGTAGTTTTTTCATTGTTTTACCTCGATAAGTTGGAATATGGTATCGATATGAAGGTTTATCTCCTCTTCGATCTGTTGGGTATTGCCTGTCATGGTATTGGAGATAAAGAGTCCATCACCTAGTGCAAAGAGCCCTTTGGCTAGATTGAGGGCAAGAGGTTTGATTTCGGCTCTATCAACCCCCTCTTGGAGTATGGCACAAAACCAAGCATAATATTTAGCATGAGTGCCTTTAAGAAATTCTTGAATCTCTTTGCTTGGCTGCGTGAGTGAGATAGAGACAAACTCTTTAAATATCTCACGTAAATCAGCCTTGTCGGGATTGTGGAAAAAATCAAAAAATATCTTGATTTTGGCTTTGGTAGTTGGGGCTTGATTGATGCGTTGCTCTTTGATGGCGTTGTGATCATCCATCAAAATATGCACAATTTCAAAGACTATATCCTCTTTGTTTTTAAAATAGTCATAGATCGTCCCTTTGCCTACACCTGCCTCTGCAGCGATTTGTGAGATGGTAAGGTTGTTGATCCCTTGGGTTATAAATAGCTCTTTGCATGAGAGTGCAATATCTCTGCGTTTTTGCTCTTTATCAACAATAATTGCCATAATACCTCCAAAATGACTGACCATCGGTCATTTATAATATCTAATCATACACGAAATTATTTAATTTCTAACTTAACGAAAGAGAGTTGAATGTTTTATACTATACTAAAGCGTTATTTGTATAAAATAATAGTAGAAGAGGCTAGTATTAGGCTCTAGGAGTTGATTTTTGTTTTTATTTTAGATAAAAATATGAATCATTATAATAAGTTCTTATTATAAAGTTTTAAAATTACAATTTTATTGGAGGTAGCAAAATGAAGAAAAGTGTGGCTTTATGGCTTTCTTGTAGTGCTCTATTATTGGCAGATTTAAATGATGCTCAAAGACTCTACAATCAAAAGAATTATACAGCAGCAATTGCAGAGGCAAAACGCTCTACTGCAGATTATGCAAATCCTCAATTGCATCTGATTTGGGCAAGGAGTGCTAGAGCATTAGGTAAAAATTTGGAAGCGATGAGTGCTTATGAGCGAGTGGCTATGATTGATCCAAATAATATAGAAGCAAAAAAAGAGTTGGTTAAAGTCTATCTAGCACTTAAAAAACCAAGACTTGCTATAGAGATTGGTGAAGAACTTAGAGCAAAAAATATCCACTTTGATGAGATGCAAGTGATTCGTAAAGCTTCAGCTTCATCGTGGAGACAAACAAAGTTTAAATCAAAGTTCTCTTTGGCATTGGGATATGATAATAATGTCAATGTAAACAATGATGATACGCAAGACCTTGATAGCTTTTGGGGAACAACAGCACACTCAAACACAGTATCTAGCCTTTTTTATCGTGCAACTGCCAATATTGATTACCTTCAAGAATTTGCCAATAACTTCTATCTAAAAGCCTCTTTTGGTGGGTATTATAAAATAGTAAGTGAGGAGAGTGACTACAGTGTTTATCTTAATACTGTTAAAGCAGGGGTGGGGTACTACTCACGTGGTAAATACAATTTCTATATGCCACTATCCTACTCAGCACTCAACTATCTAGGTGAAGATCTACTTAGAATGCAAAGTATCAATCCTCAAATTGATTATATTATCAATGAAAAACTCATAGCAAGTATTAATACAAAATATGAAAAACGTGAATTTAAAACCAATCGGGATAGAGATGATAAGAGTTACGCTTTAGGAGCTACACTTTACTATAAATTGAATAAAGATGACTATCTATACTTTGACAGTGAATATCAAGACTACAGTAGTGACAGTGACAACTACCAAGACTTTAGTGACAAAACAACGGTTACGTTGATTGCTGGTTTGGGCTATAAGTTTAGTGATGATTTAAAAGCACATGCTTCATATAAAGTTCGATTTAGTGATTATGAAGATGATATTGGTACCATTTTAAACCCTAATAGTGAAACACGAAGTGACACTTATCATCAGATCAATTTGAAATTAACTAAAAAAATCCGAGATAATATGTCACTCTATATTGAGAATGAGTATGCATTGAATGACTCTAACTATATACCAGCAGACTATAACAAAAACTCTTTGTTGGTTGGTATTAATTTAACATACTAGGAGAAAGATAATGAGAGCTATTATATTAACACTTTTAATGAGTATCTACACTTTTGCCAACATTGGCACAATCATGGCACTGCAAGGTCAAGCTACAGTTGAAAGAGGAACGAGCATAACGGCTAAAATGGGTATGGCAATTGAGCAGGGGGATCGAATTGTGACTGCTAGCAAAAGTAGGGTGCAGGTAATGCTTAAAGATGAGACAGTAATTACGATTGGATCTAACTCATCGTTTGATTTTAAAGAGTTTAGTTTTGATGGAAGCAAAAACTCCAAAGTAAATCTCAAAGCTAACCGAGGTTTTTTTAGAACCGTAACAGGAAAAATTGGTCAAGTAGCACCTAATCGATTTAAAGTTAAAACCGTTTCAGCTACTATTGGAATTCGTGGAACTGATTTTGCGGGTCATATTATGGATGATAAAGAGATAATTGTTTGTTACAGTGGTGCAATTTTTGTAGAGATTGATGGAGGTGGAATCAAAGATGTTCTAGCAGGAACACTGCTTGAAATCGTTAACAAAGGTGCCAAAGTACAAGGTGGAGTATCCACTATACCACTTAAAAAAGTGATCTATCAATCCAAAATTACACCTGAGAATATCTCTGATATTAGTAATGAAGTGTTAAAGTCTCTTAATGAATTAGAGGAGTATCCTGATCATACACCTGATTACGTTCCTAATTTTCATGAAGAGTTTGAATACGACAATAATTAAATGTTGTACTGTATATTGTAAATGAAAAGTATACTCTTAAAGTTATCAATAGCATTTGCCTTGGCAATGCTATTGTCGTGGGCATATCTCTTTATCCCACAAGCTTTTCAATCACTTGATAGCCGTTTAAGAGATGCTCTTTTTCTTGTACGTGGAGAACTTCCCAAAAGTAACAATGTGGTTATCCTTGATATTGATGAGAAGTCACTTGATAAGTTAGGTCAGTGGCCATGGCAAAGAGATCTTTTTGCCAATCTTCTCTACAAACTTACTGATGCTGGAGCAGGTATTATCGGACTTGATATTGTCTTTGCTGAAGGCGATCGAACCTCTCCACACCGATTTGCCAAGAAGTTTCCTCATCTTGTGGGTCAACTTGAAAACTATGATGAGTATCTTGCCAAATGTTTTACACAAACGCCTGTTGTAGGTGGCTTTACTTTTTTATTTAATGAACACAGCAAAGAGAAAAAATATCCCAATATTCCAGCAGTATTTGTAGAGAAGGGATTAAAGCACAATAATGAGATACTATCCCCCGATGGTATTGTCTTAAATGTTGATATTTTACAAGATGCTCTTTACAGCAGTGGGTTTTTTAATAATATTCCAGATTTAGGAGGAATGATTACGCATGTCCCTCTAATAATGAAATATGATGGGGTCATTTATCCTTCATTAGCACTCGAAATGATACGTATCTATCAAAATAAAAATATTGTTAAGATAGTAGGTGATGATATTGCTGTAGATCATATTGAGATGGGTGATTTAAAAATTCCTACTGATAAGACTGGGCGTTTGGTACTTAACCCAAGAGGACCAAGAAAACACTTTCAATATATCTCTATTGCTGATATCTTTGATGGTAATTTTGATCCAAAAGATCTTGAAGGTAAATTTGTTTTAATAGGAACTTCAGCGATAGGGCTCTCTGATCTTCGTGCTATTGCCTATGATAATGCTATTCCTGGCGTTGAGATTCATGCCAATGTGATTGATAATATCTTAACAGGAGATTTTTTACACAAAGGTGTTGAAGCTCGTCTTTACGATATGATTATTATATGGGTACTTACCTTTTTAACCGTTTTGATCTTCTCATTTATGACATCATTGCTCGTACTGCCTATGGCACTGATGATTGGTTATCTACTCTTTGAGATATTTTTCAATGCTCTTTTTACCTATGGAATTGTACTTAACCTCCTCTTTCCACTGGTTTCGTTTACACTCTCTATCATTATCTCTTTGATAGTCGATTATATTATCTCATCACGAAAGGAACAAGAGGCAAAAAGGATGTTAGGGAAAAAGGTCTCGCCTGCTGTTATGCACTATCTTCTGGAAAATTCCCAAGATGATCTTGTCAAATCCAAGGAGGTAGAAGCAACGGTATTTTTTTCTGATATTCGCTCTTTTACCACGATTTCAGAAAAGATTGGTTCTCCTGATCGCCTTATTACGATGCTCAATGAGTATATGACTCCGATGGTTGATAGTATTATTGAACACAAAGGTACAATCGATAAATTTATCGGAGATGCCATTATGGCGTACTGGAATGCTCCTTTGCAAATAGAGGATCATGCCGATATGGCTCTAAAGAGTGCCATTGAGCAGATAGAGATGCTTGCAAAGATCAATGAGACTGTCACACCTGAATATGGTGTCACAATCAACATTGGTATAGGAGTCCATACAGGTGTAGTAACCGCTGGAGACATGGGTGCAGAGGGTCGATCGGACTATACGATTATTGGTGATAATGTAAATTTAGCTTCACGATTAGAGGGTCTTACCAAACAGTATGGGGCCAATATCTTAATTACCAAAGCAACCCATGATAGGCTCAAAGGCAGTTATAAAATTCGTCCTATTGATCTGGTCGAAGTTAAAGGTAAATCTCAAGCGGTTGAGATCTATGAGGTCATCTGTAACAATAAAGATATTTCAGATGATGAACTTAAACTCTATGAGCAGGGTATCTACAGCTTTAGAGAGGGAAAAGTTCAAGAGGCTCACGAGATATTTACCAAACTTCAAAATGAGCGTGAGTGCATTCTCTATGAGATGTATCTTAAACGAAGCCAGTACTTTATCGATCATCCCGAAATTGAGTTTAATCCTATCCTTAAAATGACGACGAAGTAGAGCGCTTCTCAACAACCTATTAGCACTTTTGTAATAAAATATTGCATTTATTTTATTACAAACAGTAAGGAAACAACACGTATGGAAAACTTAGAAGAGGTTTTAAAGTCACATAAACTCTCCCTTGCGGATTACGATCATATTTTAGAGATTTTAGGAAGAGAGCCAAATTTAGTAGAAATTGGTATCTTCTCAGCGATGTGGAGTGAGCACTGCTCTTATAAATCAAGTACCAAATACCTCAGAGGTTTTCCAACACAAGCTCCATGGGTTATCCAAGGTCCAGGTGAAAATGCAGGGGTTATTGATATTGGTGATGGTATGGCAGCCGTCTTTAAGATGGAGTCACACAACCACCCAAGCTTTATTGAGCCATTCCAAGGAGCTGCCACAGGTGTGGGTGGAATCCTAAGAGATATCTTTACCATGGGGGCTAGACCCGTAGCCAACCTCAATGCCTTGCGTTTTGGTGATGTCAATGGTGATAGTGAGATTAATCGCTACCAAAGACACCTAGTGCGTGGTGTAGTCGATGGAATTGGGAGTTACGGTAACTGCATGGGCGTGCCTACTATTGGGGGTGAGATCAGTTTTGATAGCTCTTATAATGGTAACATCTTGGTTAATGCTTTCTCTCTAGGACTCGTTAAAAGTGATGAGATCTTTTTAGGAGTTGCGCAGGGCTTAGGGAACCCTATTATCTACGTTGGGTCTAAGACAGGTCGTGATGGTCTAGGTGGAGCGGTTATGAGTAGTGATAGCTTTACAGAGGAATCCAAATCACTAAGACCTACTGTGCAAGTGGGTGACCCCTTTACTGAAAAACTGTTACTCGAAGCGTGTTTAGAGCTTTTCCAAACTGATCACGTAGTTGGTATCCAAGATATGGGTGCAGCAGGACTAACCTCTTCATCGTTTGAGATGGCAGGAAAGACAGGGGCTGGTGTTCGTATGGATTTAGATCAAGTCCCTGCACGTGAAGAGGGGATGACCCCTTATGAGTTTATGCTCTCCGAATCCCAAGAGCGAATGCTTATCTGTGCCAAGATTGGAAGCGAGCAAGCCATTATCGATATCTTTGAAAAATGGGGATTGGATGCCGCCGTCATTGGTGAGGTAACCGATACAGGACGCATGGAGCTCTACTGGCACGGTGAGAAGTGTGCCGATATGCCAATCGCCCCTGTAAGTGAAGAGGCTCCTATTCTTGATCGTCCAACTGCTAAACCAGCTTATCTTGATGAAGTACAATCTAAAAACATTGATTCATTTGAGAAGGTAAGCAATCAAGAAGCCTTTAAGAAAATGGTAGCTTCTCTTGAAGTAGTTGATAAAGCGTGGGTATACGATCAGTATGACTCCATGGTACAGACCAATACCATCAAAGCCCCTGGAAGCCTCGATGCATCAGTAATTCGAGTCAAAGAGAACGGAAGAGCTCTTGCGATGAGTGCCGATTGTAACCCAAGATACTGCTATATCGACCCCATGAAGGGTGGAGCTTTAGCAGTCGTTGAGAGTGGTCGAAATGTAGCCATGAGTGGGGCTAGACCACTATCGATCACCGATTGTCTCAACTTTGGTAACCCTGAAAACCCTGAAGTGATGTGGCAGTTTGCCAAGTCTGCCGAAGGGATCAAAGAGGCATGTAGCGCACTTAATACCCCAGTAGTCAGTGGTAACGTATCGCTCTATAACGAGACCAATGGAGTGAGCGTCTACCCAACACCTGCTATTGCGATGGTGGGACTCAATGATGATCAAAACAGTGTACTCCAAAGTGGACTCAGTGCCGAGGGTAATGAGTTGTTGCTTGTTGGATCAACCAAAGGGGAGTTTGGGGGATCACTCTATATCAAAGAGAACTTTGGAGAGAGTGTAGGAACTATCCGTGATATTGATTACAAAGCAGAACTTGCATTGTGGGAACTTGTCATCGAAGCCAATAAAAAGAGCCTTTTAGAATCAGCCAAAGACCTTGGAATGGGTGGACTTGCTATTGCCTTAGCCAAACTGTGTGCTACAAGCAACAAAGGTGTTGAGGCTTCAGTAGAGTTTAGTGATAGCCGATATATCTTTGATGAATCACAAAGTCGAGCGATTCTTGAAGTAACTGCTGAAAATAAAGAAACGGTTATCGCTATGGCAAAAGAGCTTGGAGTTGAAGTAACAACACTAGGAACTATCGGTGGTGACAAACTTAAACTTAATGATATAGAGATGCCCCTTGATAAGCTAAGAGAAGTTTACTATACGACTTTTGCCAAGACAATTGAGCAAGATCTCTAAGAACAAATAATCAAAACAAGTATCTTAAAACTTGTTTTGATATAGTTTATTGTTATAAATGCTTTTAGAAAAGATTATATAATCTCTATTGAGTCAATAAATTGACTACTCCCTCGATACTATCATTAATTTTAACGTTTAATTTATTACAATCAACAACTACTATTATATTCACTTATGCTATAATCTGAAAATTCTAATTTACTTGAAGATGGAGGGGTTTTATGAGTGATGTAAACGTTGATGAGTCTGTAGAGAGTATTGAGGTAACGCCGCAAGGTAAAAATGAGCACGAGAAAGCTGTCAACATTGTTGATAATACCAAAAAAATTATTGCTGATGCTCAAAATCAAGTAAACGAATGTATGTTGTTGCTTAAAGATGATTTAGAAAAATTTGAAGTGAGTAAAAAAGAGTTAAAAGAGAGTGCTCTTGATGAGTCTGAAAAGCTTCTGCTTGACCTAGGTTTTGAATCAGATATGCTTAATGATACTCAAGAAGCAAAAATTGACTTTGAAGAGGTAGAAGCCAAAGCCCAAGAGGGTAGGGTAGAGGTCAAAGAGGTCTCGCAAGGTAAATTTTACTCTTTTTTAGTCGCTATCTTTTTTGGTGCACTTTTGGCTTTGGGAGTTTTATATGCTGCGGCAAATGCTACAGGCAATGCCTTTATTCCAGCAAAGCTGACAGATATAAACTATATTACACCTTTACTCTCATGGGTTGGAGAGAAGAGTATCTCAAACAGTAGTATTGGGTCTGGTGCTGGTGTTTTGGGTGTTATTACACTGATTGTTTCCTATCTTATCTATATCATTCGTCTTTCACTAAGAGCAAGTAAAAACCTTCGACAAGCTAGAGATATACACGAAGAGGCTGAGTTTTACTGTACCCAAAAAGAGGAGTGCAAAGCACAAATGGATAGAGTTGATGCACACCTTAACGATACCATTAAAATTATCAACTTCTATAAGATTTTGCTTCAAGAACAAAATATGCGTCTAAAAAGAATTTTGTTTGTTGAGGAGAGACAAGAGTTTCATACCTATCACTACAAATCACAAGCTGATTTAGAAAATACACAACGGCTAGTTAACAGTATTATGGAGCTTCTTACAACTCCTATTGCTTCACAAGGGCAATTGGCACAAGAGGCTGAGGAGGCTTTGGCAAGCTCTAAAGTTGTTATTGATAACCACATCAAAGCGATATACGATAAAAATATTGATGATATTTTTTAGGCGATAGAGTTATGTTAAGAATTATCGCTATTTTTTCTATTATTGTTACTTTAAGTTTTTCAGCAGGTAAGATAGAGAATCTACTTGTGCTCAAAGCAACTAAAAGCAGCATTGAAGCAGAGGACTTACTCTCAATAATAGAAAAAAAGGGATTTAAAACTAAACTAAAAAAAATTTATAATTATCAATTTGTAATGATCTATCTGCCAACAGATAGGAATGAAGCGGCTTCATTGATGAATACAATGAGGCAAGAGTACCCCGATGCATTTGAAATATATCTACCCAAACCACATACTAAAGATGATGAGATTAATGTTGCACAAATTGCAAATTTAGTTGGTAGTGGAGGAGAGTCTAATATCAACATCGGTATACTTTCAAATATCCCCAAAAAGGATCTTCCAATTTGGGGAGCTTTGATTGCACTGTTTTTTATTATCATCACTATATTAATTAGATCGTATCTCCAAAGAAGAGAGATTAGTAAATTACAAGATAAATTATTGATGAGACAAAAAACAATTGAAAAATCGATTGTGGAAGAGAAAAAAACAATTGAAGAGAAGAAGAGACTTCACAAGGAGAAAAAATAGTATGCGATTAGTTGTTTCTATACTTTTTATTTTTGTTCTATCGCTGTATGCTCAAAATGACGATTTGCAAAAGAGTCACTACGGATCGGTTGTTATTGGCGAGTATGCTTCCAAAGAGGCGACAACAGAAGTGATACAAAAAGTCAACAGTATTATCGATTTAGAGAAAGATCTGAAAAAAATCACAACAGATAACAATCTTGAGTTGAAATTAACAAAAGTATCCAATAAATATATGCTTGAGTTCACACCTTTTCAAGATGAGGCTTCTTTGGCCTTTGCCTATCTTAAGTTTAGAGACTACTATCCAAAATCTTTTATTATGCGTTATGGATATATTCAAGTCGATGAAGAGAGTAAAGCTCAAAAAGAGGCTCAAATTGCCCAAGATATTAAAAAAGCCATTAAAGAAAAAATTGCCCAAATTGAAAAAACAAAAACCAATCAAGATAAATTTGACAGTGGGCAAAAACTTTGGATCGCACTTATTACAGTTGGAGCATTCTCTGGGCTTATTTTGTTTTGGTCATTCTATCAAAACAGAAATATGCGTAAACTTCAAAAAGAGATGTATGCCAAGCAGTTTCAACTCGAAGAGGATCAAAGTAAACTGCTCTCATCAGTGGGGGATAAAATCCACGATACAACCAAAGAGGTACTTGAAGAGCGAGATAAGATTTTAGATGCTCCTATTACAAAAATATCTAAAAAGTCTTTTGATGAAAAGATTCGTGATATCAAAAAAGCAGATACTATGCTTAAAGATACAACCAATGACCTGATTGAATTTCTTAAAATTAAATCAGGAAAGATTACGCTTACTCATGAAGCTTTTGAGATTAGTAGTGTGCTTAATGAAGTCTCTTCTGTTATTGCCCATAAATTTAGAAACAAAGAGAAGCATTTGATAGATTTTATCTATGATATTGATATGCTTGTTCCTAAAGCAATTGTTGGTGATCCTCACAGAGTCAGCCAAATTTTGGTCAATTTACTTGAAAATGCTTTTAAATATACCTCAAGAGGAGAGATAAAACTCTCTATCACTCTAACAAAAATTAATGGGGAACAAGCTCTAGCCTTTAGTATTACCGATAGTGGAATAGGAATTAAGAAAGATAAAATTGATCAACTATTTGATGCTTTTGATTACAACGAGGAGACTTCAGAGGACTCTATCCGTAGTACCAATAACTCTTTGGGGTTATATATTACAAAAGAGATTCTTAATAAGATGGGTGGTGATATTAAGGCTGAAAGTCAATTTGGAAAAGGAAGTACCTTTAAATTTACCATACCTTTTGAAGATGTTAGCAGTGTCAAAAGCGACAAAAAAATACAACCTGCTTATGAAAAACTTCATGATGTTGTTGTCAATAAGAAGATTATGATTGTAGATCTAAACAGTGACTCCTCTTGGGCTATTCAAAATATGTTTAAACTCTTTATGAATCTTGTTCTTGTTCAATCAGATAAGACACTTCGTGACAATGAAGATCTGATGTCAAAACAAAATATATTAGTCATTGATGAGAGGGTATTGGATCGTAATAATATTCTATTTTTAGAGAATGTAAAAAACAAGCATGCAATCAAAGTAGTTGCTTTGACATCTATGTGTGATACAAGAGAGAATGAGGAAGAGGATGATGAGTTAAGAGGGAAAAAAGCCAATTTGGTCGATATTTACTTGTCTCGTCCTATTACTCTTTCACGTGTTGAAGAGACGGTTCGTTCAATCTATTGGAAAGAGCTTGAGAGTGTTGAGAATGCTGCTCCACGAAGTGAGTTACCAGTCTACAGAGAAGAGTTTGATGAAACGGCCAATATTGAACGCTCTAACTTCTCGGTCTTTATGAAATCAAAAGTACTCATTGGTGAGCCTAATAAAATCAATCAAAGAGTACTGCTTGGTATCTTGGAAGAGTCTGGAATAGAGTGTTCAATAGCCAATAATGGTGAAGAGGTTCTTCAAGAGTTGAGTAAATACTACAACAATTTTGATCTTGTTATTATTAATCTCAATATGCCTATTATTGATGGCTATATCATCTCACGTAAGATTCGAGAAAACTCTCAATTTAGAGATTTACCAATTCTAGCGATGAGTGGAGCACATGTTCCTGAAGAGATTGAACTGATGGTAGCAGCAGGCATCAATGCCCACTTGACTACACCTATTAAGATAGGAACGCTCTATACTGCCTTTAGTAAGTTCTTAGAAGCTGTCGACATTGACAAACTACAAAAAGAGCTTGTTGAACGTAAAAACAAAGGTATATTTGATACTGTGCCTAATATTTTGGATATTCAAGAGGGTATCTCAAGAGCTAAAGATAATGAGGATATGTATGCAAAAATTCTTAAAGAGTTTACTCAGACCTATGGAAACAGCAATGAATCTTTTAGAAAACTTGTAGAAGAGAAACGTTACGTTCAGGCCAAAGCATTGGCAATGGATATGAAGGGGATTACCCAAGCCATTGGAGCAAAAGATATGTATGCTTTACTCAATGAGATTCACCAACTCTTTATGTATAATCGACAAGACAAGTTACCAAAACATGTGGAACGTTTTGATGAAGAGCTTAAAAAGTTATTGCTTAACATCGACGTATTCCAAAGAAGTTTCTAGGGGTTAAATGTGAAATATAGATTAAGTCAGATAGTAAAAGAGCTAGATATTACCTTTATGGGTGAGGATATTGAGATTAGCTCAATCAATAATTTAGCCAATGCAAGTTCTCACAGTTTAAGCTTTATCAACTCTGATCAATACATTAATGATCTCAAAGAGACTAAAGCTGGTGCAATACTGCTTGAGTCTAAATATATTGGAGTTGCTCCTAAAAATGCCATTAAGCTTGTAACCGATGAGCCCTATCTGATGCTTGCCTATGCGTCTAAGTTTTTTGCTCACGAGCTATCAACCAAAAGTCGTGAACCTAACGTAGGGGAGGGGTGTGATATTGACCCCTTTGTACGCTTTGGAAAAAATGTTATTATTGGTAACAATGTCAAGATACTTGCCAACTGCTATATTGGTGATAATGTAACCATTGGAGATAACACTTTAATCTATCCCAATGTCAGTATCTATCACCATTGCAGTATTGGTTCAAATGTCATTATACACAGTGGGAGTGTGATTGGTTCAGATGGTTATGGCTTTGCGCATACAAAGCTTGGTGAGCATGTAAAAATCTATCAAAACGGTAATGTGATAATCGAAGATGATGTTGAGATAGGTGCCAATTGTGCTATTGATCGTGCTATTTTTGATTCAACAATCATATCAAAAGGAAGCAAGCTTGACAACTTGGTTCATGTTGCACACAACTGTATTATCGGTGAGCATTCACTTTTGGCAGGTCAAGTAGGATTAGCAGGAAGTACAACTACAGGTAGAAACCTTGTCATGGGTGGTCAAAGTGCTAGTGCAGGTCATCTACACATAGGAGACTTTAGCACCATAGCAGGCAAAGGCGGAGTCACCAAATCGCTTGAAGGCAACAATACCTATGCAGGTTTTCCTGCAATTGATGTAAAACTTTGGCGAAAGATTCAAGCCAAAATAGCAAGACTCATTAAATAAATCATCGAAAATAGGGTATCTATGTTTTTCATAGAATTTATATTATGTTAACTAACTGATGTAACTTTAGCTTTGCTGAGATTTAACCGTAGGTATGCCCCTTGCAGGTATCCAAAAGTTTGAATAACCGCTCTATTTCAAACTCTACCTTAAGGGCAACCACAAGGGATTGCCCCTACCAACACACCTGCTTGATGAAAGTCAAGCTACAATTACTTGATCTCGTCCTCTCTCTTTGGCACGATACAGTGCTTCATCGGCACGTTTAATAGTTGTTGTAATCTCTTCATTTTGATAGAGTGTAGCTCCTATAGAGCAAGTAATATGTCCCACTTCATTAAATCGTTTGCGTGCAATAACGGTGCGAATATTCTCCAAAGCCTTGGACATAGCCTTTTGTGAAGTGACTTTAAGCAGCAAGATAAACTCCTCTCCACCCCAACGAATCAAAATATCCTCTTCTCTTGAGTTTTGATTGATAAGCTCCACAAAAGCCATTAATACCTCATCTCCTACATCGTGTCCATAATTATCATTAACCATTTTAAAGTAATCTATATCTAAAAATGCAAGACCCAAATAGTAGCTTTTTTGAGTATACTCTTGGATAATTGCGTGATGGTTTTGTTCAAAATATTCACGATTGTATGCACCTGTGAGTTTATCGTGAATGGTCTTTTTCTCTAGTTGGATCTGCTCATTCATGGTCTGTGAAATATCGGTCAGTGTGATAATTTTTAATCTCTCATCAAACTGATTGATGGCAACAGAAAAAGCATGAAGCGTTAAATCTTTGCCAATTAATGAGACAATCTTTTGTGAATTTTCCAACTTTTCAATGGCATCGACCCAATTCTCATCCTCTTGGACTTTACCCAAATGAAAAAAACGCTCATTTGAGACAAAAAGATTGCAGATACAGTTGTGCTCACCTTTGAAGCTCTCTAACGTCTTATAACCTAAAAAATCAAAAAACTTTTGGTTGGCAAAGGTGATCGATAGACCATCGGTTAAAAAAACAATATTGTTTTGTCGTTCAATAAACTTTTCTAAATTTTTACGGATATTTTGATGATCGGTAATATCAATAAGATAACCCAAAAAGTGGCTCACTTTGCCCTGTAAGTCTCGTGTTAACACCGTATAGTCCAATACCCACTTGGTTTCGCCGCTTTTTGTCATAATACGATAGGGTTCATGTCTAAAAAACTCTTTTTGCTCTTTGAGTGCCTGTACCACCTCTTGGATAACAAAATCCAAATCTTCTTGATAAATACAGTTGGTATAGACAATATCTTGAGCTAAAAACTCCTCTTTGGTGTATCCCAATAGATTAACAACATTTGAAGAGACATACTCAATACTCCACGCCCTATCGTTACGCCATCGAAACAAAACCGAATCACCGTATTCAAAAAGACTTAACAAGTTGTTTTGCTCTTGTGTTTTTTTAATGACCAATTCATTGAGTCGTTTGTTTAGCAGTGTCAGTACCAACAAAGCAATGAGTGCAACAATAAGCAAAGAGGCGATAAAATAGAGAACATAAATCCATCTGTTTTTTGTTTGATAGGGATCGTATATGATCTCCTCAAGTGCTTTATCAAGACTTTTTTTAGTGGCTTTTCCTGTCTGTTCATAGACTTTGGCAATACGGTAAAAACGATTGGGATCACTGTAGCCAATTGTAACCATCTCAGGAATAATCAACTGTTTGGTCACCCTAGCTTCGTATTTTAGATGATCAATAGATGATTTAGCGTGGTATCTGTTTTTGATCAATGCAATGGTCTCGTCTATATGATCCAAGGCATATCTCCACCCTTTGAGTGATGCCTCTCTAAAGCGTTTAAGTCTATCAGGATGGTTTATCACTTCAGAGTCTGTTGTAAAGAGATTATCACCGTAAAAATCAAAACCATATGTGAGTGGATTGATAATATTAAACTCTATCCCCTTCTCTTGAATATAGTAGGGTTGATCGCTCAAATAGACGCTAATCACATCGACTTCATCATCGATAAAGTTTTGGGCTGTAAAATCAAGAGGGACATGGGTATACTCCGCTTCACTGATTCCAACACTTTGCAACATTGCCAAAAGCAAAGCATCATCAAGATTTTTTTGATACGAGATACGCTTGCCTTTCATCTCATAAGGGCTGACAATACCTGAAGAGCGTTTGGTGAGATAGACATAAGGTGAGTGTTGAAAAATAGAAGCAATAACACGTACAGGCTTACCCTTTGCACGGTAGAGCAGTATTGATGAGTCTGCCACACCGTAATTGGCTGCACCGTTGATCACCTCTTCAACATGATTTTTATCAGGATTACGCTCAATGATCTCTACATCCAATCCCATCTTGGCATAAAAGCCCTTCTCTTTTGCCATGTAGTAACCTGCAAATTGAAAAGAGTGATACCATTTAAGCTGTAACTTAACGTTCTCATTGGCAAATAAAATTGAAGGGAGCACTATAAAGGAGAAAAAAATCAATATTATCTTCTTTTTATTCATGTATAATTATACTAGAAGATAACTAAAAATAAAATATTAACCTGAGTTCGCCAGAGTATTACTGTCGAACTCAGGTTATTATGCTACAATTATCAAACTTATATCCTAAACATAAAAACAACAAGGAATTAATAATGAGAAAGACTCTATTACATACAATTATACTCTATAGTATTGGATTGACACTTGTAGGTTGTGGTGATAGCTCATCAGAAACACAAAATCAAAAACCTTCAAACACAGGAGAGGCTTACTATCTGGATAGCGGTGTCAGTGGGGTTGATTACAGCTGTGGCACACAAGTGGGTACAACAGGCACTTTGGGTCAATTTACTTTTGAGATAGGTAAAGAGTGTAGTTTTTTTATAGCGGGTGTACCCTTGAGAACGGTTGCATCTGATGAGCTTTTTGAGGGTGCCCAAATAGTAGAAAACAATATCTATGTGGCACGTTTTTTACAATCTCTTGATCATGATGGAAATCCTTATAATGGCATTAAAATCGATAAAAGCATAGTCGATCCACTTAAGGAGATTTTGGCTCAGTATGATTATACAGTGCCTACCACAGAGAGTCAATTAGGGACAATTTTGTCTCAACTTCAAAACGCCGTTGCAGAGTTTGGAGGCTTGGCTAAAAGCCTTGAAGAGGCAAAGCAACACCTTCTACAAACACAAACAAACCGACTTCAAGAGCTTTTGGCAGGTAAGACCTATTACGGTTATATTTTAGAAGATGGTCTTGAAGCCGTTGTAGAGCTTCAAATAAACTCGTATGCAACAGCATGGAACTACAAAGTCCTCTACTTTTCTATCGCCTCATCACAGGGGCAAAGTGGATTGGAGAGTCTCTTGATTATGGGTAATCAACTCAGTGCTGGTCAAGGAGACCACAGTGATGCTGATCTTTATCAATTGATTAAAGTAACCAAAGAGTATATACTTTTTGATAAAATGAAACTTTTTGTAAATCACGAAAATGCATTAGCACAAGTACGCACAATATCTTCGATTACCTTGCAAGAAGAAATTGTAGGTCGTACACTCTATAGTGGTAATTTGGCAACAGAGTTTCTTAGCAATGGTAAGCTGCTTGTAAAATCCAATAACGCAGTCGTTGAAGAGGGAAGTTACCGTATTGATGAAGATACTCTCTATATCATCTCATCAAGTAATCAAGAAGATCAAGGACACAAGCTTATCTCTTACTCCAATCAACATATCACCTTTTCAAATCAAGATACTCAAAACAGTACGACAACCTTCTATTTTGACGCACAAACAGCACTTGAACATTATGATGGCGAGCCTATAAGCCCTATATACAATGAAGATGACTATATTTATGGTGGAGGAGGAACACCTACTCCAACACCTCTCCCTACTGCAACACCAAATAGTGATGGGAACACTACCGATGATAAGAACACAACGACACCCTTTAGCTCTGTAGTATCCAATGGACTCATCTGGGAAGATACCGCTCATACTCTTAGCTATATAGATTGGAGTAGTGCTCAATTATATTGTGAAAATCTATCACTCGATGGCTTAGAGGATTGGCGTGTTCCATCGTTGCAAGAGCTTCTTGCTATCGTAGATGTTAACAGTGATCCCAAAATTTTAAGCTCTTTTAGTTTCAAAGAGGCAGCACCCTACTGGACATCTACCCCGCATGACCCCAATGGTGGCAGCAACTACACAGAAGCTGCTATTGTTGATTTTCTAGGTGGTGAACACGCTGGTTATGCACCCAAAGAGAACAACAGCTCACTCTATCTTAGATGTGTTACCAATATTCTAAATGAGAACAACAGCAGTAGCGAGAACAATGAAAGCAGTGAAAGCAATACAAGTTGTCAAAACAAAACTTTAGTACAAATTGGTGAGTTTGCTAATGGAACCTATCAAGAGGCATTGAGTTATTGTCAAGAACTCAACGCAACGCTTCCTAGTAACGATGAGATGGAGATACTCTACAGTGACTTTAACCAAACGCACCCTACACAAGTAGGTTTATGGAGTTCAACGGCTGTTGAGGGGGCAACGGAGGCACACTGGAGTGCCTATTTCAAAGAAGATAAAGTACAATTTATCTCGATGCATAATGACTATGCAAGAGATTATCTATGTGTCACTACAAAGTGTACAGAGTAGATAGAGTTATAAGGATAGATGGGATTCTAAATAAAATTCAATAAGGAATTTCATATTCAAATTTAAAATGGAATATATAGTAGCTAAGATTAACAAAGTTTTTGATAAAATATTCCATTTTAAAAACTACTAGGAAAACAGGTATTTAATGGTAAAAAAATATAAAAAAATCATTCTTGTTGGATTTATTGCTTCCATCTCATGGGCATCAATCGTATTAACATCCAAACTCGAAGCACAAAACTCTCCTCAAGAGAAACAAGAGGTCTCCAAACTTGAAGCCTATATCAAGTTTACACGCGTTATGAACTTTATCGAACAAGAGTATGTTGATGAAGTCAATACCAGTGATCTTATTGATAAAGCCCTTAATGGAATGCTCAAAAACCTTGATGCACACTCAAGCTTTTTAAATAAAAGTGCCCTACAACAGATGACCATTCAAACCAAAGGAGAGTTTGGTGGATTGGGTATCAGTATTGGTAAAAAAAATGGAGTTCTTACCATCATTACACCCCTAGACGATACTCCAGCCTACCGTGCAGGGATCAAAGCAGGTGATGTTATCGTCAAGATAGATGATAAAAACGCTATTGATATGGAGCTCGATGAAGCCGTCTCTATTATGCGTGGAAAACCCAAAACATCCATTACACTCACTGTTGCAAGAGAGGGAGAGTCTAAACCCGTAGTGGTTGATATTGTCCGTGATATAATCAAATTGCAATCTGTCTATGCCAAGAAGATAGAGGATCAAGAAGATATTCTCTATGTGCGTGTTTCTACCTTTGACTCAAAAGTGGTAAAAGATGTCAGCAAAGCGATTAAAGAAAACCCAAAGAAAAAGGGAATCATTGTAGATCTTCGAAACAACTCAGGTGGATTGCTCGATCAAGCAGTCGGATTGGTTGATCTTTTTATTGATGAAGGCATTATCGTTAGCCAAAAGGGAAAAGCACAACCCAAAGAGGAGTACAGAGCCTCGAAGATGAATACTTTAACAACGCTTCCTCTAGTCGTACTCGTCAATGGGGGTAGTGCAAGTGCAAGTGAGATTGTAAGTGGTGCACTCCAAGATCATAAACGAGCTGTCATTGTAGGAGAGACTACCTTTGGTAAAGGAAGCGTACAGCAGATTAAACCCATAACCCAAACCGAAGCAGTCAAACTCACAACGGCAAGGTATTATCTGCCAAGTGATCGAACCATACAGGCTGTGGGTGTGACACCCGATATTGTAGTAGAGTTTGGAGAGATACTCAAAACGGATAAAGAGAAGTTTGAACTTAAAGAGAAAGATCTTAAAAAGCATCTTAAAAGTGAGTTACTCAAAGTTGAAACGAGTAAAGATACAAAAGTTCTTGCTACCGAAAACAACATCACACAAGAGAACAACTCTAGTATTATCAAGCAAGATCTTGTCTATCAAGATGCTCAGCTCAAAGCATCAATCAATATTCTAAAAGCATTAATTACTTTAAAAAAAGAGGAGCTATAAATGAACAAAACCCAACTACTGTATGAAGGAAAAGCCAAAAAAATTTGGAAAACAGATGATGAAAAACTTTTGATCTCTGAGTTTAAAGATGATCTTACTGCCTTTAACGGTGAGATGAAATCAAGTGAAGCAGGTAAAGGTGCTCTTAATAACAAAATCTCAACAGAGCTGTTTAAACTGCTTAATGCCAATAAGATCCCAACACACTTTGTTGAGATGATTGATGATAATCATATGCTTCATAAAGCGTGTGATGTGATCTATATTGAGGTCATTGTACGAAACATTGCAACAGGTAGTCTGACTCGAACACTTGGGATTGAAGACGGTACGGTTCTTCCCTTTACCTTGGTAGAGTTTGATTACAAAAATGATGATTTGGGTGATCCAAAACTCAACGATCAACACGCTTTGATTTTAGGACTTGTAGAGTACCAAGATGAGTTGGATAAGATGCGACGAATGGCACGTCAAATCAATGATATCTTAAAGCCCTACTTCTTTGAAAAAGGTCTTAAGTTGGTTGATTTTAAACTCGAATTTGGAAAAGACAAAGAGGGAAATATTATTCTTATCGATGAACTCTCTCCTGATAACTGTCGTTTTTGGGATGTAGAGTCGGGTGAGTCGATGGATAAAGATCGATTTAGAAAAGGAAAAGGTGGGCTTAAAGTGGCTTATGAAAATGTATTAAATAGAATTTTGGATGAAGGAAAATAATGAGAGCAGTAGTCAATGTTTATTTAAAAGAGGGAGTACTTGACCCACAAGGAAAAGCAATCCACCATGCACTTGATTCACTTGGATTTAAAGAGCTTGTTAGTGATGTTCGTGTGGGTAAGCAGATTGTATTAGAGCTTAACAGTAGCGATGAGGCAAGTGCAAAAGTTGAAGTAGAAAAAATGTGTGAATCGCTTCTGGCTAATACGGTTATTGAAGATTACACAATTGAGCTCTAAGATGAAAGTAGCAGTATTACGATTTCCAGGTACCAATTGTGAGTTTGATACCGATTATGCCTTTAAACGTCTTGGAGCAGATGTTGAGATCGTTTGGCATAATGAAAAGCAACTTCCTGATGCTATTGACCTAGTGGTATTGGCAGGAGGATTCTCTTATGGTGACTACCTCCGTTCGGGTGCTGTAGCAAGATTTTCGCCTATAATGGATGCGGTAGTAGAGTATGCTAACAAAGGTGGTAATGTATTGGGAATCTGTAACGGTTTTCAGATTCTTACCGAGATTGGATTGCTCCCTGGAGCACTGAAGCGTAACAATAACCTTCACTTTATCTCCAAACACCAAACCATTGCTGTCCAAAATAATGACAACACCTTTTTATCCAAATGCGATAAAGGTGAAGTACTCGATATTCCTATCGCTCACGCCGATGGCAACTACTATATCGATGATGCAGGTCTAAAAGAGCTTGAAGCCAACAACCAAGTTTTGCTTCGCTATTGTAATGAGCAAGGTGAACGTGTTGTTGTTAATGGTTCGGTTACCTCTATTGCAGGTGTGTGTAACAAAAACAAAAATGTCTTTGGTCTTATGCCGCATCCTGAACGTGCAATAGAGGATATTTTAGGTTCAATTGATGGCAACAAAATGCTTCAAGGATTTTTTTACTAATGCATAAAAATTTGCTCCACGCTCTACTTATGGCTTTACTTTTTGCTACCTCTTTGGTAGCAAATATTGAGTATCGATACAGTTACCTTCCCAAAAAGATATACCCTAATCAGGTATTTCCTGTAAGTATACTTGCCATTGGCATTGGTGATAAGAGCAAAGATCTATATTTTAAATTTGATAGAGACGCAGAGAACCAACCGCTTTTTGATGAACCCTTGATTGTACGAAACAACAGAGACTGTTTCTATACCTTCTATTTCAAAAACACGCATAAGGATGAATTTAAACTCCCTCTGCTCTTTATCAAGTCTAAAGATGCTGACGAGATTCTTGATGAACACTTTATTCCTATCAAAAAACTAAAACAGCAAAAAGATTTTACGGGTGTCATTGCAGCAGATATCAAAATCAAGACCCATCAAGCCTCAACCTTTGATGAACGGCAAAATCTAATCACCGTCTCGTTTGAAGCTTTTGAAGCCAATATTGAAAACATGAAGATCGATAAATACTCTGAGCAGGGAGTAGAGAATATTAAACGAAAAAACTCCAAAGTAGAAGCTGAGTATTATGTGGTTGTCCCCTCAGATATTAGTGATTTGAACTTTACCTACTTCAATACCATAAAAGAGCAGTTTGTCCCCATACATATCCCCATCAAGGTCATGGAAGCCAAACTTACTACTCAGCTTGAACCCAATCCAAAGCATGACAGTTTTGATGATATCAAAAAGATGACCTTGGTTGGGTTTATTCTATTTTTTATATTGATGTTTGTATGGAAGAGAGACTTCTTGTATCTCATTGTAGTTGCCCTGCTCATTATCTCACTCATTGGTTTTTTTGCACCGCTTAAAAAAGTCTGTATCAAACAAGGCACAGAGGTACGCATACTCCCAACTAGCAACTCTCGCATCAGCTATATGATTGATCAAAAGATGCAGAGTGTAACTAAACTGGCTACAAGAGGTAAGTATATTAAAATAGAGTATAATCAAGATCGAGTGGGTTGGATAGATGAAAAAGATATTTGCAAAGATTAGATTTTACTACGGTGCGTTTATCATCTCATTTATAACAGCCACCGTTATGATCCCACTCATTATGTTTTTTCAAAAACAGAGAGCCACCATTCGTCATAAACTCAATGCTTTAATGCTCTATCTCATAGGGGGTAAAGTGATTGAGGATGGTACTATTGATAAAAATGCCAATTTATATATTATGAATCATCAAGGCATTATCGATATTGTCGCCCTTGAAGCCACGCACAACCTTGATATGAGCTGGGTAGCCAAAAAAGAGCTCTTTGATGCGATCTGGTTTGGCAGAGTACTCAAAGATAGTGAGATGATCTCAATCAACCGTAGCGATAAGAGAGGTCTTCTCAAGCTTCTTAAAGATGCTAAACATACTCTCTATCAACAAAAACGCCCCATTGCGATCTTTCCTGAAGGAACACGTACTGACAAACAACGCCTTCTTACCTTTAAAGCTGGAGCCAAACTATTGGCTCAAAACCTCAAACTCAAAGTTCAGCCTATTGTCATTACAGGCAGTAAACAACTGCTTAACGAACATACCAAAGAGGCAAACAGCTCTACTGTGCGTTTTAAGTACCTACCCACTATTGATGTCTCCAACAGTGATGAACACTGGTACGAAGATACCAAAAAAGATATGCAAGAGGAGATTGACCATGAATATACAAACCATCATCGCAGTCGTTAGTGGGGGTGCTCTAGGTGCACTGGGTCGTCTTTGGGTACTTGAAACCACCAACCGTTATCTCCCCGATGCAACCTTTCCGCTGGGCACACTCTATGTCAACTTAATGGGTAGTTTTTTTGTGGGAATACTCTTTGCCTACTTTAACCATACCAATCTATCTCCCTATATCAAGCTTTTCATTGCTACAGGGTTTTTTGGGGCATTTACCACCTTTTCAACCTTTGCTATTGAGAGTACCATGCTCTTGGAAGCCTCCAAATACCTCTATGCTGTTGGCAATATTCTTCTTAATGTGATAGGTTCCATACTGCTTGCAGCCTTCTCCTATTTTTCAACAACCAAATTACTTCAAAGTTTTGCTTAGATACAATCACTCAATGTTATAAAAAGGAAAAATGATGATTGATATGCAAACGCTCAACCCCAAAGATATATACAAACTGATGGCAACCCACATCATCCCCCGTCCCATTGCCTGGATTGTGACGCAAAATGAACAAGGTGTGATCAATATAGCCCCCTTTAGCTACTTTGCACCCCTTAGCTCCACTCCTCCTTCGGTAGTCGTTTCTATTGGGCATAAGGCAGATGGAAGCCCCAAAGATACACTCGCCAATATAAGAGAAAGCAAAAAAGCTACCATTTGTATGGTTCCAGAGACAATGTTGAAGAAGATGCACTACAGCTCCAAAGCATTAGAGAGTGGTGAGAGTGAATCCGAGCATTTTGATATCCCAACCGTTGCAAAGCTAGAGGGTTTCCCACCCATGATAAAGGGAGTATCTACCGCATTTTTTTGTGAATTTATCCAAGAGGTCGATTTAAAAGGCTCACCGACTATTCCTCTGATATTGGAGATTAAACAGAGCTTCGTTGATGAGAATCCCCAAACACCCATTTCACGAGTAGCTAAAAGTTACGCAAGAATTGGCGAAGCGTTGGAAGCTCCAACTATCCCTTAATCTTGTAGGTTTCGCACTGCCAAACGTCTAAGTGATGGTTTGGGTTGTAGAAATGGTTGCGATGCGTAGGGTGGGCTTGCTAGCCCACCAAATAACCCAAAAATAGAAGAACTATTTACCAAGCCGTTTAAATTTGATTACAAAAAACTCTTTTTAGCTTTTGCATCAAATCTTCGTTTACTTTTGCAATTTTTTTATCGATAATTTCACTATTGAGTGTAAAGCATTTATCGTATCGCAAATAGGAATCTACAGTAAGCTTGGTTTGAATTAAATCACTCTTTTTGAGTGCTAATAGATTCTCTTGGTTGCCAGCTGTAAAGTCTCCTCTCTCATTGGGTTCTTGCATCATCAATACGGGGCGTTTTTTGGATTTGGCAAGATTGGTAAAGGGAAAACGAATCAAAACAATATCCCCTCGTTTATAGCTCATCCCAAACCTTGTCTTCGTCATTATCCCACAGATGAGCTAGTGAAGCAGATTGCAAGTGTTGCCAATCCTCTTCTTGTGTTTGATTGGTATTTGCCTCTTGCCACTTTTCAAAACTGCTTTTGATAAAGTGAAAAAACTTATCTTTATTGTGTTCAAACTCATGGATATAAATATTTTCAATGGTACTATCATCAAGGGTAAGAGTCACCATAACACGCTCCTTTATTGGCACTATTGGAGATATTATAGCATAAGTTGGGGGATTGTAGAAATGGTTGTGACAGGTAGGGTGGGTGAAAGCCACCGTCTAAGGGAGTCGCACCCCAAGATTTAAAAGTTCCATGTTTTGAAGATTGATTTTTTGTAATATCTTACCTTGTAAAGTAGAAAAACTAACAAAATTAAAAATATTTTGATATACTTATCTAAAATTATTGATAAAGATTTAGATAATGGCAAAAGAAGCTCATAGTGCAGTACCTAGTTGGTCAGGATATGTGTATCAAGGTAAGATAGCGTTGTATCATGTATTGAAAATTATTCAAGAAAAATATGCAAATAACTCTAGTTTTGATTTTTCTAACTACTCTTTAGAGGTAGAGTGGCAAGAGGACTTTTCTATAAAAGAGGGCGAAAATTATTTATCGATACATCAAGTAAAGGCTTATCAAAAAGGCACTTACTATACAGCATATAATGAAGCTATTGAAGATATTTATTATAAATTAAAAAAACATATTGCTCCAATAGGGTATCTCCATTTATGGCATAAAATATCGTATACAGATACAGTGGGCAATTTTGATGAGTTAAAAATTTATAATCAATACAGTAGAGAAAAAGTCAAAAAAATATTAAAATCTAAAAAAACTAAATGGCTAGTAAATAGTGATAAACTCTATCATAACGATTTTTATTTTCATGAAGAAATATTAAATCAGACTCAAGTCTATCCTTATTGCAACGGTAAAGATACTTGCGACCTAAATGAAGCAGACCAATTGATTTTACAAAAGATAGAAGATATATATAAACTTAATATTTTTGATATTGAAAATAAAACACCAAAACAATATAAATATATTCGCTTTAAACTCTATCAACTTTTAGATACACATATTTTGAAAATACATCAAAAACAGATAAAAAAAGATGACCCAATTCCCTTTAATGAAGTGCTAGAATTTTTTGAGAACAATTATGAAGAGTATAGCGAGGAGTACAAACATATCAAAGTTAAAAACTTTGTTTTATTTATGATTTCAAAATATTGTGATGATGAAGATTTATGCACTGAAGATGAGTGTAAAAACGATTGTTGGCTATATAAGATTGAAAAGGATTTAGAGCAGTTACCCGCAAAAGAAGTTTATAAAATTGCATTAAATGCTACACCACACTATGAAAAATTTGAAGATTTACAGCAAGAAGATAACATAATCTATGGACTTGTCAAAAGCTATCATCATTTAGATGAAAGGCGTAAGACACAAGAATATCTGTATGAAAATAAAAAATACTTTCTACCCTCGTCTATCAGTGGAAAAAATGACAAAGATATTGCAAAAAGAATATTAAAAAATAAAGACTTAGATGCTATTGTTAAACAATTTGAGATTGATACTATCATATCTGATGATATGAAAATAGAAAACCTTGAACAAAAAGCCCAAAAATTAAAAAGTGTCACAGATGAAACAATCAATAAATTTTTTGAAAATCGAGAAAAGAGTGCTATTGCTAAAATAAAAAATTTACAAGTCATTCCACTAGATGACATCAAAGAGGAGATTAACGGTGCTGATTGAAATTTTAGAAAAGATATTTAGAGCTAATGGATATGAAAATTATCCAATAGGGTTTGATGAGTATCATTATCAATTATTTAAAAAAGATGATATTGATAACTTTTTTATAGTTTTGGATAAAGAGTCTATTTCCGATGAAGAGTTAAAACAGTTGGATTTTACAAAGCTCTACGATACAGCTCATAATCTACCCATTACAAATAATGCTTTTGAAAAAAACACTACTTTAATCATTGCTCTACAAAACAGTGAAATTAACTATCAAATCATTAATAAACTTGAAGAGGACTTCTATACCTTTAAAAAGAATATTATCGTTTATAGTGATGATATGATTAATAACTTTAAAGACTTAGTAGAAGATGATTATAATATTAAGAACTTGAATACGAAATTAAATAATGATAAATTATTTGAAGACAATAAAACTACTCATAATCAAGGGTATTCACTTTTGTGTACACTCTTTATCAAGTTGCCATTTTTGAGCTTTGATAGAGATGTAAAAGATATAAATAACTTATCTGAGATAATTGAACAACAAGTCGCAAACGAAAATCTAACGGAATTATACTCAAAAATAATAGATGAGAGTGTAAAAGTTGATAATAGCTTAACATACGAAAAGCTATTAGGGTATCAGTTAGTAGAGGATATGAAAGATGAGTAGATATAAAATAGATGCAATTTGGATATATAATTTTAAAGTATTTGATGACTTTGCTATAGATTTTAAAACAAGTCATTTGGTTTTACTTGGAGGTCCCAATGGATACGGAAAAACGACAATTTTTGATGCGGTTGAATTGGCATTAACTGGAAATATTGAACGATTTACAAAAATTGATATATCGTCAGGAAGTAGTGATAATGTTGTAGCTAAAGATGTAGGAAAAAAAGTAGGTATCAAAATTACCCTTTCCAATCAACAAAGAACTATTGAGATAAAACGAAAACTAAAAGAGCTTTCATCTCTGAAAAAAGATAATAAAATAGCTAATTTTAATAACCTATGGGATTTAGAGTTGGTAGAAAACAATCAAACGAGAAGTATCACACAAAAAGAATTAGAAGAAATCATTAACGAGAGCAGTTTTGCAAATTTTTTTAACAGCTTTTTTTATATTCAACAAGAAGAGACGGCACACTTTTTAAAAAATAACGAAAAACAAAGATTAGAAAAATTAGCACAACTTTTTAATCTAACAAAAGAAGAAAAAGAGTTAGAAAAAACTCAAACATTGAAAAAGAATATAGAAAGAGTAATATTAAAGACAAAAAATGATGAATTAACTACATTAACACAAAGTATAGATAACACTGTTTCACGAAGTAAAAATAATATTGAGTATCAAAAATTGCTTACTTGGCTTGAAGCTCTTCAGTTATGGGATAAACAAGAGCTGTCTTTTCAAGATGGAAAAAATACAAAAGATAAATATATTGAAGAGCTAAATAGTATTAAAGTACTTATTCAACACAAAAAAGAGTTTTTGGATTACTATAAAGTTAGCTATTTTAAACAAAATCAAAATGTAATCAAGGCAATGTTAGTAGGGTATCATTTTTTTGAGGATTATCAAAACTATAAACAACAAAACGAAGAGAAGAAAAAACTAAAGCAATTTTTACTAAATTTAAATAAAGAAGAAGAAATTTTCTCACTTGATGCAAAAGAAAATATATACAAAAAAGTCATAAATTTTAAGATACTTCAAGATAAAATTGATTTTGATTTAGAGAGTTTAGATAAAAAGATAGATAGTATTGTACTGCAAAAAAATAACTTATCAAGTAGCAATCAAGTCATCAATGATTTAATGAATTTTAGAAATAAACTGATAGAAAGTTTTAACCAATCAAATTTAGATAAAAATAAATGCCCCTTATGTGGTCACGATTGGATAGAGAGTCAAAATCTTATAGACTCACTAACAAGAAAAAAAGAGCTATTAGAGAAATTACTTGATAGCGATACTGCAAAATATCAAGAAGATTTAAAAGAGTTAAATGAGCAAATAGGATTATTAAAAAATGCTATCGAAGAGTTGCTTAAAAAAGCTGATTATCAAATATCTGATAGTTATATAGATGCTTTAACAACTTATCAAGAACACAAAAATAATATTAAGAAATTTTTTGACTATTTGGCACGAAATGAAATTGATATAACAGATTTACTATATACAGATATTAGTTTAGATATAGACCAAAATGAGTTAGATAGTAGAGTAGTACATATCATTACAGAACTAGATAATAAGTTTATTTTTTCGGATGGATTTAAAGAGGCAAATAGCACTTATAATTTTGTTTCTTTATACGAAAATATTTTTAAGAAAAATGAACAAAATTTGAATGTTATCAAAATTGATGATATTGAAAATAAAAAGTCTTATATAGAGCAACAATATTATCAGTTTAATAAAGCTAAGCAAGACAAAATCAATAAATTAAATCATGACATTGGACAACTTAATACACTAGTTGAAAATTTAAAGAGATTAGAGAAAATATATAAAGACGAAATTGGTAAACAAAGAGCCAAAATGATAAAAGATATTGAGATACCACTCTATATCTATAGCGGTAAAATCTTACAATCTTTTAGAGAAAACAGTACACAAGGTATTTATATAAAAGATACGGTTAGAGGTGAACAACTAGGTAATATTCGATTTGTTTCTAAATGGGATTCTGACCATGATGTTATTAATACCACAAGTTCAGGACAATTGGCAGGAATCGTTATTGCTTTGACATTGGCACTAAATAAAGTCTATTCAAAAGGTTTTAATACGATTCTAATTGATGACCCTGTACAAAGTATGGATGATATTAATATGATTTCACTTGTAGAGCTTTTGCGAAATGACTTTAAGAATAAGCAAATATTTATATCTACCCATGAAGATAGTATTGAAAAATATATCTTGTATAAATTCATCAAAAATAATCAATCGGTTTGTAGGGTTGATATGTTGAGTAGAGAGGTGTATCATTCAGATTAGATTGCTTTTGACGGTGGATTGCATCTACCCTACCAGTGGCAACCATATTTACACTCCAAAACATCTTTTTGACGTTTGGCAGTGCCAAACCTACTAAAATATACAAAAAGGAAAACAATGCAAAAAAAGAGTGTTGCCATTTCGATTGGTGATTTAAATGGAATTGGGGTGGAGATTGCTTTGCAGTCGCATGAAACGATTAAGCAGATGGTTGATCCTATCTATTGTGTGGATGATGCGATGGTGGCTCAGGCGGCAGGGCTTTTGGGATTAGAAGTCCCTAGTGATTTTCATACGGTAAAGGTGTGTAACAATGTCTTTGAGATTACACCTAGCCAAGTGACCAAAGAGGGGGGAGGCTATTCGCATCGTTCGTTTTTTAAGGCGATTGAGCTCTGTGTCAATGGCTTTGCTGATGCGATGCTGACTTTGCCTATTCACAAAAAGGCGTGGGAGTTAGCCGATATTAGTTACAAAGGGCATACGGATGCTTTGCGAGATAGATTTAAGATGGATGCGATTATGATGCTAGGGTGTGAAGAGATGTATGTGGCGTTGTACTCTGAACATATCCCACTGCGTGAAGTGGCTGATAATCTAAGCTATGAAAAGTTTAGTCAGTTTTTAGAGGATTTTTACAACTGCGTGACACTCAAAGAGGATGAAAAGGTAGCGGTCTTGGGGCTCAACCCTCATAGCGGTGATGGGGGAGTATTGGGCAATGAAGAGATAGAAATCATTCAACCTGCTCTCAAAGCGATGAATAAGAAGCTTGGACGAGAGGTATTTGAAGGAGCAATTGTACCTGATATTGCTTTTACACCCAAAGTGCGGCAAAACTATCGCTACTTTATCGCTCTCTATCATGATCAGGGATTGGCACCGCTAAAGGCTCTGCATTTTGATGAGAGTATCAATGTCTCGCTTAATCTTCCTATCTTGCGTGTTTCGGTTGATCACGGTACTGCCTTTGATATCGCCTACAAAGGTCAAAATCCATCGAATGTAAGTTATATCAATGCTATAAAATATATACTCAATCACAATTAGTGTAATAATCATAAATAGGAACTCTATGCTTTGACAAAGTGATAAAGATACTCCAAGTTACCATCCTTACCAGCAAGGCAAGAGGGGGCTTGATCAATCAGTTTCCAATGAAGCTTGGAAGTTGCCATCATAAACTCCTCTTGGACTCGCTCAATAGCACGGGTATCGGTTACCACTCCTCGTCTGTCTCGTTTGGTGCCTCTGCCCACTTCAAATTGGGGTTTGTAGAGGATAATAATATCATTAGAGGCTAATCTATCAATATCTTTGATAATTTGTAAAATAGAGATAAAAGAGACATCACAGGTGACTATATCGTAGTGTTTTGCACTTGTAAAATCTCGAATATCCATCTCTTCAAAAAGATGGATTTGGCTGCTCTCTCGCAAAGTATGGTGAAGCTGATTGCTCCCCACATCGACACAATCAACCTCCCCTACCCCATGTTCAAGCAGTATCTGAGCAAATCCACCCGTAGAGGAGCCAATATCAAGAGCCCTCTTACCCTCTAATAGCATCGGAAACGCTTCTAAAAACCCCTCTAGTTTCTGAGCCGCACGAGAGACATAAAATTTGGACTTCTTCACCTCTATAAAGGAAGCCTCATTGACTTTGGTCGATGCCTTGGCACTCTTGCCATCAATAAGTACTATCCCCTCTTTAATTGCATTAAGAGCACGGTTACGACTCTCAAAATAGCCGTTTTCGACTAGGTATTTATCCAGACGCACTATAACGACCCTTTATAAAAAATATCCATCGAGCTTGACTCTTTGTTAATGATAAAGTCCGCTTCAACATTTTTGGAGTAGTCGTAGACCACCTTGACACTTGATACCTCATCACCTTGATAGATAATGGTGATCTTATCGCCTATCTTTCGACCAATCTCAAATTTGTTATCACTAATCACAAAGTGATCGACACGCAGTCCAAGATTGGATAAAAAGGACTTTGCCAAAGCACCACCAAGAAGATATTGAAGATCTTCTGTTTTGTTCGCATTGGCTCCCACTTTGGTATCGAGTAGAAGCACAGATAAAATCTCTTCTCGGCTCATTGTTGGGTTTGAAGAGAAGTTTAAAACAGGAGTCATAGGGTCACCTACTACAATGATCTCAATCTCAGCTCCCTGCCCTTTGTAAAAGGCTTTGATATCAAGATTGGGCATAGTAGGCTCGCCAATAAAGTGAATTGCACTCTGTTTATAGAGACGAATTTTTTTATTTTGCAATCGATAATAACTATCCCAGTCAACAAACTCAACCATCCCATAGAGTTTAATATCATTGCTATCACCATTGGTTACTTGCAACAACACTTTAGCCTGAATTTGGGCATCTTTGTTTTTATAGACAAAGGGTTTCTCGCTCAAAATTGAGAGATTAAGTGCAAGTTTGGACTCTTTGGCTTTTTTAGATTTTTTTTGTTGAATCACAATATCTTTATCCAAGCTAAAGCCCACAGCACTATCAGGCTTGTAGCGAACCTTGCCGCCAAGAAACCTCAATACACCATCGACTTTGGTCTTATTGCTATCAACGACTACCTCAACATCACTCTTAAGTGTCGTATCAACATAGCTTGGGTGACTAATTTTGAGAGCATCGGAGTGAATATCAAATTTCCCTTTGGAGCTGTTTAGATCATAATCGCCTTTAATACTCATAGCATCATTAATCCAAAATGAATCGACATCAAGTAAAGAATCTTTCATGGTAATAATCGAATCTTTTGTAGCAAAAAATTTCATTTTATCATAGAGTAAAGAGTAGTTTTTAATCTTAATGCTTCTTATATCACTTGTTGCATTAAGGGTAAAATTTTCTATTTTTTGTTTCTCAAATGTGATTTTTTTTGATTTTACGTTGATCTCAATCTCTTTATTGGGGGCAATATGCACCTTTCCAAAGAGTTCTCCTTGAAGCTTGATCTTATCAAAATGGTAGATGGGTCTCACACTTTTAAGAAGGGTTTTAAGCGATGGTATCTTCAGATCTGCGACAAGTTCTTTATCGGTGTCTCCCTTTAGACTAATACTTTGCGTAGCGATATTGATCACTGCATCAAGGTGATTATTAGCATAATCTACTTTGGAATGAAGTTTGTTTGAATCAAGCAGTAATTTCACACTGTAGTCTTCATCTATTTTCATATCAATATCTATTTTTCCCAAATTATCAAAATGTAAATTTTTATCGTAATTACGCAAAAGAGACTCTTTTGGAAAATCAAGTGAACCTCTAAAGGCTAATTTATCGTTGTAGGTGCCATCAAGTTTTAAGTTTAACAAATTTGATTTTAGATCCAAATAAGAAAACACAGGTCGGATACCTTGTAGGTGCAAGCTTGAAGTGAGTGCAAAATAGACTTTAAGCTTCTCTAGTTTTTTAGGGGCAATGCCTTTGAGTGGCATATCTTTTTTGGTATAGAGTGTTACAATAGAGTGGTTGAAGTCTTGCGTTACAAAACTACCTTTTAGATAATTAGAATCAAGACTTAGATTGACTTTTGAAAGATCACCTTCAAACATAAGATTACTATAGCTCAAGATCTCACGGTACTGCGGTTCTACCTTTTCGCCTACCCTAATGCCACCGTTGTATGCCAAGGTTTTGAGATCAAGTTGTGTCTTAATAGCAATATCTTGTACAATAGGAGTATCAATATCCATATTAAGCTCACCCACTCCATCAACAATTGTACTCTTAAGGTCAAATAGATATTGATCGTAAAAGCCATTGATGGCAATTGTGTCAACATCAACACGCCACTGTTTAAGAGGATTGAATTGGCTCTTATCTGCTTGGGTTTGATTTTGTTCTTTGTTTGCAAAGGCATTGGCAAGAAGTATTGTAGCATTGATATCGATATCTTTGATCTTGATATGGTCAATATCAATACGATAATGAAGTAGAGCTAGAGGACTCCATTTAAAATTCATCTCTTTGATGACAACTTGATGATTGTGTCTCAAATTCTTGATATTTAAAGAGCTTAGAAGATTACCCGAAATAGACTCTACAGAGATATTTTTATCCTCCAATTGGGCATTAATAACCGCCTCTACCGTATTGGTTGTATTAAGAAGAGTGAGCAACAAACCCACTACAGCAGTAATCGTAATAAAAATAGTAAAAAGAATTTTTTTCAAAAAGATTGTCCTAGTTGAAATGAGATACCGTACTGTTCACTGTTGTTTACATTCACCCCTGCATCAATCTTAAAAGGTCCAATGGGTGTAAGATAACGCACCCCTCCCCCTACGGTAGTAATATGTTCACCATCAAATTTATTCTCACCATCAGAGATCATTGAGAGATCACTAAAGAGGGCTCCTGAGAGTTTATCGTAAATAGGGTAGTTGGCTTCAATAGAGAAGTTTGCCATTGTTAATCCCCCTAGATCACTATCCTCGCTAGAGCTTTTGACTACTCCTATCTCATTAAATCCATAGGCACGATTAGAAAAACTCCCCCCTGCAAAAAATCGTTTATGCTCGGGTGTAATGTTTTGCAACTCATTAATAGTTCCAATCTTAAATACACTTGCAAGTGTCAGTTGATCAAGAGTATGAATGTATCGACCCTCTAGCATCATCTTGGTATAGCTTCGTGCATGATCATTATAGGGCAAACCATACTCAAACAATCCTGCAAAGTAGTAACCGTTTTTGGGATTGAGCTTAGAGTCACGTCGATCATAAACTATTTCGATATAGGGATAGAGCAAAAAAAGATTACTATCACTTAACTCACTAGCCTCGCCACTTCGATCGCTGTAGTCAGCATACTCATACCCCAACCCCAAATAGTAATTGATAAAGTTACGCTCTTGCTTGATCTTCATATCACCTTGAAGCACATTCACATCTACACTGTCGTAATACTTTTCTACCTTATAGCCTAATTTTGTGCTGTAATCAAAATAGTACCCCAAGATATTAATAGAGGGAATTGAGAGTTCTGATTCAATGGAAGCCAATTGACTCGAATATGCCAACAAAACTGAAAGTTTTTTGGCATCTGAAAAGAGATTAAACTTCTCTAATGCTGCTGTGGTTCGCATACCCAAATTGGTATCGTATCCTACACCTACTTTGTACTGTAGATTTTTTTCTCTCTCTTTGAGATAGATATCAATTGGAACGATACTCCCATTTTTATCATTATAGTTTACTACTATCGAATCAAAAGCTTCTAATTTTTGCAAAGATGTATAGATACGCTGAATATCCTCGGTATTAAAGGCTCTCCCCTCTTTGATAAGCAACCGTGAAGTGATAATTGAGTCATCAATGCTCTCTAGCCCCTTTACCGTAATCTTACCAAATTTACAGGGTTGATTCTTTTTGATAAAATAACTAATATCTGCACGATACTTATCAAGATCAACATAGGCTTTGTTCTCAAACTCATAATTGCAATACCCCTCAGCCAAAATCGCTTTTTGAATATCCATCTTAAGCTCTGAAAATTTCGTAGGGTTAAATCGCTCACCCTTTTTAAAAAGTTCAATCTTCTCAAGATTGATACCATCACTGCTCAGATTCACCTCTCCAACTTTGATAAAACGATTCTCTTTAATCAATAGTGTAAGCGTTGCATTACTCTCGTTGAGAGTAATATCGGTATTAAAAAAGCCTTGTGTTCGATAAAACTCTTTTAGAGTGCTATCTACTGCTGAAATCTTAGATTTTGGAATGTAGGGCGTATCATCTTTGTAAAACTCAAAAAAACTTGGCTCTTTAACACCCAATGCTTCTAAAATAAGTTTATCACCGACGATCTTATTACCACTGAATTGCACTTTGATCTGCTGGGTTTCTTTGGCAAAAAGAGTAGAGTGGAGTAAGATAAAAATCATTAAATAGATTAATCGAGACATAACTTACTCTACTCCTTTGCATTTTAATATTAAAAAGTATTATAACACAAAAAACCTCTATTTTAAGAATTTTTAATGATTAACACCGCAAGGAGAGAGACCTGTCTTGAAAAAATTGGCGGTAACCGTATCCATAGTAGAGATATGATGTACTAGCCACTGCGGTAATCTCTCAATCAAGTAAATCTTAAGTGGTGAAATATCCCTACTCTCTTGCCACTGTCTAAAAAGCGTTTGCATCTCTTCCAATGCTCTATCGTGTTCGCCTTTGTGCATAGCATAGGGAGGAAAGCCCTTTTCAAGCATCATCACCTCTTCACCTTTAAAGTGATCTACGGTATGGGCTATCCACTCTTGATACTTTTGATCCAATGCTTTTTGATTTTCGAGTGTTGGTTCTTTACCGTAGGCTAAAACCAGTTCAAAAAGCTTATTGATAATCTCCATATCTTCATAATGCACATCATTCATAAACTCCATAGCTACAACAGGCAAATCATCTCTATCTATTAACATAGTTTTTCCTAATTTTTTGCAAATAGTAGCATAATTTTTTCATCTTGTAGTTGACCTATATCAACAACGCACTATTTTTTCTTCTCCTCTTGCAAAATACCCTCAAGTTCAATTTCAAGTTTGACCTTCTCGCCAATGGTTAATCCACCTGCTTCAAGCACTTTATTGTATTTGAGTCCAAAGTCATAGCGGTTAATTTTACCACTCAAAGAGAGTCCCACACGAGTATTACCCCATGGGTCTTTGACCATTCCATTATTTTCAAGTTCAAGTTTAATCTCTTTGCTCACGCCGTGCATGGTGAGTGTTCCTGTAGCTTCATCGCCTTCTACATTGCTCAATTTAAAAGTAATATTTGGGTATTTTTTGACATCAAAAAAGTCTTCGTTTTTAAGATGTGCATCCCTTTTGGCATTGGCAGTATTGATTGAGTTGACATCCACACTCCCCTCCAAAGATTTAAGGGTTTTGCTCTTCTCATCATACTCAAACTTTCCCTCAAAGGTATCAAATGAACCTTTGACATTGGAAATCATCAAGTGTTTGATCTTAAATCCTACACTAGAGTGCGAAGCATCTACATTGTAGTTACCCGCCCAAATGTGGAAGCAGCTATAATTGAAAAAAGTGTTGTTTGTAGTAGTTTCATTATCTATCCTTTTAATATATGATTCAAATCAATTATACTTATTAAAAGTAAACAGATGGCAACAAAATCAAACTACTCTTCAAGTTCCCTAATCCACTCCTCAAAGCTTGCATCACTTGGCATTCTCCAATCCGCCCTAGGACTTAGGGCAATCGTCCCAACCTTGACCCCATCGGGCATGGCGTTGCGTTTAAACTGCTGGGTAAAGAAACGTTTGATAAAGAGAATAAGCCACTTTTTAATTGTCTCCTCATCATACTCCTCAAAGGCTTGATTGGCTAAAAAGAGAATCTTACTTGGTTTCGCCCCGTATTTAATCATATGATAGAGGAAAAAATCATGCAGCTCATAAGGCCCTATTATGCTCTCGGTCTCTTGAGCAATCTTATCGTTATTGTGTGGCAGGAGTTCAGGAGAGATCGGGGTATCAAGGATATCAACTAAAATATCTTTGATGGCATCATTGCTGGTAAAGTACTCGATAATGTAGCGAATCAGCGTTTTAGGAATACCACTATTAAGCGAATACATACTCATATGATCCCCATTATAAGTACTCCACCCCAAGGCTATTTCGCTCAAATCCCCCGTACCAATGACGAGTCCACCGATCTTATTGGCAGAGTTCATCAATATCGCCGTTCTGGCTCGTGCCTGAACGTTTTCGTAGGTGACATCGTGATCTTTTGGGTCGTGTCCGATTGCCTCAAACTCAAGCAGAGCAATATCGCTAATGGAGGTTGTTTGGATACTTACCCCCAAGGCTTCGCAGAGTTTGATGGCGTTGGATTTAGTACGGTTGGTCGTCCCAAAGCCTGGCATGGTAATGGCCACTATATCGCTAAAGTCTCTCCCCATAATCTCAAAGGCCTTGTGCGTTGCCAAAAGTGCCAAGGTAGAATCCAACCCTCCCGAAATACCAATAACGGCTTTTGGGATACGAGCGTGTTGCAGTCGTTTGATCAGCCCGTGAGCTTGGATGGATACAATCTCCTCACACACCTCTTGACGAATATTGGGGTTAGAGGGGATAAAGGGGTGCTTATCAACCCATCGGCTTAGCTGCTTAATCTCTGGTGTTTTACCAATGCTTATCATACGTATTGGTGTCGTAATACTATCCCCAAAGTAGGACTCTTGGTTACGTAGCCAAATGAGTTTACTTAGATCCACATCGGCTCGGATGGTATGGCTTTGCAGTTCAAATCGAGAGTTTTTAGCAAGTGTCGTACCGTACTCACAGATCATCGCATCCCCACCAAAGACGGTATCGCTACTAGACTCCCCTACCCCACAAGAGCTATAGAGATAAGCACAGACTAGTCGTGCACTCTGCGTTGATACGAGCTCTTTGCGGTATTGCGATTTACCTACGAGCTCATTACTCGCCGAAAGGTTAAAGATAAGGTTCGCTCCATTGATCGCCATTTGATTGCTCGGTGGCAAGATCGCCCACAAATCCTCACACACCTCGATTCCAAAGGTGATATCCTCTCCATCACCAAAGAGCAGATCCACTCCAAAGGGTACTTCCTTGCCAAGCAAAGTGAGCGTTTGATTACGCATATTAATCCCCGATTGGAAGTATCGCTTCTCATAAAACTCATTTTTATTGGGCAGGTAGCTCTTGGGTACAATTCCCAAGATATTACCATTTTGCAAGACCGCCCCACAATTATAGAGCCGATGCTCAAACGAGACCACAATCCCCACAATGGCAATGGTAGAGATATACTTCGTCGATGCAAGTAGCTCGGATAGAGCCTCATTTTGCGACTCAATAAGGTTTTGACTCAAAAAGAGATCACCTACCGTGTATCCTGTAATGCAGAGCTCAGGAAAAAGCACCACTGATGAACCATGATGATACTCCTCATTGATAATAGATATAATCTCTTTAATATTTTGTGTTGGGTTGGCTACCGTGACCTTGGGGACACTGCTAGCGATACGGTAAAATCCGTGCATTTTTTGGGTTCTCCTATTCAAATTCAATATTAGATTTAAAAATAAAATCATACTCTTTTGATTTTTCGTATAAAAACTTCAAAAAAACTATTTTTTCATCTTTAGTTTTAAAATCACGATATGGAAGTATATGAGCTTGATTGTTATCAAATACAATATAAATAGATTTATATCTTGTAAAAACTCTTTTAATTGATTGGTATTGATGTAAAGTGTCATTATAATCAGTTTTTTCGACAATTTCTTTATCAGTAAATTTAAATAGATGTTTTCCTAATATTCCTTTTTTAAACATAGAGACATATAATGAATATATTAATGCAAATAACGATAATAAAAGAAAAATACCAAATAAGGCAAAAAAAATACTTTTCAAATAAACAAAAATACTAGTATAAAGTCCAGGTATAGCCCATACAGCAAGGTATGATAGTACAAATACTATATTAAAGGAATTAAAAATATAGAGAATTAATATACCAATCATTAAATCTTGTTTTGTTAAATAAGTAGTATGTGTCATTTTTTATTTTATCTTTCTTTTAAGAATTAGCTACATAAATTGCACAAAGACCTAATAGAATAGAGAAATATCCAAACAAATTATTATATTTTTCTAAAAATTTCGGAAATAGGTCAAATCTCTTTGCTTTATCTGTAATCGTTTTGTATCTTATATAGTCATCTTTTAACTTATATCTCATCATTGTATCATGTTTAATAATGCCAATACCTATTGTAATAAATAATATTGGAGCAAATACTGAAATAAGTGAATATTTGATTAAAATTGGGGTTATATCTATGCCATTAATATAGAAATATACTACATAGAGTAATATTGCAATAGTAGCAGGGAAAAAGATTAAACTTGCTTCAAACTGATAGGTACGCTTTAGTAGTTCTGTATCTTGAGGATTTTTCGCCAACTCTTCACGGTATGCTTCACTCTCATCAATAGCTTTTTGCCAAGATTGGGGATAGAAGCGTCGCAGATACATCAGTAAAGGTTTAAGGGCAAGACCAAATAGGAGCATCGCTAAAAATATCGGATGAGTATAGAGCCATAACATATCATCCCAAGTTTGCATTTTTTTCCTTTTTGTTTTATCGTTCACCCTGAGCTTGTCGAAGGGTAATGTGCTTCGACAAGCTCAGCACGTATGACCAAATTATATCAAAAGAGTGATTATTTTACCTCGTTCGACAACTCCAATCTAGTAACTTTGCTTGCACCATTTATCTTTTTTGTCATACTTATGATTTTGGCTAAATATTCAATCCAATAATTAAGCTTTTTCCATACCCTTTATGCTAAAATCAAACAAAAAATTTGAATATATAATAGCAATAAAGGAAGACAATATGCCAAATAGATTAGAAAAAGAGACCTCCCCCTATCTACTCCAACACAAAGACAATCCCGTCGATTGGTATCCGTGGTGTGATGAGGCGTTTGAGCGTGCCAAGAGTGAAAACAAGCCTATCTTTCTCTCCATTGGATACAGTTCATGCCACTGGTGTCATGTGATGGAGCGAGAAAGTTTTGAGAGCGAAGAGGTAGCCAAGATACTCAATGCTCACTACATTGCCATTAAAGTAGACCGTGAAGAGCGACCCGATATTGATCGATACTACCAAGAGGTCTTTACGCTTATGAACGGGCGAGCGGGTGGATGGCCAACCTCTATCTTTTTGACTCCCCAACTCAAGCCTTTTTACTCGGCTACCTACCTACCACCCCAAGACCAATACGGTATGATGGGCTTTGGGAATCTGCTTAATCTTATAGTAGATAAATACGCCAATGAGTTTGATACACTTGATTCCAAAGCGGGTGAGGTATTGAAGTTTCTTAATAACAAAAGCAACAAGATCGAAGCAACCAAACTCGATAAGGGCATCATTGATAAAGCTCTCTCTCATGCCAAAGAGCTCTTTGATAGTAAAAACGGTGGCTTTGGCTCTGCCCCCAAGTTTCCACAGGTCTCTATCATCTCTTTAGTGCTTGACCTCTATTTGATTAGCAAAGATAAAGAGCTGCTTGATATTGCTACCTTTACGCTTGAAAAGATGACCAAAGGGGGGCTTTATGATCTTGTTGATGGGGGCTTTTGTCGTTACGCTACCGATGATAAGTGGCTTATCCCCCACTTTGAGAAGATGCTCTACGATAATGCACTCATTAGCGAAGTGTTGCTCAAAGCCTATTTGATTAACGATAACTGGGCATTTAGAGATATAGCCTTTAAGAGTATCGATTTTATTATCGAGAAGATGAGTGAGGCTAATCTCTTCTACTCTGCTAGTGATGCCGACACGCAAGGTGAAGAGGGAAAATATTTTGTCTACAGCTATGATGAAGTAGAAGCGGCATTTGAAAAACATACTATCTCCAAAGAGTTACTAGGCTATTTGGGAGTGAGCAAAAGTGGGAACTTTGAAGGGGCAAATATTATCAATATCACCCAAGAGATTCCCAAAGAGTATGCTCTTGATCTCAGTCGTGCTATTGAGGTACTCAAAGAGTTAAGAATCCAAAGAGAGTACCCATTTATCGATAAAAAGATATTGGTCTCTTGGAATGCGATGATGATCAAGACCCTCTTTAAAGCAGGTCGTATTGATGCCAAATATGAAGCACAAGCCAAAAGCTCTCTAAAAGCCTTGATTGAGCTTTTGATGATTGATGGGGTACTCTATCACTCGACGATTATCGGACATGAACCCAAGATCGAAGCCTTTTTGGAAGATTTTGCCTATTTGGGAGATGCACTCATCGAAGCCTATCAAAGTACTCAAAATGAAGTCTATTTGATTGAGGCGACAAGGCTTTTAAACTCTGCCATCGATAAATACTACAATCATGGGAAATGGAAGTTTTCAAGCGGTGAGTTTGAGACCTTTGGGGATATTTATGATAGCTCCTATCCCTCATCGGTAGCGGTAATGAATCACTTTATCCTCTCCATCTCTTCATTAGTGGATGTGGTCTATAAAAAGTTTGCCTTTAAATCCTTTGAGATCAACTCCTATAAAGTAATGCGTCAGCCACTTTCATCGCCCAAACTTACCAACGCCATTATTCGTTATTTGGTCGATGATGTGATTATTAAAGCAAGTGATCTCAATATTCAAGATAATATTCAAGCCATTGATAAGATTGCTAAACCTTTTGTACTCACTAAGGTTGATAGCAATGAGGGCTTTATGGCGTGCAGCTCTTACAGCTGTTTTGCTCAAAAAGATAGTTTTAAAGAGTTAGAAGAGGTGATTAAGGCTTTATAGGTGCAATCTTGCATCTATTTATCGCTCTTTTTGGCTATAATGGCGTATGAAAAAAATATACGCCTACGACCATACCCCCATATCTTTTGATTTTGCACAGAGTGTTGAACGCTTTTTTGTTGAAGAGATTCCACTCTATCGCTTCAACAACAGCGGTAACTTCTTGATTCTTAAAATCAAAAAACAAGAGATCTCTACCTTTAAGTTAATATCCGTCCTTGCCAATGCTGCCAATATTGAACAGCGAGATATTGGTTATGCAGGACTCAAAGACAAAAACGCCACAGCTTTGCAGTATATCTCTTTGCCCAAAAAGTATGAAAAAGAGCTGCTAAAAAACCTCACTACCCCCAAAATAGAGATTTTAGAAAAATACTACTCCAAATTTCCCATCAAAATAGGACAACTCAAAGCCAATCGTTTCTCCATTGTTTTGCACCGTGTCTCACCCAAAAGCTTTGAAGCGATTCAAAAAGTCACAAAAACGATGCTAAAAGAGGGAATCCCCAACTACTATGGCTATCAACGCTTTGGTGAAGATGGCAAAAGCTATCTACAAGGTCAAAAGATTGCTCAAAGCAACAAACGCCTCAAAGGAGCCAAAGAGAAGCTCTTAGTCTCTGCCTACCAAAGCTATCTCTACAATGAATGGCTAGCTAGCCGTATCAAAATATCTCAAACCGTTCGAGACAACAGCATCCACAAAGCAACACAACTGCTTGATTACCCTGAGCCACTCGTCCAAGCCCTACAACAACAGCCTCACTTTTTCAAGCTCTTTATAGGCGAACTCTATCAAACCTACCCCTACGGCAAAGAGTTACGCCCCAATAATGAGCTATTACAAAATGCCAAAGATTTTGCTAGAGGTAAAATTTCACCCACAGGCTTACTAGCAGGAAGCCATGTCAAAAGAGCCCACAGCGATGCAAGAGTGCTAGAAGAGGCTTACGATGACCGCAACCTAGCTTCGCTCAAAGGCGATAGACGCTACGCATGGATATGGCTTAGTGATCTATCCTTTGAGTATAATGAGCAAGCCCAACACCTCACCATCAACTTCGCCTTGCCTAAAGGCTCTTATGCAACCACCTTTTTAGAAGAGATTGCCAAAAGAGAACTTAAGTAGAAGCCCTAGTTGGCTTGTGTGGATCAATGTATACCTCTACTTCTTCAACACCACCTTATTATCCACTACATTGATAATTTCGACTCGATCACCGTTTTTATATTGAGTGATATCGTCATCGGTTTTCCAATAGGTGCCGTCAAATTTGACCATATCCTCGTCGATGTACCCCACTCCTGATATGTGTATGTGCTCTTCTGGCTCTTCACTGGGTTTGGAGAGCTTTTCGAGTATATAGTTACGCAACAAAAAGGCACTGGCAAGTGCGATGATGGCAGCTAGGGCTAGTTGGATAATGGCATTCTCAAAGGTATAAAAATAAGAGATAATCGCCACGATAATAAGAGCAATACCCAAAAAAAAGACCATAAATGAGTATATAAGTGCCTCAAGCCCAATAAGCAAGATGCCTATGGCGATGAGGATTGAAGGTGAAATTGCACTCTCCATACTCTATCCTTCTTTTTTGCTACTCATAAACTCTTTGAGTATCGAGAGTGAGCCAATAAACTCTGTGGCTTCATAGGGTACGACAACCTTGTCTTTGGATGGATTTTTAGAAAGCTCATTAAAGGCTTTGACTCTATCTTTGGCAAGTAAGAACTCCGCTGCTTGGGGATTGCTTGACATGGCTGTATTGATCATCACCATTGCATTTTGTTGACCCTCGGCAATTTTTTCCTGTTCATACTTGCTTGCATCTGCCATTCGCTCAATCGCTTCGGCTTGAAGTATGGCTTTTTGTTTTTGCCCCTCTGCTTCACGAATGACCGCCTCTTTTTCTGCCATAGCTTTAAGCTCAATGGCTCGTTTTTCACGCTCGGCTTTCATTTGTAGATTCATCGCCTCTTCTATCTCTAGGGGTACGGATATATCACGCAGCTCCACACGCATGGTTTTTACTCCCCACTTAGAGGATGCCTCATCAATGGCGGTGAGAATTTTGCGGTTGAGTGTATCACGAGAGGAGAGCGTCTCATCAAGGGCAAGCTGTCCAATCTCGGCTCTTAGCGTGGTCGTCGCAAGATTGGCAAGAGCATTTTTGAAATCCACTACGCCATAGGTTGCCTTTTTGGCATCTTCTACTTGAATAAAGATAATACCATCGACACTGATGTTTACATTATCTTTGGTAATTACACTTTGTGAAGGAATATCGATAAGCTGTTCTTGTTTGGTGAGTTTGGATCGGATACTATCCAATATAGGGATGATAATATGAAAACCACCCTCAAGCGTGGTGTTAAACTTCCCAAGTCTCTCAACAACAAAAGCATTGGCTTGAGGGACAATGACAATACCTTTTATAATGATAATGGCAATAGCCACAATAGTTGCAATACTAATAAACTCCATACTATCCTCCTAATATTATTTTATACTATTATACACTCTTTTTTATTTACAAAATTAAACTACACTCCATAAGATAAACTTCATCAAACAAAAAGTACAATATAAACAAAAAATGGTTACAAATGAGAAACAAAACTATAGCCTATCAAGGCATTCAGGGAGCCTATTCGCATTTGGCGTATAAAAATGTGTTTCCTCACTCCAAAGCACTAGCTTGTGAGACCTTTCAAGAGGCGATGCATATGGTCGAAAATGGTGAGGTGGATTTGGCGATGATTCCTATAGAGAACTCCACAGCAGGACGCGTCGAAGAGATCTATCGATTAATTCCCAAAATGCGGCTTCATATTCTTCAAGAGCACTTTGAACCCATCAAACACTGTCTGTTAGGGCTTAAGGGGAGCAGCATTGAGGATATTGAATATGTATCTTCGCATCCCCAAGCATTGGCACAGTGTCATGAGAAGCTCACCAACCTTAATGTCGAAGTGATTGCCAAGTTTGATACCGCAGGAGCGGCTCATGAACTGCTTGAACTCAACGACAAAGCCCACGGGGCCGTAGCATCGGCTTTGGCAGCCAAGCTCTATGGTTTGGAGATTCTTGATGCCAACTTTGGGGATGCGGATGATAACACCACACGTTTTTTGATCCTTTCACGTGAAAACACTGTTCCCAAATATGACCCCAACTGCTCCTATATCACTTCACTTATCTTTAGTGTACGCAATATTCCTGCGGCACTCTACAAGGCATTGGGTGGCTTTGCTACCAATGGTATTAACCTTATTAAAATTGAGAGTTATTCGATTACGGGGAGTATGAGTTCAAGTCAGTTTCATATTGATATTGATGGACATATTGAGCAAAAAAATTTAAAACTAGCACTTGATGAGCTTGGATTTTTTGCTTATGAGATGAAGGTGATTGGGGTTTATGAACGTAATTGTTATAGGGATAAAATGAAAGAGCCAATTTAAAATATAAGCCTACAGCGTTCACCCTGAGCTTGTCGAAGGGTTTTTATACTATGTATGGTTCGACAAGCTCACCACGAACGTTAGGATAGATTCTCCAAATACTTAAAATACTCCTCCCTATCAATCTCTCTAGCTCCTAGTGATGCCAAGTGGTCATTGTAGACTTGACAATCAATAAGAGTAATGCCACTCTCTTTGGCTTGTTTGGCAAGCTGATAAAAGGCTACTTTGGAGGCATCCCTCTCTTTGGCAAACATACTCTCACCGCAAAATATATCACCAATAAGCACCCCATAGAGTCCACCTGCCAATTTTTCATCCAAGTAGGTCTCAATCGAAAAGGCGTAGCCAAGCTCATAAAGGTTGCTGTATGCCCAGATAAAATCCTCGCTTATCCAAGTGCTCTCTTCATGTTTGCGTTTGATAGAGGCACAGGAGTTTATCACCTCTTCAAAGTTTTGGTTGACTTTAACGGTAAAGTTTTTATTATTAATGGTGCGTCGTAGGCTTTTGGATATTTTAAACTCATTGGGATAGAGTACCATCCGTTTTTGGGGGCTATACCAGTGGATGTAGTTGTGCTCATCGATAAACCATGGGAAGATACCACTGTGGTAGGCGTTAATAAGCCTTTGGGGATGAAAATCTCCACCCAAAGCCACCAAATCACCACCCATCATATCAAGGGTAGGGAAGTTGAAGTTATCATCGTCAAGTAGGTATATCTTTTCATTAGCATCTAGTAGTTTCATAAACTAATGGTATCATATAGAATATTTACTTTCGATTTAACAAGCTTGATTAGAATTTGCTCAACAAAACAAAGGATTTAGAAATAGATGAATAACTTTTCATTTGAGTATCCGTGGATATTTTTGCTATTGATTATCTTTTTGATCTGTGCCAAATGGTGCAAACAAAAATCACAATCGATCTACTTTCCTCATATCGATAGACTCTTTGTCAATCGTATCAAGGGCGATATGCTTTTGATCTCTCTAAAGTGGCTGGGTATTGTGATGGCGGTGAGTGCTTTGGCTTCACCTGTACTGCAAGAGGAGCTTAAAAACAGTAAAAAAGAGGGACGTGATGTGGTCTTGATTCTTGATAGCAGTGAGTCGATGTTTCAAGGGGGGTTTGATCCTAATGATCCTTACCGCAATAAATTTGATGTGACCAAAGATATTGTGGCTGATTTTATTACAAAGCGTGAGAATGATCGACTGGGCTTAATTACCTTTGCTGATGTAGCGTTTCGAGCTTCGCCGCTTACCTTTGAAAAGAAGTTTCTCAATGGAATACTTAAGATGCAACGCATTGGTATAGCAGGAAGACGAACGGCAATCAATGATGCCTTGATTCAAGGCTATGCACTGCTCAATGACTCTAAAGCAAAATCCAAAATTATTATTTTACTTACCGACGGGATTGATAATATGAGTAAAGTCTCCTCCGAAGAGGTCAAAGAGGTGATTAAACTAGCCAATATCAAACTCTATACCATTGGGATTGGAAATCGAGGGGATTACAATGCTAGATACCTTCAAGAACTTGCCAATGTGGGTAAAGGGAAGTTTTATGCTGCAACCAACAGCCATAGCTTAAAACGTATCTATGATGAGATTGATAAGCTTGAAGTAACCAAGATTGATGATAAAAAGGTGGTACTCTATGAGTATCTCTACATCTATCCACTCTTTATAGCCATCTTATCTCTGCTTCTCTTAATCTATCTACGCAATCAAAGGGGGCTATAGATGGTAAGCTTTGTCAATATTACACTCTTTTGGGTGCTCTCGGTTCCGCTATTTATTTTGGCTCTTTTGATGATCTCCAACAAAGATAAAATCTCTCGTGTCTTTGATGAAGCGGTGTTGAAAAAGTTGCGTGCTGATGATAACTCCTTGCCCACATCGTGGCGTAATTTGATCTTTTTTATTGCACTCTTTTTGATGGTGGTTGCCATGGGACGACCTGTGATTGAAAAGGGTGATAAAAAGGTAGAGATAGAGGGGCTTAATATGATGATTGCTCTTGATATCTCTGGGTCGATGCGTGTAGCTGATATCTATCCCAATAGGCTGGAGTTTGCCAAAAATAAGATATTGGAGTTTTTAAACTACACACCCACCGATGAGATAGCGGTGGTTGCCTTTGCTGCCAATGCCTTTATGCTTGCCCCCATGAGCAGTGATAAGGCAACCTTGGGCTATATTGTCAAAAACGTAGATGATCGATACATCTCCATGGGCAATACCAACTTTACCACCCTTGGCGAAATCTCTCAAGAGGTACTCAATAACAAAAAGAAAAAGATATTGGTACTCTTTAGCGATGGTGGAGAGAAAGAGAACCTCAAAGGACTTGAAGCGATACTTAAAGAGAACAATATCATCCTCTACACCATACTCATTGGAACTCAAAAAGGCGGAGTAGTTGTGGATGCCAATGGTGAGAAGATCACTGATAAGGAGGGTAATATCGCCTTTTCACAACGCAATGATGCACTTGGAGAACTTAGTCTTAAAACAGGGGGAGCCTATATTGTGGCAAACAGTGGCGATCAAGACATTGCCAAGCTTGTCGAGGTGATCAAGAGCTCCAATCAAAAAGATAAAAAAGCCTTTGCCAATATCAAAGATAGAGAGGAGCTTTTTTACTATCCATTGGGGGCTTCACTGCTCTTTTTGCTTTTGGCTCTCTCTTCACTACCCACAAGGAGAAAAGCATGAAACGACTACTATTAATTCTCACGCTCTCTTTTGCCCATGCTTCTTTGTTTGATTTTCAAGAGATTGAAAAAGCCAAAGCAAGCTATAATAATAAGGAGTATGATAAGGCTATATCTGCTTATAAAAATATAGACAACAAGGCTAAACAACTTAATTACAATTTAGCCAATACCTATTATAAAAAGGGTGATTATAAGAGTGCGATTAAAGAGTATGAGAATGCGAAAGATAGTACGATGTCAACAGACTATGAAGCCGATAGATTACATAATTTAGGTAATAGTTATATGCACAATGGAGAGTATGATAAAGCGATAAAAAGTTATGAAGAGTCATTAAAATTGCGTGATGACAAGTCTACAAAAGAAAATCTCAAATTAGGTAAAAAACTAAAAAAGAAGAAAGAAGAAAAAAAGAACGACCAAAACGGTAATAACAAAGATAAAAAACATAAAAAAGACCCTAATGGCAAAGATAAGCAAAAAAAAGATTCTAACGGTAAAAATAAAATGGATGATGAAAACAAAAAGGGTAATAACAAACAAAACAAACAAAACAAGCAAAACCAAGAGAATAATAGCTCCAAAGAGCAAAACAAGCAAAAAGATGAAGATAAAAAAGAGGGAGAGAATAATTCCACCCAAAAGCCTAAACCCCAACCCGAGCAAAAATCAAACCCAGATCAAAACCAATCCAAAGAGCCCAACCCCATGAGTGGCAAACAGGGCGATAAAAAAGAGGAAGAAGAAAAAGCCCAAGCAGAGGCTGCCAAAGAGGCTCAAAAGAAAAAAGAAGAAGCCAAGAAAAAAGCAATGGCGGCAGCACCTGCCAAACTCTCCAAAGAGGAGGCGTTTAAAAACAAAGAGCTTAAACGCTTGATGCGAAAGCTTAATCAAGAGAAGATGCCTACATTGATGTATCAAGTCAACGATAAACAATCCAAAAGGAATGCAGATGAAAAACCTTGGTAGAATACTACTGATAACACTATTTTTAACATCACTCTCTTTTGCAACAGTGAGTGCCAAAGTCTCTCAGTTACGCGTTGCCAAAGGCGAAGCGATAAAGGTCACCCTTGAGGCACAAGGTGCTCAAGTGGAGTTTCCTAGCAATGAAGCTATTGAGAAGGCTTTGGGCTATCCAATAGAAAATATGGGAGTCTCCACGCAGACCTTTTTTCAGTTTAATTCCAACTCAGGAAGCTCCAAAGAGGTCAAAAAGAGCATGAGCTTTAGCTTCTATCCCAATAGCAGTATGAAAATTCCTGCCTTTGAGATCAAAGTCGATGATAAAGTGCAAAAGAGTAATCCTATCGATATAGAGGTGAGTGCTACGCAAACTTCTACCATATCCAACGAGCTCTTTAAGGCCCAAATTAGTGCCAGTAAGAGTGAAGCGATGGTAGGAGAGCCTATTGATGTAACGCTAAAGTTTTATCGCCGAGTCGATCAAAATGTGATGAAACTCCAATACGCCAAGCCTATCTTTAGCAACTTTGAGGTCAAAGAGAAGGGCGAGGTACAACCCACACGTGAGGGTAACTACGTTATACAGCGTCTAAGCTACACCATCTACCCCAAAAAAGATGGAAACCTCACCATTGACCCTGCTGTTATCAAGGTAGCCACACCCCAAAACAATCGTCGTAATCCTAGAGATATTTTTGGAGCGATGTTTATGGATACCAAATGGAACAAAGTAGTCTCCAATGCTCTATCTATCAATGTTAAGCCTCTTCCGCAAGGGGCAACACTGATAGGTAAATTTGATATAGCCGTCTCTATTGATCATCAAGAGGTCAAAGCCAACAAGCCTGTTAAACTCAAAGTACAAATCTCAGGAGAAGGGACGCTTGATGCATTGGAAGAGATTGAGTATAATCTTGACGGGGTGACCTGCTTTAGCGATGATGCCAAGATTGAAAGCAAAGTACAAGGCGATGGAAGCATCCACAGCAGCTACAAAAAATCTTTTGTATTTCTAAGTGACGGTGACTTTACTATCCCCAAACGAGAGATCAAGTTCTACAACACTGCAACGCAAAAGATCGATACCTTGGTTATCCCCGAGTATAAGATCACCATCGAAGGGGGCAAACCCAAAGCCCAAAGTGTGATAACAAGCAATAAGCACAACAATCAACCCGTAGAGATCAAAGTAGCCCCTAGCAAAGTAGAAAAAGAGATTGTTAAAGTCAATAATCCTCTATGGATTGCTCTTGCCTATATCTTGGGCGTACTCTCAACACTCTTTGTGATCTATCTTATTCCAAAGATTAAAAGGATGCAAGTTGATAAGCTCTTTAGCGATGATGAGGTCTTTAAGACCCTCTATGCCAATATGGACAAAGACCCACGTATTGAAAAGATAGTCCGTAATATGCACGCCAAAAAGCAAGGGGATAAGAGCATTGTGATTGATAAAAAAGAGATTAAGGAGATTTTGGAAGAACTTAAAAAGTAAAAAGCTTTTTATAGGCAAAACAAGTTTTAAGAGCTAGGTAGAAGATCAACCTCGTTGATTCTCGCTTGTTCCCAAACTGTGTTTGGGAACATATGCATTCCACAATGCAATTGTGGAACGAGTAATAGATGATAATAATTGCAATATTCGCATTATTTCAGCACGAAAAGCAACTAAAAAAGAGCAAAAAATATATTATGAAGGGTGATAAGATGCAAAAAGAGTATGATTTTTCAAAAGGTGAACGAGGTAAATTTTATAATAAAGATGCTACTTTTAATTTACCTATCTACCTAGAACCTGAGATTGAGAGCTTTATATCTCAATTGGCAAAAAAGCAAAAGAAAAATATCAATGAAGTCGTCAATGCTTTGCTTTTTAAAGACAAAGAGTTGATTGAGTTGGCTACTAAAGGGGTCTAATTTCTCTCACTTATATTTTATCTGTAGGTGTGACCGTGTCACACGTTTCTATGTTAGTGTAAATATTTGCAATTTGTAGGTGTCAATTTTTTGCACCATTTTTTGGGTAGGTTTGGCACTGCCAAACGTCAAAGAGTGTTTGATAGTGTTTGAGAGTTTGAAATAGCTTAAGAGGTGTATATTCAACGTCTGACCCGTTTTGTCATCTACCTAGAACCTGAAATTGAGAGCTTTATATCTCAATTGGCAAAAAAGCAAAAGAAAAATATCAATGAAGTCGTCAATGCTTTGCTTTTTAAAGACAAAGAGTTGATTGAGTTGGCTACAAAAGGGGTCTAATTCCCCTCATTTATATTGTTGTATTTGTAGGTGTGACCGTGTCACACATTGCTATTTCCACTCGTTCCCAAGCTCCTGCTTGGGAATGTCTATTGGTGATTTGAAGTTTGTTGAGGTTTCTGACTCCAATAGGGCACTCCACAGCTGGAGCTGTGGAGCGAGTAAAAATCGTTTGGAGCTTGTGGCTAAATCACTTTTGTATGAAGCAGAGAGTGCCAAACGACTCCAAGAACAACGCCTCTACCAAGAGAAGTTAGCCCAACAAAACCAAAAACTCTTTGATGCC
>Ga0193964_1000002_pt1 | contig 239651 bp, 370 predicted proteins | sample FB_7_MG_FD_140323 | JGI IMG/M metagenome (GOLD analysis project Ga0193964, IMG submission 140323) | Microbial mat bacterial communities from the Broadkill River, Lewes, Delaware, United States - FB_7_MG | ecosystem: Environmental > Aquatic > Freshwater > River > Microbial mats | place: USA... | reverse complement strand
GGTAATCTTACAGGAGACGTAACTGGTAATCTTACAGGAGACGTAACTGGTAATCTTACAGGAGACGTAACTGGTAATCTTACAGGAGACGTAACTGGTAATCTTACAGGAGACGTAACTGGTGATGTATTATCTCAAGATGGTTTAGTAACAATTCTTGATAATGGTATAGATGGAACGGATGCAGTATTTACTGGTGATCTTACTGGTAATGTAACCGGAGACGTATTATCCCAAGATGGTTTAGTGACAATTCTTGATAACGGTACTGATGGTAGTGATGCTGTATTCACTGGTGATGTAACTGGTGATGTAACTGGTGATGTAACAGGAAATGTAACAGGAAATGTAACAGGAAATGTAACAGGAAATGTAACAGGAAATGTAACAGAAACAGTTTATGATTTATCTGGTAATGAAATATCAGCCGATAATGGAGGAATCCAAATCAAAACTTTAAGTGGTGATGTCACTTTCACAGAATCTTTTGTGTCTGGTCAATCAATAGTATTATTACTACATAATGGTGATGTTAATGCTGTTACATGGCCTACAATATCTTGGGTTGGTGGTGTTGAACCAACACTAACATCATCAGATTTTATTGACTTGTGGAACATAAATGGTACACTATATGGAGCATATGTCGGGAGTGTATCGTAATGTTATCTACCAAATTACGTAGGTCGATCAATGAGTTAAACTCAACACCATCATCAGGGCCGGTGGACCTTAGTTCACCAACATTTACACTAGATAATCCAAATTCCTTTGGGACAACTGAAACGGATTATTTTGGATTTGCTGTGGGTTGTTCACCATCATACACAGCGGTTGGGGCATATCAAGAGGATAATGCTAACGGTACTAATGCAGGTGTCGTGTATATATACAACAATTCAACTGGTTCTTTGTTACACACCCTATCAAATCCAAATGCATATAATACTGATGCATATGACCATTTTGGTTATAGTGTGGATTGTTCAGTGACTTATACTATAGCTGGTGCCGAGTGGGAAGATGAAGATACTGGTGGTAATTCAGGTAAAGCGTATATTTTTGATAACGCAACTGGTAACTTATTACATACATTAGATAATCCTAATGCTTATAATGTACCTACTGGGGATGTCTTTGGTTCATCTGTGGCGTGTTCAGAAACACACGCTGTGGTAGGAGCTTATGCCGAGGATGATGGTGGAAATGAAAGTGGGGCGATCTACATTTTCAACGTTGTAACAGGACAACTTCTACACTCCATTATCAACCCTAATGCGTCGGATGTAGCGTCAAGTGATCAGTTTGGTAAATTTGTTGACTGTAACGAGACAATTACTGTAGTAGGTAATCCTAATGAAGATCTTGGTCAAACTAATGCTGGGTGTGTTTATGTTTTTAATAATGCAACTGGTTCGTTGATACAGACGATCTCAGACCCCAACGTATCGATGGAAAATAAGTTTGGGTCTGATGTATCATGTTCAGAATCCTATATAACAGTCGGTGCTTCTGGTGAAGATGACGTGGCTGTTTTGGCATGGAATAGTGGACTTGCTTATATATTCGATGTCAATACATATGAACTATTACATACACTAGATGATCCAAATGCTTTAGGAACAACTGAGGGTGATACCTTTGGTCGTACTATATCATGTTCTGATACTTATGTTGTAGTTGGTGCGTCGGGTGAAGTATCCGAAACTGGTTCGACATACAGTGGAGCAGCTTATATTTTTGATATTGTTACCGGTAATTTATTACACTCTATAATAAACCCAAATCCTTATGGAACTGGTACACAGGATTGGTTTTCATGGTCTGTAGCATGTGACGGGGATTACGCTGTAATCGGTTCATGGAAAGAGGATGACGCTACTGGATTAGATGGAGGAAAAGCTTACCTTTACAAACTGGTTTAATTATATTTACACTCTAATGACTGACTGATTAAATTCAGGTTCCCTTACCCAAACCTTTCTGGGTAAGGGAACACAGATTAGAGATAGAAAGGAATAAAAAATAAAGGAGAAAGGATTATGAAGTTTCATGGTATAGATATGCAAGGAAAATATTTGATGGAGGAGTTTGCATCCCCTACTTGGAATTCAACCGACGAAAGAAGATTTTTGATTGATACAAACACAGGTTATACTTTGTTGGGTACAGATACAAAATTTATTAGATTTGTAATGGAAGGTCAACCACTACCTCAAACATTATATGATGATTTGGATGTTACATATCATCCATTGGGTGGAACTACATCAAATGCATTTATATCATCAACATATTCTGGTGACGGTTCCAACCACTTACGAATTTCTGATGATTGGGTGAAATTATCAGATAACAATCCAATTGGAACAAGACAAGTTGGTATTAAAATAGAATCTGGTGATCCGGGAAGTGATAATGATGATATATCATTGTTTTACAATGGTTCTACATCATTATGGACATTGAATGGTGGTGGATATTCAAATGCGATTATAGCAACAACTGGTGATCTAACATCTGCTATAAACGTATCTGAGTCTAATAGGTGGTCTGATGTGGAAATTGATCAGATGTTTGTACGTAGAGCGACTCAGAACGCAACTGCCGCAAACAATACTTCTTATGATGATTGGTATTCTTTGACTGATGATAGTTTGGGAACAAGAGTTTTATACCGAACCAATGAGGCATGGAACGGATTTGTAAGATCTTCTAATTGGTCCATTAATTCCCCATCAACCAGAGCAATATATTCAACCACATCAAACATAGCTAATACAGTTGTGGAGAGAAATTCAAGTTCTGATATATATTGTAATGTTCTACACGGTACTGCTACATCTGCATTATACGCTGACCTTGCCGAGATTTATGATTGTGATGAATCTCTACCAGTTGGAACGGTTGTTGGTGTTATGCCAAACTCAGAATACGAAGTTGAACCATATACAGGTGATTTTATGAACGGGGTTATTGGTGTTGTTTCTGATTCTCCCGCCTACGTGATGAATTCAGGTTCAGATGGGTTACCTATCGCATTAACAGGAAAGATCCCTGTAAGGGTCATTGGCGTCGTTGACAAGGGTGATTTTCTAGTACCTGTTGATGGTGGTGTTGCCCGTAAAGGTGATATTAATAGTTCAAATGATAGGTTCTTGAAATTCGCTGTAGTTCTTGAAGATAATTTACAAATCAGTGAGAAACTGGTAACATGTATCATTAAATAAAAAAAGGATGTTATAATGATAAAATTGCAAATTGTGGTTACCGAAAAGTGTAACTTAAACTGTTCGTATTGTTACATGAACAATAATAATACATACCTAACAAGGGAGACTTTTATGGAATTCTATGAAAGTCTTCCTTCCAATCAAGATTTTTCCATAGATTTTTTTGGTGGAGAACCATTACTGAATTTTGATATCATTAAGTTCATAACCGAAACTGTAAAAAATGACACACGGTTTAAAGAACTTTCCTTGTTTTCAAATGGATTATTGATTACACAAGAAATGGTTGATTACATATCTGATAATAATATTCAATTTCATTGGTCATGTGATGGTCTAATATCTGATGATTTGTCACTTTATATGAACAAAATTGGATTAATACGACAGTTATGTGATAAAGTATCCGTCACAACATCCCCTAATAATTTGGATATAATCGGAAAACACCAACTATTTTATAAAGACTTTGGTGTAACCGCTGATATCAAATTTGCCAAAAGTGGATGGACAGACGAGAGTGTAAACGAACTCAAAATACAATATGAATCTTATATGAGATTTATTCTCGATGAATTCAAATCCAATAGAATAAAAATCCCACCAAATATTATCAGGGATGTATCTGTCTTATATGAGGGTATAAAAAAAGGAACACCTAAACAAAAGTGTGTTGACTCAAAATATATATGTCTTATGCCTAACGGACAACAAGGGTTTTGTGCAATGAAATGTACAAATGGTGATTTTACTATACCAGAAGATTATGATCATTTGTACGAGGAATGTATTGACTGTGAATATACAAACTTCTGTGGTAAGGGATGTCACAGACTTGTCAAGATGAATGGCATCGACACTAAATTATGTGAAATACAGAAATTTATATTTGAACAGACGATAAAATTCAACCATGAGTTAAATGATGATTTTGTTTGGATTCATTGTTATATACACAAAATATTTACGGATTTTAACAAAGGAGTATCCTAATGACAAAACAAGATATATATGAAATGACAATTAAGTTATACGAATGTTCGATAACAATGAAAGAGATTAGCTTCGAATCCTCAAATATTTTATTGGATATGGCATCAAAATCTATGGAATTACTTGAACGAATTAATTTACCCGATGATGTACAATCTGAAATAGAAGATATCAAGAAGGAGATTTTATCTGATGGGTAGTATAGACGATTTTGGTAGTGATATCAAATACATGAGTGATAAAATAAAACCCAAAGGTAATTATAATATTGAAATCACATTAACTGATGAGTGTAATTTCAGGTGCAAATATTGTTTTGAAGGTGATGAGTGTACAAAAACCACTACTTTAGATTGTGTTGATGATGTATTTGACGGAATCGAAAGAATGATGAATGATGAATGGTTCTTACAAAATTTTGGTGGTATTCGTATTGGTTTTTGGGGTGGAGAACCATCATTACGACCAGATATTTTGAAACTGTTTGTCGATAAATATAAAAATAATGACTTTATTAGTTTTAATATATACACAAATGGATATGTTGTCGATGGAATGATTGATATATTTAAACCAATTAAAGACCGCATCAGTATTCAAGTGTCATATGATGGTGCTCGTATACATGACATAAAGAGATTAACCGTCGGAAATAAACCAACGTCAGAAAGGGTCAAAAAGAATATATATAAGTTACACGAAAATGGATATAAAGTATCATTAAAATCGACAGTGACGTATGACACCATCCAGTATATGTCTGATTGTTGGGATGACATAAAAAAGATCAATGATGATTTAGGTGATAATATGAGATACAGTATCACTATTGACTATTTTAATGTGCCTGATGTTATTGATATGGGTTTATTTAAAAAATCGTTCATTGATGTAGCAAAAAAAGAAATTGATTTTTATTCACAACATAAATATTTTTTGTTCACATGGTTTGAATCCACACAACCAAAGACTTGTAGTTTTTTTAGATGTGGGTTTTCTATAAATACTAATGGAAAAATGGTGAATTGTCATGGATGTGGGTATTCTCCCGAATCATCCAATTTTGAATTTGGTCACATATCAGATGATGATATTGTTGACAAGATAAAAAATAATTTTTATTTCTTCATAGAACCAGAAAAATCAGAAGAATGTAAAAATTGTATGGCTGTTAATTGTGTTACGTGTAACGTGGTTAAATATGAATACAGTGACAAGGAAACATTTATAGAAAGGTGGTATGATTTGTCATGCCAGACAAAACTCTGTGATATGTATAGAGAATTCAGTAAGGTTAGTATCTCTTTGAGAGATATTATAGGAGGTAGGTAATGACACAACCATTAGATTATTGTCAAACACAATGCACGACAGACACATGTAGTGCCTATGTGCCCCCGAATGAGGTATGGAACTATAACGGTGGTGGGTTTGCTGTAACACCAACCGCTTCTAGTGCGATATTTCCAACAGGAGCAGGGTCAAAATGTCATGATGAAAATATAGATAGATTGGCGGGATCGATAAATGATGAACGTGCGAGAAGAGGGATCGGTTCATTTTCATTTACTGATGTAAGTGGTAGTGATGAAGGTGGTGGGACTCATCCGAGTTCGGCCACAATGGATCAAATTAAACTATCAATCAACCAAATATATTCTGGTTATGTGACGTATTATACAAGATCTGGTATACCAATTAGTGCAAGTAAACTTATAGAAGCAAGAACAAAGATAGATTCGTTAAGATCCAACTGTTTATGTAACACTGATTGTGGTGGTAATACATGGTGCGACTGCCACAATGACTGTGGATGTAACTATTAAAACAATAAAACTTGTGGGGGAATAAAATGAAATTTGACGTTGTGGCGGTAAGGGATGTAGGAGACAAATATAGAGCAAGATTTGTGGATACCTATGAGAACTCACTAATGAAGAATGACGAGCATTATATTAAATGTTCTAATGCAGCTGGTGATGCTATCAGAGATGCTATATCAAAAAACAAAATGGTTTTTTTGCCGAAAGGTGTTCAGGGTGAGCTGACAAGTATGGATGTTGTCATAACCGAAGTTGATGGTTTGACGAAAGATATAATGATTGCGTTATCTGATGTATATCGTAAAATGGATTACGGTTTATTTAATGTTGGTGCCATTAATTATTTTGATTATCTGACTGTTTTTAGTAAACTTGCTTCATTGGGTTATTTTATAACTGATGATAATAGAGAGGAAAAATATCTTGAAATTATCGAAACTGGTGACGAAGAATTGATATCAGATTTGGAATTGTATTTAGAGTCTATGGATAAACTAAGTCATATTTCATATACGTACCACAAAACACGAAAATTTGAAAAAGATGCATTGAACTGCAAAAATAAGGAAGAACTTGATGCTTTGGTTGATGATTTTGATAAAAGGAGATGAATGTAATATTATACAATTCAAATAATCATAAGACTATAAACGGCACACTTTTTTATTGCTTTGAATATTTTTTGTATATAAAACAATACCAACCAGATATAAAATATTTCATACTTAACGCTGACTTGGACAATTTTGAAATGTTCAAGTCAGTATTTAAGGAAAAATATACATTTGACCATAAATTCTTAGAAGATTTTGTGTTGATACCTAAACTAACGGATATCGCCAGAAGTGATATTAAAAACTTATTGATTCTTGATATTAATACCTACACAAAGGTAAGGTATTTTTTATCAAAGGTTGATAACGTTAGGATTTATAGTAACGATACACACAAATTCATAAACACGAAACCCAATCACACGTTCTATGGGTGGTATCCATACCAAATATTTAATATAAAAGAACGGTTGAAGTTATACAAAGAAGTTCATATAACATATAATACTAAGGGTGATAGTATTTTTCTATCCTCACCACAAAAGGATAATGATTCTATAGTATTAAAATTGGGTCTTGATGAAAACAAAGTATATACCAAGAAATATTTACAACACAATGAAAAACTGTTCGAAAATATCAACGAGATTATATATTGGCACACAGGACAACTAGACAAAAACAATAGAATAGTGGCCGAATCATACTTACATGATATACCAATCAAGGTATATTTAAATGGCAATGAGAATGATAGTATCAAAGAACGACATGATATTATATGCAACGGTGATCCAGATGTGTTGTTTTTGTCTGATGATGACAAACTAATAAGGGATTTTCTAAATGATTGTAATTCTTGACACCTCATATGATCTATTTTTATGTTCGTCTTGGTGTGGGAGTAGGTCCAAACAGGGCGTGAACGGACATCTATTTGAAATGATTGAGTATTATTCTATATTAAAAAATCACATCAAAGTTGGTATATTGATATGTGACGAAATGGTTCCTAATACAATACGAACTGTTGTACAAGAGAAATACGACTTCACATCTGATGAAATAGATGAACTGTTGTCTGATATTGTGTTTGCTGATCAACCAAAAATCGTCAAGGGCAAGAATCTTCTTGTTGTTGACGGTAACTTCAAAAACCTTTCTGATAAATCATTATTCTTTGATAATATAATGGCATTCCCTTGTAATGATCTGACATTCCAATCAATGGATAACATCACTGTCCTACAAGATAACAGGATCTATGGGGAAGGAAGTAACACCATAAACTATATCAAGAAGATATTGTTCAGTAGATACAAGGATATAGGGGATTCTGTTGACAACAATCTTATATATGCCACCACAAACTCACGCAAACTGAATAAACAATACCTTCAATCCATAGAAGAAAAATATAAAGGTAATTTTCTGTTGGTGACAAACGAACATATGGATCTATCGGATAGGTTCATACAAGAACCAATGCCCATTAAGAATTTATTTGAAAAGTTTGGTGTCTATATATACACACCAACAATGAACAAGAAAGATTGTAGTCCTAGATTTGTCACCGAATGTGAGTATTATAACAAAGAGGTTGTGTACGAGATAGATTATCACACAACTGATAAGGGATTGTACTGGCGTAGATATGACATTGAACACAATTTCAAAGGGTTGTTTCTGAATGATGGTGACGAAATCATCAATATTATTAAGGGGATAATAGAATAATGAAAGAATATAGTATAATAACCACGTATAATTGTAATTGGGATTGTCCTTATTGTCCTCGTATTACTAACAACAAACACAGAAATTTCCGTGATGTATTAGATGCTGCTCTTACCATAGAACCAAACTCAGAAGTATCACTTAGTGGGGGAGAACCCGGAACATTAAAAGAAGATGATTTATTAGAACTAATGAACATCTTACAGGAAAAGGGTTGTGTTGTTACTATATGTTCTAATGGGGAGATATTCAAACACAAACGAGTTCTTGAGGTAACCAAACATATATTGTACCACTGTTCTATGAATATGGACATAGATGATGTCGTTGTAAAGAACGTGGGTGATATATTCATAGAATATATGGTGGTTGTAACAGACAATAATTTCAATAACTTGGATGGATTCTTGAAGAAACATAATGACATTAAGATATCATTAATCCCCGGAAAAGGAAATATATTAAATGATCCATCAGAAAATTTAAGTCACGGTAACATCATAAGAATGATACGGTCTTATAGAGAATATATGACAAAAGAGAACCTAAAACTATTATTATCATTTTCCCCTGAATCATGTGGTGAGTTTATATGATCAATGGTATCAGTACGGCTATAGAAATCGATTACACAGAACCATATTGCAAACGAGCCAAGCTAGACACAGGTACTATGTGTAACCAGAATTGTTGGTTCTGTTATTATCAAGGTAGTCTTACTGAAATAACACCCCTTGAAGTGATTAAGGAACGTGTTGATTATTTGGTGTCATGTGGTATCAAAGAAGTTGATTTGAGTGGAGGGGAAAGTTCATTACACGAAGATTGGTTTGAGATATTAGACTATTGTGTTTCCAAAGGGATGTCAATAAGCACTTTAAGTAATGGTGTCATGTTTTCTGATATGGATTTCCTAAAGAAGTCTGTAGAACACGGACTTAAAGAGATACTGTTTAGTCTACATGGAGACAGTGACCGACACAATAAAATGACAGGTGGATTTGGTAATTATAAATGGATTATCAAATCTATAAACAATGCTAATGAGTTGGGTTTGTTGGTTCGTATTAACTGTGTTGTTAGTCATATGAACTACAAACATCTTGACAAGTTTTCGGGCATAATAAGAGAATTGAATCCATATGAGGTTAATTTTCTAACATTGAATAAGTGGGGTAATACTGGTGTCATCACTGACATATCATATGAAGAAATCACTGATTACATCAAACCCTGTATAGACAGGTTGGATTTTGTCCCCATTATCAACGTAAGGTATACCCCTTATTGTTTTATGGTCGGATACGAGAAATACGTGTGTAATGTATACCAACATATCTATGACATATACGATTGGAACATGTCAGTTTATAGTGGGAGATTGAAACCAGAGAAATATATCGGAAATGAACTAAAGTCTCTATTTAATGACGCAAAAAAGGATCGTATTAATAGTTACAAAAAGCAACCTGAATGTATAAAATGTAAGTATTTTTATATATGTGATGGCATAGAAAATGATATTATTCAAGAAGTGCGACCTGTTGATGGTGAAAAAATAAAACAAGTGAATTATTACAGGAAAGGTTTGTATGAAAATACATGTGTTGATATTAACCCATAACAGACCAACACTTTTCAAACGATGTATTGATTCGGTTATTGATGCATTCCATCATTACAATGTAGATTTGTGTATTACTGTTAATAATGATAGTAATGACATAACAGAAGTGTATACTGATATGATAAAATACCAATACAAGACATCTGATAATTTATGTGACCTATACTTGGATTTATACAAACAATCTGGTGATGGTTATGTATATTTTTTAGAGGATGATGATATTCTTAGCATCGATTTCTTTGAAGTATTGGATGGTTATACAGAAGACATATTCTACTTTAATTACATACCGTATAAATGGTCAACCAACTTCTTGTCATTTTTTAAACAGACAATCGGTGACTGCACCAAAGATGATTTTATGGTGGGATACAACAACCACAACTTTCAGTTTGGGCAGATTTGCTTTAAAAAGAAATGTTTGGATGTGAATGACTTTCCTGACGATAATTATATACAGAATGATTTTGTAATATTCAAATTATTAGAAGGATCTTTTAGAAAAATAAATAGATTTATGTTCACACAAACCACTGACGGTGGTGACAATATAAGTTTTCCATACTTAAATACTGATGGGAGATGGGAACGAAAGGAGTAACATGGAAAAATATTGCATACTAATGACACACTCTTGTGACTGGACATGTTCTTATTGTTTATCACGTATTTACAAAAAAGATATACCATTTGGTGAAATTATATCAAAGGCACAAGGGATACCAGAGAACTCACATGTTGTTTTGTCTGGCGGAGAACCCGGAATATTAAAAACCGAACGATTGGTTGAAGTTGTGTCTATATTAAAAGACAAGGGATGTAAAGTTGCCATTGCGTCAAACGGTAGAATTTTTGACCACAAGGAAGTAGTTGAAATGGTTGATGAAATCTATTACCATTGCTCTATGGACATGGAAATTGATGATATAGTAAACAAAGACTATAAAGAAAAAACTGAATATATAGTTGTGGCATCTGATCTAAATTTCCACAACTTAGACCCATTTATAGAAAAACATGATGATATTTACATTACAATCACACCAGCAACATACAGTGAACGAAGAGATTACTTGAGTAAAAAGAACATAACAAAGATCATCATAAAATACAAGGGGTATATGACAAAAGAAAACTTACAACTGGTGTTGGAGTATGGGTCAAGGGATATTGATAGGATCATATTATGAAAAATGATTTTATATCGGCTCAAGGGGTTGATCACTATATCCAACGACTATATGTTCACTGGGACATCACAACAATGTGTCAATACAAATGTTCATATTGTTATGCCAGAAAACAATATGGTGATAGATGGGGTATACCTGCTCTATGGAAAAAACAACAACATGTTATAGATGAATTGTCAAAAAGTGAATTGCCTGTGTTTCTAGGGTTGTTGGGTGGAGAACCAACACTACACCAAAGATACTTCAAACTACTTGATATAATTAGAGAAAAGGTTCTGACTCATGAAGATTCAAGACTTTATATAACCACCAATGGACACAAGGACACATCGTTTTTTGAAAAACACCTTGAGAGTGATGGTAAGACTTATATGCTTTGGAGTCTTCACCCTGAATCAGTTGGTGGTGAGGAATTTGAACAATTCTATAATAATATTGTTTTAATGCACAACAAGGGGTACAAAACCAAGATAAACCTTATGCTTCACCCTGATCCTAAGTATTGGGATGTGACGAAACACAGGTACGAAAAACTCAACAAACTTGAGTATGCAATATTACACCCCCATTTCATATATGGAGGATTCAACCAAGATGTTGATTATACTGAGGATTTCTTCAAGTTCTTTAAGTTCCTAGAGTCACAGAGGGTCAAGGAATTTGTGTTCAATACCGAATCAGATGAATATATATTCAGTGATTATGAAATATTTAGTAATGAATACAACCAGTTCAAAGGATGGAAATGTTGGCAGAATAATTTTGAAATTGATAATAATTGTAAAATATCGGACCAGTGTTTTGACAGAAATTCAATCAACATTCCAACTGATTTCTTCAAGAATATTAAACACATAGATCCGAGAATCTGTCCACATGAATTCTGTAGTTGTGATGGTTTAATGAAGATCCACAAGGAACGGGTATGATTATTGAATGGGAATGTATATTAGAATGTAATTATAAATGTTTTTATTGTGGTAATGGTAGAAATGATATGTTGGATGAATCAATACCACACGAACAAGATAAGACAAAGGTATTTAAATTTCTTGATGACATCAAATTACATTACCCAGACGATGAACTGTTCGTATTTGGCGGGGAACCATTCTGTCACCCATTTATCGGTGAGATCATACACCATATGAACGAGATAGGATTGAACTATATAATCCAGACCAATTTTTCATTGACTGATAAAATTAGAAGAATATTAGACAACGAACAATTTGAAATACAGATAAGTTTACACGACACAGAGATCGTTGATATACCTAAACTAATATATGATATATCAGACCTACAACACATAATCAGGCGTATTGATGTTATGTATGATGGTCAACAATCATTAGATTTATACAAACAGGTGTTACCGATACTGGATAACAGGGACATATTGTATGTCACCCCAATAGCGGATTTCAATTTAGATGATGTGTGTAACAACCATTTATTTGAATTCAATCGTTTAAAGAAAACAGTTATAGGTAAAGTATATAGATTCGAAAAAGGTGATAGAAGTTTCAAGTGGGAACGACAGATGAAAGGTGAAATTAGTTATAAAGGGGACGTGTGTATATACAAGGACAAGTATGTGTTGTTTGACGCATCTTTACATAAATATACGTGTAACTACAGACAAAATAACAATGATTGTCCAAACGATCAATGCTTTTTAATGTGACAATTATAAAAACGGAGGAACGATGAATTTAAATATAGCAGGAGCAGTAACACACTTTGATGAGTTGATTGTAAATATATTAAAGGTGAGATCAAAGAATAAGGATATAAACTTTACGGTATATGACGGACCTAATTTATGTCGATGGAATGGTGGAAGAGTAAATAGAGATATTGTACTAGAACCAAGAATGATTGAAATGTACAATAAGCTGGGTATAAAGGTGGCACTAACATTCACTAACCCTATAATAGAACTTGATGATAAAGTTGGCAATGAATTACTGGAACTATTAAATTTCTATGGCAAGAAATATAACATTAGAAATAAAATAATTTTGGTTAACGATGAATTACGTAAATATATCAGAAATAGGTATGACTTTACTTTAGTGTACAGTGTAACAGGTCATCCAAGTGATGTGGAAATAACGGAAGGATTAATTAATAGGTATTTGGAATTAGAGACAAAGTATGATATGATAGTACCTAAATTTGAAGTAGTATTTGAAGAGAAATGGTACTCAAGAGTAGATAGATCCAAATATGAACTTTTGACCAATGACACATGTAGTTATGCGTGTCCTTATTTCAGAGAACATTTTGAAGCCATTGCAAACTTAAACCGAGTATCCAATAAACCTTGGGAAGAAGTTGGGTTCAAACAATGTTTTGATACAGAAGAATGTTTCATCCCAGAGTTTGACCCAGATAAAGGAAGTCCTGAACAAATTGAGGAGTACGGACCTAAATTGGGTATGGATTATAACGATGAAATGTATTCACGAGCACTTGATTTGGGATTCACATCATTTAAATTAGCTGGTAGAGAAAATACATCCGATCATTTGTTGGATGACATTCGTAAATTTTTAAGGGATATAAGATAAAAATTGAATTTTATTGATTACACAAAACAACATGGATACGGACATATACCATCAGCATTGTCACAACTCTATTACATAAATGAAATATTTTGTAATAAATTAGTTGTTCCATACGAACATAATATAGTTATAGGAAAACCTTTTGGGAGTTGTGCTTACTATTATGTCTGGGATAAAATGGGTTACATTGACTCCCAGACATATAGTGCTGGTGTGAAAGAATATGAAATTGATTGGGTGGATTTCAGTGATGAGACATTAGGTAATGCCCTTGGTGTTGCCAGTGGAATGGTGATAGGAAATGGCAAGAAGACATATGTTAATATATCCGACTCACAACTACAGATGGGATCAATTCTTGAATCAATACAATTTATAGGGAGACATCAACAAAAAATTGTATTGACTATTGATTATAACAAACAACAATTAACATCAAATCTTTTAACAAATATTGATTCTGATATATCAATGTTTGAGAATAACGGATGGAAGGTGGTTGAAGTCTATGATGTAAAGTCATTAAATTATGAACTTTTTGATGACAAACCAGTTGTATATTTTGTTCACACAAAAAAAGGTGATGGTGTCATTGAAATGGAGAACAACCCTACGTATTGGCATTACAAACCAATTGAAAACGAAACTTTAAGTATTTCCGATAAATTAGGAGAGGTATGAGAAAGAAGTTAGGTAGTTACATGTCATCAACAGACTATCTTTTACACTCAGATATGTTTGATGATAACAGGTTCCCGACTTGTGCCAACATTGTCAACGTTGGTCTAGGGGAATCTAATTTACTTAATATAGCTGGTGGGTTATCAAAGACAGGTAAAACCGTGTATGTATATGGTGTTGCTGGATTCATAATTCACCGATACGAACAATTGAAATTTAGTTGTTGTCAATTTGGAAGTAAATATGGAAAGATAATAATATGTAATGCTGGAAAATATGGATATGATAAGTTCGGTGCTGGTCATTCATTAGACGACGATATCAAAATAATGAACATATTGAATATACAAACCTACCAACCAGTTGATCTATATGACTTTGAATATGTATTAGATCATATCAATAAACAAAAAACTGGTATATATTACATACAGTTAGGAAGTGACCACTAATGTTTGTTGATGTGTTGGAGAAGTTATATCCAAACATGTCGTATGATTTATGTATAGGTTCTAATGATACATGGGATAAGTCTTCTGCTGTAATTACAGGAGATATTGATGTATATGTTCAGTTGTTACATTTCAATGACTTATCACATCTTAAATACATAGAAGAGTTATATTCTCTGTTGATGTTAGAAAATAGTAAAGTATTATTAACACCTTATGATATAACAGTTCACGATAATATTCTAGTCACGAAATATGAATACATACCTAATATTACTGTACCAACCATCACCCCCTATCAAACATTAATATTCTTTGATATTGTAACAGAACATATAAACCATATAAACACGTCAAATAAATATTATGTGATGTTTGGTGATAACACTTCATATTATGACAAAGATGATTGTATATTGGTTCACTGTGATACGAATCCTACAAATATATATGACGATGGATCTAACCTGTTGATGATGGATTTGGATTCTATTTTTATGGTTGAGAGTAGACATAGATATGATTCATTTTTATATGAATGGTTCATTGAACGTCCATACAAGAAGTCACGGTTTGATGTATCAGATATATCGGAATTTAAGTTGTTTGTTGAATCTTATATATATCCTAGATTAACACAATACAATAACATCACTGAGTTTTACTGTGATTTTATAACTTACTGTAAAATGAGACACAACTATTTCATACAAAATGGGTTGTATGATTTTGGTTCACTAACACCCATAATCAAAAATAGAATATTATCTTTCATTAATCATATGGGGAGATAGTGCGTCGGAGTATATATGAGATATTTAGTTTCTGGTGAAAAAGGGTTCCTTCTATCACATTGTCTTGATGAATTGGAAGGAGAAATTATACACTATGATTTCGGTAAACAATATTACAACATTGACACTGTAATACATTTTGCTAGCCCCAATGATAAGTATGAATTTGAAAATAAGAGTAACATGGCATTTTCTATGGTTAATTATAGTATATCAATACTCAAACAATCCATATATAACGATGCGAAATTTATATTCGCCAGCTCAGAGGCAGCAGAACATCCAGATAATGATTATGGTATATACAAATTATTCTTTGAACGTTATATACAAGGTCTTACTGACAACCATTTGATCTATCGTATCCCTAGAGTTTATGGGGAGAAAAGAACAAAAGGTCTTATGAAACAATTAAGAATGAATGAAGTTGATATCAATGATTATGAAAACGAGATTGAATATATAGACATAGAAGTTTTCAAAAAATGGTTCTTATCTAATATTGACGAATACGGTACATTACAGTATACTGGTGATTACAGTAAAAATACAATATCTCAAATAAAGGAAAGATATATTAAATGAAAATACTTATTACTGGTGGTGCTGGGTTTATTGGAAGTTCATTATCAAAATCACTATTGGATGATGGACATGATGTTGTATTAATAGATAATTTTTCCACAGGTGAACAGTCAAACATTGATCCTTGTATCAAATGTCACAATATACATTTAGGTGACACTTCTGATTATTCTAATATTGAAGCAGAACGGTTAATACAAGAGTGTGATCTTGTATATCATTTTGCAGCAAGTATAGGTGTTGATTTGATACAATCAAATCCAAATATCACATTACAAAACAACATAAATATCAGTAATCATTTATTTCCTTTATTTGAATTGTACCAGAAGAAGGTAATTTTCGCAAGTACATCAGAGGTTTACGGTGAGACAAAGTTTGTTAGTGGTTCTGTGGAGACAGACAAGTTAGAGATATTATCACCATATAAAATTAGAGGTGGTTATGCGTGTTCTAAACTCATGTCAGAGTTTATGATTCGGTCTTATACATTCCCTAGCACCATCGTAAGGTTCTTTAATATAGTAGGTCCAACACAACTACCATATTACGGTCATGTGGTACCAAGGTTTGTACGGAGTGCAAAAAGAGGATCTGATTTAATAATTAATGGTTCTGGTACACAGATTAGGAGTTTCTGTGACATACGGGATGCTGTTGATATGTTAAAAATTCTTATTGACAAAAAACATGATGGTGAGATCTATAATATCGGTAACGACAAAAATAAGTGTACCATAAAAGAACTGGCTGATATTTGTATTGGAACACTAGAATCGAAATCAAGTATACGATACGAACCGACCACTCATGAAAACTTCGGTGAGATATTCGTCAGGTATCCCAACACCAACAAGATTAAACAATATTATGAATGTAAATATAGTTTAGAGGATATTTTTAAAAACATATGAAAACTTTAGTAGTGGTATCACACATGGATGATGAGTCATTTGGATTAGGTGGGACACTTATAAGATTGTGTCAAGAAGATCCAACACAAGTGAAGGTGTTATCCATTTGTAACGGAAGGGATATTGAAAATAAGATAGAACGACAGACATCTTTTATGAATAACATGAATAAATTGGGGTGTAGTTGTAGTGTATTGGGTTACGATGATTTATCGTTACCTGATAAACCATTGCATGTATTATCAGATCAAATTAAAGAAGAAATTGATAAGTTTGAACCAGAAAGAGTTATAACAAATAGTATTAGTGATATACACCAAGATCATGTTATAACATCAAAAGCAACTCGTATCGCATGTAGACCTTATAAATCTAATGTTAAAGTTTTACAAGAATTTAAGATACCTTGTAGTTCAGGTGATGATACATTCAATATTGCTGTTGATATAACAGGGGTGATTAATGAGAAAATTGAAATGTGTTGTTTATATCAAACTGAGTTGTGTGATGATGGGTATAAACCAAATTCTCTTATTGGTATAAGGAATGTTAATCGTGGTGACGGTATATTATATGGAATAGGTTATATTGAATTATTGAGGGATGTGTGGAGGATATGTTAAAAGTTGTAATGATACATGAGGTGACCGATGATGTTTTATCAAAAGATTTGTCGGATTTTGATATCATCACATTTGACGATGGACTCTACTCTCAGTATACTAATATCTCACACTTTTTAAAATATAACAAGCCATTATATTTTTTTATTACCACGGATATCGTATGTCCATTATATATAGAACAGAATAAAGATGTTGTTTCTTGTTCCGAATCACACAGACGATATAGAGAAGATAACGACAGATCAAATTATATGAAATGGTCACAGATCAAAGAACTATATAACACAGATAATTGTTTCATAGGTGGTCACAGTCACACCCATCCAAAAATAAAATATAAAAAGGTTGTGGATGGTTACAATAAAGCGAAAGATGAATGTGAGTGTATGATGAACAGTTTCCGTTCCCATAACATTAACATTTCTAGTTTTTGTTTCCCTTTTAATGAAAACTTTTTTGTATATAAACAACTACTAACGAGGGAAGGAATAGATCTTTTTTTCGGAAAGGAAAGAATACCAGTAGAAAATATATAAATAATAGAGAATACACTTGGAGATTATATGGAAAAGAAAAGAAAATGGTTCGGTTTAGGTGAAATGTACGAACAACCTATGAAAAGGATTGACGAGCACATTGAATCATTTAGACCAAAAAAGGAACGTGAAACCACAAAGAAAGCGAAACAAGGTGAAGGTCTTGAGGACATTGACTTTCTTTTACAGGGACAGTACAACTCCCTTGGGTTTAATAATTTCTATAAGACATACGTTAATCAATCGTTCCAAAGTGAATTGGATCGACTCAAATATTACCGTGAAATGTCTCAGTATCCAGAGGTTTCTGATGTTATTGAAGATGCCACTATGGAGTCAACACAAGAAGATTACGAAGGAAAACTATTAAAACTTGAAATTACTGATGACGAACTATCATCTAATTCCAATATTGCAAAAAATATTCACCATGAGTTTAATGAACTATTCTACAAAAAACTAAAGATCAAATGGAAAATGTGGGATTTGATGTACAGTTATTTTGTTGATGGTAAGGTTTATTTTGAACACGTTATTAATAAGAACAGACCAAAACAAGGTATCATAGATATTAAGAAATTACCATGTGAAACTATGGATTTTGAATATGACCCTATGACGGGCAATACACTGGCATATTACCAGTATTTGTCATTAAAGCCAAGACAAAAACCACCTACAGTTGAGGATGCGAAGAAAGACCCTAATATTATTGTCTTTTATCCTGACCAAATATCATTAGTTCACTATGGATATCAAGGTGACACGAAACGTGACTTTCTTGGTTACTTAGAGAAGGTTAAACAACCATATAATAATCTGAGATTGTTAGAAACATCTGTCGTTATTTACAGAATGATTCGTGCCCCTGAAAGGTTTGTATTCCGTATTGATACTGGAAATATGCCTAAGGATAAGGCAATGAAGTATGTAGAAAAAATTAAACAGAAGTTTACCAAGAAACAAACATATGATTCACAGACAGGTAAATTGACACACGATCCAGAAGTGTTCTCAATACTAGAAAACTTTTTCTTGCCTCAGTCTGCTGATGGTCGTGGTTCACAGGTTGATTCTGTTGGTGGTAACCCATCTGGTTTTGCTGAATTGGATGACTTGTATTATTTCCAACGTAAGATGTATAAGGCGTTGAAGTATCCTATGTCAAGGGTATCATCATTACAAGACCGTACAGAGGGTGACATACTCTTTGGATCAGGTCAAATGGGAGAAATAACCCGTGATGAAATCAAATGGGCTAAGTTTCTTGAGAGACAACAAACAAGATTCTGTTGGGAACTGTTAAATATGTTCTTAGTTCACTTGGATTTAAAAGGATTAAAGAAACAATACGGACTTGATGAAGATAAATTGCGTATGACAATGACATCCCCTAATCAATACAGGGATCATATGAGACAAGGATTATTAGAAACAAGTTTTAATAACTACAATTCATTATCAAATAATGAAGAATTTTCTAAATACTATTTACAAAAGAAGTTCTTGAAATGGACTGATGATGATATTCAAGCGAATGCTGAAGGATTTAAGAAAGACAAAGAATTGTTACCTGATGATGAGGGTGGGTTCGGATTTTAAATAAATTAAATATGTGACAAGGAGAATGTGAAATGCCAGTAGATGATAAAAAAATTAAGAGTGCTTTGGATGATTTTGAAAATGATGATTTTTTAAGTGCCAAGGATACACTAAAACAAGAGATACACGGTGCTGTCACCGATTACTTTAAAGAGAAACTAGACTTACAACGAGATTTAGATCCTCCAACAGAAACACCAACTGAAACCGAAACTGAGGTTGATGGTGGTGGTGAAGGAGACTCTGAATAAATAGGGAGTGAATAAAATGAAGAAAGGATTATTGATTACAGAATGTTCACACGACATTGAAATTAACGAATCTAGTAAGGGAGGAGATCTGTATGTAACTGGTATCTTCTCCTCATACGATAGACGTAACAATAACAACCGTGTGTACGAAGAATCTACAATGAAACGTGAAGTTGACAAGATCATGGAAAAGATCGAAAAGAAATGTCTGTGGGGTGAATTAGGTCATCCACCTAACCCAGAAGTTAATCCAGACAAAATCGCCATCAAAGTTGAATCACTGGAATGGAACGGGAAAGACTTGTACGGGAAAGCAAAAATATTAGATACACCACAAGGTAAGATCGCAAAGACTCTTGTCAAAGAAGGGATGATTGGTATTTCTTCAAGAGGTCTTGGAACTGTATCGGAAGACGGTACTGTTAACGAAGATTATAATTTACTTACATGGGATTTAGTAACAGATCCATCAAATGGTCCGTCGTGGGTTAACGGCATTTTTGAAGGAAAGACTTGGGAATTAGGTTCAGATGTTGAACAAGAAGTTAAAGATGAAGTTTCACAAATAATGTCAGAGAGTGACGCAAAAGATGAGTATTACAATTACATTATGGAAAATATCCAAAAAATAATGAAGAACTTGTAAGAAACGCGCAATTATAAACTGTTGATATTAAAGGTAATATTCATAGTCGGTGCAAATGACTTAATATATTGCTAAATATATGTAAGAAAAAGGTTTTACTGCCTAAAAATAAAGTGAAGGAGGAACACAGAATGGATATTGAAAAGGTTCTTGAAATGCTGGGTGTGGGGAAGATCGATGAATCCAAACAAACAGAAATCAAGGAAATGCTTACTACTATTATCGAAACCAAGTCACAAGAACTTGTTGGAAGTAAAGTAGATGAACAATTAGTTGTAGAGAAGGAAAAGCTTGTAGAAGAATTTGAAACAAAATTTGAGGATTATAAAGAGGATGTAACATCCAAATTTTCAAACTTTGTTGATAGTATTCTGGAAGAAGAAATGGTTATTCCTGAGAAAATCGTACGATATGCTCGTTTGGGTGAATTATATGAAGACCTCATTGACCAATTCAAAGTTCGTCTTGCAATTGATGAAGGGCTACTTGATACAGAAGTTAAAGGTATGTTGAAAGAAGCTAAAAGTGAAATTCAATCATTACGTGATCAAGTTAATGAGGCAACTGGTGCCAAACTACAACTTGAACAAGATGCTAAGGAAATGGCAACACATATTTTACTCCGTAAGAAGTGTGATGGTCTAACCGAAAGTCAGAAAACTAATGTAATGAATATTCTTGAAGGTTCAAGTCAAGAAGAAATTGAAAAGAAATTTGATGTTGTTCTTGAATCAATTAGTTCAGAAACCTCAGAAGTTATTGCTGAGTCTGATGTTGATACCGAGACATCAACTATTATCAATGAAGAAGAAACACAAACTTCGGTTACAGAAGTTGTTACGGAAGAAGAAACACAAGTAGTTAGCGAGAGTTCTAGTCCAATGATGAAAGAATGGAAAAGAATGATTCGTGAAAACAAGTTTGATTAATCATAATAAAATAGGAGGAATATTCTAATGAGTAAATACGTAGAAAATCTCACAACTAAGTGGGATGAAATTCTTTGTGAAGGTGAGGAAATTACCAATCGCAAAGTAAAAAGAGCAACAGCGGTTATGCTTGAAAACCAGATGAACTATTTAACTGGTAAGACTCCAAGCATGAACGAAACATCAAGCATCGGTGGTACCATCGCACCTGACGCTGGTAATGATCAATATGCAGGTAGTGGTAACTATCACTCCAATGCAGAATTTCACAAAATTGCAATCCCAATGGTTCGTCGTACATTTCCTGAGTTAATCGCTCATGATATCGTCGGTGTTCAGCCAATGACTGGTCCTGTTGGTCTTGCATTTGCACTCCGTTTCCGTGCTGACCAAGAGTATGCTGGTCAAACTGGATCAGAAGTAGGTTACAACACAATTGATCCTTATTACACTGGTGATAACCAAGACAGTCGTGCTATGGATACAATTTCTGGTGAAGAACTTGGTTCTAATACCGCAGCATCAACTTCGGCTGATGGGTATCTACAACAAGGTCAAGCTGGTGAGGGTGTTGGTGATCGTGGTTTGGGTATCGGTAGTGGTAAACAAATCAAAGAACTAAGCATGACAGTTGAAAAAGCTCAAGTTGAAGCAGGTACTCGTAAGTTGAGAAGCCGTTGGTCACTTGAGGTTGCACAGGATTTGAAAGCAATGCATGGTCTTGATCTTGAAGAAGAAATGATGGACGTTCTTGCATATGAAATCACTGCAGAGATTGACCGTGAACTTATCAACACAATGAGAAGTGTATCTGCTAATAACGCTTCTTCAACTACATGGGATTATGCTACTGCTGATGGTCGTTGGGAAGCTGAGAAATATCGTAACTTCTACAACCTCTTGATTCGTAAGGCTAACCGTATCGCAGTTGACACTCGTCGTGGAGCTGGTAACTTTGTTGTTTCCGCACCTAGTATTTGTGCAGCACTTGAAACAACATCTTCATTTACAATCCAACCAGTTGCTACTGACGTAACTGCGGCTGTAACTGGTGTTGCTAAAATTGGTTCACTTGATGGTCGTATGACTGTTTATCGTGACACTTTCGCAACTAAAGATGATGTTGTAATTGGTTACAAAGGCCCAAGTGAGTATGATACTGGTATCATCTATCTTCCTTACATTCAGTTATTGGTTTCCAAGGCTGTGTTTGAGGATAGTTTCAACCCAACAGTTGGTTTGATGAGTCGTTATGCAATTCATCAACACATCTTTGGTGCTGAAAACTACTACATCAATGTAGCGGCACAAAACCTACCTTAGTCGGTAAGTTGATATAAGTTAAATTTAGGGATACACTTAATTGTGTATCCCTTTTTTTATACACTATATCCTGAATATTTACGAATTGGAGAAGTCTTATATTGTTTACCACGAATGATCAACACAGTGACCCCAATACTTCTTTGGGCTTTAATGTAAATATCAGCATCAGCATCCTCTTCCAAGTAAACTGATTGACCTTTCATATATGACCATCCACTAATCTCTTGTGAAATACCTAAATCAAACAACTCTTTCTTCTTAACTGAAAGCCATCCGTGATTGTCATCTGATAAAAACTTCTTTGTTACAGTTTTCATAAGTTATCCTTTCAAGGGTTTTGTCAACCAACAAAAAGATTATATCAAATAGGTTTAACCATTACAAGTATAATCATCCTACGGATAAAGAAATATTTACACTAAGAAACCAGTGTAAATATTTCTTCTATCTTCTATATAAAATACATAAATACAATTAGAAGAAATAAAATGTATAGGGATGAAACTTGGTACAGATAGTGTAGTAGTATATATCATATTACCCTCGGCGGTTAATAACCTTAGTCTAAATCATTCCAATAAATATGTAAACAGGAGAATAAAATATATGTCTCAGTATGATGAAGACAGAGCTAATTCACAAGTAAACACAAATATACTTGAACAAGAATTTGATATAGATACAACAGAAGAGAACGAACAACAAATCCAAGAAATAAGGGATATGAGAAATCAACTGGCAGAGGTTATAAGAGGTCAAAAAGATCAAGACCCTGATATCATACTCTTAACAAATATTGAGAGAGCCAACACCCTATTAGACACCGCACAGAACGCTATTCTTAATGGTGGTGAGACGAACGCACGAATGTATGAAGTGTGTGGTCAATTAATCAATTCAATCACATCAGCAGCAACATCCGTACAAAACTCATCGTTTGGATTATGGAAACATGAATACAATATGAAGATGGTAGAAGTAAAGGAAAAAGAAGTGGCTGTCAAAGCCGCATTAGCCGCAGAGAAAGCTGGGAGTAGAGTTTCAGGAACAGGTACAGATACAAATAATACTGTAATGGTTATGACCAGAGAAGATCTGTTGGATATGATTCACGCTGATGAAATACAAAGGGAGGTGTGTGTGGAAACCATTGATGATCCCATCGATGATAGTACAGAAACAAGTGAATAAGATATAAAAATTAAAAAATACAGGAGTTTCCCTAATATGAAAAAAAATTACGTTCTTGACACTAACGTGTTACTGGATAATGAAAATTGCATTGAAATTTTAAGGAATGGAGAAGAGAACAATATATACATTCCTGCTACTGTTATAGAAGAGTTAGATAAACTAAAAGGAAACCAAAAGAAAAGACATCAAGTTACAAGAGCAATAAATGTAATCAGAGAAAATTTTGAATACGTAACAATTATACATAACGGGGTAAAACACGAATCACCCGATAATTCGATTCTACGAGAGATCCAATCAAACCAAGATAAGATTACAGATGCTATCTTTGTTACAAACGATAATCTTCTAAGATTTAAGGCACAGAAATTAGGTATTGAATCAGAAGAGTTTAGAGATAGTAACCCATTTCAATCAGAATCACAACGATATACGGGGTTTGTTAATGTTGATGAGGGAGAACAATTAGAAAAGAACTGTTTTTATTGGAATGAAGGGAAACTATATTTCAATAACAAGTATGGAGAGGAGTCAGCAGTTGGCGAAAATACTGTATGGAAGGTATCACCAAGGACACAGTATCAGAAAGCCGCCATAGAACTAATTACAGACCCAGAGATTGATTTAGTGACGATACAATCAGAGGCAGGATTCGGTAAGACCTTTATCACACTAGCATCAATGTTTGATCAGGTATTTGAAAAAAAGAAATACAAGAAGATTTTTATATTTAAAGCAAACATCGAAATAGGTAATGAACTTGGGTTCTTACCCGGAGATGTCAGTGATAAAATGTATCCATATTTTAGACCTATTCAGGATTTAATGGAAAAATTACACGATCTTAGACCAGCTAACAGAGCATGGGAAGATGTAGAGACAAACAAGTTGGAACTGAATCATAAGGCAGTTGAAATGTTACCTATAAACTTTTTACGGGGTATGAACATTGATGATGCAATTGTGTTGATTGATGAGGTTCAGAACCTTGGACGAGATGAAATGAGAACGGTTCTTTCTCGTATGGGGGATAATGTAAAAGTTATTTGTACAGGAGATGTACGACAGATTGATAATATTCATTTGAATGCAGAGAATAATGGATTGAATTGGATGGTTAGATTATTCAAAGGACAACCTAACTATGGACATGTTGTCCTTGGTGGAAACAAATCAAGAGGTCCAATAGCCGATATGGTTAGAGAGACAGGTTTATAAATAAAATGTGAATGGGTGATCCTGAAATACAGGGGTCACCCATTTTAGGGAAGGTGTGTTATTGGTGGTAACGTCAAATATGATGACTATGTAAAAGCTCCTAATTTGGAATATGATTATACTCCAACGGAAGTTAGAGAACTTAATAGGTGTAAGAATGATGTATTATACTTTATTAGTCATTATATAAAAATAGTTAGTCAAGATAGTGGTGTTGAAACATTTCAACCATACGACTATCAGAGAGAACTAATACAAAACTTTATAGACAATCGTTTTAATGTATGTTTGTTATCACGACAGTCAGGTAAATCAACCATTGTTGCTGCATACGCATTATGGTTTGCATGTTTTCACAGTCATAAGAATATTGGTATCGTATCCAACAAAGCTGATGCCGCAAAGAACTTTTTGGCACGACTGAAATACATGTATGAATTATTACCAGTTTGGTTAAAACCCGGAGTTCCGGGATGGGCACAGACTACCATAGAGTTTGACAACCATACAAAGATTTATATTGCGGCGACATCAAAAGATTCATTTCGTGGTGAGCCGATGGGAATGTTGATTTGTGATGAGTTTGCTTTCGTTGAACCTTCATGGAAAGCAGATGAATTTTGGGCATCAAACTACCCAACAATTTCAGCGTCAAAAGAATCAAAGATTATTATAATTTCCACACCAAATGGATTGTATAATAAGTTCCATGAAATTTATTCAAAGGCGGAAGAAGGTAAGAATACATTTAAACACGCTCGTTTTGATTATCGTGCAGTTCCCGGAAGGGATGAAGAGTGGGCGGCAGAACAGATGTCTAACCTTGGTAAAGTCAAATTTAATCAAGAGTTTGGTTGCTTGGGTGAAAATTCTTTGGTGACAATAAAGGATGAATCGACAGGAATTATACAGGACATAAAGATTTCGGATCTGTATGATAATTTCGGTTGACAATTCATAGGATTTTATAAATACTGTATATATGGAGGAAATTATGTACATAGTTTATAAAATAACCAGAAGTGATGGTCAACTTTATATAGGAACAACATTTGACAAAGGGTTGAAACGAAGAATGACAGCCCATTCCAGATCAGATAGGTTCTTGGGATTTTCATTTGAATTTGATATATTAGAAAGAAGTGATGATTATTCTCATATTGGTGTCAGAGAGGAATATTATATAGAGTTGTATGATACTTACAATAATGGATTGAATGAATCAATTGACGGTAAGGGTAACCATCTTTGTCATGATTTTACAACCAGAGGATATATTTATACAGAAGAATCAAGACAGAAGATGAGTGAGTCAGCAAAGAAGAGAGTGGAACGTGATGGTATCCCATTTAAAGGATGTAATCACACCGAAGAACAGCGTAAAAAGTGGTGTGATACTCGTAAGGGGATTCTTCCACCAAATACAAAGTTGACAGAATCAATTGTTATACAAATCATTGAAATGTTTGAAGACCAGCCATATATAGAAGGTGTTGGTCAAGTCATGAAGAATGGAAGACCAATGTCATACATTAGGGCGTTCAGTTTGAAGTTTGCAGGTGAATATGGTGTTACACCACAACAAATTGAACGGATCATAAAGGGTAAGGTGTGGAAAAATGTTGAAAGGAAATACAAAATATAAAGTGTTGACACCTACAGGATTTCAAAGTTTTGTTGGTGTACAGAAGTTGGAAAAAGAGGGTTATAGATTTGAATGTGACAATGGATTGTATTGTGAAGTTTCTGTTGGTCACCGATTTGTCACTCTTTCTGGTGAAGTGTTTGCGGATGACCTATCTGTTAACGATACCATCATACATAGACATTATGGCGAGGTCAAGATAAAAAAGATAATTAATCTTGGTGGGTCAGATGTATATGATCTATTGGGTGTCACTGGTGGTGATGTGTATTACGGTGATGGTTTCGTTCACCACAATTGTGAGTTTATCGGTTCAAGTAATACAGTTATAGATTCTGTTTGTATTGAGAGATTATTTAAACGAAGAAAAGAGCCAGAGTTCCTTGATATGTTAGGTAAGTTCAGAATTTGGGAGAAACCAAAGTCTGGTTGTACTTATGTAATGGGAGTTGATACAGCCAAAGGTACAGGAGAAAACTCATCAGTTATTCAGATACTTAGGATTGATAGTATCACACCAGTAACGATGACACAGGTTGCTGTATGGGAAGATAACTATACAGATGTATACAGTTTTGCGTCAATTGTTAACCGAACTTCATACTATTATAATGATGCTCATATAATGTGTGAGAATAATGGAGAGGGTGCTCCGGTAGTAAATAGACTGTGGTGGGAATACGAGAACGAAAATCTTATAAATACAGGTAGTAAAGAACGAGATTTGGGTATACGAGCTACAACAAAATCAAAAACACTGGCAGTTCTTTTGATGAAAAAGATACTTGAAGATAAATGTGTTGAGATTATTGACCCAAGAACCGTTGAACAACTAGCCGACTTTCAAGATGTAGGTAACGGTAGGTATGCTGGTGTTAATATCGCTGATGACCTTGTATCTGCATTGTACTGGGCAATATTTGTATTAGAACAAGAAGTGTTTGATGAATCATATCAATTTGTCGCAGAAGAGAATGAGGATGAGGCGTGGGGAGTTCTGGCAGATTTTGGGGATGGTGCAATGGAAGAGGATTGGTCTTGGTTGGCCAGTAAATGATAAATATCATTGAGGTGTAAATATGAGATTTTTTGGATATATAAAAGAAGATTATGAAATGGTTAGAGAATACAAGAAGGCTATTTTCGATTTGAATGTTGCTCTGGGTGATTTGGAGTATGCAAAGGGGGAAAAGCCTGATGAGGATAACGAAAGACGTAGGAGACAGAAAGAAGGCATTGTTAATTTAAAAAAGAACATTATAAATTTAAAAGAGAAGATACAAAAGATGTCACAGAAATTAGGTGAGTCTATTAATACGGATCTACAAGAAGTCCTTGATAAAATACCAAATAAGGCAGATGTTGACCCTAATTATAATGGTGATGGAGGATCTGAATAATGGCGATCTCAAGAAGTCAATTAATACAAAAAGTTCGTAATCGTTTAGGTGAACCGATGGTCAAGGTTGAAATGTGTGATGACCAGATAAGCGAGCACATTGATTATGCCAGACAGAAATGGATCAAGTGGGCGATTGGTAACGCGACACAAGAAGCATACTTTACGATTATGTTACAAGGAGGAAAAACCTTATATGATTTGCCTGCTGGGGTTTGTGAGGTTATTGAGTATGATGATCATGCGATTCGTAGTGGTGGTATTAATACCCTGTTCACAATAGAGAACTATATGTTTGGACAAGGTATGTTTGGGAACATGATAAGTGGTGGACCTGATTTGGTAAGTTATCATATAGCATTGGATTTCCTAAAGACATTAGAAAAATATACACCATCCAGATATAATTGGAAATACCATAGATCAACAAATCAACTTGAGATTAATCCAGCACCACCATTGAATGAGAGTATGGTTTATAGGTGGGGAAATGATGATGACACAGGGTTACCGAAGGAATATGTCTTTGATTCTCCGGGATATGTATTATTACGATCATATGTGTTACAGGGATCTACTCTGCCGACATATAAACCAGAATGGAAGGATGTACTCAAGGAAGTTAAAACGGTAGTAGAGGATGTAACAATCACTACTAATAATATATTGAATAAGTCGTTGGTGTTGAAACACACACCTTGTATTGATTACAGTGATAAGTTTGATACCAATGTACAATCTGATATTAAATTAACTGTAAATGGAATAACTACTACAAAGTTTGTTGACTTTGATCAACTGTACACGAATAGACGTGTTCTTACGTGGTCTGAGTTGGGGTTAGATGGTCAATTGGTTATAGGTGATGAAGTATCAATTTCATATCCTGTATTGTTTGAGTCAGAATATTACCCAGACGAATGGACAAATGTTACATCGACTTCAAAGGAAGTTGAACAATATAGAATTAATCAAAATCATATTGACACTGGTAAGGTTACATTGTCTTGGCCTGTATGGGATGACAACGTGACTGTTTCTGCTGGTGGTATCGTTCATAATTTTGGAGAAGATTTCAAAATGGAAACGAATGACAAGAAAATATTGACGTGGAAAGATCTTGGACTTGATGGGGTGTTAGGAATAGGTGATGAAATTATTATCACATATGTTGCTGTTCGGAGTCGTAGACCAAACAACTCTAAGGCTAATAAGAGTGTAACAAGACAGTATACGACAAGAATAGAGAATAGAAAATTAACACAAGAAGAGATTGATAATAAGTCATTAGAGACAGAAGATCCAGTATCGGTTGGTGATGGGATGAAAATCACTGTTGGTGCGTTTGATCGTGTTTATGGGATTGATTTTAGGTTAGAGGATTCTACTATTGTTTCGTGGGATGGATTGGCGTTAGATGGTGTTGATGGATCAGGGAATCTAATATTAAATGTTGGTGATGATATTGTTGTGAGTTATACATCAGCAACACCTTTTGAGAAAGATGTTGAAGAGGCAATGTATGACGAAGATTGGATTCTTGATTATGTTACAGCAATGTCAAAGATGAGTCTTGGTTTGATTCGTAGAAAGTTTGCTAATTTCAGTTCATTGGGTAACCAAGGTATTAGTCTTGATGGTAGTGATTTGATCTCAGAAGGTCAGTCTGAAAAAGAATATTTAGAACAGACACTTAGAGATGAAGAAGCGTACGAAGGGTACGGTGTGAGTATAGGAATGATGTAAAATCAATTACTTATGGATGGATATAAAGGAGACTGATAATGATTGATGAAATAGTGAAAAAATATCTTGGTGAATCAAAAAAAGATACTTTGGGTGATAAATTCAATAAAATGTTTTGGTGGGACAAGGATTTTTCTGACCCTAAAAAAGTTAGGGATAATGTCAGAAAAATGTCAGATGAAGATTTAATCAATCTGTCTGGGGGAGAAGATGAAAAAACTTTGAAAAAAACCCCAAGAGATTTACAAATAAAAATAATCAAACAAGAAATTAAAAGAAGGGGGTTATAATGGCTCAAATAGATGCTAAATGGATACTCTTTGATGACACAAAACTAACAACAATTTCCGAAGAGGTTGATGGTGTAATAACAAACTATCTATCGATCAGAGAAGATATTGTGTTGGAAGGTGTTGGAGTTGAATATATAAATGGAAGTAAGATAGAGGTACGTACACTGTCACAAGGTGATCCAATCGAAGATCCAGAACGAGATATGACCAGAGATATGTGGTTTCAAATACCAGATCCGGTTTAAGGAGTAATAAATGTCTACATGTCCTCCTAATTGCATAAAAGGTACTCCATTGTGGAGTCTTTATGATGTAACAGAGAATAACCCAGCATATTGTATGTATGAGTCTGTTGTTGGTGAGTATACAGACATAGCAGGATTCCCTGTGCAATATTATAGGGCAAAGTCTAAGATGGATAGACTTTATGGTGAAGATGCTAATCAGAATTATCATGATCCAGTTACCACCAAATTATACTATGAACCATCAGATGAACCAAACATGATAGATATGATGGGTATACGATCAGATGAAACATTAGAATACTCTTTGATACCTAAGTCAACATTTTCACGTGATATAGGTGCTGTTATAAGTGGTGTTCCTCAGACTATCGGTGGGGCAATTGGTGGAACAGGATATCTAACAAAAAACCAAGTATCCACTACTGGTGGTACTGGTACGGGGTTGGTTGTTGATATAACCACATCGAATGGGTCAGTTACAAGTATAAAACTAGATTCTTTTAATAAAGGATCTGGTTATGTTATCGGTGACACTATAACAATAGTTGGTGGAGATAGTAACGCATCATTTATTATTTCTACAACAACAACTTCCGATATCACTCCAATGGCAGGAGATGTCATAAAAACTCTGTGGAATAACAGAAATTATGAAATTGCAGACGTTGGTGCAGAACAATCGATATTTATGGCGAAGAAATTGGTATGGGAATTTATTCTTAGGCCATATCGTTACAGTGAACAATCATTAATGGCTGAACAAATCCATACGGGTAAAGTTGGATGGACACAGATTCATATAAGTCCTGACGGTTTGACTGCTGATTTAATATATGCTAATGGTGATGAAATGACATACGTACCAGTCTCAACATTGGATATTGATGTTGGTAGTTTGGATTGTGGTTCAACTTACAAGAAAAATGATGATGGTAGTTATGATCTATTAGAAACAGAAGTTTATGTTGAAGATGACAAAGATCCACATCCAACATATGAAGACACTGGTATACCTTTAGAGGATAGATCTACAGATACATATGGTGACAATGATTGGGTTGAGGTTGAATCAGATTATATAGACAATACTGATCTGGATAATATTTTATTTAGATAAAGATTACCGTGATATTTTTGATAAATATGAATAACAGACAGATGGAGGATACAGATGTCAAGATTAATGGATTTTATGGGTTTGGTTAGTGAAGCCGATGGTGACATAAACTTTGTAGATGAGTTTTTAAATAAAGGTCGTGCTAAAGAAAAGGGTCTTAAAGAAGAAGATTGTGACCCTAAAGAACTCAAGATGGGTATCAAAGTTGAATATGAACACACAAGTAACCCTGAGATAGCCAAACGAATTGCTTTAGATCATCTTGCCGAATGCCCTGATTATTACACAAGACTTGCTAAGATGGAAATGGGATGTGAGGAATAATGGCACAACAACACTTTTTTTATAATGTGATGAGAAAAACCATCATCCAGTTTCTTGATCTATTTAATGACATAGTTATTGCTAGATACAATGAAGAAACTGGTGAGGTTATTAAATATGTAAAAGTTCCGTTGAGTTTTGCTCCAAAAACCAAACAATGGTATTGGACAGAGTTAAAAGAAGCTGGTGATGTTCGTGACCAAGTGTTGCCTACAATGGCAATAGAGATGGAAAACGTTGAATATGCACTGGATAGACAAGTAAACCGTAATCACAAGGTAACACTATCAAGTGATTCTTCCAGTAACAAACAATTTTTCAATCCAGTGCCATATGATTTTACTTTCAAAGTTATGATTGCATCAGAGTATATGGTTGATATAACACAAATAGTAGAACAGATATTCCCATTTTTTACACCAGAGTCATATATAAGAATAACGATACCAGAATTAAACATAGATGGTTTGTCAGAGGATGGAGAATCAGGTTCGGATAAATTGGACCTACGTGTTGTTTATGAAAGTGCGTCGAAAGAGGCAACTGTTGATTTAGATGAGGCTGGTTATAGAGTACTACGTTGGGATTTAACATTCAAGGTACAAGGTTATTTATTTTCACCTACATATGATACCAAGAGAGTTCATAGTGTTGTTCAGAACATATATACAAGTGACTCATCTTTTGAAAATCGGGGTGAGGATACAGAGTTGTTGATAGGTGAATTGGGTAATCAGTCAATGCAGGGAAATTTATTTGCGACTGAGATTCCAGTAGAAGGTGTGCCAGTGGATGACTCAATAAGAGAATTGTTTAAATACGAACATGTTATTAATGGGGAGAAATAAATGAGAACTAATTTAAATAAAGCAACACCAAGTAATTTTGAATTAATTTTCCCTAAAATTCCTGTAAGTGACAACATACGAGACATGCAGGGGTTGACTTTGAATATCCATACAACAGTTATCCCTTCTGTGACACTTGATACAACAGAGATCAATTGGCAGGGTGGAACGATACATCAGGACTCAGGAAGTATAACATTCGAACCTTGGTTGGTAACATTCACCGTTGATTCGAAATTTAATAACTGGTCAACACTTTATAAATGGATAACTTTTATAAATAATAATAGTGACCGATATGGTCGAACAAGAAACGAATATAAGATAGATGCTACATTAAGAATCTTGGATAATTTTCAGGAAGAAATAATGGTTGTTGATCTTATAGGAGTTTGGATAAACATGTTAGGTGAAATAAGTTTAACCTATCGTGAAGGGTCGCAAAATTTGGAATCATCTGCGAACTTAGTTTACGATAGATATGAAATAAGAAATATTAATTAGGAGGATTATACAATTATGGCTTTTTATTTGTCTCCACTTGTAGATGTAAACGAGATTGACTTGTCTACGACTATTCCAGCCGTTGCTACAAGTATTGGAGTTATTGCCCTTAGAGAAACATACAAAGGTGCTGAAAAGAAACAAACACTCGTTACGGATGAGAGTGATCTTATCAGTGCGTTTGGGGAACCAACCGATGAATCATATGAAGATATTTTATCATCAGCGGGTTTTCTGAAATACGGTAACAAATTGTATGCGACAAGAGTGGCAAACTCAGATGCAACATTTGCAAGTTTAACAGTAGGTACAGGAAGTGGTGTTGGTCTAACAGTAGATACTACTGTAACGATACCATTTGGTGACACAGTAGGTTCGGTAACAGAAGTGGAATTGAACGTTGGTGGTACTGGATACAAGATCGGTGAAATGGTTACAATCAATGGGAACACAGAAGGTTCAGTTGACGCTGTTGTTCAAGTTACCAATGTTATTGATGGGGTTGTTGTTACAGTTGACCTTGTTGCTGGCGGTGGTGGTTATGGTGTTGATGTAACTGGTGAAACAACTACATCAACAGTAATGAGTGATTTGTTATCTGTTGGTGGATATCTTGAAGGGGATATCGTTACAGTAACAGGTGGTAATGAAGACGCAACACTTACCATAGAAACTGTTGATACAGATGGAACAGTTTTAACATTCTCGGTTCTTGATGGTGGTACTGGTTATTCAACCGCAATAAACGTTGAGACAACTGGTGGATCTGGTTCTGGTTTTACTGTTAACATCACTGAGAATATCGTTGACGGTGTTTTACAGACAGACGAGGTTCTTTTAAGTTCTGGTGGTGGTACATTTGATATTAATGGAACAGATCTTGATTTTAGTGTTCTTCCAAGTGAAGATCCTGATGACTTTGGTGATGATGTACAAGTAACTAATGTAAGTGATTATTTCTGGTTCATTGCTTCTTCAAGAGGTGATTGGGGTGATAATATTAGAATTGCATTCTTAGATTACGATACACAAAAGAGTATGTTAGATGGTACATTAGATACAACTCAATATGGTGATGCATTTTCTGCACTATCATCTATAGATTCACAGTTGGAAAGTTCAACAGATTTCTTGGTATTGGTTCAAGAGAAACCACAAAGAAAATCAACATGGGTTACAAAAGAAACATTTAATGTATCAACAGATCCAAATGCACTTGATGAAACAGGTGGTAAGAGATTTGTTGAAGACATCATTAATAACCAATCTTCTTACATTAGAATTTCGGTTGATGTATCTTCATTAGAAGGTCAAGACTTTCCATCTATGTTATGTGTAGATACATTCCATCGATTTGCTGGTGGTAGTGACGGAACAGGTGCTCCATCTGATGCTGATATCATTGAGGCTTATAGATTGTATGAAGATCCTGAGACTGTTGATGTTAACCTAATCCTTGATTCTGGTAAATCAGAAACAGTAAAATCAGATATCATTGCTATGTGTGAAGAGCGTCTTGATTGTATGGCAATTCTTGATGTTCCAAAGACATTGGTTATTAACAATAAAGGTAACGAGACAGTTCAACTTCGTGATTGGAGAAATGGTACAGGTTCATTCTCACAAGGTGGATTTAATGAGAACACATCATATGCATCTATCTACGGAAACTGGATTGAAGTTTATGATAAATACAATCAGAAGTATCGTTGGATTCCAACTGCTGGTTACATTGGTGGGATTTATGCAAAAACTGATGATGTAACAGATCCTTGGTGGGCACCCGCTGGTCTTAACAGAGCGGTTCTTACTGGTGTTCGTAGACTAGCTTGGAACCCAAAACAAGGTAACAGAGATATTCTATACTCAAATGGTCTTAACCCTATCGTATCCTTTTCAGGACAAGGTAAGGTTGTTTGGGGTCAGAAGACAATGTTGGCTAAATCATCTGCTTTCAACCGTGTCAATGTTCGTCGTTTGTTTATTACATTAGAGAAAGCTATTTCAACATCAGCTAAGTATTTCTTGTTTGAGCCAAATGACAAGGTTACCAGAAGTTTGTTGGTGAATATGATTAACCCTTTCTTGAGGGATGTACAGTCAAGACGAGGTATCTATGATTTCAAGGTTATTTGTGACGATAGTAACAATACACCTGAGAGAGTTGATCGTAACGAATTATGGTGTGATATTCTTATCAAACCAACAAGAACAGCAGAATTTATTGTTCTTAACTTTGTTGCAACTAAAACAGGTGCATCGTTTGAAGAAGCTGCAGCGGCAGTATAATTAACAATCTGGTTAAGGGGTCTTAATTGATCCCTTAACCTTATAATATTAGGAGGAAACATGGGATTCAAGATAGATGATTTTATTGGGGCGTATAGTGATTTTTCAAGAGGGTATTTGTTTTATGCGAGAATATCTAACAGTCCAGTAGAGATTTTAAAAGACCACCCATATTTAGTTAATACAGCATCATTACCAACCCAAACAATTGAAGCTATTACAACTAAATGGCAGGGTGCCGAATATAAATTTGGTGGAACAAATACTTTCGCTGAGTTTACCATTAATTTTAAATCTGATACGGCAAATGCACTCAGAACCAATTTTCTGGAATGGATGAACAAGATCCATGATCCTGTGAGTAATGCTCATGGGGTACCATCTGATTATTTTGGTCAGGTTGATTTGACCCAACTAGATTCTGATGGAAATTCAATTATGAATTATAGTCTACACAGAGCATGGCCTAGTTCTATAAGTGAAATTAGTTTGGATTATGGTAATAAGGAGATTTCATCTTTTGATGTTGTCTTTACATACCAATATCACGTAATTGATGATATTCAAGCTGGACCTTCTGCTACAGAAGCGTCAGCATAAAAAACAAAGGGGATATATAAATGAGTGAGTCAAAATTTGTGGACATCAAAGGTCTAATAGAAACCTATGAATTTCCTTGTAAGTTGGTTGGTAGTGGTCAGGAATTAATGATAAAGCCTATCACTACCGGTCAAATGAAAAAGATTCTTGCGTATGAGGATGAAAGTGATCCTTATGTTGTTGAGAGGGCACTAGACAAGTTAATATCCGATTGTGTGATCACAGAGGATTTTAATATAGATGATCTCTATCTACAAGATAGGTTTAATCTATTATTAGAGCTTAGAAAAGTGACGAAAGGTAATATGTATCGTTTCACGTATAAGTGTCCTAAATGTGGTGTAGAGAACATGGTTAGTATTGATCTTACGAAACTGGAAGTAGTTCAAAGACCAGAGGTTGATGCTGTTATACCGATCAATGATGATTTGAAGTTTGAAGTTGATTACCCGACACGTGGTGGTCAGAAAAATGCTGTTAGTAGGTCTAACGAAAAGAATTTAAGTTTGCGTGAGAGACAGATTGATATTCAAACAGGAACATTGGTTAATTGTGTTAAATTGGTTCATACACCATCTGGTATACTTGATAACGTTCCATTTGAAGACAAACAGTACATTCTTGATAATATCAAAAGTGATGTGTTTGATGTGTTTACTGATTGGTTTACTGATAACGAGTTTGGAGTGGTATTCAAGAAGGACATATCTTGTGTGAGTTGTATGAACGAAAAGGTTGTTGATATACCATTAAACGATTTTTTTATCTAATATTCGTTCTGTGTAATGACTGTTCACTTGATTCTATATTGAAAGAACAGTATTTTCTGGCAAGAGGGGCGAATATAACAATTTCGGATAGTAACGCGATGCCAGAATTTGAGCGTAAGATGATCGTCGGAATGTTGTCAAAGGACATGAAAGAAGAATCAGAAGCATATAAAAAATAACATAATCTTAGGGAATTAACCCTAATGAGATTCGTAAAGGATCTAAGAGATATAAATACTCTTAGATCCTTTTGTTTTTTGGAGAATATAATGGCGAATACAACAAAATATACAGATAAAAGTAGCATACTTAATCAAAGTCAATTGGCGAAACAATCAGAGTATCTACAGAAGTTGGTGAATCTTGGAAAGACCAATTTGGAAATGTCAACTGATGGGATAGCCGCATTGGAACGTTTTCAGAACAGAGTCAGGTTGGAGAATGCAAAGACTTCTGAACAGACAGCCAAGATGGTATCAAAAGCACTTGGTAAAGAAGATACGTTCGCTAAAGAAATTTCCCACGATGTATCTGTTCAGTTTGCTCGTGATGACAATAAACGTCTTGCTTATGAGAAGGCTTCTGATGAAGACAAGAAGTTTATGGTAAATCAGATGAAACAAGAAACCATCAAACGTTACATGAAAAATAAAGAGTTTTATAAAGAGAACAAAGAGTTTATTAAGAATGCGATGGTTAAAGTCGAATCTTCGATGGATGAAATCGTTGAAACTGGAAGTAGTTCACTATATCCAATCATTTCTGGTTTTACAAGAACATTGGATAGTTGGAGGTCAAGTGTTCTGACAACAGTTCCGTTGTTTGGTAGGTTAATGACTGATGGTATGATGGAACACTATAAGACAGGAATACAAGAGATTAGTGGTCACTTTAAGACGCACATGAGTGCTATTATGGCACCAATTGATGCACTAACAGGACCGTTGGTTGCTGTATCAAAATCAATGTTCACTATCGGAAAGACATTATTTTCTGGTCCTACAGACTACGAGAAAGAGTCTGCTGTTTCTTTGAGAGATATTCGTAATGAATTGGTTGGTACTAGAAAAGAAGAAACTAAACGGTGGTGGGAGAACAAAAAAGATACTTATCGTATGTGGTTTATTGACAAACAAGAGAGAATGGTTGAGAAAAGAGAGATTGCTAAACGTTGGCTTGTTGATAAAAATGAGACTGCCAAACGTTGGATTGTTGATAGAAATGAGACTGCTAAACGTTGGCTTGTTGATAAAAATGAGACTGCTAAACGTTGGCTTGTTGACAAACGGGAAACTGCTAAACGTTGGCTTGCCGATAAACGGGAAAGATTGAAAGCAGGATTGAGTAAGGCTAAGGATGTCGGTATGGGTATGTGGTCTGCTTTGATGAGGCTCGGTCCAATGTTAATGGCGGTTGTTCCAATTATAACAGCATTTGTTACTACCACGTTGATTCCAGCAATCCCAATAATCGTAGGTGTTATTGCCGTTGTGATGTCAGTTGGTAAGATTGTTTATAATTTATTTAAGGATTTTGATAAGTTATCTGTGATGTTTAAAGATGGTGATTGGGCTGGAATGGCTAGATTGATAATAGCGGATATTTATGATGGATTATTGATGATACCAGAATGGCTTATTAATACTGCATTAAAAATGTTTGGGGTTGATTTTCAGGTTGATTTTGGTAAGGACGCTATATTAGAACTGTATGATGGTGTTACAGGATGGATTGGTGGTATCTGGGATTCGTTAATGGGATTTTTTGGGAAAGTCGGTGAGGTATTCACTTCTATAAAAGATGGTCTTATGGGTGCCGCTGGGAAGATATGGGATAAAGCTACAAGTTGGATTCCCGGTTTTGGTGACGATGATGAAGATGGTGAAGTTTCTGCTCCAGCATCAAGTCGTACACCAAGTATAGTAAAAAAAGAATCAGAATATTCTCCCTATTATAGTAGATATTCGAAAGGAAATAGAGACGTTAGTTTTTTTGATGAGGAAGTAAATGGAATATCACTGAGAACTTCTCCTAGTGGAAAGACCGTGGATCAATTACAAGAAGATATTCCTACTATGAGGAAAGAGTATGAAGCATTTCTGGCAAGTCGTGGGTGGTCAGAAAAAGAATATCCTAGTAGTGCATATCTTTGGGACAGGGAGCAAACTGAGAAGATTGACACTTATATGGCATCGTTGGATGCGAAAAAACAGGTTGTGTCATCGTTACCGTCATTTGCTGATAAAGATAGGGCGAGGGCAGAACAGACAGGAAGACAGACATCGGCTGTTGAGGATACAGGAAGAAAATTGGATATTACTAATTCAACATTGACAACAGCGAATGATGAGAGACAACGGAATGCAATACAACAAACTAATATTATGAATAGCATACAAAGTAGAGATAATGATATACCTACAGACCCAGAAAACATGGGTATGATGTTACATAATAAGACATGGGGGTTAGGTGGATAATGGCAAATAATTTTGGTGGACAGTTTTATCCAAACGGTATAGATAGAGAAAGGGCTGAATCAAAGGATACTCTTTGGTTACAGGTCATTCCACGGGCACTAAACTTAGAAAACATCAGGTCAAGGGTGGATGCATTTAACGGAAACGAGTTAAAAGGTGAAAGTCCTATGTGGTTTTTGATGCCAACCGAATGGAGTTATAATATAGATCACACATGGGAAGACTTGTCGTCTATTTCAGGTGCATTCAAAGAGATAAAGGCTAAGGTTGGGAGTCAGTACAATTCATTGTTGGGTGAGGGTGGAGTATCTATAACCGATGGACACAAGGCAGATAATCCTATTTTGTATACAAACTCAACCAGACGAGCATTTAAGGTTCAATTGGATTTTGTTGTATATCAAGATACTTACAACGATGTATACGTTCCAGTTCAGAAGTTGGTTGAATATTCTTGTCCTGAAATTATGACAGGAAGTACACAGTTTAGTTATCCGTATGTTTTTAGGTTGCAGACATACACAGGTGATGGAAACTCTGTTGATATCATAAGTGTTAAAACTGTTGCTATTCAATCAGTCGCCCCAACTTATTACGGACCTTGGATTGATGGTTACCCATCAAAGGCTACGGTTGACATTAATTTTATTGACGCTAATCCTTTGTACAGATCAACTTTAAGTGCAGAAAAGAATAAAAAAATGACAACGAGTACCAGAAAATCTACAACAACGAGCAGGGGGTAGTAAATGTCAATATTAAGTTTATCTGATTATGATAGGGATTTACCTGTATCATCAAGTTTACGGTTATATCCTGTATTACAAGATAGTGACACAAGAGAAGTGTTCTTGAACGTATTTCGTTCCTATGTTGTTGACGATGATGTATATAACAATGAAATAATGTTTGATTATTATATGGTACAAAATGATGATTGGTTGGATGATATATCATATAGATTTTATAGTACGCCATTTTTATGGTGGGTTGTTGCTTTATTTAATGGGATAACAAATCCATATGAAGAATTGGAAGAGGGTAATGTTTTGCGTATATTAAAATACAACAATATTTATACAATATTTGATGATATTTCTAAAATTGAGGGTTTATAATGAGTTTGGGTGGTCAATTAGGTACAGAGGTTTTTTCTGTTGAAATAATAACAGACAGTGAGGATACAATCCTACTGAAAGGGTCTGCTGTAGAATATGTATATCTAATAGAGGATATATTTTCGTTGTCAATAACAGGAAAGATAAGTTTTTGGGATCGGATAGGTCTAATGGAATTCGGTGTTATCAACGGAAACGAAACGTTCAGAATAACATTTGGTAACACTGCTGGTTCTGGTGACTACAGAACTATTGATATGAAGATATACAAGATCAACAAAGTAACACCAGAGGCGAAATCTAAGATGCATGGTGATGTTAAAATTGAGTTAATGTTGGTGGATGAACATTTCCAACAATTCCATTCAAGTAAGTGGTGTAAGGCATGGTCAAACAAAAAGATATCAACAATAGTAAAAGACATTGCCGAGAACCACTTGGGTATAGACAAGATAGAGAATTTTGAACAATCAAAAGAGTCTATAGAACATTTTGATACTCATTTAAAGACACCATCTGAGAGTATTGTATGGTTGATGAATAGAGCGAGTGGGTTAAAGTCAGGACAATCAGGGTATTTGTTCTATAGGTATGGGGATAAGAAGGATTTCAAGTATGCGTTTACAACATTAGAGTCTTTGTTGTCACAGACAAATTATATGAAACCGATAGGTGATGATAATGTATATGGGTTTGACCAACAAAATCCGATTTATATCAATAAGATTCAAGATTTTAGTATACAACACGTTGATTTTACTGCATTAAAGTCGTTAGTTGGTGGTACCTTGTTGGGATATGATATCAAACGTAAGAAACTTTTGCGGAGAGATTATACTTATACTGATGCTATAGATAGATTCACTATTCTAGGGAAGAAGACTTTATTTTCTGAGTCATTGGTTGTAGAAAGACCACAAAAACAAGTTGATGGTGATTCTAATGAAGACATTTTAGATAATATATGGTATGGTAACTGGATAAAAGAGTATTGTCAACAACAATTACTTGAAATAACAGTACAGGGACATGAGAGAAGATGTGCTGGTGGTTTGATACGAGTTTTGTGGCCTAGTAAAAACGAGGTCAAAGAGGTCCAGAATAAACAAATGGATGGTAAGTATTTGGTAAAATCAGTGACACATTATCTTAGTAATGATGTGGCTGGTGGATATAAACAGAAATTGGTTTGTATTAAGAATGGTTACAGTGATTCGTCAAACAAAACATTAGTTAAATCCAAAAAAACTAACATATAAGGATAAACGATGGCGACAAGAACAGATATGAGACACCTTGAACCAAGTACATCAAAGTTTGGTGCTATTTACAGAGGTGTAATAGAAAATAACAATGATCCTGATCAGTTGGGTAGGTGTAAGATACGGGTGTGGGGTGTCCATGACGAATTAAAAGAAGAAGGTCAACAGGAAGGTATTTCAACCGACAACCTACCGTGGGGGGAACCAGCACTCGGACTCATAGAAGGGTCTATGAGTGGTCATGGTTTGTTTTCTGTACCGTTACAAGGGTCACATGTCTTTTGTTTCTTTGAGGGTGGAAATTGGGAGTCATTGAGGTATTTCGCTACAGTTCCGGGTCTACCAATAGAGGAATCAGATCCAACTAAGGGGTTTAATGATCCTGATGGAGATTATCCAAGAAGTGATAGATTAGGTGAGTCTGATTATCACAGATTATCCAGAGGTATATCTGATGGGACAATAGTTGATCACAAGAATGACAATCTTGATTTGGGTGTCGTTCAGTCTGATGATGAAACGTGGGATGAACCAGAATCCGCGTTTGCTGCAGAGTATCCAAAAAATATTGTTCTGACTACCCACAGAGGAATAACGGTTGAGATTGACAGTACTACGGGATCAGAACGAGTACATATATTTCATCCATCAAACACATACATAGAGATTGATGCTGATGGCAATGTTGTTTTTAGAAACGAAGGTAATAGATTTGAGATAACTAAAGGTGACAGAAACAAACACATTTTCGGTGACGATAGTGAGACTGTTGATGTCGATAAGAAATCTTATGTCAAAGGTGATGAGACAAACAAAATAGATGGTGACCAAAAGATAACTGTTGGTAATAATTTAACAGAAGATGTTGGTGCCAATGAAACACAGTCTATAGTTGGAGATAAGACACAGACTGTTGGTGGTGATTGGGATATATCAGTAACAGGTAATATCACAATCACTGCTGGTGGGAATGTTAAAATAACAGGAGCACAGATTGATCTTAATTAATATTGGGAGGGAGTATGCCCGCAGTAACAAGATTAGGTGATTATAGTACAGGTGATCCATGTGGTGCCCCTCCAAGACCATCGTCAGAGGGTTCTGGTGATGTATATGCTAATGGGATACCAGTTCATAGAGAGAATGATGCATGGGAACCACACGCATGTCCCGGTTCTTCACCACACGGAGCTACATTACTTGCTGGTTCTGGGACAGTATTTGCAAACGGAAAACAATTAGGTCGTATTGGAGATCCTATATCTTGTGGTTCAACCGTTGACACAGGATCAGGTGATGTATTCGCAGGAGGTTAGTAATGGCTTTACCGACATTTGTCAAGAGTGCTACGAGTTTAGATGCTGGGGTAAGTAATAGTATAGCGTCACAGTTGTCAAAGGTTCGTGACGCAAAGAGATTAATTAATGAGAAAACGAGTAGTATTGATGGTATATTGGAGACATTAGATAATAATAATTTACCAGATGTCCCATCAGTGAGTGACTTGGAAGATATTGCAGGAGATTTTGATTCTCAGTTATCAACCAAATTGGCAGTTCTTGATGATATTGATGATATCACAGGAGGATGTTTTGGTGGTGCGATTGGGTCAATAAAAAGTTTGTCAGATAATGGTCTTGGGATGGTTGATGATATATTAAGTGGGTTTTCTGATCTGGCTGGTATGCCATCACAAATGTTTGATATATCAGGTATATATAGTCAGATAGGGTCATTTTTAGGATCATTGGGATTGGATGGATTGATATCTGATATAAATTCATCATTGGGTTGTTTGAGTGATTCGTCAATGATATCTTCGGTTCAGAGTGAGATATCGTCATTGACCTCAGAATTAGGGTTGGATAGTTCAGGTAAACTTGATGATGAAACTTTTTATAGTAATATGAAATCTGATTTGGCATCAAAAGCAAGTGACGCTGGGATAGACACATCGTTTACGGATTCGATGTCTGATGGGTTGGCGGTTATGACAAAGAAGAGTAATGAGATGTCAGATGCGGTGAAATCAGCGGCATCGTCAAAAATATCAGCGTTAAAACAGACAGCTAAAGATTCTATTCCGAAAACACCTACACCACCATCATTTTTTTAATAAATATAGTAGAGGTATTAAATGACAACAACTTACTGGAAAGATATAGATATAAAATTAGAAAAGAAAAATAATGGCGACGTTGTTGATATGACAAACAATAATGCAATCGTTAATTCACTGACCAACATCTTCCAAACAATGCAGGGAAGTAGGAGAATGAAACCTGAATTTGCTCTCCCGATATACAATTTATTATTTGAACCTATTGACGAATATACTGCTGGTAGATTGGCGGAAATGATTTGGTCTGCAATAGAACGATGGGAAACACGTATAATCATAGAAGGTCTGGAAGTTGTTGCCGACGAAGATAACAATTCGTATGAAGTGAATTTGAACTACTATGTCGGTAATACAGGTAATGCTGATAGTCTACAAACAATAACTAACATTATAAGGGCGAAATAATTATGAGTGACTTTGGATTAGTACCAAAATATACAGAAGCCGATTTTGAAACACTGGTTACCAGATTGAAATCTATTCTTAGTAAAACAGCCACGTTCAAGGATTATGATTTTGAAGGTGCGAACATTACATTGTTGATGGAATTGTTGTCATATGTAGGAGATCTTAATACATATTACACAAATAGATTGGCGCAAAATATTCATTTAGAAACAGCTAATATATATGAGGTTGTTCATTCACTTACAAGACAACAAGGATATGTTCCTTCTGGTCTTGTGTCATCGGAGGTTACGTTGACTGTGAGGGTGAGAAGAAGAAATGATGATCAAACTATAGGATATTTTGAACAAGGAAGTCAACTATATATACCGAAATGGTTTAAAATTAATACCGGTCTATCTGATGATGACGGAAACAGTATATATTACTGTTTACCAGAAGATTTTATATATGATGTCACTGATACAAATCTCCGCACAGACTATGACGAAGAACTTGAGACTACATATGAGTATGTTGAATTTGATATTGTAATGAAACAAGGTGTTCCATTACAAGAACCATTGACGTATACAGGTGAGGATGTGATTTCAAACCAGATCGTATTACCATTGGTTGACTATGATATGGGTGTTTATCCATACGAAGACACCCTTGATTCATTATTGGTTACTGTCGGGTCAGAAGAAACTGCATGGATAAGAATATCAGACTTCTTTGATGACATTTCAGGTCTTAGTGGTGACGAAGAGAATGTGTATGTATTATATTATGACAAGTATAAGAGAACAGTTATTTCATTTTCTTCAAATAGAAATGTCCCAACAGATGATGAGGTTATAAAGATATATCCAATAAAAACTTTGGGTTTGAATGGAAAAGTGGCAAAACTTGTTTTCGGTGATTCAAATAAACCAGTAGTTGACACCATATTGGGAGTAGATGATGTTGCATTCTTGTCAAATATTTCTACTGCGGAACCAACAGTGATACCAGAGGATAGATATACTGTTGTTAATTATAATGCTTCTGTTGGTGGATCAAACGCACAGGTACTAAGTGAACTGAAAGAGGCTGGTCAATCATACTCACACTCACAACTTAGAAATGTTACAAAAAAAGATTACAAAGGAAACCTTGAGTCGAGAGGTGATATAACCGTTGCTAATGTATGGGGTGAACACGAACAAAATTATGATGATGTAAACTCTATATATTACAATAGGGCATATGTTGCATTGATACCCACGGAATGGGATACTGGTGTTAGTGGAAATATCAACTTGGTTGATGTTGATGTTAGTGATGATTTCAGTGGTAACCTAACAACAACATTAAAAACTTTGGAGTATCCAATAGAAACCTACGACACTGATGTAGAAACTTTTGGGGATAAATCATTCGCCAAAACCGGTCTGGATACTCTGATTGATGGAACCTATGACAATGTTGTTACGGTAACAGATGGTTTGGGTGTTGGGTGTACAGTACAAGTTGTGGTTTTAAATGGTAACGCAGAAATAACAGCCGTATCAGAAGGTGGTAGTGGGTATTTGGTAGGAGATTACCTGTGGGTTACTGGTGATATGGTTGAATGGGTTGGTGGTGATACTGGTGGTGTTACCGTTAAGGTTGGTGCTTGGGTTGAAACGGTGGGTAGTTCAGTATATAATCCGTTATGGCAGTCACAGATTTTGGAATATTTAGAGCCACGTAAGATGTTGGGTATATGGGAGGAGTTTGTTTTACCTGAATTAATCTACTTCCGATTTGATATCGGTTTGAGGGTAAACAGAACTTATAGTTTTGTAAAAGTCAAAGAAGTTGTGAAGAATAAATTAATATACTACTTCCAGAACAGTAACAGGTCATTTGGTGAAACTATTGACTTTAGGGATGTTTACAATTATATAATGGATACTAATAATGTTTCATCTACAGACAATTTTGATATGATTAGAGGTATTTCAAGTTTGGTCATTAGAGATATTCTAATTTACCGTGACCCATCTACACTGGAAACTATAGACACCGAGTCAAGATGTGTATATTTTGGTGGTACTTGGGATGAGACATGTTCTATCGTACCAGATGAAATGTATATATATCCAGAGAACGTGGCGGGATATTTCCCACATTACGAAAACACTGGATACGGAAAGAATACAATAGATACAACGTATAATACATTACAACCAATAGCGTTAGGGTACAATCAATTTCCACAGTTGGCTTCGGACTTCTGTACATTCACTAACGAAGGATAATATATGAGTAGATTTTCAGATTCTCCCTATTTTATACTAAAAGACTTCATGAAAGTAATTACTTCTCCAGCAGACACAGAGTACATACTTCCAGATGTTGTAAATATGTACACCAGAGTTTCGTTTACAGATGTCATTTGGGTTGGTGGTGAGACAAGCATAGAGACAAGTACACAACTTACAAATACGTTGGATAGACACACAGAATTTGATTCTGTTACCGATGATGCTATTAAGTTTGAAGGTAATGATGTTGTGTGGAATGCTTGGATGGATAGGTCACCAGTATCAATGTACTATTCTGATACATCATTGCCTCATGCTGGATTGTTGAGAGGTGGTGATAACTACGGTCAAATCGTTGTTGATGGTGGATCATATGTAAATATGTATGCCAAACTTGATGAATACGGTTTTGTTCCTGTTAGACTAAAACCATTATACGAAGATCCAGAGGAAAAGAAGTACTTTAGGTTTGATTTAGTTGAAGTTAGTACTATTACAATGGATGGTTCTGATACTACAGTATATGATTCTGATGATGGAGCTGATGAACCATATTATGACAGTGAGTTTGTTAGTATCCAGACAAAAGATTATGAATTTGATATAAGCCCTATTAAATGGGGTAATTTGCAGATTGATGATATCCTCCAAAATGGTGTTGAATTATATTTCAGAAAGGATAGTTCATTCCACGATTGGATGAAAGAATTTGCTGAGGATTATTACGAGACAGAATATGAAATCGATTTTGTTGTTAGAAACTATGTCAATACAGACAAGAGATTTTTGTATTTCGGGGAAGTTTTTACTTCACCAAAGGATAATGTATCTGACCCAAACAGATACCATGTCGTTTTTAATGGATTGAAGGATTGGGTTCAGGCGGCACTACCTGAAAATAACAGAACACCTAATTTGGTTGAATTTTTAGATACGTATTTTGATCAAGTATATGGAGAGGGTTATCAATTACTTAAAGATATTTGGTCGTTGCGTGATGGTAGAGAGTGTGATCCTAAATATCTTGGTTACATTCCTACACTGTATGATGCACCAAAGACAGACATTATACCAGCATGGTTTGTTGATGCCTATAGAGAATATGCCGATGAGTTGATATGGTTGATGAAACGTAAAGGTACTTATGCTTCAATGTATATTATTTACAGTGTTTTTTGTGGAAACTCACAAAATATATTTAATGTGTTGGAAAGATGGCATGATGATGTGGCTCCAATAACAACTGGTAGTGAGGGGTTTGAGTTGATGCAAACATTTGATAACCCTGCTGATGTTGATACTGACTATTTTGGTGTAGACATTGATGTTTCTTCATTATATACCATAAGTGGTGCCGAAGGTGACGATCAAGATGCATATAATTCTGGTAGAGCGTATATTTTCTCAAATGAAACAGGAGAAACTTTACATACATTAATTAACCCGAATGGATATGACACACCTGATCGTGACGAATTTGGTCATAGTGTTGCTATAACTGACACACATGCCGCAGTCGGTGCGTGGATGGAAGATGATGCCGATGGTTCATATGCAGGTAAAGTATATGTATTTAATCCATCAACAGGGGAATTATTGTATACGTTAGATGATCCCAATATGTTTGATACAAGTGATTCAGATGAGTTTGGTACAAGTGTTGCGTTATCAGAGAATTATTTGATCGTTGGTGCATACGAAGAAAGTCAGTTGAATCATTGGTATGTTGGGGCGGCATATATATTTGATGTCAATACTGGTACATTGTTGTGGTCACTTGAAGATCCAAGAGGTAGTTCAGGGTATGAATATGATTATTTTGGTTGGAGTGTTGGAATAACAGATAATTATGCAATAGTTGGTGCGTATAGAGAAGGTTTGACTTCTGGTTATGTTTACATTTATGACACTAAAACAGGTGCATTATTACATTCAATTGAAAATCCAAACGACCAAGACACACCAAATTATGATGAATTTGGGTGGTCTGTTGATATATCAGACACATATGCGATAGTTGGTGCTCACTATGAAGAAGGGGTTGGTGATTCATATAATGCAGGAGCAGCGTATATATTTGATGTTGTTACTGGTTTGTTGGTACAGACAATACAAAATACAAACATACAGGGTACATACAAAGATTATTTTGGATCATCTGTTGCAATATCAGATACACATGCGATAATTGGTTCCCCAGATGCATATACAAGTAATTATGATCATAGAGGTAAAGCATATGTTTATGACACATCTACATGGGAACTGATCATGGTTATAGAAGATACTGATGACAATGACTTTGATACGGAACTGGCGGGTCAGGTTGCGATATCAAACACTTTCTTTGGATTTACACACAACATATCCGAGTCAACTGGACCTGTTCCATTATAGTTTTATATGAAATAAACGGGAGAATATTATAAATGTCAAGTAGTGTAAAAATTTATTCATTACCATCAATGGAAACATATACACCAGAAGTTGTATTTGAGGATTATATCTATTATGGATTGTATGGTAAAACTGGACCTGATGGGTCTAAAGGTGCTGGTGACTTCTGGTATTCGAAATATAACTCAGCCAACTATCCAGAAGGATATCTTGCCGCTGATGGTAAAATGTTGTCTCCACATTTCAAGGCAGAACTTGATTTAAGTGTTGAACCATTCACTACATTTGAGATACTTCCTAAAGAAATGTCTATTGCTTTGTATAAGAATTGGGAACAACAACGACCAGTAAATAGACATGCGGAATATAATATAATTTATTCTCCTTATTGTGATTTAACTGGAAAGGTGTATACATTATATGAACGACCAAATACAACACAAAGTCTTTCGTATTCAAATGTAAACTTAAAATTTGATAGTGAAAGTTTTATACACATTCAACGAGAAGAATTTGATAGTTGGTCTGTTAGACATACATTGTTTACAGAAGACCTTATTATCACATCATATGATCAGAACTTTAACAAACAAGTACCATCGTTTGTGCAAGTTATAGATAAAAATACTGTGTTGGTTAGGTTTGATAGACCAACAAACGGTGTAGTGTTATTATCCAAATCAACACCAAGTGGGGTTTATGTGTCACCTACTTCCATACGAATGAGACATGGTTTGAATCGTAGAGAGGTGATTACACAAGTACGTGACGAAGAAAATACCGTGTATTTCCCACAAGATGGTATAAGTATTGACGTTAATACAAACCAAATCGACGGTGTTTATCCAAATTCACAGGCATATGTACATGAGGCTTTAACATTAACATATTATGATGATGCTGATGATGATGGTGTTAATGATGTTGAGGTAACAGAGGAAGTCTGGATATTCGATGATGTTTCAAAGATAACAACAGATTATGTATATGAAGGTCAGGAATGGATTGCATGGCAAATTGATCACCCATTAGATTCTAATATATTTCAGGTGAATTGTTACAACCCAGACAATGATTTGGTTCAACCAACACATGTTCTGTTGGATGAATTGGATGATCTTGGATTACCACAGGTCACAATCCTTTGGTGTCCAACAGACAATGTTAATCCTTTGGGTGAATCACTTGATATTGATGATTTGTTGATACCATTTCTTGGATTTGCCGCAATAAGTCCAGTTGGTGATGTTGTGTCATTCTTTGGTATTTGTCCGATAGGTGCCGATGGTGTCATGATGGATGTTGAGTGGAGACTATCAATAGAGACAGATGATGAAGTTTTCACAAGTCTTGTTGAAGGTTCAAAAGACGCAATCGCAATGATGGTTGGTAAAGAGGATAAAACAATACATTACTTTGATCCATATAACCCAGATTATAGACCATTTGTGTCAGGTACCACTGATCTTGAGGAAATGGATGACAAGAATTATTATTATACATTTACGGCTACCTCAGAAGCTATTGAACAATTAGGTATCCGAGATTACAAAATAATCGGTGTGGAATTGATAAATAATCGTGTAAAAAGAATTAATAGAACAAGGATAGTTTACAGCAAACTTAGTGGTATTTACAAACCAGAGGGTATGAATTTTGTGACCCATTTTAGGATTAAGAAGGAAGCTAAAATACTAGATGGTATATTATTAGACCATACAGGTGAACCACTAATAGATAACATAGAAGAATATCTATACGATTAATTGGAGATATATAATGGCAAAGTTTTATGATAGAAACACTTACGCTGAGACAGATGTATTACTTGGTGAAGAGAGTTTCATGATATACCAAGATGATGTGACAAAAGTTGTCACAGTTGACCAAATAGTTTCTGATGTAGTTGTACCGATGTTGGACGGACTATCTATTAGTAATTTCTATGATGTAACGGTTGTAACCCCATCTTACGGTGATATATTGTTGTTTGATGGTAGTGTTTATACAAACGGTGAATCATCCATTGGAAAATTAGGGGTTGTTGTTGGTGATGTATCAATACACACACCAACAGATGGACAGACATTAATATGGAACGGTTATGATTGGGTAAACGGAAACGATCCAATTCTATGTGGTTCTACCGAAGTTGAGTATACCATTCCTGTTACAACAGGAACGTATGAGATAGATCTAAACAACGGTAACGTACAAAATGTTGTTTCGTCTGGTGGACTGACGTTACGACTTCCATCATTACCACCAATAAACGAGCATTGGGGATTCGCTGTAAAGGTTGTGTGTAATTCATCAACTATCCCAACATTTGAGTCTATAGATGGTACACTTATGTGGTCAAGAGGTATTTTACCTACGATCACAACAGAAAGAGATAACACATTGATATACACATTTTTATCTGATGCATTTTTGGATAATGTGTATGGATCACTTGCTTGGATTTCTGGTAATGAGAAAATAACAGAATTTGATTATATCTATTCTAACACAGATTCATTGAAATATTATTCGTCAACTAGAGATTCTTTTGGTGCTGCTGTTGGATTTTCTAGTAGTTATATCATATCGGGTGCATGGGAAGAAGATATTGTTAGTGCGTCAAGTGCAAATTCATCTGGAATGGCTTATATATTTGATTCTACAACAGGTGAATTATTACATTCATTGTCTGACCCAAATATATATAACACACCATATGCTGATTATTTTGGTTACTCTGTTGGAATATCTGAATTATATGCGATAGTAGGTGCTTATGGAGAAGATGGTTCTGGTGGTACGTATACAGGAGCCGTTTATGTTTACAGTACAACGACAGGTGAACTACTACACAATCTGGTTAATCCAAATGCATATGGTACGACATCAGGTGATTATTATGGATATGCCGTTGCAATATCAGATACATATTGTGCAGTTGGTGCGAAATATGAAGATGAATCAGGTGGGACAAGTTCAGGTAAAGTATATATTTTTGACAATTTAACCGGTAATTTAGTACATACATTAGATAATCCAAATGCCTATGGAACCGTTGCTGGTGATCAGTTTGGTGTTTCGGTGTCAATAACAGACACATATTGTATAGTTGGTGCGATTTTCGAAGATGATGCGGGTGGAACCAGCGCAGGTAAAGCATATATATTTGATACAGTTACAGGTGGATTCCTTCACACATTAGATAACCCAACTTCTTATGGTACGAGTTATGGTGATGATTTTGGGAAACAAGTTTCTATAAGTGATTCTTATAGTATAGTTGGCACCAATCAAGAAAGAGATGCAACTGGATATGAGTCAGGTGTGGCGTATGTATTTGATAATGTAACAGGTAATTTGTTACATACACTCACTAACCCAAATCTATATAACACACCAAGTGGTGATTTTTATGGAACTTCGGTTGCAATATCTGATACATATGCTGTAGTAGGTGCTCCATATGAAGATAGTATTGACGGAACAAGTTCTGGGGCTGTTTACATATTTGATGTAGTGACAGGTAATTTGTCACATTCTTTAGAAAATCCTAATACAAACTTTACTATGGACGGTGATCTTTTTGGTTGGTCTGTTGGTCTGGTAGGTGACCAAATTATTTCTGGTGCAAAGTATGAAGACGATGCACAAGGTGAGTATTCTGGTGTTGTTTATAAAATTGATGCTGTGACAGGTGACACTTTACTTACAATAGCAAATCCAAATGAAGGTGGTTTGGCTAATATTGATTCAAATGCATATGGAACATCTATTGCGATAAATGATGATTATACTTTGGTCGGTGCTCCAACAGAAAATGACGAATTGGAAGAGAAATCTGGTAGCGTTTTTGTTTATGACACCACAACAGGTGATCTGTTGGTTAGATTAGAAAATCCTAGTCCATACGGAACCCATTATTATGATCATTTTGGTTGGAGTGTCGCATTATCAGATTCATATGCTGTGTGTAGTGCTTATCGAGAAGATGATATTGATGGATCATCATCGGGTAAAGTGTATGTATATTCAACATCTACATGGGAGTTATTACACACGATAGATAATCCAAATCCATACGGAACAAGCACAAATGATGAATTTGGGTATTCGGTTAGTTGCACTGATTTATACACATTAGTTAGTGCTTGGAGTGAGGATGATGTTGGTCAATCTGATACAGGAAAAGCGTATATATTTGATACATCAACGGGTGGATTACTACATACATTAGATAATCCTAATGTATTATCCCAGAGTCAATATGACAGATTTGGTGAGTCGGTTGTTGTGTCAGATGATTATGCTGTTGTTTGTTGTCCTAATGCAGACGAACCAGAAAGTAGTTCTGGTAAGGTATATGTGTTTAGTACGACAACAGGTTTGTTGTTACATACATTGATTAATCCCAATGCATATGATGTGAGTCTATACGATTCTTTCGGTAGGTCAGTTTCGATGTCAGGTGATTACTGTGTAATTGGATCAGAAGAGAGTGATGCTGGTGGTGATGAGTCAGGTAAAGCGTTTATTTATTCTACCTCTACGTGGGAGTTGTTACATACATTAGATAATCCAAATGCATACGGAACAAGTGATGGTGATTACTTTGGTGGGTCAGTTAGTTGTAATAATTTATATACAGTAGTTGGTGCCTCGTACGAGGATGATTCTTCCTATAACACAGTAGGAAAGGCTTATCTATTTGACAACTTGACAGGAGAATTGATAAAAACAATAGATTCTCCAAATGAATATAGTACCAGTTATTATGATTGGTTTGGTTCTGCTGTTGCTATGTCTGATAATTATTTTGTTGTTTCCGCTGAAGGGGAAGAGGTTATAACTGGTGAAATGATCTTTGGTACATATGGTGTTGTGTATACATATTCTATAACAGTTTTGGATTAATAGGGAGCAAAAATGGCTAAATTTTATGATCAAACAGAATATCCTTTAACTGACGAATTAGTTGGTGATGAGTATTTTATTATACATAAAGAAGATACGTGTAGAACAACAAATTTCTCGTCGATAGTTGGTAGTATATTATCAACTTTGTTGTCAGAAATGAGTATATCAGAATTATCAGATGTTACAATTACCAATATATCAAGAGGTGATGTGTTGATTTATTCTGGTGATGTGTGGGTAAACAATAAAATCGTTTTGGAAAGTATAAACGAACTACAAGATGTTACAACTGTTACTCCATCAAAGGGTCAAATCTTGGTTGTGAACGATGATCTATGGTCTAATAGTAATAGTCTCCTACTCAAAGGGTATAAGGAAACAGAGACGAATTTGGGAATGCACTCTGGTACATATTCTATAGATCTATCGTTGGGTAATGTACAACGATTGCAGATCACAGGAGGGTTGGATATTACCCTTCCTCCATTACCAGAAGATGGTTATAGTTGGACGTTAGTTTTGAAAGTGTTGTTTGATGGATCTAATATACCAACTTTCAGTTCTGATGATGGAGAGTTGATTTGGTATAAGAGAATATCACCAACTGATATGGGTGAAAATGGAGATTTGACTATATTCAGGTTTACTTCTGATGTCTCTTCGTCTCAGGTATATGGGACGTTTGATTTAATAGAATCAATTTAACATTGTAGGGAGGAATAATGGCTAAGTTTTATGACATAACAGAATATACACCAGCAGGAACATTGGTTGGTGATGAGATTTTTATAGTAAGACAAGAAGGTATTAGTAAAACATCAACATTTGATCACGTAAAAACAGGTGTTATTCTACCTTTATTGAATGGTCTGTCTGTTGGTGATCTATTAGATGTTACTTTGGAAAGTGAAGTCGAAAATCAATTACTTGTGTATACCGGTAGTGTTTGGGAAAACACATTAGAATATATATTAAGTATTACCGATATAGGAGACGTGACAACAACAAATCCTGTTGTTGGACAATCATTGGTGTTTGATACTGTTAACTGGATAGACGATAATAATATGTCTATAGGTGGTTATACAGAAACAGAACACGATTTGGGGTCTGTTAGTGGTGATGTTCCTATATACATATCACAAGGAAATGTACAAAGACTAACAATGTCAGGTGACGTTAATATACAATTACCAGATACATCACCAACAGATTTGAATTGGGTGTTGATATTAAAAATAGTTCATAATGGAATAAATGCTCCAGTATTTAGTATGAATGGTGGTGAGATAAGAATACCTGATGGAACCGATATATCGTATTATGGTGATGATGGTATGATGTACATTTATAGATTTACATCTGATTGTGCGGTCAGTGAAGTATATGGATCTATCGTTTGGGGTGAGTATTAATGTTATATAAAAGATTAACAAAAGACCTATTCAAAGACCTTAGTGATGCAGGAATCATATATTCATTATTAGAATGGTCGGATACCAATGAAACTATAGTTTTTATTGAAAAAGATAACTCTATATACTCAACAATATATTCAAATGACAGTGATACATTTACTGATGCGTTTATACTGGTTGACGGTACAAGTGCTTCCCCTACACGTGATGGTGATTATGTAGTATTGGAGTATATATTTAATGAGAAGTCACAACAAGTTGATGTTCTGTATACTGATGTTGTTCTTGGTATTAAACAACAAGAAGTTGATTTGTGGGATGGTTTATTGCCATGGGAAACATCAAGTGTTGATATTGATTTGGATCGTGGTTTGTATTCTCCTGATGGAGTTAAACATTCTTCTGGTGGTGATTCATTATTTACATATTCACCTCTAACCAGAAGACCACCACCATCCGGTTTCGTTGTTGAGGGTATAGAGTTTAAGTGGGTTGCCACAACAACATCACTAACAGCCGTAGACTATGGAACATCATATAAAATATACGAAGAAGGTATTTTAATAGGTGAAACTGATGATTTATTATTATTATATCTGGATGTAAAACCTGATACAGAGTATACAATAACCGGAAATTATGCTGTAGTGTTTCCTCCACACGAAAAACTTGAGAGTATTGGTGTTACTATAAATTCTGGTTATCAGACTACTGGTATAGATTATCATCCTTTTGTTACGTCAGGAATTGATAGTAGTGTAGATTATGTTAGGTATAACACAAGACCTGTGTTTTTACAACCATTCCCGAATGACAGTGTAACAAATTCTTTTTCTTCTGTTGATCCAATAAACATAAATACAACTGTTACAAGTACAAGTTCGGATTTTGGATTGACTGCATATAACACAAGGGTTGAGGTAATATCGTTCTTTACTGAATTGTATACATCGGAAATTGAATCACCATCTTTGGTTACAAGTAGTGATTTTGGTTATTTGATATCAAACGAAGACACGGAATTAATAATAGTAAATTACTACGGAAACTTTATACTTTAAAGGAGAAAATATATGATAGATAATTTTGATAATATAACAACACAAATGTCACCAAGTATGAGAGGTGAGGTTGAATTTAAAGTAGTAGATGAACTAACGGGTGAGGAAATATATAGTCACAAACAGTCTAATATGTGGTTTGACCAAGGACTAACTAATTTCATTAATGGGTTAGGTGCATCCATGATTCTAGTTAACGATGAGGTTACTGAATATACATACAGAACCACTGCCATTGATGTTGGTCGTGTCACTTCAACAACACCGTCGAGAACATGGGAATCGGCATATAATAGACATAAATTTGGTGGTGTATTTGCATCGGCAAACAGAACTTTTAATAGAATAGGTTTGGCTGCAAGTAGTACGGGAACATCTGCGTATTGTTGTACGACATTAACAGAACCATACACCCAATTAGAAGGTCAGATACTATATGTTTATTACTATGTGTATGTTGATGTTGGATTTTCTACTGGAATATCATCATATGAGGTGGATAGATGGAAAGAGTTTGTTCCATTTCAAACCAAAAATTCTGTATATAATGGACAAAACGATTATTATACTCTATGTAGAGATAATATACTCACAGTGTTGAATACAAAAAATAGAGGAGAATTGCTTGGGTATTATGGTTATACCGGAGATTGTATAAATTTGTCAAGTAACTGGTCTGATCCAACAATATCACCAACAAAATATAGAAGACATGTCAAAAATCAATCTTTGGGGGATTCTGGTAGTCTGAGCTCATATGCATATAGTGCGATAACAGGGATAGGTGTATACAATTGGGGTGGATGGACAAAGTTTAAAGGTAAATATGCGGGAAGAACATGGATAAAAAATCGTTGGTCATCTGCGGCATATTTTGATAGTTCACTTGAAGCGATACCTTCTGGTTGGTGGCAGGCAGTTGATTTGAGATCAACAACTTCAGATGATTTTAGTTGGAAGGCTTCAAATAAAATTTCTATTTATCCTATAGATGGTGGTGATATAACTAATTCATCATATGTATATGGACAATCAGGGGCGTATGATTTTATGTTGGCTGAGTCTGGTAGTTCAAATTACCACAATAATGGAACAAGAAATCTTGAGACTATGGTTCGATTTGGTAGGAAGTTGTTGGTGAGAGGATCAAGTTCAACGTATAAATATGCACCACCAAGTGGGTTGTTGATGTATGATCTTGATTCTGATGAATATAATAACATTGGTGATGTTAACAGAGGTGGGTATGTTATACATGATGATATAACTGATTATGTGTGTCAGGTACATGAAGGGCATCCTTACTACAACTCAAGATATTTAGTTGAAATATTTGAATTCGATGATGTAAATAATATGTACTCTGATTATACAACATATGAAGTTGATACCCCAGATCAACGTGATGTTTATCATGCACAAATGATAGATTACAATGGGTCACCAAAAATATTAACCCAACTTGACAGTTCTTCACCACAATACAAAATGTTGGATATGACAACAAAGTTATGGGAAGATTGGTGGATTACCGATTTTGGTAAACAACTTGGTACAAATGTTCAATCAAATACTAATGTTGTATGGGGTAATTATAACAAATCAACTGATAGTTTCATATTGGTGTCTGATGATTGTACCCAAATAATGTCAATTGATGGATTAACTGATGTTAATAATGTAGTTGTTGATGGAGTTACTGGTGATGTTGATATATACTCATCTTATAGATGTTGGTCAAAAACCAGACAGTTAAATGGGTCAAAGTATGTAAAGGGTGTTGATTCACTAAAATTAAGTTCTTGTAGTAGATTACTGTCATCCACAGGAGGATTTTTGGATTCATCATCAACATTGTATGGATTTATGATAGAAGATGGTGAGTTTGACATAGAAATTGAGTTAGATAACATTAAACCATTTTTAAGTGGTCAGTCAATAGGATTGTCTGTAATGGACACATCTGATATTTACGATGAATCACCAATATTATCAGGACATTTACCCGGAAGATATATAGGATTTACCACATCATCTGATGTTGATTCTGTAGAATGGGCGGGTAATGTTGATAATATAACATCAACTTATGTACTGGAATCGTTTGATATTAATCCCGTCACAGGGTCTAGTTTTTCTGATGGTGATGTTATTGATGTTAATAACCCAAATGAAGCATCATGGACATATGATTCTGGTGTTATGACAGGAACAGAAATTAAATTGTATAATAGTTGGAGTACACCACAATGGCAGATGGGTGTTGATGGAGAGAGAACGTATATTCAGAATAATGTCACATCCCTTTATCATTATGATGTATATGACTATTCGTATGTGGAGATAGAGTTTCCTCCCTCTGAGGAATTTAGATTTTTTTCATATGATTACAAACATAACATTCTTGATAGTGGTAATGATGATAATAATTATGCATATACTTATGTACAGGGTGTTTCAAGGTTTAGTTGGCGTCCATTATATAATGATACTGTTTGGCATACATCACCGTATATTGGCATACCACCTAATGTAACAAATATTAGAATTGTATATCGAACAGAAAATGACAATAATACTGAAATAGATTCATATATTGCATATAGTAATTTCACGTTTCATGAAACAGATATACATTCATTTGATTATGATAGTATAAATGAAGATATTTCTACATATGATTTTAATGTTGAAAGTTATGATATTAGTAATGTAGATCCTTATGACACTATCAACCCAACTTCTACAACACTTGTACATGTTACTGATATCGACGAAACAAAACCACACGGTAAGTTAAAAGTTGTAAGAAATGCGTTAAATGAAATACAAACATATTATGCTACATGGAATGGTGTTAGTTGGTCAGTATGGATAGAACTTAATTCAGGGATTTCAAGTAATGTGATCACAGGTAATGCATATGTCGCATTGTATATGAAGAATGGTGATGGTAATTTGAAATCATTCACAACAGATTTATTAAACTATACCATAAATTCAGGTACAATTGACAGAAAAGTATTGGCGTTACCTAAGATGGTAGAGATTACAGATGAACATATTCATGACTATGGTGTGTTTGGAGATGCATATTCGACATCAAAAGATGGTATGGCATGTTATACTGATAAGAATGAGATATATGTGTTATATAGGTATATGTGTCGTGTTTATGACGCAACTACATTTGAGTTGAAAAGAAATGAGGTTTTCTTACCAGAGACAAATAGTTTTAATGGGTTGCCTCGTGATTATAATGAAGGGTATATAAAGTTCGATGATTTTGATCTTACTGGTGATGCATTAGGTGGGATAGTATTGTATGCTAATAATTACCCAAGAAGGTTTTATACTTCGGGGTACACAGATAATACAAAACGAAGCAATAAGCATGTTCGTGACGACCAAGCATACCACTATATACAGTCGTTATTTAAGATTTTTACTATAGATCCGGTTAATGGTTCTGTTGTTGATACATCATACAATATTCCGACTTACTCACCATATAATTCTCAAGAGGATACCCTCGACAATTATTCGGCTGCAATACCTTATAAAAAAGGATGGATTATGATGCATGGTGTATGTTGGTCTTCAACAACTACTATAACGGAAAATTTTAGAACTATGACTAATTTCAAATTTTCGTGGGATTCTGGTCTGAGTAAATGGGTGTTAAGACCAACATATGGATTAAACAGTAAAAATTACGATACATTGTTAGACACCAGAATTAGAGACGATGTTGATTATGATATGACATCTTTGATTACACCAAAACCATCACATGCAGATTTTCAGGAATTACACCCATTCTCTGCTGATATACAGGTTAGGTTTAATGAATTGTCATCTAGTCCATCGAATACGTTATCACCAGATGATTACTATACCACTTATTTCACACAGGATGGTATTTCAAAGGATAATCAACAATATATCACTGGATTCAGTCATATAATGTATTGGACAAGAGCAGAAAGGCACAATGATGTATTTACGCCAGCAGCAACACACGAAGTAAGTGAAACTGCTGATATCAAATTTCACTCTATTGATAACGGTGACCCTTTGATGTATAAGTTTTTCTACAAAGACAACATCACAGATAGACACAAGTATTTTGATGTGGTCGTTGAATTTGATGCTGGTGATACTATAACAACAACTGATGGTGGTATTACATTAAAAATAGAAAATGATTTATTAGATCCAACTTATGATATCTACAAAGGCAAGCACTTGAGATATCTTGGTGAAACAAGGACAATACTTGAATATGATCATTTCTACAAGACATTTGTATTGGATTCCGCGTTCACATTAACACCGACAACAGGAAATGGTGTGGAACTCGTAGTAGAACAACCAGCAACATTGGTTACTGAGTTTGTTGGTGATAATGAATTCATGTTAGATGACGAAACAGGTATTATAACACCATCACCTGATGGTGTTAGTCACAAAGTTGACTTTACATACATTGCAATATATAGAACATGGTAATAAAATATGGGTTGGAGGGGGTTAACGTCTCCTCCAACTATTAATGTGAGTATTAATGTTATATAAAAGATTAACAAAAGACCTATTCAAAGACCTTAGTGATGCAGGAATTATATATTCATTATTGGAATGGACAGAAACTAATGAAACTATCGTCTTTATTGAAAAAGATAACTCTATATACTCAACCATATACTCAAATGATAGTGATACATTTACTGATGCGTTTGTGTTGGTTGACGGTACAAGTGCTTCCCCAACACGTGATGGTGATTATGTAGTATTGGAGTATATATTTAATGAGAAGTCACAACAATTGGATGTTCTGTATACTGATATCGTAACTGGTATAAAACAACAACCAGTTGACCTATGGGATGGTATTCTGAATTGGGAATTTTCACCAATACACAAAGAAATCAACGTAACCCCCATTAATAAGAATGGTGATTATTATACTAATAATGAATTAGGGTCAGGTCTTAGAGTTTATGACCAACAACAGATACCACCAGCACCGATAAATTTCATCGCGGAAGGTATGGAATTTGATTGGAATGTTCCAACTATAGTAGCTTCTACATTAAACCCTGATACAATAAAATATAGAATTTATGAAGATGATATTTTCATATTAGAAGTTGACAGAGACACACTTGCTATTTATGACTTAAAGGCGAACAAAACATATTCAATAGAGGCTATATTTGAACATATATGGAGTCCTTCTGATACATTTATAAGTACTCGTCGTGATTACTTTTCTGGAAATCAGTCATATGGTGTTGATACAATACCACAAACAGTTTCGTTGTTTATTCCTGATGTTGGTGATGATAGTGCCAATAACACATTTAGTTTTTATGACACAAGACCAATATATACACCGTTTCAATATGATTATTCTACCTTTATACCAGTAACAACACAAACCATAATTATAAATACTAATGAGTCTGGTTGCTATTCTAATTTTGGTTTGGTGTCTGTTGATACAAGAATAGATATAATACCAGTATTTACTGAGTTGTATACCGATGAAATAGAATATATAGAGAGTGAAGTGAGCACCAATTTTGTTGTTAGTATCGAACCTGACACATTTGTATACACAGATTATTTTGGTAACTTTATAGTTTAAGGAGAATATGTATGATAGATAGATTCAATGATATAACAACACAAATGTCACCAAGTATGAGGGGTGAGGTTGAATTTACAGTAGTAGATGAATTGACAGGCGAAGAAATATATAGTCACAAACAGTCTAATATGTGGTTTGACCAAGGACTAACTAATTTCATTAATGGTCATGGTGTATATATGGTTCTGGTTAATGATGAAATCACTGAATATACATACAAAACAACAGATATTAGTACAGGGTATGTTACAAATATTTCACCTACTAGGACATACGAAGAAGAATACAGTAGACATAAATTTGGTGGTGTATTTCAATCGGCAGATAGAACTTTTAATAGAATAGGTTTGTCTTATGGAAGTACTGGTACATCTGCGTATTGTTGTACTACATTAACCGAACCATATGTTCAGTTAGAAGGGCAGATTATTTATATATATTATTATGTGTATGTTGATTTTGGTTTTTCAAGTGGTATATCAAAATATGAGGCTGATAGATGGAAAGAGTTTGTTCCATTTCAGGGTAAAAATTCTACATGTAATGGCCAAAATGATACCTATGGTTATTATAAGAACCTCATCCCCACAATATCAAATACGAAGTATGTTAGTCCAGTAGATAACTACTCCGTTGTTGCAGGTGGATGTTCCACTGATACTAACTGGCCAGGGACAGGGTTGGAAATATCAAGTACGAAATATAGAAGGTTTATAAAAAACCAATCTTTTGGTTCGTCGGGTGATTTATCTGGATATACTTCTCCTGCGATAACAGGTATTTCCGTGGCTTATTGGGGAGGAGTGACAAAGTTTTCTGGTAAATTCATCGGAAGAACATGGATTAAAAATCGTTGGTCAACGGCTGATTGGTTTGATAGTTCAATAGAAGCAATTCCTTCGGGTTGGTGGAAGTCGGTTAATTTTAGATCTGTAACAGATGATGATTTTCACTGGAAGTCGTCAAACAAATTTTCAATTTATCCGTTGGTTAGTGGTGGTTTAGGTGTTTCAAACTATGTTTATTCTACAGAATTGAACACACTGTTTTTAACCGCTGGAGAAATTTTGAACACCGGTAATCCGAGTGGTTACGGTAACGGTGACAACAAAAATATTGAAGTAATGGAGAAATTTGGTCGTACTTTGGTTATTAAGAGTGCTCGAAGAACAGATAGTAACGATCCTTCGGGGTATGATACTGCTCTGTCTACGGTGATGTATGATTTGGAGTCTGATGAGTATGCTGCTGTAGGTCCTATGTTTGGTGGTGGATACATTTGTCATGATGATGGTATTGCTCCAAAATATCTTTGTCAGTTGTGTGACGCGTACCCATCGACAATTGATCGTTACAAGTTTTTAATATTTGAGTTTGAAGATGATACCGATTTTTGGTCAGATTACACAACACACGAAGTTGATACTGTTGACCATAAACATCCAGTTCACGCACAAGTAATTGATTACAATGGTAGTGCAAAGATATTAACACAAATACCAGATTTGGGTTCAACTCAATTTCAAATGATTGATATGGAAACAAAGTTATGGGAAGATTGGTGGATTACCGATTTTGGTAAACAACTTGGTGTGAATAATAACACCAATTTAGTTACATGGGGTAGTTATCACAGACCAACGGATAGTATCATATTGGTTTCAACTGATTGTGCTCAAATAATGTCAATAGATGGTTTAACTGATGTTAATAATGTTGTCGTGGATGGAGTTACAGGTGATGTTGACCTGTATTCATCTTATACATGTTGGTCTTATCTCAAGAATGGTGGTGTTGGTGGATCATATACAAAAGATGATACACTAAACACCCTAACTCTAAAGTCACCCATTTATAGTAGTTCCACGGTTAAATCTGGTGGTGAATCGACACAAACAACTTCATTATGTGGGTTTGTGATGGAGTCAGGTGAGTTTGATGTTGAGATAGAATTGGACAACATCAAACCGTTCTTATATGGTCATATTGTTGGATTATCTGTAATGGATACATCTGATATGTATGATGAATCTACGACATTAGATGGTATGTTACCCGGAAGATATATAGGATTTACCACATCATCAACGGAAACATCAACTATCGGATCTACTGGTGGAGAATCATTTGATGTGGATGTTTTAACTGGTGATCCAATAGTTGATGGGTCATATGTTAATCCATCAACACCAGACCAAGCCACATGGACATTAGATTCTGGTCTTATGTCAGGAACAACAATTTCAATGTATCACAGTGATGGTGCGGTAACGAACGGTTCTACGTGGAAATATTTGACTGATGGAGGTGGTCGCACAAACGTAATTCGGTTTGGTGTATTCGACTACACTCAATATATTCATGATAATTTTGGATATATCTCACTTGATATTCCAGTTCAAACAGAACCATTAGTTTTAACGTTAGATTATTACCTGTATATTGTTAATGGCAATAATTATGCATCCAATCTTACTGTGTATGTTGATGGGACATCGATGTTTGATTTCAGACCTTCGGTGTATATTGATTATGGATGGAAAACTACAGATGGGATACCAATTCCTGTTGGAACCCAAAACATAACAATAAGGTTTGGTCTTGACACTAATAGTTATTCAGACGCATCGGGAAAATATCTAATAGACAATATTTTATTCAGTTCAGATTTTGATTATAATAGTATAAACGAAGACATTTCTGTGTATGATTTTAATGTGAGAGGCTTTGATATTGATATTAATGAAACATATGACACAATAAATTCATTTGATACAACACTGGTAAATGTTACTGATATTGATATCACAAAACCTCACGGTAAGTTAAAAGTGGTGAGAAATGTGTTAGATGAAATACAAACATATTATTCTATGTTTAATGGTATTACTTGGTCATCATGGGTTGAAGTTAATTCAGGGATTTCAAGTAATGTTATAACAGGTAATGCATTAGTTGCCATATATACTAATAGCGGTGAGGTATACCAATCGTTTACAACAGATTTGTTGAAATATACCATAAATTCTGGCACAATTGATAGGAAAGTGTTGGCTTTACCTAAAATGATAGAATCTGATGATTCATTTGAACCTGAGATTGGTCAGTTTGAAGATCCATTCTCTACATCAAAAGATGGTATGGCATGTTATACAGACAAGAATGAGATATTTGTATTGTATAAGTATATGTGTCGTGTATATGATGCAACCACATTAGAGTTGAAAAGAAATGAGTGGTTTTTACCAAAAGGAGATACATATAAGTCAACTATACTTGACCACGATTATAATCAAGCATATATTAAGTTTGATGATCTTGACCTATCAGGTGATGCTCTTGGTGGGGTTGTGTTATATAGTAACAGTTGGCCAGCTTCTTACACAACGGATTATTCCTATGATAGAAGGAGTAATGTGTATAAACGTCTTTCTGGTGGACAACCATTAACATCATATTTCAGTATATGTCCAGTGTCAGGAGAGGTGGTTGACACATCTCACAACACCCCTGAATTCATGTATTCATCTATTGCACAGAAACCTGAATGGATTACTTGTGTAACTCCGTGGAATAAACAATGGATAGGTGCTATTAGTTACGGGTCACGTGAATTTTTGTCTGACCACTTTATTAGACTTTCGAAATTCAATTACACGTGGGATACAGAGTTGTCATCATGGAAACTGGTACCAAATTATGTTATTGGATCGGATAATGTTAAAGTTGATATGGATTATAGATTACGTGATAGTGAGGGGTATGAAATAGTAGAAACTTTGATTACAGGTAAACCAACACATAGTACATTTGATAGTCTTCATCCATTTTCTGCTGATGTACAGGTTAGATTTAATGAATTGACTACAAGTCCATCAAATACACTATCAACGGATGATTATTATACTTGTTATATTAATCAAGATTCTATTGCAAATGACAACCAACAATATGTAACAGGGTTTAGTCATTTAATGTATTGGACAAGAGCAGAGAAACACAATGATGTATTTACACCAGCATCAACACATGAAGTAAGTGAAACTGCTGATATCAAATTTCACTCTGTTGATGATGGATACCCAGAATTGTATAAATTGTATTACAAGAACAATACAACAGACAGTTATATTTATTTTGATGATATTTTAACATTCACTGTTGACGAAACAATAACAACAACTGATGGTGGCATAACACTTAAAATAGATTCAGATCAACTTGCTATAACTTATGATTATTATAAAGGTAAGTATTTGAGATACTTGGGTGAAAATAGAAAGATACTTAGATTTGATGACTACAATAAAACATTTGAATTAGAGTCTTCGTTTACATTGACACCATCAACTGGTAGTGGTGTGACATTATCCTCAGAACAACCAGCAACATTAGTAACAGAGTTTGTTGGTGACAATGAATTTATGTTGGATGACGAAACAGGTATTATAACACCATCACCTGCTGGTGTTAGTCACAAAGTTGACTTTACATATATTGCAATCTATAGGACATGGTAATTAATTATGGGATTTAATAAAAGAATATCATATAAAGGAATTTCACAGGGGATATTGAAAGGTATCCCCTACAATGAACTAATGTGTTTTTGGGTTGATTATATTGGAGAAGGTAAATATTTATTCAATATGCACGAACTCAATTACGACCTAATCGACGATGTAGAGTTTGAGGATGGGATAGGTGGTGCGATTGAAATATTTTGGTTTGAGGGGGTATATGATGGGTTCAGTGTATCACATACCACAGGAAAGTATAATGTCGTGACGATAGAGAACGATGAACTGACAGTAAGACATTTTGATGACAAAACGTATGAGATAATATCAACGGATGTTATAAGGTCTAACATTAGATCTTATTCACCTAAATTATTTTACAATAACACAAACAATGATGAGATATTGATCGTTGTTACAAGAGATAATGGTATATATGATTGTTTCAAGACAACTGATTGGTTGACATTAGATAGGATAAATTTGCTTACAATAGAAGATTTATGGGGTGATTATACATTATCCACATCAACAAATGTCACATTAAAAGAATATATGGAATTAGGTAAAAAGATAATAGATATATATGAGTCATTGTAACAGATTAAATCATAAATACAAGAGACATTAAAAAACGGGAGATATTTATGGCAAGAAGACATTATTGGCAGTTTTTGGTTACTGATGAAGGTAATCCAATAGAAAATGCTGAAATTACGGTTTATATAGCTGGTACAGAAGACACTGCAAATGTTTATCTGGATGAAATTGGTGGTAGTGCTACTAGGACTGCCCCACAAACAAGAACCAGTAGAAAAGGTTATTTTGAGTTTTGGATAGCTGATACTACCGAAGATGATGGGTATTTTTACAATCAAAAGTTCAAGATTGCTTGGCAATCTCCCGGAGTTTCCGCTGGATTCATTGATTATATTGATGTTTTTTCTACATCGGTTGCTGAGGTTGATGAGACAAGCACTGATACATTGAGAAATAAGGCGGTTTCCAACTTCCTAGCAAAAGGGTGGGAGGACCACAAGAATCTTGTATTGTTTGAAGACAGTGTATTAGAAATTCATGGGATAACAATTGTCGATGAATTCATGTATGACGACACAGTATTAGAGAACACAAAATATAATAAGTTGATTAGTAACGTTATTGCTAATGGATGGGCATCACACCGAGGGTCATATTATAATTCTGATACAAATTCTTGGTATTATACTGTTGATGGTCATAATACATATCCAGTTTTGCCTGAGATTGATGGGGCACCCGGAAATCCCCACGGAATAGACTTTGTTGATGTATCAAGTACTGATAGTGGAACGAATCGTCTAATATCAAATGCACTAGCAAAACAATGGCATGACCACAGAACAAACACCGCACTTGATGAACACACTCAATATAGTCATTTGGATGGTAGACGTGATTATACCGCAGGTGTTGGTTATTCTAATGGAAGTATCGTATTAACTGTTGGAGATGATGATTTTGTTACCAAAGAATACCAAGATGGACAGAGAATTGAAGTAACTATTCCAACAGGATCGTGGACACTTGATGCTAGTGGTTCGTATAGATATGATATACCGATGAATCTTAGTCCAATTACACATGCAACCCCACCAACAGTTACGGTATGGCAATCAAATTCTGAGATCATGCCACTTGAATCTGTATATACAGGTGTAGAGGTTGAAATCCATTTATACACAGATCCCGCTGTCAGTACATTTGTGAGATTGAGTTGGTAATATGAGATTATATAATTTTTTATCAATATCTAGTGGTGATAACGAAGAGAGTGTATTTCGTTCACTGAACCTTGACTTGGTTGAGTCTGATACAGGAAATTCTGATTTGGTTAGACGAATAACAGAAAAGTATATGTTGGATGATACAGCAATGATGCTTCTTGAGAAGGCAAACAAGGAGTTAAAGGAAATGTATAGAGGTAAATTAAGATTTGATTTTTGTTTAGAAGAACAGGGAAAGTCCTTACAAGACACAAAAATGGGACGAAAGAAGATTGGACAATTAAAAGAAAAATGGTTTAAGTTCAATGATGAATTGTCTAACATACAGATATCTTTTGAGAAATGTATGAGAAAGGGTTTACAAAAGTAGTTTTTAATTGTAATATATAATACATTATATAGTTACAATGGAGGAATTACATGGTAGAACAGAAAACGGGTGATACGACAGTAATTGAGATAATAAAAGGTGTCGATCCCGAATCACCTGTATATTACGTTAGGAACAAAGATCTTATTCCAGAGATAGAAACCATGAGGTTAAATGATGGGTTGATGTCTGAGGAATTAGGGAGAATGTTGTTGTTGATAGCAAAGAATCTATCTAATAAAGGAAATTTTATAAATTATACATGGAAAGAGGATATGATTCAAGAGGCGGTATTGACTTGTTGTAAATACCTCAAAAACTTTGATTTGGAAAAGTCAAGGAATCCGTTTGCGTACATAACAACAATCTGTAATCATTCTTTTGTGAATTACATCAATAGACAGAAAAGACATAGTGATATCAAGGATAGTTGTTTCAATAACAGAACATATCTTGTTGAAGACGAAACGTTGTCATTGTCAACCAAGGCGATTGATTATACCATTATGTCAACAGAGAAAAAGAAGAAAAAGAAGAAATAGTTTCAATTTGGAGGAATAAATGGCTGTTAATAGAATATTTGGTGCGATATCTACAAGTGGTGGGTCATCAGGTGCGTTAGATGATATTAGTATTTCTGTTATAACTGATGGTGATATTGCTATTGCTATGGATAACACACTGAAATCAATACACTTTTACAAATATAGTAGTAGCTCAAGTTTATCAGAGGATTATCCAACAGTAATAGTACCTGATGATGTTGTCACAACAGGTCGTTGGTTAATGGTGTCACAGTCACATTTTATGGAAGACGTTGTAATAGAGTCTGGAAATAAAATATTGGTTAATGATGTCGTTGGTAATGGGTCGGGTCTACAAATAGGATATGAATCAGGATCGATTGATATTTCTATTGGATCAACAAAAATTACTCTAACAAAAGAATTATATACAAACGAACCGATAACGTCAATAGTTAGTACAGGAACGGCACCAATAACAGTTTCTAGTACGACTATGTGTACAGGACTAAATGCTAACTATATTGGTGGTAAATTATCAGAAGATATTATTGTTCGTGATGGATCAACACTATTCACATCATTACCTTCTGTTACAAATACAGGTGGGGTTCCTGATGTAATACCTTCTGATGATTGGAATCTAACAACAAAGAAATATGTTGATTCGTTAGTTGGGGAGACAGAGGAACATGATTCCTTGGTAGGAGCGGCAGAGTCTCGTATTCACACTGACTATATTTTTATTGATGGAACACGACCATTTACTGGTGCTATCGGTGGGGTTGATCCCGTTAGTTCAAGTCATTTGACAACCAAAAATTATGTAGATACTGAGATATTAAACAAAGCCACAAATGTTCATATAAGGAAAGATGCCACGATTTTATTCACAGGTATTCCGGGATTTGTTAATACAGGTGGTGTCCCTGATATCACACCAACACTACCATATCACATAACATCAAAGAAATATGTTGATGGTGTAGTTTCGGATAACAATGATCATGGTGGATTTGATGGATTAGGTGATGATGACCACACCCAATATATTTTGGTTGACGGTACTAGAAATTTCACACAACCAATAGGGTATGACAACGGAACTATTGTTGATTCTGCGATTGGTGATGATTTTGTAACAAAGACATATATTGAATCAGTAATAACTGATGTCACTGACATTCATATTGTAAAAGATGGTTCTATTGCGTTTACAGGTATGCCACAAGTAGCAAGTACTGATGGCGATCCTGACATTGGACCTTCTGAGTCATATCATCTGGTAACAGTTGAGTATGTTTCTAGTTTATTATTGGGTGGTTCAATTGACCACGGTGAGTTATCAGGACTATCTGTTGATGACCACACACAATATATATTAGTTGATGGTACCAGATCATTTACTGGTAAAATTGGTGGTGTTGCGACAGTAGATAGTGACACCGATGATATATTAACAACTAAAGGTTATGTTGATAGTTTGATTCCTTCTACATACCATTCAGATTTGGATGGATTGGATGGTGATGACCACACACAATATAGTCATGTTGATGGTAGACGTCCCTTTGACATAACTTCGTATTTTCCAAGAGTATCAAATAATGGTATCGTCCCTGATGGATCACCTTCTGATCTATGGGATTTAACAACTAAACAGTATGTTGACAGTGTAGTTTCATCACAGTCTTCTGTCGAACTACTAGACTACGTTGATATTTATGGTAGACACTCAATGAATTCGGATCAATATTACCAACCAATATCCGAATTAGATCCATTCATTGAGTCAACTGGTAATTTATTGGTAAACAAAGATTATGTTGACTCAAACTTTAAACGATTTTGTGTATCAAGTGGCGATGGTTTACTTGAATATTTTGATACGAAAATTGAGACAAATGATTTATTGACAACAACCTCTATTTGTAATGGTGTTGACACAGGGGTTGATGTTGATAAGACAACAGAACTCTATGGTTTGATTTCAAGAGTTGAGGTTGTTGATGGTGGAGTTGGTTTCTTTGTATTTGATACAAGTGGTGATACATGGACACCATCAACATTTGATACTGATGTATTTGATGTAAGTGGTACAGGTGGTCAAAGTATCACAGAAACAGTGATGTATCCACCTAATGATGGTGCTGGGTCTAGTGTTGACATTCGTGTATCTTCTGTTCAAGGTAATGTGTCATACTTTCAGATAATAGACCAAACACTTTCTGGGACTACTGATGGTACATACGAATTTATAGTTAATGGTAATGTACCAGATTTAAATAGATCCGTGTGGTCGGTTACCGTTGTATCCGATGTTATAACAAGTATACAACAAGTTAGTGCTGTTGTTGGTTTAGGGTATTCAGTTGCATATGATGTAACTTCAATTAGTGGTGTAGTTGGTACGTTCACATTAAGACCTTACATTACAGGAACAATCAAGGGGTTTGATTTTTATGATGGTGATTTCGGTACAGGATATGCATTAACTGAATACACACTAACAGAGGCAACAAAGGCATCATTTACTGTTTCTGGAACTGGAACAACCGATTTGGGTACTACGGAATTGATATTCCATAATCCAATAAATGAGAAATTAAAATTCTCACATCATATTTCACCAACAACACCTGTTGCGTTATATGATGATGATTTTACAGTGTCTATAGGAAATGTGATTTCTGGTATAACTTTTGATAAATGGGGTCATATAACCCAAATAACTGAGTCGGCACAGCCAAGTGATGTATGGGAAGTTTGGGTGTCTGGTGATTTGGAATTCAATAAATCATATTTTGTTGATGCCACGGCAGGTCCAGTCACATTGGTTCTAGGATCAACACCTGTTATCGGTGATACAATTGTGGTAGATGATTATATGAAACAATCATCTATAAACAACATCACTATTCAGGGTGCTGGTGGAGCAAACACACTTACTATTGAGGGTGTTACTTCACAAGACATGATTATTAATATAAGTTCTGGACAAGTTACGATGGTGTATGTTGACGAGACTTATGGATGGAGAATAAAGGTAAATTAATGGAGAATAATAATGACATTACTATCTGATATATATAAGAATTTTTGTATACAGGCAAGATTAAGAATGATAACATCTGATGACATTTCATTTACATCAACTAGCACCATAACATCTGGTGGGAAGGTTGATTTTAATGAGTATTTTGATGTTGGTGAAACTATATCCGTGAGGGTTGATGATGGAGTTGGTACTAATGATGGTGATTACACGGTAGCAACAATAACTACAGTAACAAATCCCGGAGACACAATTACAACAACCGAGACTACGATTGTAACTGACTTGGATGACAAAAAAGTTACGGTGTCAAGTCCCAGAAGTAGAACCTTTGCTGACCCTGCTGATACATTTCAAGACCTTGATTTCGCTTTAAGTTATTATGCAAGAAGTGACTGTGGGTGGTCATATGACGATACGACAAAAGTGTTTTCGTATGATATTGATTATCCTAAAAGTCACACACTTAATTGGGGGATTTCTGTTGCTGCTGATGGTTCCCCTGCTGGAGAGATAATGGAAATTGGGATAAAAGTTTCCAAAGATGGTGGGTTGACATATAATGTTATAGAGGAATCAAGAAGTTATCGTGAGTTTGAGGGGTTAACTGTTGGATATTTTTCGTCATCGTTCAGATACGTAGTTGAAGTTGGTGATAAGTTCAAGATGAATGTTCGTGTGAATGGTGGTTTGTCTATAGTTATAGAAAATCTTACGATGTCATTTCACAGTGATAGTCCTGTTCTGTAAAGTTTACATATACAATATAATGTAATATACTCCTTGTATGGAATAATCTATACAGGGAGTTTTTATTTGTGAAATATATTTTAGTAACAGACACACATTTAGGTATAAAAAAAGCCAATGATTTTTATCTTGAAACAGTCAACCAATTGTTTGAGGATATCGCTGATTATGCCGAAGAGAACGAAATCAAAGAACTGATCCACCTTGGTGATTTCTTTGATAATCGAAAGAATATGTCACTAAAGACATTATTCTATGCACGAAGAATCGGTTCAACCTTACAGAAGAGATTTGATTGTAGTTACATGATATTAGGTAACCATGACATTTTCTACAAAGACCGATACCTGCCCAATTCAAATCAAGTTTTTGGATCAATGGATAATATAATTGTTGTAGATGAACCAACACAGGTTAATAACTGTCTACTTGTGCCTTGGATGATTGAAGACGAAGATGTTGTTCAAGGTTACAAACAACGGATGAAAGATTCTACAGCCGAGTATTGTCTTGGTCATTGGGAGATTAATGGTGCTGCAATGAACCAATCAGGTCAGGTAGTATCTGATGGTGAATGGTCTAATAGTGACTTCTCAAAATTCAAGAAGACATTTTCTGGACACTTCCATACAAAAGGTGATTACCCCAACAATGTTCAATACTTAGGTGCCCCGTATCATATGACATTCAATGACAATGGTACACGTGGGTTCTATGTATTTGATGGTGAAACAGGAGAACTTGAATTCATTGAATGGAACGGATACCCTAAGTTCTTTCAATGGGTTGCTGTGCCAGACTATGTTTTTGGTGAAGAATTCAAAGGTCAAGTTGTTAAGATAGTTTTTGAAGAAGATTTCGGAACAACTATCAACAACCAAATAATTCATGATGCACAGAATACCGAACCACATCAATTATTTGTAGAATATAAGTTTACACATTCTATGACAGGTGATAATGTAGATGATAGTGTTGAATTAATGGGACCTGTTGAGATCCATAAGGATTTTGTTAAGAATGGAGAGATTCCTCAACATTTAAAGAGGGTGGTATTAGATAAAATCATTGATCAGTTGTATGAGGAAATAGATGGGTAACGATATATCAGATTATATTGATGATTATTTGGAGGTAAATATACACCAAGAAACTACCCAAATATCAACATTAAGTTTTCGATATGATGTAACAACAAATCGTGTCATAGAGGGTGTGTTAGTTGTTGGGGAAAATGATTTTGGTTATAAATTGGAAGATTTTATATCTGATATTGGTCGAAATAAATTTGATACGAAGAAATACAAAGGATGTTATTTGAAGAGTTGTGATGTTGATTATGACTATTTCTATCCTAAGTGGCATCTGGTCTTTAGTATAGATCATATTGTGGATTATCCACCGAACTTTGTTGTATATCCTAAACCGAAAACACACTTTGATGACGAGTTATTTAGTATATGAAAACCTATATAGTACAACACCAAAACACAAGTCTACCAAAACAGGAGATTCGTGGACCTTATGATACGGATTTGAATGAAAGATTGAGGGATGATTACCATGCGGTTCGGGTGGCACAACCAATGACAATGAATTATGCTTCTGGTTTGAATTATGGATCGACTGATTATGTTGTAGATCAGATAGTATTTGAATCACATCGTTTGGTTACAATGTATTGGGTGGAAGAGTATGAAAGAGGTGGAAGATCGTTTGGGTATTACAATAGATTCATAAGTTATTTTCAGGTGTTACAAGGCACTGATATGAGTGGTATGTTTGGAGTATCAGAAGGTGAAGAATTTTACTCACGGTTGAACACAAGATCGATGGATGGAAGAGATTATTATGAATCAATGCATCATATGGAAAGTCTTATTATACGAACACCACCAAATGTAGATATAAAAGAACTTGTAGAAGAAAAGAAACCAGTACAACATTTTGATGAAAAAATATTTGAGATAGACTAAGGAGATAAAATGGAAGATAAATGTGATGTTTGTGGTATTACCGAAGGTGTTCAATGTGAGGTTTTTACAAAGGGAGAAGTGATTGACAGAGTTTATCATTTATGTCCAGAACATTGGACAGAAGTTTATCGTAGAACATTGGATGATTTTGTTGAGAGTAATGAGTATAAGGTACATTCTTATATTAAGATGTCTGCTGACAAACTTATTGCTGACGCTACTACCAGTAGGAAGTTGTTAGATTACGAAGACGAAGATGGTAATCTTGATTCTGAACAAATTAAGGCTATTGAGATTCGTTCAATACAACCATATTCAGGTGGGGATGATGATTGATAGAGAGTCTGAAGCTGAAAGGTTGTTACGAAAACTTGATTTGTGTCTTAAAGTAGTGCATTTGGATATGAGTGGTAAACACCGATATTCGATTGGTCACAAAGGACATGATGTGGTTAATGAGATAAAATCGTATCTTTACGGTGATGGAGAAACAAATGAGTAAAATTATATGTAAGAAGTTGGAATTAAAGAACTTTTTCTCTTATGGGGGTCAATGGCAAACGATCAATCTGGAAGAAGGGGTTAACTTAGTCTTAGGTCACGATAAGGACAAAGACCGTTCAAATGGTGCAGGAAAGACAAGTTTTCTTGAAGCCATACCTTTTGCATTGTTTGGTCAGACCAGTAAAGGCGTTCCTCTACCAAAAATCATAAATTGGAAGAATGGTAAACAGTGTGAAGTGAAGTTTCATTTTGAGAAGGATGGAATTTCATATATGATCCACCGAGGTATTAAACCGGGAATATTAGAACTTGTTAAAGATGGTGTTCCAGTTCCAAAATTGTCAGATAAACGTGTGTTTCAAATGGAACTGGAACACGACCTTATAGGTATGGACTTCAAGGCGGCTCAAGCAATCTTGTTTCAGAATGCTAATAATATGGTGTCTATCTTCAATACACCTAAAGCAGAAAAACGAAAGTTCATTGAAAAATTCTTTAATCTTGAGATTTATTCTAAGATGACAGAACATACCAACACAAAACTTGGTGGTGTGACAAAACGATTATCTGAGATTGATATGGAGATCGGGTTCAAACAAAAACGTGTAGAAGAACTTGAAATGATAATCTCAGAGAGTGTTGTCCCAAACATGTCTGAATATAAGAACTCTGTAGACGAAGCGAATCTGAAATTGTGTCAGTTGAATGTAGATAACGAGCAGTTATTCACAGAGGGTCCGATACTTGAGAGTCAGATTGGTGATAAAAAGACCGAACGACAAGGGTTGATGGATAAAAAAACAGAACTGACTACAAAAATAGGTCAGGTGACACAAAAAATAAGTCTGTTACAGGGTGAGATCACATCATTAGAGAAACGTAATGAAACCATTGGTGACCTTACAGAACAGCGTGAGAAGTTGGTTAAGATCCAAAAGGTTCTTGAAAAACTTGACAATATTGAAAATATGTCAACAGAACTGACTGAAAACATTGATGTTTTGAAAGAAACAGGTAGTAAGTTGATGGGTGAGTATGTGACATTTACCAATGAAATGTCACGATTGGAGAAGGAGTTGTCTAAATGGACAGATCATACTGTAACCGAAGAGACAACATGTCCCACCTGTTTTCAAGAGGTTGATCCTGAACACATCAAAGACCACATCGACAAATTGGTTGGAGAACTAACCGAACAGATCAATTTGGTTAAGGTAAATCGTGGTGAATTGGAAGATTTGATCGCAACGAACAAGAATGATAGAGAAGAGTTTGAGGTGTCGTTAAAAACAATCAATGAAAAGATTGTTAAGAAACGACAACTTGAGAAACATCTTGTTGCCCTTTCTGGTGTGGAAGAGAAACAGAAAGAATTTGATGAGAACGACAAGCGAATTGAAGGTATAAAATTCGTTGAGATACCAGAGATTGAAAAAGAACTTGAAGAATTGGACAATGACAAGTATGTAATTGAATCTGATATTAGTATTGTTCAGAGTGTGATTGATGAGAAACAGTCAATGTATGATCAGTACAAGGATCTACAGAGAGATAAAGAACGATTAACGACCAAGTTTGAAACAGAAACACGAATTTATAACAGTCAGAAGGAAATTTGTGATAGGATTGAACTTGAATACGAAACTAATGTCACAACAAAGACACAATTAGAGTCAGAAGTATCTGTATTTAATGGTGAAACAAAGAAATTGAATGTGATGAAGGATTACCTTGAGTATATTAAAGAGACATTGAAAGATACTAATGTCAAACAATATGCTATCGGTAATATAATTCCTTTCCTACAACAACAGACGAATCATTATCTGAGTGAAACAGGTCATAATTATTACATTGAGCTTGATGCATGGTTAGATGGAACAATCAAGGGATATGGAGTAGGAGACTGTGAGTTTGGTAATATGTCAGGTGGAGAGGGTAAGTCTATAGATTTGGCATTAAAGTTCGCCATGATGGATGTGGCGAGGCGACAAGCTGGTTCCTATCTTGACATCCTAGTGTTGGATGAGTTGTTGGATAGTTCCATTGATTCACATGGTATTGAAAAGACATTTGATATTATCCGAATGAAACAACGAGAAGATAATTTGAAGGTGTTTGTTGTGTCACATAGAGAAGAAGTTGCTGACTTTGGTGTTGATGGGACATACAAAGTTACGAAGGAAGATGGTTTCAGTACAATAGAGGTGGTGTGATGGACGAGTTTGATCTTTATGGAACAGATCACTTGTATGATATGTATCCAACTATTATGACAGAAATTACTTCAGTACAACCAATTTCTGGTGATGTATTGTCAGGTATGTTTGGTCAGAAATCAACAATACCAGAAGAACCTATTGTACCAGAACATTTTGAAGATGAAGAGGATCTATTTCAGATATGATGGCGGGTGATAGGTATTTCAATACTTTTGACGGAAAAATGTTTGACGGAAAAATGTATATTGTTGATAATGATGGGGAAATTATCAATGTTGGAGAAAATCCTTGTAGGGAGGTAGTTCTTGAGTGTGGTGGTATGTCAGATTTTGGTTTACCTGAAACATCACCATTTAGATCTGGTGGTTGGTTTCATGCCATATATGACGATATTGATAGTGGTTTACCTTTACCTATTACGACATCAGATGACCATTTTAAAGAAGATAAGGATCTATTTGAAATATGAAATGTATAATTGCTGGTAGTAGAGATCTTGGATTAAAAACAGTAAATAACCAAAAAGTTCAGATGACCTTGGATGAGTGTAAACTAATAGATGACATGTTTACGTCATGTGAATGGTGTGGTAAGATTACTGAAATCGTAAGTGGAACAGCAAGAGGTGTTGATACTATTGGTGAACAATTAGCAGAGAAGTATGGTTTGAAATTGACCAAATTTCCTGCTGATTGGGATCGACATGGTAAACGAGCAGGTCATCTTAGAAATGGTGATATGGCAAAATACACTGATATTGCAATGGTCTTTATGAGTTGTGGTGGAACTGCTGGATCAAAGAATATGATACAACAAATGGATAAGTTAAAGAAACCGTGTTTGGTGTTTGAAGAGACATTGGAGGGAAACTTAATTGGCAAATGAAAATGAAATCAAAGATGTAAAACTACGAGAACTGTATGATTTTTTTAAACAATTCAATGGGGTGGAAGAGTTTTATGTTGGTGATATAATTGAGTATATTGAAATAGCGGATAAGGGGAAACTTAATTGTCAAATGAAATAGAGAAAATTAGTAAACTTGGTGATGACAATGTATGGAGAACATCCTGTGCTTGTATGGGTGATGATGCACTTACATTTCAGGTGTGTACTGACAAAGAATGTAAAGATATCTATTTAGAGGTCTGGATTGGTTGTAGGTCAGTATATGAAGTATGGGATACCCCTAGATGGAATAGACGATTACGGACAATATGGCGACGAATAAAGGGTGCTTTTAGGGTTCTATTCCGTGGAGATATTGAAGTGGAAGGAGCCTTTATTTTTCGTGGAGAAGATCAGATAGATGCTTTTGTGCAAACATTACAAATTGAAAAAGAACGATTAAAAAATATAAAACAGGAGAAGAGATAAAATGGCTACTGAAAAAAGTGAATTCAAGTTAAATCCTACACCAGCATCCTCAGAAATTATTGAGTTTGTTGGTTCAATTAATAAAGAAGATGTAGAGAATGGTAGCGTGTTAATTTTTCGGATTAACACTCAATCGTATCCAAGTAATATTTTGAACGAGGTTACTGCTAGTATTAAAAGTGCTGTGAAGGATTTATTTGATGGTCAAGTAAAAGCAATTATTATACCTGATACTATTGAAGTTACAATTCTAAAAGATTTATTGAAAGATCATGTAGAAGGAGGAGAATAGGTATGGCATCAAGATTTGAGGAAGCACCATCACAAGTAGTAAATAAGGTTAAAGAGGTAATCAGAGACAAGTTCCCTGTACTTAATGGATGTAACATTGAAGTTGTAATGGATTTGAAGAAACGAAAATCAGGTGGAACCTATACATTGGTAAAACTTGATAAAGCGTCACCTATCCTACGGCATATTTCTGCTGACAATACCAATCCAGAAGGTGTGGACTATATTCTGTATTTGGATAAGACTGTTTATGATGAAATGATTGATCGTGATAAAGTAAGGATTATTTCACATGGATTGCATCATGCAGATTGTGACTTTGAAAAGGAAATGCCTTATGGTGTAAGAAAACCGACAGTACAAACATTTTATGAAGAAATCAGTGAAAATGCTGATGATGACCGTTGGTCTGAACGGTTAGATCTGATGGCAGAGTCAATCTATGACCGTGATGAGTCTACTAATGGATAAGGAAGAGGTACCACAAGTAGTTCATGAATCTACTCCAATTTCACCCTCAGATTTCAAAAAGATACAAGAAGAAATGTATAGTGAGTTGGACGATGGGATGTTAAGTGATGAAGCTTTTGATCTATTAACAACCAAACAAGAAGAAATTGAACGACATATGGTTTTGAATGATAGTATGGGTGATGAATTACCTAATAATACCGATAGTATTATTACTAACTTCAAACCAGACGAACTAATGTTGATAAAAGAAGTTCTTGTGAAACATTGTACTGATGGTAACCAGACACTTGATTATTGTAGTGGTATTATGGGTGAAGACGATAGATTTAAACAACAAGGGATCATACGAGAGTTGATAGAAACTATTGATATGAATTTGGATAATTATGTAAAACTTCGCCCTTATAGTCCATTCTTTGTTTCTTGGGTGAAGAAGGTTGGTAAAAAAGATGTCATTAAAATGTAAGTATTTTGGACACGACTTTGTGCCATACAGACACAGATGGGTTGAATTTATACCCAATAGTAACAAACCAAACATCAATCGGGATGGAGTATATACACTGATACAGGTTTATTGTAAAAGGTGTGGTTTGGTGAGGGAGGTTTCTAATGAGTCAGGAGACAGAATTAAGTATAGAGAATTTAATCCGTAATAACGAACATGGTCTTGAAAATGTTGCTACTAGACCTTATACTGAAATGTGGGATAGATATTTAGAAGAGACTGATAATCTGTGTATATGGTCACCAAGAATGTCAGGTAAAACATATGCACTGGTTAATAAATTTATTGAGACTCCAAATTCTGTATATATAACACCTCATCGTATGATGACATTAACAGTACAACTAATGTGCCAACGTATAGTAGGACGTGATACACAAAGGTTTTCGAGGGATATATTTTCAAGTAACACATCGTATAGAATGGATGGTAGACGTGTTGACCGTATTTTTATTGATGAGATTAGTTCTTTTTCGGGGTCATTGAATGAAATGTGGGATAACATCTTACCATCCGTGTCACCAAATGGTATTATAACTATGGTATCAACACCAAACACAAGTTCTGATGTTGAGAACACACCAAGTTTATTTAGATCTGTTATGTTACCAGATGATTATATTGAGGAAAATAAGATTGCAATAGTGGAAAAATATTTTGACGAAGGATTGTTTAGAATATGAAGATTTTTGGATGGATTTATGATTTGATTTCTGGAAAGGATGATCCAGTAAGACAGTGTATTGTGTATAAGAGTATTGGTTGTATTCATGTTGACGGTTTTCTGTGTGATATGAACACGTGTGGAATGTTATCAAACTTAAAGGAGATAGAGAATGGCTAGAAAAACTTGTGAGTGTGGTGGTAAAGAAGTGATATCAGAACGAGTAAAACAATGGCGTGAATATGCTGATGCAGTGGAAGATCATTTGAATGATTATACAGTTCCTCAGTATGGTGATGTTGGGTCAGATGAGATCACTGATTATAGTGTAGAAACCTGTGTTGAACAAGTCAAGAAGTATAGTAAACGATATGGAACACAAAGTCGTAGTGGTCAACAAGAATTAGATTTCTTGAAGATGGGTCATTATAGTCAATGTGCATGGGAAAAGTATAAGAACCAACCAGTTGCCGTTGAAATTGGTATTCTTGGTCGGATGGTTGTCGTTGACAGTGAAGAGGATATTGAAATTGTCAAGTCGGGTAGTATGGAATTAGATAGTATTTTATCAGATGGTATGGGAAATGATTTCCACTTCTGGAAGGAGAAACAATAATGGTACAAACAGTTATGAAAAAACAAATGGAAGGGGAAACTTTAGTTTACCCATATTCGTCACTATCCCCTGAGAATGGTAACGTAACATTCAATATTCAGGGTCAAACAGGTGAAAGATCGTATGAAGATCGTGAGGTGTATCTTAATATTAATGATATTACCATGTGGTTACGGGGTGAAAATGCCATTCAGTTGGGACAAAAACTCATTGACCACGGAACATTCGCATTAACATCTAACCGTATTAATCATCAGCATATCCACCAGATGAATCAATATAAAAGATACTTATCAGAAGGTATTGTAGAGGGTGTTGAACTCGTAGTTGTTGATGAAAATCCTGTTAATTATGGTGCTGGTTTCAGGACATACCGTATCACTCCATCATGGATTGAAGGTAAGGAACCAGAATACAATGAAGATTTTAGTTTTGAAACCGTCATTTACTGGTCACCTTTTGAAGATGAATATCATGATCAGTTGGATTATTACACAGAGGGTCTTTCGTATTCCATTCTTGGGTATGATAGACTGGCAGAAGTTAATGCGTTCAAGGATGTAATGGAAGAGAACCAAGAATCTGTTGGAGAACAACCAGTAACAGAAGAACAAGGTGAATCACTACTAACAGATGTGTTTCAGTCTATGTTGAAAGATGTATTTGATCAACTCAATGAATTACAAACACCTTCTGAAACGCCATCACCAGATGTGTTTAAGTCTATGTTGAACGATGTGATTAGTCAACTTAACGTGGAACCAACACCTGAACCATCCGTATCAGAACAAGAAATTGAATTATTTGTCAAAGAATTACTAAAGGTGATGGGTCGTGGTAAGTAATTACAAAGTTGGTATTATAGGAATGGGTGTTATAGGTAATGCTGTATATCATTCGTTTAGTTCTGTTATACCAGACTTAGTAATGTATGATCCAGAAAAGATACCAACATCTACTCTTGATGTTATGTATGACAGAGATTTCATATTCTTGTGTTTACCCAATCAAACGGTATTGGAAGAAGTGATATCATTAGTTGTAAATGAATCTGGTAGGGATGACATTAATTTTATAATTAAAACAACCGTCCCTATCGGATTCACCGAACACATTCAGACTATTTATGGTAATAATTTTTGTTTTAATCCAGAGTTTTTGACGGATAGGACAGCCGTAAATGATTTTATGAATCAAGAGAGGATTATACTAGGTGGTGAGTTTGTAGATAGTATAGAAGAACTATATAGATGTAGATTTCCCTATGTTCCTATACAAATCACCACATCAAAGACCGCAGAATTTGTCAAACTTATGATAAATCTATATTTCACAACAAAAATATCTTTTATGAATGAAATGAGAGATATGACAGAGGTAGGTGGTTTGGATTGGAACGAGACTGTCAAACTATTTTCAGGTGATAGTAGGATAAGTAATAGTCATTTAGAAGTTCCGGGTCCTGATGGAAAAAGAGGATTTGGTGGTAAATGTTTCCCTGATAACCTTGAAATGATGATTGAATGGTTGTCTGAGAAGGGATGTAAGTCAGAAATGTTAGAAGGTGTGAAAAATACAAATAATAAATATAGGTAGGTTTACATAACTACCTTAATTTGTTATATTAAAAATGTGAGGGAATAATATGAAAAATGACGTATATAGTGGGTCACCACACACGGAACATGTGTTATCGGAAAAACAGCCTGTATTTTCAGAACTTATTAGTGGTAAATTGGATCAGATTAATGCGACTGTTAATCAAATCAATTCAAAGACCGTTAGTTTGTCTGGTTATGCTCTTGTGTCTAATGACGTGGAAGAAAAACAAACAGATCCACAGAATTATTCGGAATATTTGGTCAGAAAACTGGATGAGTTGGAGTATCGTCTGAATACTATTAACGATGACTTGTCGAGGTTTATCTAATGAGTGCCTTTGACGATATAAAGGCGAAACTTTGTTCATCATCAAAAGGTTCACGGATGATGGTGTTGAGTGAATCAGAGGTATCCAATATCCAAAATTGGTTATTTACACCAACTTATGATTTGAATAGAATTCTAAGTGGATCATTGTATAGAGGTGTTGCTGAAAAGACCCATACATTGTTGGTTGGACCAGAGGCATCAGGTAAGAGTTCATTCATGTGTTTGAACCTAGCCGCCGCACAACAAGAAGGTTACACACCAGTTATCATTGATGCGGAAGGTGCATGGACAGGAGAATTCGTAACTCGTTGGGGTATCGATCCAACAAAGGCAATAATTATCACCACACCTTGGGTAGAGGATATTATGGTAGAACTTGCTAATATCATTGACTCAGGTTGCACAAAGATGGCAATTGCACTTGATAGTATTGGTGCATTAGAATCTCGTAAGATGTTAGATGATGGTAAGAAAGGTGATGTTAAGGCAGACCAAGGAACACTTCAAAAGAAAATCAAACGAATAATGAAAATGTTAGTTGGTATTGTTAAGATTCAAGACAGTATAGCATTTTCTGCTGGTCACTACTATGGTAACCCTACAGGTTATGGTGATGCTGATCAGATTGGTGGTGGTAAATATCCAAAACTCGCTGCTGATTATCTATTAACTCTAAAGAAATCAAGTATTTACGAGAACCCAAATGCAAAGAAAGCCGCTGACCGAGGAAAGGTAATGGGTACCAGAATCTATGCTGCAACATTGAAGAATAGATTCAGTCCACCCTTCCAAGAGGCAGTATTTGAGATTGATTATAAACGAGGGGTTAATATGACCGCTGGTGTAGTTGATTTAGGTCTTGAAATGGGATTCATTAAGCAATCAGGAGCTTGGTATGCTTGTGAGTTACTTGATATGAAAGTACAGGGTGAGTCGAATTTTTATGATGCCTTGATTGATATTGATATTGAACCATTATTAAAAGAGATTGAAAAAGTATTACAACAAAGTGGGTATTCATCCGTAAATGCCGAACTAACAGGACTTATTACAGATGAAGATGAAACTTTGGATACAATTGGAACTAATTAGAGTCGGTGGAACCCATAATAAAAAGAATTGTGATTGATTTCACAGGGGGATATGAATGGCTCACGAACAGATACAACTGTTAACAAGAACGTTGGAATTAAAGAGGAAAAGTAAGGTACAGAAAAAGCTATTACAAGAAGTTTATGTCATTGTTGATGAATATAATACATTTGTAGTATCGATGGATAAACGATTGGATGATATAGTATTAAGATTGGAGAAACTTACCGAGGATGAATATTAGAGATTTTCACGAAATACAATGCACACCTTGTCTCACCGACATGGTAAATCCAGAACTACACACCAAGTTCCTTTATGGTGGTAGAATGATTGACCAAAAAGAAACAAAAAATTTGGGTCAAGAGGTGTCATGGTATGAAGTTATTAAAACAGATAATAAAGGAAATTTTGAATATATCACCAGATATGGTAGGTTAACCAACGAAAACGGAGGAAAAGAATGACATTACAAGTGTTTGTGATTAGCTACGAGACAAAAGATGCAACATGGAAGTTATATCTATTGGCAGAATCAAGAGAGGATGCTATGGGATATTTGATGCAAGAGGTTGGTAATAAAGCCGAAGGATTTAAGATCAATAATTTTGATGTACGTGAGTCAATTCATGCGATTACATCAAAGGCGTTAGATGGGATTCGTGGTCCGAAACAAGAGGAAAAGGTTGTTGAGTTACCACCAAAACTACTTTGTCCTTGGTGTGAATCAACTGATTATGAGACAAATCATGCATTGAAGATGCATATTGTTAAATCTCATGGTGTAAAATCAAAGAAGGTGCCACAGAAGTCACCGAAAGCAGAAGAAACTGAACCAGTAGATCCAGAAGTGGGTTAGTAGAGAAAGATGGGGGTTGTGTGAGAATACAATCCCCATCTTTTTATCCATTGACATATGATTGAATGTGTCTATAATGGAGTTACTTAAACGAAAGGAAATCAAATGGAAATCAGTTTTACAGATCTAGTCAAGTTAATCCATCCTGATACAAACCCTAACATAACAAATCCGTCTGAAAAGATGAGTATAGTTTTACGAAATAGAAGTAATAAAAAGGCATTATACAATTTAGCTGTTCAATGGGGGGTAGTTCAAGGAACTATCAATCAAGGTGTTGTTATTCAAGGTGATGTTACATTACAAGTTCGTACAACTGTTGATCCTTGGGATACAGGTCAAAGACCAGTAAGACGGCAAGAACCTATGATGACACGAAGGGAATGGGAACGTATTCGTCGTGTTATGGAAGTTCAGATACAACAACAACTTCGTCGTAGGGAAGCACAACGGAGAAATAGATCAGAACAAAATGTATGGGATGTGAATAGTTTTCAAGAACCACAACCACAACCACAACCACAACCACAACCACAACCACAAAGAGGTCGTTGGTGGCAAAATATAATTTAAACGGAGTAAAATATGAATATGATGTACAAACGGTATGTATTAGAAAAGATTAAGAGGAACCCAAGATATCTTGAGTTTTTTGAGAAATATGGATATGTTAAAAAGACGGGATGTAAATCAAAAACTCATAAAATGGAGCCAACAGTTACATTAATGTTACCAGTTGAAATGACTGACCAAGAACTTTGGGAAAACTTTAAAGAGTGGGAGAAAGGTGAGTAATAATGGAATGGCAACAGTCTATATCAGGTAACGATGTGTTGGTTATTGATAGTAAAACCTATTTGAATTTTGGTGTCGGTGATATGATAAAATGGATTCATTTGTCATATGTAGATGCTACAGGTGTAAAACGAGGTGAAATGTTGCCAGTTACACTAGGTCATGTACAAAACGAATTTAGTAAAAGGATTGGTAAAAAAGAGTTGAGGAAACTTCGTGGTATGATTCAATCACGATTAGATGGAGATCAATTATCGCGAAAGAGTTTCCTTGAGATCGGTACCGAGATTAATTCTGAAATGACATAAAAATCTTGACTATGGTTGGTGATGGGTCTATACTGGATTCTCTTCTGGTGACAAACTTATTACACTGTTGAAAGGTAATTATTATGACTTACACATATGACGAACAAACATTCTCTGATCTTTACAAAGATGTTAATGGTTTTCGTCCACGGAGTCACGAATTCTATACTGCCACACCAGATCGTAAACAAGTAATTTGGGAAAGTTTGATTGAAGATCTTGAATCTGAGAATAATCGGATTCAAGATCGACGCAACAAATCCGTAACCCTATTTGAGAGTTTAGTTGATAAAACTATCTCTATGGGTGCAACAGATCGTAAGACGGCAGTTCAGTGGTTGGTTGATGCGGAAGACGATGATTTCTACGATTATGGTTATATGGAATTTAAATATGACCTTCCTTGTGGTTACATTCAAAGTCAAATGACATAAAGCCATTGACTCCTGTAACCCCACCTGTTATTATATAACTTCACTGACAACAAACACTTTGAAAGGAAAAATAAATGACTGCATGGAACACAACCCCACCAATCGATGATGCGATTCGTATGAGAGTTGAACGACCTGATTATACTCCACAGGTTGAAGAAGAAGAAATTGATGATCGTTTGATTAATGACGATTTATTAAAATATGGTCGTGATCTTGTTGAAGAAGCACGACAAGGAGAACTTGATCCTGTAGTTGGTCGTGACTCTGAGATTCGACGTATGGTTCAAATTTTATGTCGTAAAACTAAGAATAACCCTGTTCTGATTGGAGAACCGGGAGTAGGTAAAACTGCGGTTGTTGAAGGTTTATCACAACGAATCGTCTCTGGTGACGTTCCTGATTCACTTAAAGAAAAGGTTATCTATTCAATTGACCTTGGTGCATTGATGGCAGGAACCAAAATGCAGGGAGAACTTGAGGAACGAGTGAAGTTCATTCTTGACTATGTTCAATCAAAAGATGGTCAAATCATGTTATTTATTGATGAGATCCATAATATGGTTGGTATGGGTGCAAGTAATGGTGTAGATGTTGGAAATCAACTAAAACCATTATTAGCTCGTGGTGTTCTTCGTTGTATTGGTGCTACCACCCTTGATGAGTATCGTGAGAACATTGAGAAAGATTCTGCATTAGAGCGTCGTTTCCAATCAATTTTGGTAGAACAACCAACTGTAGAGGATACGATTTCAATTCTTCGTGGTTTGAAAGAAACATACGAGGTTTATCACGGAATTACTGTTCGTGATTCAGCATTAGTATCTGCGGCAAAGTTATCACATCGTTATATTGCTGACCGATTCTTACCAGACAAAGCGATTGATTTGGTTGATGAGGCGTGTTCAATGGTTCGTACAGAACTTGATAGTTTACCAGCATCATTGGATTCAATTACACGACGAATTCAACAACTTGAAATTGAAGAATCTGCTTTGAAAAAAGAGGTTGATCAGAATTCACAGATCCGTGTTGATGTTATTACAAGTGAGTTGGTAGAACTTCGTGTTGAATGTGATGACCTGATGACTCAATGGAACACCGAAAAGAACGCAATCAAAGGTGTTGCAAATCTTCGTGAACTACTTGAAAACGCCAAGAATGAGTTGGAAGTTTGTGAACGAAAAAATGTATTGGAACGTGCTGGAGAGTTGAAATACGGTATCATTCCAAAAATGGAGACAGAACTTGATATCCACGAAAAAACTCTATTAGAATTCAATGGTGGTAGTATGTTACACGATGCTATTGATGAAGATGAGATCGCTGCAGTAGTTAGTCGTTGGACAGGTATTCCAGTGACTCGTTTAACCGAAGGTGAGTCAGAAAAGATTCTTAAAATTGGTGATGAGATTCACAAACGATTGATTGGTCAAGAAGAGGCGGTCACACTGGTATCACAGGCAGTTATTCGTAGTCGGTCTGGTATCAAAGATCCAAACCGTCCAATCGGATCATTCATTTTCTTGGGACCAACTGGTGTCGGTAAAACTGAGTTGGCTAAAGCACTTGCTGAGTCAATGTTTGATGACGAGAACAACATTATCCGTATTGATATGTCAGAATATGGGGAAAAACATAGTGTTTCCAGACTGATAGGAGCACCTCCCGGTTATGTTGGTTATGAAGATGGTGGTCAGTTAACAGAGGCAGTTCGTCGTAAACCATTTTCAGTTATCCTATTTGATGAGATTGAAAAGGCACACCCTGATGTGTTCAATACTTTCCTTCAAATTCTTGATGATGGTCGTGTCACAGATGGTCACGGTCGGACAGTTAGTTTCAAGAATACTGTAATCATTATGACTTCTAACATTGGTAGTCAATACCTGTTAAGTGGTATCGGTCAAGATGGTCAAGTAACAGATGCGGCAAAAGATAAGGTGATGTCAGAACTACAAAAGGGATTCCGTCCAGAATTCTTGAATCGTGTTGATGATATTGTTACCTTTAAACCTTTAACTCGTAATGAAACAACTGAAATCGTTAAACTTTGTCTCAATGACATTAAGAAACGGTTGGCAGAACGGAACATTGGTCTGGAAATCACAGATGAAGCTGCAGAACACGTCGCAACGGTATCATATGACCCTGTATATGGTGCTAGACCTCTGAAACGATACTTAACAGGTCGTTTGGAAACAGAGATTGGTACAATGTTGTTGAAAGGTTCTGTTGAAGAAGGTCAAACCATTCTGGTAGACCTAAAAGATAATGATTTGTTTGTAACTGTATAGAATCATTACATATACCAAAAACATTACCCTGTTAAGTTTTTAGTAGACTTAACGGGGTAGTTTTGTTATTATCTTTCTGTGTCGAGAACGAAACAATTCATTCTAAACAGGAGATTATATATGACTACTCAAATCAATCCATTTTACCCTGTACTTCGTAACCAATTATCAACCCAATTTATCACTGATGAAGGTGTCACAGAAGATGTTGATGTTGAACGTGATGTATTATTGAACGGTGAAAATGGTCAGTTACTTGGTACGGTAGGTCGTATTTATAAGTTGATCACTAACCAAGAAGTTGAGGATGTTTTTTCCGAGGCATTTTCTGATTTACCTATCACAGAAATTGATGACCATCTTAGTTGGAAACAGAACAAGTGGCAACGAGATTATATTCTTGACGGTGATGATTTCAATATCGTTGTTGGTGGTGAAGTTGTTCAAACCAAGATTTCAATCTGGAATGGTTATGATGGAAAATCTGCTGTTGGTTTCTCAGTTTCCGCCTATCGTCGTCGTAATAACACCACTTTGTTGAGTAAAATGTTCGGTAAGACCTACTCTCACGTTCATTGTGAATTAGTTGATCGTATTCGTGATGATTTTACTACTCAACTTCGTAAATTTCAGGATATGACCGCACTATTTGATCAGTGGAGTCGTGAGGTTATGACCCAACAAACTTTTGAGTCATTCATTCGTAGTAACATCAAGACCGACGCTGTTGGTAATACAGGGTTTTTGTCTGAACGACAGGCAGATGCTATCATTGATTCTTATGAGGGTCACTTGATCCGTTGTGGTGTTGGTAATACACGGTGGGGTGCATATAACGTTCTTGCTTCAATCGCTGCTAATGATGTTACTGGTCGTGGTGGTAGTTCAAATGTCTTCACTCAAGGATACAAACGTATGGAACGGTTATCTAAGAATTTCTTTGAGTTTGACGGAGAGGATCTATTTACAATCTAAACAACTAAATATATAAAAGAAAAAAAACCCCCTTAACTTTTTTGGTTAAGGGGGTTTTTGTTGTGGTTAATTGTATAAATACTTTTATGGGATAGATTTTTTTATAATAAGGAGAAAATAGTGTATATATATTTGTGTTTGAACCCTGATGATATTGTTACCGATATAATGGTGACAGAGTATCAAATGATTCATACTGAAAGAATCCAGTATGATGTTGCTGATTATTCTTTGATAGGCAAACTATATGATAGAGAACTAGGAACATTTACTGATGTTCCTGTATATGTTTCAAATGAGGTAACTAAATTATGTTTTCGACAAAGATTCACATTATCGGAACTAACATCTATATATAATTCTCGTGGTGATGATATCGTAATTGACATTTTTCTTGATAATCTTGCTGTTAGTGAATATGTAGATCTTAATGATCCTGATACACAAAATGGTATTGGATATTTATATAATACGGGACATCTAACATACGAAAGAATGTTAGAAATATTGGAGTAATATATGGCAGTACCTTCATATACGACAGACTTATTAACTTTTGATGACGCTTCAACAGCTACCAATTGGTTAGAATTTACTGGATATACTGCTTCAGCGCCACCAGACGTTGATACTGACTACGCTATCTATGGTTCGTCAAGTATTACTGCTGACAGAGCAAAAACTGGATTAAGTAGTATTGGTAGTACTGCTACAACGGTTACCCTCCCTACTAACGGTGCATTTTTTGTTTGGAGTAAATTCCTTGCACCTAACTCTCTGGCTACTATTGCAAGTGGTGGTATCAGAGTTGGTATCGGTAGTAGTTCAGGAAACTTTGATCTTTGGTATGTTGGTGGTTCGGACACTTATGCGTATGGTGGTTGGAAAAATTACGCAGTTGATCCGTTAATAGGTTCTCCTGATGACACACAAGGTACTCCAACTGGGACATATTCTGCAGTTTGTATGGCTTGGAATTTACCTACTCAGGCACCATCAAAGGGTAATCCATTCAGTGTTGATATTATTCGTTATGGAAGAGGTGAATCAATATTTACAGGTGGTGAAACATCTGATTATGCTACATTTTTAGGTTATTCAACTGTTAATGATAACTCAACTGGTGGAAGATTTGGATTAATTCAGGCTGTTGCTGGTGGTTATCTTTATAAAGGTTTAATGAGTTTAGGTACCACTGCCACCGCTGTTGATATGCGAGATTCCAACGTTTCTATCACAATTGATGATACTTTAACAGTTTCAAGTGTATTTAATAGAATTGAAGTTAACAACGCTTCTTCTAATATTGAATGGACAAGTGTATTAATTACAAAGGTTGGATTAATATCAAAGGGTCAATTTGAAATGATTGACAATGCTACAGTCACTAAAACTGGATGTACATTTACTGATATGGATACTTTCATTTATCAAAATAACGCCACTATAGATGGTGGTACTACATATCGTAGGTGTGGTCTGGTAACACAGGGTGGGTCAACAATTACCGATTGTAATTTTGATAGTTCTACGTCAACAATTGCTCTTCTTGTTGATAATAATGATGTTGTTTCATATTGTAGTTTCACAAGTTCTGGTACAGGACATGCTGTTCAAGGATTTGATGTTGCTGGTGATTATACTTTAGTGGAATGGTCTTTTGATGGGTATGCGGCAACTAATGGAACAACAGGTAATGAGGCAATTTATGTCACAGCAACCACAGGAATAGTTAATCTTTATCTTACAGGTGGAACATCACCTACTATTAGAACTGCTGGTGCAACAGTAAACGTTATCCAATCCTCTACATTAACAATTGGTAGGGTTTTGTCTGCATCTGATGTGTATGTTTATAGAAAGGATGACAAAACTCTTCTTTCTAGTGCTGATCCTATTTCCGCATTAGATGTTCTGGTTAATGGAGTACAGTACTACAAATTAGTTTATTCATATAATGCGGCAGTATTATCAGGTGTTGAGGTTCAAATAAAAGTATTTAATCTTGGATACGTGAATATCAGACAGGATTACACATTAACAAGTTCTGATTCACGTGTAGAGGTTCAACAAAGAATTGATAGAAATTACCTTAACCCGTAATAAGTTAAGGTAAAATAACATAAATAAAAGGTGAGACTATGATTTACAAAATTGTGTATTTTTCTGAAGCGGAATTCCCTGACACTTCGGTTATACAAATTCAAGACGAATTAATTCAAGGGGATAAGGTTTTTATAAATCGTGAACACACATTGACAATAGAACATTTTATTGAAAGTGGTGAAGACCTTACAATACTAGACGGAGAAAAGATATTAAAATTAAAGTTAAACATTTAGGAGGATAACAAATGGCTTTTATAGTAAACACAATCGTCGATCCAGATGATATTAACACATCATGGACGGCAGGAACAGGAAATTTGGATGGTCACTATTATACGGATGAGATACACATTAACTGTGTTGACAAGACTTTCCACTTTAAAGGAACAGGAAATATGGATACGTCTGGTGATGGTATTACGGGTCAGACATTATATTCATTTTTTAAAGACAGATGGCAAGATACTGCATCAATCACTAAATTTGACTTTCCAATGCTATCAATCACGAATGAGCAGTTTGAATTCATTGATGCTTGGATTCCAGATGATGGTGCTTCGGCTACAGTAACAGACTTGACTTTTGCAGATGGTAACCCAGATACAATTACAACTGCTGGTGCAGTTGATTTTACGGATTATTATAAATCAGGTGATACATTAAATGTAAGTGGTTCGTCATCAAATGACGGTATTTATACTATTGATAGTGTAACGTCTACTGTAATCACATTAGTTGCAACAGATACATTAGTAGCTGAAGGAACTGCTGATGTTACTGCAACATTGACATCAAATGTTGTAACACAGGGTATATTTGAGACAACAACCAGTAAATTGATCAGATCTGCTGGATGGTCAGAAGTTCTTGCTGATAATACAGTTAACAAAAGGGTATCAGGTATTGTATCATTGGGTACTTTGGTTGATAATACTGACCAACCATATTTCGCACAGGATAGTTCATTTACCGCTGGAACATCTAATACAGAGTATACTGGACCTGTTAATGAGGGTGTACGTATCTACTCACAAGTTGTAGGATCAAGTGATATTTCATTTGATGGTGTTAATGGTATTACATCAACAGGACCGAGATTAGACGTGTTCCAAGTTGGAGATTCAATTACAGTAACAGGAACAACATTAAATGAAGATACATATACAGTTGCAAGTATTGTTAGTCCTTATGAGATAACAATCGTTGAAACTGGTGCATCTGAGGCATCACAATCAGCAACATTAGTTACTGATTTATCAGCTTATTTCAAAATGTATGTTCGTGAGCGTGGTAAGGTTTATGCTGATTCTAATCTAACCGATATCGGTGTTACTACTATGACATATATCGTGTATCGTTTCCCTGTTAGTAATGCAACAGACCTTAACCTTGAAACAACTGCTGATACACAAATTGATTCAAATACAGATGGTACTGCCGATGTATCACCATATGATGTTATTGATATCACATATCTACCTAATCCACAGTCAGGTACAGGTGTTGTAAATATTACAGGTGATTGGGCAACAGGTACAACATATCTATTAGGTGATGTAGCGTATGATGCAACAAACTCACTATCTAATGTAGATGGTGCTCGTTGGTACTACGTTAGTTCAACAACTGGTGATTCAGACAACACAGATATGAATACTGATACTGGTAATACATGGACAATCTGGGACAAATCATCAGGTGGCGGAGAGCGTTTTGTAAAAGATGGTTTCTATGCTTATAGTGTTATTATTGACGCTAATAATATTGTTACTTCTGGTGATGAGAAAGTTGATTCACCTTATACTCACACATCTGGTGGTGATAAAGAAAATGTTTATGACTTCTGTCAGTGGTCACTACGTCAAGAAACAACTATTGATGTTGATACAAGTCGTAATGGTAATGTTGCTGACTTGTTATCAGAGTTTGTTGGTGCTACACTAGAGACAAGTGATGGTGTTTTCATTGACGATTTGAAACCAATTGATACTAACAATGTTGTTTTCAATGATTATTCTGGTATTGCTCGTACATATCCATTGGTTGTTACAGTTACAATCAACTTTAACAATAACTTGTCTACTGATTCAGATGCCGTATTCTACGCATATTACAAATCAGTTGCATCGGGTGACTTCGGTACAACAAATGCATTTCAAGTTATTAAATCACCTTCTGGTGAGGTTGGATCTGATGTTACTAATAATGTACCTGATGGTGCATCTGGTTCATCATATCAGTTCTCATATGCATATGATGGTGATGAAACAGGTGGTCGTGTAGCTTCAACAGAAACCGATATTGTTGTTGTTGCTATCGGATTAAGCACTGGTCAATATGTTCAAGCGGAAGGAACAATTACTAACACTGGAGCATCTGTATCTTTGGTTGCTCCACTTGAAAGAAATTACTCTAACCCAGCTTAACATAATGGTTTAATTATTGTATTATAGGGGGTAGGTCAACTACCCCCTATAAATACATGTACGTTATGAAAGTTAAGGAGAACTTTATATAGATGAGTGAATTAAATTATATACAAATGCCACCTGATGGAACAGGAAAAAAATCCAAACAGACTGTAACTGTGACTATTTATTACACTAATGGAAGTAATAGTTTTAGTGTTGGAGATAAAGTCTTAACAGATGATGGATTTGACGGTGATGTGTTAATCGTCGCTGGTGATCAATTCAGCGGACATCTTCATATCGTTGTTTCAATGGAATCTATACTGAACAGTGTGGAGTCTGGAACATCATTGAAAGTTGGTGGTGTTACATTCGCCACTTCAACAGGTACCACCAACGAACTATACACACAAGATATTGTTATAACAGGTGGTAATGATCCAACAAACAAGGCATCAGTTGATGTAAGAGGTGCGTTAACAACAACCTTTGAATCTGGTGATCCTAGTTTTGATGCGTTTGGTAAACTACAAACATCGGAAACTACAACTATTCGTGAGTATCAACCCGTTCACAATTCTATGTCTGACGAATTTACAGAAACAGAAGAACTTGGTGCTACAGTTTCGTGGGATGAAACAAGACATCTTGTAGTAATGGAAAATCCTACTACAAATGGCGCTAGAAGTATGAGAAGAACTAACCTTTATCACAAATACCAAACAGGTGTTGCGACCACAGTAATGTTTTCTGCATTTTCTGGCGGTGATTATATTAATGTTGTTCGAAGAATGGGTATTTTTGATGACAGTGATGGATTATACTACAAAATGACAGATGGTGTCATTAGTGTGTGTGTCCGTTCGTCATGTAATGGATCAATAGAAGAGGTTTGTGTTCCTCAGTCCGAATGGAATATAGATAGACTAGATGGATCAGATGATGCTAATAATGTTAGTGGTAAATCACTAGTTCCGGGTATGTCACAGATAATGATTATTGACTTTCAGTGGTTAGGTGCTGGTCGTGTTAGATTCAGTTTTGTTATTGACGGTATTCCTATTGTTTGTCACGAATTTAATCATGCGGGATACCTTGCAAATCCATACATGAGAACAGGTACACTTCCTTTTACAATGGAACAGGAAAATGTAGGTGCGTTGGGTAACCCAGCATTCCTGTATGGTATTGCTGCAAAAGTTGCATGTGAAGGAAAGTTTGCTCCACCAGAGAAACTTTACGGTGGTTCCATCGATGAACCTGTAACTGTGGATGATGATGTTGATTGGGTTCATATAGCATCTTTTAGGTCCAGAAAACAGTATGGGTCACCACTCACCGATAATAGGTCAGTTGTCATACCAACTATGGTTACTCTTTCTGAATTAACAAGCACAGGTAATCCTTGGTTACTAGAATTAGTTAAAAATGATACATTAGATACACCAATGTGGGACAATGGAGTATCATATCCTCAATCAGCATTAGAAGTTGCTAGTGCATCTGGTTCAATTGACGGTAAGGTTGTTATGTCATGGATAGTAACAGGTGATGAACACATCAGTTTGTCCGATTTTTTTAGTATGTTGACAGAAATTATTATAAGAAAATCTGATATTGAGTTGGAACCAGACCACTATACTTTGAGGGCAAAACTTTACAATACAGTACCAATTGAAGTAGTGGTTGCCTTCAATTGGAAAGAGATTAGATAATGTTGCAAGGTGGATGGGCAGGACAGTGGGAATATTGGGATAAGTTTAATAATGATCCTGTTACCCTTGATCATGTTGTAATGTTTGACGGACCATCAAAAACCATTTGGATTCTTTCTGATGTGTCAGAAGTTGATGTTAAACAACAATTGTATAGTGATTGGAAGGAATGGATATCATTATATGATAATTCTAAGTATTTACAAGCATTTGGTACTGAGGGTGGAAGACCAATTTCTGATACAGAGAAATTAGGTGATACATATTTTCTTTTAAATGACTGGATTATACGACAACGAGACGCTACGACTACTACAAACATTATAGGTAATCTGTATGCATATGATCTTAATGACAATCCAAAAGATCCTTATGGATTTGATCCAGACGGACTGAAGTCTATAAGTTCCCAAACTTCATTGTTGGTTAGTACAGTTGTTCAGACAAAAGAAGTTGTTGTAGAAGTTCCTGTATACGTTGAAGTAGAAGTTCCAGCACAAGGTCTGACATCATCACAAGAAACCACCTTGAATCTTGCTTATGAAGAGGCGAGACGTGGTAGGGCGATGCAAACTAACAAAGTTGGAATATCAACCGTTGGTACAGGTGTAAGTGCTCTTGATACGATACAAGTATTTGATGATGATGGAGTAACTTTATTGTATACGATTGTTGTTACAGGAGAGAATGCTGACAACCGACAAGTAACATATATTAAACCATATCCATCATAAGGAGTATTAAATGAGTGTATATCCTAAATGGATGGGTAAACGTAATAGACAGATAACTGTTGAAATACCAGTACCAGATTATTCAAGTGGTGGTGGTAGTGGTGGTGGAGTATCAATAGTTAGGGTACAACAACCGATACCAACTGTAAAAATTAAAAAAGTAGTTGTTCTTGATGACTATGAAAATATAAATATAACTGTATTACAGGTCATTGACCTTTCATTGAATGGAGGAACGTAATGTTAACGTTTGAAATGAGGAAGACAAAATCATTATCTATGCCAGTATTGGTAGAGGGTATACAACAAGAAATGTTACGTTTTAAGTTTGTTGTTGAAGTTAATGGTATTGATTACGGATTTAAAGCTAAAACTGGTGGGGATAATGTACAATTCGCTATTCCACCTTTAGAAACTGTCATAGAAGGACTTGAAGACGGTGTATATAATGCTAAATTGGAAGTATCGGCTATCACTGAGGGTGACAGAGGGTTCTTTATGCAACCTTGGAATGAACAGGTTAGAGTTAAACAGTCTGTGAACATTGAAGTTGCTCCAGTAGAAGAGGAAATAAAAGAAGAACCAGTGACAGAAAAAATTAAATTAAAGATTACATCAATCTTCACTGAATCTGATGATGATGTTGAAATTGAAGAAGAATGTGCAACAGAAAAGATTAATAAAAACAATAAGTTACGAGATAAATTTAAATAATGAAAAAAAGTTTCAAAAAAGTTGACAAAAAAGCATAAATAACTTATAGTAGAAGAAAAAATTAAACAAGGAATCACAAAAATGACTACACAACTCACAACAAATCTAACGATGACTCATTCGAAATCAGAGAATTTCGAAATGATAGCGTTACGTCCGATTTGTAATCAGTGGTTTGATTATAGTGTGGGCAGAGTGAGAGACAGAATGTGACCTTGTAAGAAAGTTTTACATAACCTATCCGAAAGGGTCACACTCTATATAAGAATGTGACCCTTTTTTGTTCTTTGAAAATTGAATATTGACTAAATGAAAAACAAATGATAAAGTATTGTATGTACCCTATCCGTGGGAAACGGTGGTCGGTTTACGAAACCAGCTTACGGAGGTTCGACTCCTCCATAGGGTGCCAATATATAATACGGAGATTTAATATGAAAATATGTTTTTGGTGTAGAAAGTCAAAAGATGATATTGTGGATGACAAACCAGAATTTTTTGACTATGAACCTTGTGATACTTGTCAAGGATGGTGGGACAAAGGGATTCTTGTTGTGGAAGTTGTAACAGAACCTAATGGAAACCCTCAAATAATTGATGAATTGTACCCAACAGGATTCAGTGCTGTTGTAGGTGAAGATAATGTAAAAGAAATATTGACAACCTATCCTTCACTTGATATGATCTTGAAATCAAGAACGATGTATTTAAACAAAACAGATTGGGATAAGTTTTTCCCATAATATAGGGGATTGGTGAAATGGAATCATACTAGATTTTGAATCTAGCGTCGAAGGATCGATACCTTCATCCCCCGCCAATTTAAAGGTAACATTATGAAAAAATCATATTATGTGCATATTGGTAAACAACTTAAAGCCAGAGCCAGAACTGGTAATGGTAATGGTAAGATTCATTTGATCAAAGCATTTCGTAATAGTACAGGTTTTGGTTTAAGATCGTCACTTGATTATATTAGTGAAATGATGGATACTGGAAATCCAATACAAATTGATAGATTAGATGTTCCGACAATAGAAAGATTGTTAGAGACAGGATTTATAGTTACAGGGTATACTGATGACCACTTCAAAGAAGATGATGGTTTATTTGAGATATGAAAAATTCATTTTTTGTATACAAGTATATTTATGGTGATGGTAAGATTGAGTATATTCATCAGACCATTGATACAAACCCAAGTAGAACGATTCCAGTTAGAAAAATGTATGATGCTGTTTATATTAAGAATATAACAACGGGTCAGGTATTAAAAGACCGATATACTGGTTCAGTAGGAAAAGAATTACCAGAAACACAAGAAATATTAGACAATAGTTTATTTCAAATTTAATGGGTATGTTCGATGGTTCGGTGTATCGTCTGCAAAACGATGAACGAGGGTTCAATTCCCTCCATACCCTCCATTAAAGGATTTGTATGATAAGAAAACAGTTGACAGGAAGTAGAATTACCTATATGTTTGAGATATACAAAGCAATCAATGAAATATTTGATGAAGACACAACTGGAATGAATGAAGTTCCTTATAACACAGTTTTTAAGGGTGTGATGCAGAAAACACGTGGTCTAGTAAATCCCAAATTGGTTGAAGAAGAATTATTGAAACTAAAAGAAAGTGGTTGACGATAGGAAAGAGATTTGGTAAGATGATCTCACGTTAAACGAAACAACGGAAACACTGATCTTTGACAATTGAATGTTTTTTGAAAAAGTAAAAAATATGGGAGGTGAAAGCTAGTGGCTCTAGCAAGTGGTCTGTAAAACCATTCCTTCGGGGAGAAGTTCGAATCTTCCGCCTCCCACCAAAATTTATAAACATCTTGACAGTTGAGAACACTCCTGATAAGATGTTTTAAGAATTACGGAGAGTAAGAGAATGGTACTCACCCTTCCTTGGACGAAGGTAACGTTGGTTCGATTCCAACCTTTCCGACCATTAATACGAAAGAAAGAGGGTTCACGGTGATCATTAATTTGATGTAGACCCGTCCTGAGAGGCGAAAACCGTGACAAGTTTAGGTCACAGAGGCATATTCCTAACCAGTTGATTGTTATGTGACCGTGGTGAAAAGGATACCGTAGTAAATTGGCTTGGTCGCTGATGGAAATGGAATCCCGATTAACCAGAATTTACGGGTAACCAATCACGGCGACTACCTCGACAAGTCTAAGGGATACGGTGCGGTTACCAAACCTTTTAGTGGATATCCACACAGGACGTGGATAGTAAATCAGGGCATACACTCCTTGTTCCACTAAATTAAAGAAAATGCCTTATGGTCCATCTGGGAATGGAGCTTGATTGTCGATCAAGTTGTTGCGGTTTCGAATACCGTATGAGGCGCCAAGTTTGAACGGTGAAACATCTTGAGTTCCCCCCTTCCTCGTAAAGTTGATATGGGAAGACTTTACATTGGAATATCCTCTCGGTAAAGTAACCGTTTAAAATTTAATTTACAAAGAATATGGTGCTGTCATCTAATGGTTAGGATCTCAGATTTTCAATCTGATCACGGTGGGTTCAATTCCCCCCAGCACTACCAAATTATCTCTCTGAAACTAATGTGGGTTTAAATCCCACCAGAGAGATCAGTAATTTCTGTTATAGATGTATAGCATAAACCTTTATTAGTGTGGAGTACACTTATCACTTAATTCACCTGCAATGTGAAAGGAAAGAGCTAATATAATATGCAATAACAGATTTTTTATAGGGATATCGTATAATGGTAATACAGGGGCTTCCAACACCTCTAATCAGCGTTCGATTCGTTGTATCCCTGCCAATTAACTCCAAACAACAGTTGATAGTTTGGAAACTTTTATAAATACTTTCATAGGAGATTATTATGAAGGTGTGTAGTAGGTGTAAACAAGAAAAATCTTTGTCTGAGTTCAACAAGAATAAGTCGAAGAATGATGGGTATCAGTATTATTGTAAGGTATGTCAAGCAATATCAACTAAGAAACACTACGAAGATAATAAAGAGAAGTATGTTGAAAGTAGTAGGAGATCACAAAAAAAGTTATCTTTATGGTTTGCTGATTACAAGAAAACCCTGAAATGTTCTAATTGTGGGGAAGATAGATACTATTGTTTAGACTTTCATCATTTAGATCCTACTAAAAAGGTAAAGGGTGTTAGTAAAATGGTGGCGGATGGTATGAACAAGGAAAAGATAATAATTGAAATTGACAAGTGTGTTGTTTTGTGTAAGAATTGTCACTCAGAAATACACTACATGGAAAAAAATAAATAGGTTTGGATGTGGGTTCGATCCCTACTATCCCTGCCAAATTACGGAACTATGGTGTAGATGGTCTGCACGTCTGATTGAAGTCCAGAAGGTCAAGGATCGTTACCTTGTGGTTCCACCAAATTTACGAAATGATTGTATGACTATCTAAGGCGATTTAAGACACGTCTATACGATATACTTGGTTCGAACCGAATATATTGGAAACGTCCAGAGGAAATTAGTCATTCCTTGTACAATCATAAAACTTGATAACCAAGGATCACAAGTTCTGGGGTTACAATCTGGGGTAGTCAGATCAAGTTTAATTTTATGGCTCGTTACCCCACGTTGGCAGAGGGAGCAGTTTTAGAAACTGTAAAGGGAGGGTTCAACACCCTCACGGGCTACCATTTAGTAAGAAATGCGGGTATCGCTCAGTTACATGGTGTGACAGTGGGTTTCCAACCCATCGCAAGGTGTTCGATTCACCATATCCGCTCCAAGTTTAATGGTTGAACAGGTTGAGGTGACTCCTCTGGTTCTTTATGGTCTTCGTCGGACCAACCATTTTTTAGTTATATGCCTCTTTAGCACAACGGTAGCGCAGACGGCTGATAATCGTTTGATGGTGGTTCGATTCCACCAAGAGGCACCATTATTTATTCCGAAGTAGCTCAGCGGTAGAGCAGGAAGCTGTTAACTTCAAGGTCGTAGGTTCGATCCCTACCTTCGGAGCCAAATTAATACAAACTTTTATAAATACTATTAACAGGTATTGTTAATATCAAATTGGAGGTTTGTTGTGAGTAAACAATCAGACGCAGTAAAAAAGTGGAGAAGTTCTACAAAATCACGAATAGTTGAATCAATGGGTGGTTGTTGTCAAATATGTAGTTATGATAAGTGTAACAACGCATTAGAATTACATCACATTGATCCAGAAGAAAAGGAATTGTCATTTGGTAATGTAATGGCTAATCCAAAATCGTGGGACAATATAGTTAAAGAACTAAGGAAATGTATTCTTTTATGTTCAAATTGTCACAAAGAAGTTCATAGTGGTATAACAGAATTACCAGAGACACATAATACTTTTGATGAAGATTTTGTGATTTACATACAAACAGAAGTAACGTATTGTCCTGTTTGTGGTAAAGAAAAACCAAAAACATATACAACATGTTCAAAGAAATGTGCTGGATCACTTAGAGGTAAAGTTGATTGGTCAAAGTTTGACTTAGTTGAAATGAAAAAAACTTTGACTAACTCAAGAATTGCTGAGATAATTGGTGTATCTGAGACTATGATACGAAAGAAGTTAAAAATTACATAGATAATCGGAATTAAATCGATTATGTATGAAAAATCATGGGAGAAGGCATTGGGGTTGCGACTCTGTTTTGCATACAGAGGGTCTTTAGGGTTCGATTCCCTTTTCTTCCACCAAATATTATGGGTAGTCGGACATCAACGGTGAAAGTGGTACCACAGAAACCTTAGATGTGAACCGTGTAAACAAAAGAAACCACTTGGAGACGGTACCGTTGAGAGTGGGGACCAAGGAAGATGAGGTCGATACTCATCCTACCCTCCTTTTTACTGTAGGATGCGATTGAGCAAGACCTTTTAGACAAATGTTGGTTTGACTCCAACCTCAGTAAGTAATTAGTTGACAATGTTTATATGATAGGTTACTATGTAAAAACATTGAGACAGAAAGTTATGGCTCGTTACCCCACGTTGGCAGAGGGAGCATCTTCAAACGGTGTAAAGGGAGGGTTCAACACCCTCACGGGCTACCATAAGATAATAGCTGATTTATTCGTGTCAATCGGATAATGAATCTGTAGAGAAGGAAAACCTATTTAGCGGTAGGTAATGTGGAACACACGAATACTATATTCCTCGGTAGATGTCTATAGTATAGTATAAACCACTCAGAGACTTCCAGACGGTAAATTGGCGACGTTACAACATACTCCTATAGTACAATGGTAGTACGACTGGCTTACATCCAGACAACGGTGGTTCGATTCCATCTAGGAGTACCAAAAAATTATACTCAGTTAGATCAAACGGATATCCCTAGACGGATTAGATCACTACCTCGACGGAGAGATGAGGGTTCAATTCCCTCACTGAGTATTACAAATCATCAGGAGTTAAGATAAATGGTTAATCGCATAGATTGTGACTCTGTGTATATCGGATCGTACCCGATACTCCTGACCAAATTTATGTAATATCACTTTTGCAAGACGAAAGAAAGAGGGTTCGATTCCCTCCTCGGCTTGACTGTCGGTGGGGCAAATATGGTGAAGCATTCGTTAAAGTGATATTACAAGTTACATGTCTCCGTAGCTCAGCGGAATAGAGCAGTAGCCTTCTAAGCTATTAGTCATAGGTTCGAATCCTATCGGGGACACCATTTTGGATCTTTAGCTCAATTGGTAGAGCAGCGTCCTCATAAGACGTATTATCACGGTTCAAGTCCGTGGAGATCCACCAGTTACACGTTCCTGTAGTTAAAATGGTCTATAACGGTTGCCTTATAAGCGATTATTGTCGGGTTCGAATCCCACTAGGAACACCAATTTAGACGGAGATTGATATGGTAAGGGCGAGATTACATGTTATATGTGGAAACTGTGGGTGTAATGATTCATTTACATACTCAATCGATCCAGAAGGTCATGATATGTCAGATGAAGAAGTTGTCTTTGATCCATCAGTAAATATTTATTGTGATAATTGTGGGACAATCCATGATTTAAGTGATACAGTAGAAGAAAAGAAATAGTTGTTGATAAACATGTAAGTCATGTAGTCTGTAATCGAACATGGACTTTAAAGAGACTGTATTACCTGAAATCATTGGTTCGTAATAGGTAATTAGGAGACACCCTATAAACGGGGAAGTGCAGGTGTAACCTGTTCCAATACACAGCGAGTAACCGTGGAAATCGGAAGAATTAGTGGGGTAACGACCACTATCAACAACTAAGTTTATATGGGAGTATAGACCAATTGGCAGAGTCAGTGTCTTTAAACGGCATAAAGTGATGGGTTCGAATCCCTCTACTCCTACCATTTTTAAAAAGATAGTTTACATTATTGAAACAGAGTGTTATTATTATTGAAATTAACCACTAACAGAAGGAAACGAAATGGCTAAGAAAATCAGAGGAACAACAGCAAACGACAAATCGATTAATGGTAGAAAGATGGTGACCACGATTGGCGGTGGTAAATGTTCACGACCAGAAAAGAAAAAACGGAATAAGAAACGTGGTGTCAAACGATATCGTGGTCAAGGTAGGTAAGAGTCGTAAAACTTCACGCTGAGGTGTGGAGAACGAAAAGAGGGATTCTTCCACGTAGAAGGTCTAAGTTAGTGGGAGCGTAGTCGATACCACTTAGGATTTTGAAGTTGGGGAGAGATCGGCATCCAATAAAGGAATTTGTATGGATAATGAAACACTACTTGGAAAAGGTATATTATTAAAGAGTATTGACAATGAAGGTTACTATTTTATGTTAAAGGATGTGACCAAATCTTTCCAGAATGTAAAAACTGGATGGTGTTATCCACAAATACACTTAAAGAGTCTTACACAGACATCAGCAATTGAAGAGTTGGAATCGTTAACGGATATTGAAATCGTTGATGACATTTATTTCCAGTGTTAATAAACGAAAGGTGTGAGTATGAAGGAATGGGTATACAAGTTTTTTACGATTAATGGTACACTTCCAAAGACACCAAGACCTAAACTGCCAGATATTTGGGTTTTGACGATTAGATTCAACCGTGAAAGTAATTTGTCGGTTAGACAGTTGACAAACACCGATTACAGAGAACTTTATAAAATTTATAGTTGGTTCTTGACAAGGGATAGTGAAAAGTATAATATTACACATAAGTTTGGAACTTATGTTATTTTAAGAAAATATGTTACAGAAATGAATTTAGTTATTGACAAAAAATAAACAGGAGATTAACGATGAAACGAAAACAAGATAAACTCATCGTGTTCTTGGGATAAGAGATTAACACACTCCCACGGACACGTAAAACAAATGTGTCTGTGGGGATGTAGTAAAAATTGGTTTTACAACGGGCTTTTAACTCGTACAATGCAGGTTCGATTCCTGTCATCCCTACCATTAAAAACTGAGCGGGTATAACTCAGTTGGTAGAGTAACGGTCTTTTAAATCGTACGTCGTAGGTTCAAACCCTACTACCCGCACCAAAATTAAAATTAAAAAGGTGGTTTACAAAGACAGAACAAGTTGTTATAGTAGACAAACATTGAAACAGAACGATCTTTGAAAATATAAAATTGGCAGTTTGGTGTCAACAAATAAATTACGGAAACGTAACGAAAGGGGTAAGTTCTATCACTTCCCCGCCATTTTCGAATGGATAACCAAACAAGTCTCATCTTCCCGTAAAGGGTGTTCACTGTAGTAGGTGGACATAAGTAATGACGGATGTGTAGGAAAAAGTTTAGGTGGGTAACACTGGTCTAAACGAGTTTCGGGTGGTACCGAAATACTACATACCAAACATTCCATTTATGAAAGATAAGGGATAATGAACATAGTCTGAGAGTAGTGTCAAGGGCGGTTCGTAGTTTGATAGGTATTGGGTGTCTTTGTGAGGAGGCAGACAAAATCTTGAAAAACCATTGAGTACCGATACAAAAGGGAAAGATATATGGTGTGTGGTATTTTGTAATCGCAAGGTTATGAATCCACAGGGGTCACACATCATGGATAGTTCAATCTGACAAAGGTTGTCAATCAGAATTCTAATCTGACATTTATTGGTTCAATTCCAATATTGTAAACGCAAAGTTGGCCCCGCTGTAAGTTGAAAGTGGCTTAATCCCCAACATGTATTGTGAATTGGGGCACTCAAAGACCGCAAGTTGGAGAGTGTTGATAGGGAGTCGCACTTAGGGAATTAATTACTCACTAGGGTAGACAAAGTATTGAATAGACTTACAGGACAAGAGAAAAACCACTCTTTAAAAAAGGTAGTCACGTTGGAATACACATTGGAATGATGTGTGGATAAGTTAGGAACCAAAGGGTTGCCCCCTACGGATAATCTAACGAAAGTTCTAACAAAGGTGGGTCGTAATCTCAGACCCACCCTTACTTTCTTTCATAGTATAAAGTAAAATTAAGGTTTTGTTGTATAGTATTAAAGAGAAAATGGAAGGTGTCCGGTTGGACGAGGAGCTTGTCTTGAAAACAAGTAGCGGTGTAATACCCGTTAAGGGTTCGAATCCCTTACCTTCCTCCATTTGCCGACATAGCTCAATTGGCAGAGTACCTCACTTGTAATGAGGGTGTTACAGGTTCGATTCCTGTTGTCGGCTCCATTTAAAGGATATAACAATGTCAGAATACATACCTGATACGTGGGTAGTTCTTGAGTTTGAATCCGAACACGGTAAAATCCAAAAGGTATTATCTGGATGGTCAGGTGGGTATCTGGATGGTGATTCTTGGAAACTGAGTTCAGGTATAACTGAAACAGAGGAAACTGATACTGAGTATATATTCACCAATTATAGTGGTAGTGTGTATCATTGTCGTAAATCATCACGTGAATTTAATATGATGACTTCTGGTGTATATAATTCATACAAGGAACAATTAGAAGGACATGAGACAGCTACAATGAAGATAGTTGATTTTGAACGAGAATAATATATGGAAGATAAACTAACGAGGTGTTAGGTCCGCCTGCTAAGCGGTTCGTCTGTAACAGGATGGGATTCGAATTCCCTGTCTTCCTCCATTAAATTAAACGCAAACTAGGAGATAGATGAGTAGTGTAAAACTTGTAGCAATAACAAAACCAGTTATTGATGAATGTGAAACAGCAGAAGAATTAATTGCTTATTGTGCTAGGGTATCAAATCCTACCAATCAGGCAAACCATGATACATCAGCTAAATTGTTGAAATATTGTGCAGATCATGCTCATTGGTCAATATTCGAAACAGCTAGTATGACAGTTGAGATTAAATGTACAAGAGACATTGGTAGACAAATTTTGAGACATAAGTCGTGTAAATTCCAAGAGTTTTCACAGAGATATGCAGAAGTCACCGAAGATTCATTTGAACTGTCAGAGGCTAGATTACAAGACACAAAGAATCGGCAGAATTCACTTGAAACCAGTGACAAGGCATTACAAGATTGGTGGACACTCAATCAGGCACGACTGAGAGATCAATCTGTTGAGTTGTATAAAGCAGCGTTAGACAAAGGTATTGCTAAAGAAGTTGCACGTAAAGTATTACCAGAAGGATTAACAATGACCACAATGTATTTGACAGGTGATGTAAGATCATTCATTCATTATTGTCAATTACGATGTGAAGATGCAACACAGAAAGAACATCGTGTAATAGCAAACGATATCAAAGAAGTTCTATTAGATAACTTTGGTTCGTTGACAGAAATACTTCAATAAGATATATTCATAGAAACAATTATTGCGGGGATTCAGGGTATCGTGGTGGCTCATAACCACTTACTTGAAGGTTCGATTCCTTCCTCCGCTTCCACTTTTGTATCGGTATGTATGGTTACGAATCCGTCCTTCATACGGACAGATGGAAGGTTCAATTCCTTCTACCGATACCACTTTTCAAAGGAACATCAAATGAAGGATATCTTACAATCATCCAGAGATTACTCTAAATGTTTAAAAGTTATTCATAGTTGTACAAACATTTTACAATTGAACTATGCGTTTAATATGGTGTCGAATTACGGTAAAATGTATAGATATTCATCATTATGGACACAATTGGATACCTTGTGTAGTAATAGATTTTTGTTATTATTAGATGATTTGGAATATAAGGAAAGGTTAGAAGAAATTGAGTAAAGAACATCCATTGATGCCGAAAGGTAAGGCATGTAGATTAGATCTATCAGATGAGTATGTTGAAGGTAAGAATGCACCATATAGGTCAACAAATCCATATGATTTTTGGGATGAATATGTGAAATATTATTCATGGGATATAGGGAATCAAAAAGGAAGATAAACTAACGAGGTGTTAGGTTTGATTGGAAATCAATTCGTCTGTGACAGGATACGGTTCAAGTCCGTTGTCTTCCTCCATTTTTTCATAAATACTACCGACTAATTAGGAGGATAAGTAATATGAGAATTGAAAAATACTTAAAAGAAGCGTCATACGCAGGAAATCTTGGGTTTGAAGAACTTGTTAGGTTTTATGGTGAGGCGACAAAATCACAAATCAGTCAATTAGAACAGATACTTGACGCAGAAGATTGGGAAGGGTTTAAAAATATAATCAAAAAAGTTTTGGGTGTATCCCTAAAGTAAATGGAGACAAGTAATGACAATTAATGTGAAGATGACAAAAGATATAAAGAATCACAAATCATTTAAAATCACTGTACAGAAGGTAACATCAAGTGATCTGCCAGAGATACTTTCTCAAATGGAAAAGGTTACTGGTGTACCTTGGAAATCTGCAGTCGATTACACTGATGACCTGTACCGTAATTCAAAAAAGGTTATCATTGAAACAGGAGATCTAACTAGATTCTTCCGTAAAAACCATCCAGAAGATGAGAAATCTTATGTGAACTGGCGTATGTTATGGAAGAATGAATTGGTTGAGATAACGATATGAGACTAGACACCTATTTAACAGATGATTTGGAGGTTGAGGAAAGATGTATCCTTGAATCAGGTGCATCATTAAGTAGAGTAATGTCTAAACTTAAAGATGAATCAGTTGATTTTTGTATCATAACTGCGTTCAGAAAGTACGAAAATGGTGAGAAAGTATCAATAAAGACAAACCAAACTAAAAATAACCAATTATTAAAAGATGTAAGATCTAAGTTGGGGAAAGGGTATGGTGCTTATCGATTGGTAGGTCATTGGAAAGAATGTTCAGTTGAGTTACCAGATGATATTAATATATCTCAATGTAGTTCGTATGGTGGTAGGATAGAGGATTCATTAGAGGAATCGTGGTTAATATTGAATCAACCATCCACAGATCTATTTTTCGGTGTGATGCAACAGATTGCCAAGAAGTATAAACAAGATGCATTTGTTGCTAGAATAGATGGTGACTTTGGATTGTATGGGAAAGATGGTTCTAAGTGGGAGAACTTTGGTAAAGTATCTAATGATTCCATATCTAGTAGTTTCAAGAAAGTTATTGGGTTACAGGGATATTCAGAACTAAAGAAGAAGCGAATTAAAGGTGATGTACATAACATAATTTTTGATAAGTTGACAGAGAATATCAACTTTTTGGGTATTTCGGTACCAAATGCTACAAATTCATCAGGTATGTTATATAAATCAATGAATATATTGTGGAAAGAACAATCAGATACATAGACATCTATAGAAATGACGGTAGATGTCGTTTACATTAATCTCCTTTTTATGGTTAAATACTTGTGTATTATAAATCAAATAAAGGAGATTTTTTATGAAGAAGATTTTATTGTTAGTGGTTATGTTATTAATGGTAGGTGGTATTGCATTTGCTATGGAAGGATCAACAGATTTCACGAAACATTATACAGGTAAAGGTGATGTGACATTCAATCATACAACACATTCAAGTGTGATTGAGGATTGTACCGTGTGTCATATTCATGGTTCACCAGTGCAAGTTGATAAGAAATACGGACATACTGAATGTAAAGGATGTCATAAATTACCAGAGAATGAGGCTCCAACGAAATGTGGTGGGTGTCATGTGAAGGTTAAATAAAGGAGTTCAGATGAGTTGTTATTTAGAATCATATGCAAAAACGATGAAGAATGAAGGTGGTTACTGTAATGATCCACTTGATGCGGGTGGAGAAACATACAAAGGTATTTCCAGAAAGTATAATCCATCGTGGGGTGGTTGGTTTGTAATTGACGCACTTAGAGATGATACTGACTTTCCAGAATGTCTTGAAGATGATGAACTACTTCAAATAGATGTTAAAAAGTTGTACAAACAGAAGTATTTCGATCCATATGAAGGTGACTCAATGTCATTAGGGTTGGCAATGGAAATGTTTGACACATCGGTTAATATGGGAGTTGGTAGGGCAGTCAAATTTCTACAGATCTCACTTAATATATTGAATCGTAATGGTAAATTGTACTCTGATATGGTTGAAGATGGTGATTTTGGTCCGACAACAGAAAAATGTTTGAAATTATATCTTGAGAATGATAGTATTGAATTGTTGTTGAAGATGTTGAATGTTTTACAGGGGAACCATTACATAAATTATATGAAGAAATCACCTAATCAAGAGAGATATGCTCGTGGGTGGTTTGAACGGGTGGAGATATCTAAAGTATGAAGAACCGAGTCAGGTGTTACGGATGCAAGAATAAAACAAATGACCCAAAGAAAGTAGATTTTATGGGTTGGGATAAGTCATTACAGTTACCAACAAAAATCAATTTATGCCCAAGGTGTTATGATTCGTGGATGGAAGATCTTGAAATGTTGAAGTAAGTAATTGGTTGACGTTTCAGATCAGATTGTGTATTATAAGAACATATCAAATTAACCCCCAACGAAAGGTAATATTATGAAACAAACAATTAAAGATTTTATGAGCATTCAGAAGACATTTTTTGTTGGTGTGGCTATGGATTACTTCCAACCTATCCTACAATTATGTATGGTTGTTGTTAGGTTCTTACAAGTATTATTTGAGTTACCAAAGCAATTACTTTTGTGTGTAATTATGGATAACGATGAGTATGCAAGTATTCAAGAGAACAAGTTTATCAGTGAGTTCAAAGAAGGTCGCGACCTTGATATGTTTGAAATGGAAGAAGAGGTAGAAGAAGTAAAATAAATTTGTGAGGTAATATTGTATGAGTAAAGTGTCAGCATTTGGAATTCCTGTTTTTACGCCGCAAGGTAAGTCAAAAACACCACCAGCAATGGTCCAGGAAATGAACGTTAAACTGGGACAACTTGGATTAACAGCAGATGATGTTATTACGATTCAAGTAGAACAAGATTTTTATCATGTGTTCTATAGAACTAAACCAGTAACGTAGTTTGGAGGGGTGATTCTTTATAGGGTCACCTCTTTTTTTTATAAATACTCTATATAATTATGGAGGTATTTAATGAAATTAGCATTTTATAAATCATCAAAAGGAACAAAAATTGATAAGATTATAGATATCGGTACAGGAATGTATGGATATTCACATATAGAACTTGTTTTCTCTGACGGAATGAGTTTGTCTTCATCACCGAGAGAAGGTGAAGTTAGATTCAAGGAGATATCATATGATCCTAATACATGGGAATATGTAGATATTGATATTACAGAGGAACAAGAAAGACTTCTTAGATATAAATCATCAGATTTAGTTGGAAAGAAGTATGACTATTTTGGTATATTATTTTGGTATATTATTCCGATAAAGAAACAGAAGAATGATAAGTGGTGGTGTTCTGAGATTTGTGCTTACTTGTTAGGATGGGATGAATTTCGTGTGACACCAAATAAAATGGCACGACATTATGGTTTGGAGAGACAACCATTTGTTATTAAGGCATCATACTCAAAGGATATTTGAGTAGTTTACAATCTATACGGAAAGTGTTAAAGTCTGTGGTGTTAGTCTATCATAGACTTTTTCAATTACGGGGGGTATGAATGGATATAAGAAGTAATGGAAGTTATCCATCAAATAAATTGTCTAATTTTGCTGGACACCGATTTGAGTTGGATGGAGTTGTTTGTAACTCAATGGAAGGATTCCTTCAATCATTAAAGTATTCTAACCCTGATATGCAGATTGAAATTTGTAAGTTAGTTGGTTTCGCTGCAAAGAAAAAGGGTTCAAAGAAGAATTGGAAGACGAAACAAAAACTGTATTGGATGGGTGTTGAGTTAAAAAGAGATAGTGATAGATATCAAGATCTTTTAGATAGAGCATACAATGCATTATGTGACGATAGTGAGGGTTTTAGGAAGGCACTACTGGCTTCTGGGACAGGGATATTGACACATTCGATGGGACGTAGGAAGAAAAATGAAACCATATTGACCACAACGGAGTTCTGTTCACGGTTGATGAAATTAAGGAATAAACTAAGGAGTTAATGGAGGGAGTATGACAGATGATAGTGAACATTTAAAACAATATTTGGATTTAGAATATCCATTACTTCAAAGGTTTAAGGCTGTGGCTCCCGGAACATTCAGACATACACAGGCAGTAATAGGTCTGGTTGAGGCTGTGGCATCCGATCTCGGACTTGATGTAACCTTCATAAAGGTTTGTGCTCAATATCACGACATAGGGAAGATTTGGAATCCTTCTTATTTTACTGAGAATCAGAATGGAGACAATCCACATGACCAACTTGATCCAAAGATGTCATATCAGATCATAACAAGACATATATCAGATAGTATTGCGATATTGACAGCAGAAACAGATATTCCAAGGTCAGTGTTGGAAGTAATTATTGAACATCACGGAGATACTGTTTTAAAATCGATTTGTAACAAAACCGATTGTAAAGATGAGACTCATTTTCGGTATAACACACCAAAACCATCATCTGAGTATTCGTCGTTGTTGATGATAGCTGATGCGGTTGAGGCAACAGCAAAATCTATGGCTGATAAATTGACAACACCAGAGTCAAAGATTAAAGTAGTAAAAGATACAATTGATCGTTTGAGAGAAGATGAGCAATTGGATGAAATGAAAGTTGGTACATTAAGACAGGTGCAAAGTAGGTTAATTAGGGAACTGGATGGAATTTACCATACCAGAATAGATTATGATGAGTCAGAAGGAGATTTAAAAGAATGAGTATTGAAGAACAAGAAATTGTAGAGTGTATCCAATGTAAGAGTCAGGCATTTACAGAGATTTTGACCTTTGTGAAAGTGTCTGCTGTAATGAGTCCATCAGGTAAAGCTGGAATTGCACCAGTAGGAAGTTCGTATATTTGTATGAACTGTGGACAGAGTATTGAAGAAACTGAGGCAGTAAAATCCTTGACTGAAAACGAATCATCACTTATACTGTAACTTCATTGAGAGGGAATCAAAATGTTATTAGATGCTAAAAAGTTTGCCACTAAGGCACATGACGGTGATACATACGGTGGATATGCCTACACAAAACATTTGAACGATGTCTATAACATTTTGATGACCTTTGGAGTTTTTGAAGAGTTGATTCTTGTAGTGTCTTGGTTACATGATACTATTGAAGATACACAGGTAGTATATGAAGATGTTAACGATGAATTTGGTGATCGTGTTGCTGAGTTGACATATCTTGTTACTGACAAACGAGGTCGAAACAGAAAAGAACGTCAAGAAAACACATATCCTATCTTGGCAAAGGATCATTTTGCTCGTATGGTGAAGTTAGGTGATCGGATTGCCAACATCACAATGACTACACATGATAGTCAAGAAAAGTTCATGATGTATGCCAAAGAGTATCCATATTTCAAGGAAACTCTCATGTCAGAAATGAAAGAAAGTGATAAATTCCACGAAACTGAGATTAAAATGTGGGAACATCTTGATCGACTGATTGATTTTGGTCCATTCATCGAATATTAAAGGATTATTATATGACTGAAACACAAATGGTTGAAGGGTTACGGAAATTTGATAGGGAGTATGAACTAGGAACACCATCAATATCTGACTTTGAATATGATGCATTTAAAACAGGGTTTCGGTTATTGTATCCAGACAATAGTTATAATAATATTGTAGGTGCGTCAGTAGATGGTCAGAAGGTTGAACTTCCATTCATTCTTGGTTCATTAACAAAAGTTAAATCCGATGGAACTTGTCAGAACTTTTTGTCAGAAGTCTCAGGTGATAAGGTTTATTGGGCAAAATTAGACGGTGTGTCTGCCTTGGTTCAATATGTAGATGGTGAATACAATCGTGCATTAACAAGGGGTGACGGAACATATGGTACTGATATTACTACTAAGTTGGTACAGGCAGTACCGCAAAAATTAAACAAACCAGTAACAGGGTCATATCGTGCAGAAGTAATGTTGGTTGGTGATGTATACAAGGATCTTGGATATAAGACACGACGAAATGGAGTTGCTGGGATACTGAATCGTGACGGTGAAGAACAGTGTGAACATTTGGTTGTATTGTTCTATGAATTAGTAGAACAGATTGGATTTAATCCAGAATTCAATGATGAAATGACCAGAATTTGGCAAATGGAAGAACTTGGATTACCACTTGCACCTAGTGTTGTTGATGATGAAAAGACAGACGAACAACTGGTAACACTTCTTAGGAAATGGAAAGAAGAAAACAACTATGACATTGATGGTGTTGTAATTGTCCGTAATGACAGTCAACGTGAAGACACATATTATCCTGATGACAAGGTTGCCTTCAAAGTAAACGAAGATGCTACCATCTGTAATGTTGTTGGGGTAACATGGCAAGTTGGTCGTACAGGTCGTGTTATTCCTGTTGTAAATATTGACCCAACAGAAATTGGTGGGGTAACGGTATCAAACTCAACAGGATTTAATGCAAAATTTGTTATAGATAATGGTATTGATATTGGTGCTAGAGTAGGGATCTATCGTTCAGGTGATGTAATTCCATACATTGATTTTGTGTTGGAATCCGTTGAAATCACTGACAAAAACAAATCATGTCCGTCTTGTGGTTCATTGTTACAATGGAAAGGTGTTGATCTTGTATGTGTTGCTCCAGTATGTGAAGACCGTGACACACAAGTTGTAGAACACTTTCTTACCAAACTTGGATGTGAAAATGTCACTGCAGTAACCCTTAAAAAACTAGGTGTTACGACACTCAAAGAGGTTTATGATCTTGATGAAATTGAAATTTCACAGTTGTCAGGGTTTGGTATTCGTCGGGCACAACAGATCATTTTTGAGATAAACAAAACCCTTAAAACAACACCAGACAAATTATTATCTTCATTTGGGATGACAGGTATTGGTGACCGAGCATCAAAGAGCATTCTAAAAGGTTATGATTTTGTTGATATCTGGACATTAACAGAGGAAGATTTGGTAAAAATTGATGGTATCGGACAGATTCTTGCTAAGAATTTTGTTGAACAGATTGGTGAGTTTAAAGTAATTTATGAGATTTTGGTTGAGAATGGTTTGGAATGGTCATCATCAACGAATAACCTTAGTGGAAAGTCATTTTGTTTAACAGGAAGTAGTGATATCAAACGGGATGTACTAAAGAAAATGATTGATTCCAATGGTGGGAGTGTCAATGGTATGAGTAAGAAGATTGATTATCTTGTAACCAATGATCCTACTAATATGAGTGGTAAGACAAAGAAGGCTATGGATTACGGAGTTCCAATCATTTCATATGTTGACTTGATGGAAATGTTGGGATAGTAGATAAAAAGAAACAGGTCAATTGGGATATTGACCTGTTCTCTTTAAAGGGTTATTCGTGTTTTTGGAAACTATTTTTACATATATTATCACATGTATCATTCCATTGAGTTTCTTTTGTTTCAATGTTTTCTTCACATACACCAACTGACCAATCAGTTTTTTTCCAATAAACACAATTCTCACAAACATCAACATCCGTCATTTTTACACCCTCCAATTGTTTCGTTTTTATTTATCATTTTCGTTAATATATTCTCGTATAAATGAGGGTCAATGTCAATAAAAAGGTGACAAAATATAATTTATTTGGTATCATTGTTAGAAATAATAATAAGAGGAAATATGAAAAAAACAGTAGTAAATATTACAAGTGATTCTCACTTGTACCATAAAAATATAATTAAGTATTGTGATCGTCCGTTTACGAGTTTGGATGAAATGCATCAACATATAATTACTTCTTGGAATAAAGTAGTGAAACCAGATGAAATAGTAATTCATTTGGGGGATTATATATGTGGTGGTTCATTTGAAGGGGTTAAAGAAATTACAGATCAATTAAATGGATATAAGATTTTAATTACAGGGAATCACGATAGGAAGAGTAAGGATTGGTTTGCCCGTGTAGGATTTAACCGAGTGTTCAAACATAGGTGGTGTCTAGGGATGTATTGTTTTTCACACAGACCTCAGACATCAGACTTTTTGACAGAAAACAATATACGATATAACTTACACGGGCATTCCCACAAATATGATTACGGTGACCCATTTTACAATTTTGGTGTTGATGTAGTTGGATACAAGCCAAAGAAAGTCACTCTTAATTTAACAGAGGATGAGATTATTAATGGTGAAGGGATATCCATTGACGATCCATTTATTAACTATAAGAATGGAAAATTAAGAGTAGAAAATTAAATATGTGAGGTAAATATGAGTAAATTTGATGTAACAGTATCTCGTAGTTTGACTATTAGTACAGGAAACTATGAGAGTATTAAACCAACAGTAAACATCACAGCAAAGGATATTGATGCAGAAGATATTGGTGATGTGTATCAAGCACTTGATGATGTGGTGACAGGTTTAATGAAGTTTGAGATAGTAAATTGTACAAGTGAAGTAAGGTTAGTTGATGGTGATCTTAATGGGTATTGTAGACGAACCACTGCTAATGCAGAAGGTATTGGAAATGATCTTGATAAATCATTAGACAAACTTGCTACTTTTTGATATAAATACTGTACCAGATACAAAATAAAATTTAATTTAAACGGAGATAAAATGCCTAAATGTGTGACTTGTGGAAAATATCTACATCCAGATTGGAGTGTTATTGTAGATGAATCAAATGGGGCGTGTAAGTGTACGTTCTGTTATACAGGTAAATCAGAATTGACAGTAATGGATGAGAATGGTAGACCTGAGTATGTTTTAACTAAAGAAAAAGCTATTGAGAATTACAAAAGATATATCAAAGATTTAAAAGACGATGAAAAAATACAAAAGGTTATGATGAAGGGTCAAGAGAACCCGTTTGCAATGTAACTATAGGAAGGTAATAAGATGTCAAGTGTTGTTGTGTTAAATGCAGATTATACGTTTTTAAGTGTCACTTCGTGGAAGAATGCAGTTTGCCTTTTAATTGAAGGTAAGGCAGAATCTATCAAGGAAACTGAGAAATTAGTACGTAATCAAGATAGAACAACGGTTGTCACTATTCCAACGGTTATCCGAGTGGTGAAGTACATTCGTTCTGTCTTTAAAAAAAGTGTTCCTTATTCTAAGAGAAACGTGTTTGTTCGTGACGATCAGACATGTCTATTTTGTGGTACATACATTGAAGATATGGGGAAATGTACGGTTGATCATGTGATACCAAAGGCACAAGGGGGTAAATCAACTTGGAATAATTGTGTTACATCTTGTAAGACATGTAACCATAAAAAAGCTGATAGAACACCCAAACAAGCTGGAATGTCTATGAGATATCAACCATATCGACCAACAATAAATGAACATATTCAATACTTTACGAAGAAGTATGATATTGAAGAACTGTTGAAAAATCTATTTGAAGAAACAGGAGGGGAGTAATCCCTTCCTGTTTACATATCACCACCAACAATGTAGGATATTAGTATGACTATCTTAAAGATTGAGAAAATAATGTTAACGAAGATTAGATATCATTTGGTATTTGATTTTATTAAGAACACATTTTCATGGACAACGAGATCCATAAAACAAATGTACTATGGGTATGATTCATGGGAAGATGACTATGAAGGTTGGGATGATATACAACTACATCGATTAGGTTTCGATGTAAATGAGGAATAGAATATGATAACAGAATGGGATGTATATACTTCATTTCGAAGAGCACAAGCAATTGCAAAGGACAAACCGTATCGTTTACCCAAGAATTGGGAGTCATTTAAACTTAAAATGTCTAAACAAAATGATGAATGGTTGTACAAGGCTACTGTATGGTTCAATACAAAATATGTAAACATTGACATAGATGAATACATGTTATGTGGATTTGAGTTGTGGAAAGGGTTTACGTACAAACATTTCTGTGATAGTCGTGTAATAAATCTTTACATTGAGAAAGATAAGATCAAGAAACGGAAGATGCAAATAACACACGAAGAGATTGATAAGTCATTTGTTAATATTGAAAATTGGCTTAAAGATCAACCACTTAGAAGTGGTTATACACAATTACAGAATTTGTGTAAGTTTCGTGAAGGGGAGATCCGATGTGTCATAGGATTATATAACCGAGGATTGGTTGATACAATGACACTGACATACTGTTTGAACAAACGATATTTGATTATGTCAGATGATGAACGGTTGTTAATGCCTTATATATCCCAAAGGTATCGTGAACTACAAGAGAGTTTGCTTTTGGTAAAAGGTTATATTAATCAAAAGGAGATAGAATTAGATGAAAGAGCAAGAGGATAAACCGTATATGGAAAAACCCAAAGAGGGTGTGGTGACCACCAAAGAACAATTGATTTATGGTGGTGGTGAAACATTACAAGAGAAAGACACCAAAAATAAAGGGAAACAACAACTCAATGAATAAAATGATGATCACTTATACAGAATTCGAAAAGTATATTTTGTTGATAAAGTCATATCATGAGTCAGATCAACAACTTAGTGATATTTTACGGACAGAGGGATTCATTACATACAATACAGAGTTGATTGGTGCTGTATCAAGATTACTATCAAAGTTGACGAATGATGGTGCTGAATGGATTGATTATTGGTTATGGGAGTGTGATTTTGGTGTCCGTGACATGGAAGTTTATGACACAGATGGCAATTTAATTCCATTTACAACAATCCAAGATTTGTATCGTATGTTGATGATTGATTGTGATAATGAATAAATCAGGGAGGTGATATAATGCCGAGAAAAGATGGAACAGGTCCAGATGGTCAAGGATCAAAGACAGGACGAGGACAAGGTGATTGTCAAAGTCAGGAACAAGGTCAGGGTCAGGGTCGAAGACAAAGAAACGGACAAGGAAGAGGTAGAGGTAGATCATAAAAAGGTCTGTGGTAAGTTTACAAAAGGGTAAGACAACAGTATAATTCAGTAATAACAGTATGTGTCCAAGACACAAATTTAACAGTAACTACAGTGAAGTTACACAGGAGAACTAAAAATGAGTAAATGGCTAAAGAAAGATTCGTATGATATGTTTGCAGATCAGAAACAAAAGGAATCTGACAATGATACCCAAGCAACAACAGGATTCTACAAGAAATGGAAGAATCCACAGATGGGAACAACAGAACGAGCAAAAGAGTATAAAGTTCGTCTTTTGCCTGATGTAGAGTCAGGATTCTATAAAGACTACATGTATCACGGATTCATGTCAGGCGAAACATTCAAATATTTACTTTGTGAGAAAACACACGGAATGGACAAATTCTGTCCTTGGTGTGAAGCGACAAAGATTTTGTACCAAGGTAATGAGTCAGATAAGCGTAAAGCTAGTGACTATAAACGAAAAACTCGTTTTGTATCAAACATTTATATCACAGAGGACCCAAGAGATGCTGATGTTAAAGATGAAAACTACAAAGTTGGTGGTCAGATACGTTTATATGAATTTCCCGCCACAGTCGAGTCAAAGATTAAGAATGAAATCACAGATACCGAACAAGGTTATGGGATGTCAATCTTTGATCCAGAGACAGGATTTGACTTCATTATCAAAGTAAAAGCAAAACCAAAAGATAAGAATGGTAAAGAATGGCCAGATTATGGTGACTCAATGTTCGCACGAAGAGCATCACCTATTGCTGATACCGAAGATGAAGTTGAACGATTGATGGGTGATCGTGTAAATCTTGATGAGTACATTGATTCATTAAAGATCAGTGTCAAAGAACATGAGGAACTTCTTAAATCAGAAATGTTATGGGATGATGTAGGTCATTTATTTAACAAAGTGTGGAAAGGTGAAGAACCAGCACCACTTGATCCGATGGCAGAAATGGATGAATTACCAGATCACCAATCAACACCAGAAACACCGTCAACACCAACACCAACAGCTACACCAGAGGTAGCAGAGTCAACAACTGATTCAGGTGGTGATGACACAGATGCATTACTTGCTGAACTGCAAGATATGTAATCAAGTTTAATATAATATAATGTAATTAATAAGACTCAATGGTATAAATACTATTGAGTCTTATTTTTTTATGTGGGTGTGACTGACATAAGATGATAGGAATGTTAGGATAATTAATAATCTAAATTTTAACATGAGGTTACAATACAATGAAATTTAAAAGACATCTTAATGAAGTCTCTGGAAATGTAGCATATTGGATATCACGTTCTGGTGAATTAGTAGAGGTTGGTACAAGTCATATTGACGTTGTTATAAGTAATCCAACTAAATTCGGTTATACTGGTAAGAAGATTCGAGATATATATGATAAATATGGTGAAGTGTTAGGTGTTGAAGGACAAGCCCGTGAAGAAATCATAGTTGATTTGATTAAACACGGATGGATAAGAGTACGTAAATACCGTAACCAAGGATATTCTGTAAATATTAATAAGTTTTCTAAGAAAATTAAAGATGTGTTATTTGATTGGGCATCTAAATTAATAAGTAGTGGTATCAAAGGTGTAAAGGAAACTGATAAGTATATACCTGTAAACATACAGGCTTTTGGTTCTGGTGAGAATAAAAGTTTGACTATACAAGACATAGCAAATGATGTATTGTTTGAGAGTGGAGAAACATTTGATGAGGAAAACTCAATAATAATTTTAGAATCTGCATCAGAATTTAGAGAGTGAGGTTTAAATGAATCCTGAGTATGGTAACCATTACGATGATCTAATAAAATTTATAACGGGTTTGGATGAGTCAGAAGGTGACAGTCATTCAGGTATAAATTTCAATCTTGAAATGTTGAAATCTCTTTATGGTGAGTATAGTGGAGACACGATCAAATTAAAAAAGAAGAAAGTAGAACATTTCACCGATGAAGAGGATTTGTTTGAAATAAAATAAAATGTTAACGGACACGATAAATGGCTGGAAAGAGTGGAAAAGGATCATCATGGGAACGTGAGATAGCAAAGATATTAACAAAATGGTTAACAGGTAGTGAAAAGCCTTACGTCTGGTGGAGAATGCCCGGATCTGGTGCTATTGCTACCATATCAGAAGAGAATAAAGAGTTGTCAGGTGATATAATGCCGTTAAGACCAGAAGGTGCATTTCTTACCGATAAATTCAGTATTGAGGCAAAAAATGGTTACCCCTCAAGTAATCTACATAAACACCTTAAAGGGGTAAAGAACGACGAAATAAAGGCATTTTGGGAACAATGTGTTGGTGATGCTATACGTGCTGATAAACTCCCCTTTTTGATATATAAAAAGAAACAGTACAATGCATTAGTTGGAATTTCTGATGTTGAAGTTGGTTTCAATAATAAATTAGAACATCTACCTTGTATTACAATGAATTGGGGTGATACTTGTGACCTACCAGTATGTCATTTATACGACATGCAAAAATTTCTAAATACAATCACACCAGAGGATATAAAAGCCTTATGAATTTAAATTTAACAAAAGAAGAATTTAACGAAGTAATAATGTTGTATTTAGTAAATCTCGTTAATACTACAGATCTGACAGGGATTGATGAGGATAGTTCTGAGTTTGATCTTTTCTTGAAACACGTTGCATCAAGACCATTAGGTAAACTAAAGACATCGTATTTCCGAGAAGATTCAAAAGTGAAGTTGTCACATAAGAGGATGATGAATAAAATAGAAAAAGGTGACAATGTGAGGTTGATAATATGAGTCAGGTACATGTTAAACCAGATGAATTTGCTGATCTGGTAATGTTGTTTTTGCTTGAATCTATACGTGATGATAACTTATTGGGTGGTAACGAACAGTTCAGAGAGTTTGTCCATAAAATTGACCAAAGAGGTCTAAAAAATGAGTTAATGAAACAATATCTTAGTATGAATGGAGAACAACGATTACGGTACAGAAAATTAAAGCCAGTTTTTGAAGGCGGTAGTTCTGTAAAGATAAATATACTACAAGATAAATCGTTATCTGGTAAAGATACTACGGTTGTTGATAAAGTGATTGATTATGCCAAGAAGTCAATTGGTGTAAAGAACGAAGAATTTGATAGAGAATTATGTAAAAGGGTTTTTAGAAAGGTTAAGGAAGTGAGATTCAAGACTTCTAAGCCTATAACAGAAGAACGATTGGATAAAATAATCGACTATTGTATAAACGAACAGGAGGAACAACAAAATGGGTGAATTTACGTCAGGGTCAGGAGATACACACAACCCCGATAATGTAACAATGGGTGGAGATACACAAACAGTTGATGGTGTTGATGGTGTTGATGCACCAGTAGGATATGCAACAGATGTTCCTGATTTAAGATCAGATGATGTTGTAAGACAAGGAAAAGATGAGTTTCCGTGTTTTGATGTAGAAGATACAGAGTTTTATCAGAATATGCAAGACGGACGGAGACGACTTCGTTTTAAAACAGGATCTAATGCACAGCAATATATGTCCAAAACTAAATATAACCGTTCTTTCTACATAAGACATACAGATAAAAACGGTAAAAAGTTTGTTCGTAAAATTAAGTAGGTCTAATTAATAAAAAGGTTTACATAAGACATCGAAAATAATATACTCTTTCTATAAAAGAAAACAGGAGAGTTATTTTGAAGACAATATGTTTTGATGTAAACAATTTAGCAGTAAGAAATCTTTTTGGACCTGATGTGTTAACACTTGATCCTAAAGACAAGAAACACGTAATAGATACCAACTATGACCTTTTAAAATATCGTGTCTTTGACGCTATATATAAGTCGTTGTACAAGGTAAATGGAGTAAGAGAAGTGGTTCTCGCCATGGACGATAGGCGTTCGTGGCGAAAACTTTACTGGACAAAGTACAAAGCCAACAGAAAAACTGCCAGAGAAAAACTTGATCTTGATTGGGATGAATATTTCGTTATGTATGACGAATTCATGCAGGAGATTAAAGATCATTTCCCGTTTAAAGTAATAAAAATCAAAGACGCAGAAGCCGATGATGTTATTGGTGGTTTAGTTCATATGTATCCACAGGATTTTCATATTATTTCAACTGATAAGGATTTTCTTCAATTGAGTCAACCAAGAGTTAGTATATTTAATCCATTAAAGAAAGTTTATGTAGAACATCCTAATCCAGAATTATTTTTGGTACAAGAATGTTTTACTGGGCAATCCAAGGATAATATCTATAATGTAAAGACACCCCTTGATCATCCAGATGGAAAGAGAAAACCCGGATTTGGAGAAAAAGCCTTTGAGAAAGCTCTTGCCTATGGGTGGGAAAAATGGTTAACTGATAATGACCTATGGAATAGATATGAGTTCAACCGTAATTTGATGGATATGAGTCGTATACCACCAGAAATTAAACGAAGAATTGAACGTGACTATTCGGAGTATAAAAAACCAGATCCAGATAATATTTACAAGTTCATTAATAAATATGGGTGGCCAGAGTATATCGATAATTTTACAAATGTAGAAAACAAAATAATGCAATTATATTAGTTTACAACGATTTGATATTGATGTAATATGTATATCAATATCAAAAAACATTAACCCCTAACAAATGGAGAGTTTATGAACTCTTACAACGGAAGTTACAAAGTACTAAACACTGAGTGGAACCAATCATTACCTGAACTGTTTGAAACATTTCAAGAAGCATTGGACGCACAACAAAAGTGGGACCGAAGAGCAATCATTACACAAATTGATGGTGATTCTGTAGATGTAGTTTGGGAACCTTATTATGAGACATTTCTATCAAACGTTTGTGTTCGTTAGATAAATAGTCTTACCGATGATCAAGAATAGGGTGTTCTGCACCCTATTCGTATAAAATGTAGATACCAAATATGGTATTAAAAGGAGATACAAGTGGATAAACAACAATATGTGAATATGATTAGTAACTTAGCAGGACAAATTTTTGATGTGGTATGTCAACCACAAAAATCACCATTAGAGGTTGTCTATACAGAGAACTATAATGGTGGAGAAGACAACGCAAAATTAGTATACGCCAAAGATGGTGACTCTGGTTTCGATTTACGAGCAGAGACAAACGCATCTGGTGGTTATCAGGTAGCCCCTCAATCAACACTGGTTATTCCAGTAGGTATCAAAGTAGCAACTCCCAAAGGAACAGAACTACAAGTACGAACACGTGGTGGTTCCCCTGTCAAAAGAGGTTTTTTCGTATCAAATTCTCCCGGAACTGTAGATAGTGGATATCGCGGTGTTGTTGGAGTACTCTGTCACAACTTATCAGATGAAGTTCTTGAAATTGAATGTGGTGAACGTATTGCACAAGGTGTTATTTGTCCAGTATTAGAAGCAGAATTCATTGAAGTTACTGAACTTGATGAGACAGATCGTGGTGAAGGTGCTTACAACTCAACTGGTACAAACTAAAAATAAACTGTGAGGTAACTAATATGATAAAGATTGACGAAGAAAAATTGGAATTAGTAAGACAGTATCATTCTCAAATGGCTGACCGAGAGATCAGAAGTTCAATTCAAGACGATGGGGTTGAATTAAAAGCGGATGATATTGAAGCAATTAAAAATAAACACTTATTTGACGCAGAAAAAAAGATTAATGAGATCCGTAGTCTTGGACCGAAGAAGCTACATAAAATGGAATTAACTGTAGGTGATGGTTGGAGAGCAGGATACACAAAAGAAACCGTGGAAAAGAAAACCATGAAGCGTAGAAAGGCAAATAAGATCGCACGTAAGAATCGAAAAACTAATAGAATGAATCGAAAAAAATAGTAATTTTGGAGGACATGTTATATGTCATTGGACAAACTTAATACAGCAGAATACTCTAAGTTTATACATAAGAGTAGATATGCTAAATGGAATGAAGAGTTAAAACGAAGGGAAGAATGGGATGAAACAGTCGATAGATTGATTACCTATTGGAAAGAAAGACATCCAGATATTAGTAATAGTATTTGGGATGAACTCAGAAAGGGTGTTTTTGATACAGATATTATGCCTTCTATGAGGTCAATGATGACAGCAGGTAAAGCTCTTGACCGTGATCACGTTGCTGGTTATAACTGTTCATATGTTGCTGTAGACAGCCCAAGAGTATTTGATGAGACAATGTACATTTTGATGTGTGGTACAGGTCTTGGGTTTTCTGTAGAACGACAATATATCAACCAACTACCTGAAATTTCGGAAGAATTTCATCAAACAGATACCATACTTGTAGTGTCTGATTCGAAGATTGGTTGGGCATCATCACTTAGACAGTTGATTTCCTTGTTATATCAAGGTATGATACCTAAATGGGATGTATCTAAAGTTCGTCCAGCAGGGGCAAAACTAAAGACATTTGGTGGACGTGCTTCAGGACCAAAACCTTTAGTTGATTTGTTCAACTTTACGATTAAATTGTTTGTTGACGCAAGAGGTCGTAAATTGAATTCTCTTGAATGTCACGACTTGATGTGTAAGATAGCTGACATTGTTGTTGTAGGTGGTGTAAGACGATCTGCTCTGATCTCATTGTCAAACTTAACAGATCAACGAATGAGAAATGCGAAACAGGGTCAATGGTGGGTAGGTGAACCACAACGAGCCTTGGCAAACAATTCAGTTTGTTATACCGAGAAACCAGACATTGGTATTTTTATGGATGAATGGAAATCTCTGTATGAATCTAAATGTGGGGAAAGAGGTATCTTTAATCGTGAAGCTGCTATTAATCAACAACCAGACCGTCGAAAAGAGTTAGGTCATACTGATTTCGGTTGTAATCCGTGTTCAGAAATTGTCCTGAGAAGTAAATCTTTTTGTAATTTAACCGAAGTTGTTGTTAGGAGTGAAGATACACTTGAGACACTGAAAGAAAAGATCAAACTAGCTACAATCCTTGGTACGTTACAGAGTACCTTGACAAAGTTTCGATACCTTTCCTCTATATGGAAGAAGAATTGTGATGAAGAACGGTTATTGGGAGTCTCTTTAACAGGTATCATGGACAATGTAACCTTGAATGGTTCAGAAGGTCACGATACTCTAAAAGAATGGTTGTCTGAGTTAAAAGAAACCGCCATTGAGACAAACAAGATTTGGGCTGACAGATTGGGTGTTAATAGAGCAACAGCTATTACTTGTGTAAAACCGTCAGGAACGGTATCTCAATTAGTTGACTCTGCATCGGGTATTCATCCACGATTCAGTCAATACTATATCCGAACTGTTAGGGCAGACAAGAAAGACCCAATTGCTCAAATGATGGTGGATAAAGGTTTTCCAGTAGAAGATGATGATATGAAACCAGACACAGGTTATGTATTCTCGTTCCCAATTAAATCACCAGAAACATCTGTATTTACTGATGACAGAGGTGCAATTGAACAGTTGGAACTATGGAAAATTTACCAAGAACAATACTGTGAACACAAACCGTCAATAACAGTGTATGTAAAAGAACATGAATGGTTAACAGTAGGTGCTTGGGTATATGAACACTTTGATATCATATCAGGTGTATCATTTCTACCGAAAGAGAGTAATTCCATTCCACAATCACCATACACTGAGTGTACGGAGGAATATTACAATGAATTTGTAGAAAATATGCCTAAAGACATCGATTGGACTGAGTTGGCATTGTATGAAATGACTGATTCATCGGAAGGAACAAGAGAGTTTGCTTGTACAGCAAATGCATGTGAGTTCATTTAATCAATTACCACCACAAGTCATTATTAACTTGTGGTGGTAACTCTGATAAATACATAGGAGTATAATATGGTAGATAATATCAACTACGTTCAATCAATGTCAGGTTCCGAAATTGCCCGTGAATTGGGGATTTCCAGACAAGCAGTATCACAATTATTAAAACGTTCTATTAGCAAGGTTTATAATGGGATATTAGAAAAAGGTTTGACGGATACCCCTACAGAGACAGCAATGTTTATGATGGATTGGTTTGGTATTGAAGACGAAGAAGATATTCAACAATTTTATGATCTTTTTAGTGTTGAGATACAAGATAAAATTCGGAGAGATGCGAAAGATTATGTTATTACCGAACAGTGAAATAAATAAAACCTCATTATGTAGAAACTGTGGAAATTATGTAGAAAATGGATCTTTGAGAGAATGTGAATGGGAGTTGTTTGTACCAACTACTGAAAAAAAATCATCTTTGTACACACCAGTAGAATTTGATTGTGTACATTTCACGGAAAGATAAATGAATGTATACAAATTCGAAAACACAATAAAAAACACACAGATTTGGCCACGTTATTTCGTGGCTTTTTCTTTGCCTGATGCCATAGTACAAGCAAAGAGATTTCAGATACTTATGAATGAAGTTAATATGGAAAGAAAAGATTTGATGTTGTCATTAGACTTTGACGGTGGTATTATAGTTAAAACTAAGAGAAAATACTATCGAAGAGGATATATTGAATTAAATGGCAGTTGAACGATACCGTGTGGAAGAATTTCTTTATAGTAATTGTAACAAGGTAAAACGTAACGGTGATGGTTATGTGTTGCGTTGTCCTATATGTGGAGATTCAAAACGAAACCCAAACAAACGTAGATGTCATGTAGACTATTATCACAAGTATGATGAATGGGTCTACAAGTGTTACAACGGGGATTGTCCAGAGAGTTCAGGTAATATTCAATCGTTGTATTCTCACGTTATGGGTTGTGATTGGAAAGAAGCCAACAACGAATTACAAGAGAAGAAGTATAACAGTGAACGGATTAAACAACGTCTGGACAAGAAGAAGGTATTTGTAGACGAACAAGATGATGTAGGGGAACTTGACCTTGACTTGAAGGATGTGTTGTCACTGACAGACACACCAGAGGGTAGGATAGAGATCCAATATCATAACTTGTTGAAGCGTTTGTATGTTGACAGATGGATACCTACCAGAAGAAACATAATGGTAGCACATTCAGGTAAGTATAAAAATCGTTACATTGTACCAGTATATGAGAACGGAGTAATGGTCTATTTTCAGGGTCGTGCAATGAATGACAGTATTGAACCTAAATATTTTAACCCTGTTGTCATCAAAGAAAATATCATACTAAACAAAGAGAATTTTGATCCTGAGAAGTATATTATAATCACCGAAGGATTGATTGATGCATTTATGATTGAGTATGATCAAGGTACATCGTGTTTAGGGGCATCCATATCTGATATTTTTTTAGAACATCTGTTACCATTAACAAGAAAAGGTGTTATAGTAGCACTTGATAATCCGTATACAGACAAGTCAGGGTTTGAGAACTACAAGAAAATCATAGAAACTTGTAAACATTCTGGTAGATTACGATATTTCTTTATGCCAGACAATGATTTTAAAGACTTGAATGACTATAAGATCAAACATAAAGATGTTAATATGTATGATTTTGTTGTAGAGAATTCAATGACACACTTTAAATCCTCAATAATTATGAAAAACCTGTTATAATATTATAAATACTTCCAAATAGAGTATAATTTGGAGGAAAATGTAATGAAAATGACAAAAATGGGTAGTGATTATGTTCGTATGAACGAATCAAACATTGCCGATGCAAAATTGTTGTCTATACCTCGTATTCATATTATAAAACTGGATTTTAAAGAACCTACTTATGATAAGTTACAATATGTGTTGACTACATACAAATCAGTAAATAGGTTTGTAATTGACGATAATATAAGATTTTATAATGATGTTTTTAAAAAGACAAACAAGAAGTATTATGTATCAAACACTGAAAAGGATAGTTTGATATCATTTTTTAAGAGAAATAATAAAGTATTATTGGATACCACCAAACTAAACCCATTTGAGAAAGTATTTGTGTTTAGTATTGCATTAGAAGATGTGCTATCTAACTTAGAAGTTATTATAGTTTCAGAAAAGATGTACAATGAGAATCCTGAACCTTATGAAAAATGGTCAGGAAATCTAATTATAGTATAAGGGATAATTCGTGAGTAAAAATGTATTAGCATTAGGTCCATTCATAGGATCATTTAAACAAGAAATACTTACATTTAGACCACACATGAGGTGGATTGAACAGAATACTGATACTAAATTAGTATACTATTCCTCTCATTTTAATAGAAAATTTTTATATCCACAAGTAACACCATCAAAGTATGTTCCAGTATACAAACAGTTAACACGACAAGAGATACATCAAACAGGTTACAGTCATAAAGATGTAGACCAACGTGATTTTATGTCATTGATTCGTGTGTACAAAGATCATATTGCCGACAAGGTAGGATGTATAAAAAAGGATATAAATCAACAATCATTACCATATGTAAAATATATACCGCCTGTATCTATCTATCACAAGATATTTGAGAAGATACAGGTTCCTATTTCTAAGAGAAAAGGATATGTTGTATTCATACCTGATGAAACTATGAGTGAAGAGGATGCCATAACCATATATAATTACTTACAGACAACTTGTAAGTTTGCTGTTATAGGTGATATGAAGTGTCACTTGGCAGAACAGAATGAAGTTCTACAAACGGTTGATTATTTACATAATGGGTATCAAAAGATAGTAACTGCTATAACAAATGCAAAGGCTGTCATTACACCTTGTTCTCACTGGGCGGCTATAGCTAATTTACAAGAAGTTCCTGTGATATCATGGGGTGAACAAGTGGGTCAATATAAAGAACAAGGATTATATCATTTTAATAACGACAAATCTAAGTCAGTTTATCATGATCCTGAATCAAGTATAGAAAATGTAATAAGACAAATAGATAGTTATTTGGATGAAATTTGTTAATGTTGGAGGGTGTTTATGCCTGTATATGAATATAAATGTTCGTCTTGTGGACACATAGAAGGACATAGAATGAAAATAAGTGAAAGTGATATAAGAGAAATTGAATGTGAAGAATGTGGATGTTTATCAGTAAAGATACCAAGCATTGGAAGTTTTGAGCTTACAGGTGGTGGATGGTTTGCTGGTGGATACTCAAAAGGAGATTAGGTATGGCTAGAAAAGTTTTGTGTGATGTCATTTGTTGGGATTGTAGAATATTAAAGGAGGATGTTTTTCTACGTTATGGTGAAGATCCAGAAGATATTTGTCCTGAGTGTGGTAAACTGATGGTTAAGAAGCCAGCATTTGGTTCCTTTGAATTGAAATACGACAATAAGACTGATATGTGTGATTGGACAGGTGAAACTTCACAGTATTGGAAGGACTTTAAGGCGGCAAAGGGTCGTGGTGAAGATGTAAAACCGTATGGTGAAGACTAATGAATTTTTATCTGTATAAAGCAAATATTGTTCGTGTGATAGATGGCGATACGATTGTGTGTGACATTGATCTTGGATTCGATTTGTGGATGAAGGATGAACATGTACGATTGTTGGGGTTAGACGCACCAGAATCCAGAACAAAAGATTTAGTGGAAAAGGCAAAAGGTATTGAGTCAACAGAGTGGTTAACTCAATTATTAGAAGATCACGGTAATGTCATAACATTAGAAACTACCTATAATAAAGGTGGTAAGTATGGAAGAACATTAGGAAACATTTATGTTGATGGTGAAGATGGTTTAATAAACATCAACGAAAAGATGATAGAAGAAGGATATGCTGTAGTATATTGAGGTTACAATTGGGTGTAACCTTGGTATCATATTCATCTATTAACTCTTAACCAAAGGAAAAATTATGAAATCAGTAGATGTATTTGTTTGTATTCGTCCGTATCGTCACGATGTTGTTGATACGATCAAACGAACCCCAAAATTTAACGCCAAGAAAGAAACCCATTCAGTGAGATATAAGAACAAAGATTGTGTTGTTGTTAAAACAGGAGGGGAATATATTTTATGGTTAGAAGAAGAATTTTGAAAATAATGTAATTAATATAAATACTTGTGATTGGTTCGGGGATTTTCCTTAAAAATCCCTTTTAAGTTGAGTCTATAAAGGCTTAGATCAACCTAATAGGTGAAGGTATCACCTCCAAACCTCCTTAACAGCATAGATGCTGTTGACATAAGAGTTTTTTTCCGATTTTTCCTCCAACAAAAGAAAAATCGGATTTTTTTATGTTTACAATATGAACAGTGTTTGTTACTATAGAGATCTATTGGATACGAAGTTAGTTAGCGCTGACAAACTTGGTATCACCGTTGATCAACAAAAGATAGACTATCAAAGTCCTTGGTCGAAAGTTTTGGGTCAGGAGATAACAAGGACTTTAATATAAAAAATTCTTACCCTTACGATCTAAGATACAGTCAGAGAGACACTTAGATCATATTAGAAGAGAGAGTATACTACACTTATATACATAACTATAATAGAGAAGTGTGAGTATACTAATACTAGAGAAATTAGAAGAGAGAAGGGATGCGATGACGGTTGCATCCCTTTTCGTATAAGAAAGAGAGTTATAATGAGTCATCAAAATATTCAGGAAAAGATACAAGAATTCCTGAAAATAAAGAACAAAGACAAAGTAAAAAAGCCTATAGATTCCGTAAGGTTACCTACTGCACCTCCAACCAGACCCCATAAAGATAAAAAGAAATATAATCGTAAACAAAAACATAATAAAAATGATATTGACTAACACGTTTACATATCTGTTAATCGTTGGTATTATTACTAAAATAAAGATCACATAGGAGAAAGGAAATGAATAAGTCAGAATTAGTTGATTACGTGTCAGAAAAAACAGGTGCGTATAAGAAAGATGTAAAGCATACAGTTGATGCCGTATTTGATGGTATTATCCAAGGATTGGTTGAAGATGATAAAGTAACCATATCTGGATTCGGTAATTTTATTGTTAAACAACGAGCACCAAGAAAAGGACGTAATCCTAAAACTGGTCAATCTGTTCATATTAGAGCGAAATCAGTGCCTACATTTAAACCATCCGATATTCTAAAAGACGCAGTAGATTAATAAAAAGGGGATATACATGCAAGAAACCGAGTTGTTAGAATTTAAATATATGCCAAAAACATTTGATGAAATGATTTTGACTGATGAAGTACGACCGAAATTGAAAAAGGCTTTAGATGAATTGCCAAATATGGTATTGTACGGACCCCCCGGAACTGGTAAAGGAACATTTGTTGATGTTCTGAAACGAACCAAAGGTCTTGATATATTAAAGATTAACTGTTCAGATGAAACAGGTATTGATGTTGTTCGTGACAGAGTAAAATCATTCGCTCAAGCTGGTAGTATGGATGGAGCAATGAAGATTGTCTTCCTAAACGAAGCAGATTACCTATCACTTAACGCACAAGCCATGTTACGTGACCTTATGGAAAAAGTTCAATTACGTACCAGATTCATCTTCTGTTGTAACTATGTTCATAAGATGATGGATGAACTTGATTCACGGTGTCAATTTATTGAGTTATCTAATCCACCTGCAATACAAGTGGTGAAGAGAGCTTGGTCTGTTCTTGATGCAGAAGGTATCAAATATGACAAGAAGGTTGTTGTTGATCTTGTGAAGACTATTTGGAAGCGTAGACCAGACATTCGTAAAGTAATGGTTGTATTGAGAGAAAACATCATTGATGGAGAACTCCAAAGTAACATTAAGATGTCTGCCAGTGATGGTGTGTATCAGGAAGTTCTTGAGAAAATGATTGCTGGTGATCCAGAGGCAGTTCGTGTAGTATTGAAGTCACATCAAATTGACTATACTGGATTGTACAAACACATCTATACTGCGTTAATGGTAGAAGATACGGTATTTAAGAATGATGGTAAGGCTATTTTATTGGTAGGTAACCACGATTACAGAGACAACATCGTATCTAATCGTGAGATCAATTTTATGGCGATGTATTTTGAAATGTTATCCACAGGAGTTATATAACCAATGATTAACAAACTAAATCGATTACGTACACAGGGTCAAATATTAGCAACATTAACTTTAGTATCATTTGTATGTTGTTTTGCAATTGGTTTAAGTAATTCGTTATGGTTAATACCAACAGTAGTTGGATATGTTGGTATGAACGTATGTAATACTCGGTGGAATAGTTTGAACAAAATATACAAGAAACGATTTGGTTTTGATGAAGAGGAGTATTTTTAATGAGTGTTATTTACAAATATCCAATGGAAATAACAGATTTTCAAGAGATAGAAATGCCAGAAGGTGCTGAGATTTTGTGTGTTCAGACAGCAGATCTTCCGTATGGTCATGATTGGGTATCAGGTCCGACTCTATGGGCAATGGTTGATCCCGATAAACCCTTGAAACCTCGTAGGTTTTATGTTTTTGGCACTGGTAAACCTATGAAATATGAACATAAATTGAAGTATATTGGTACGACCCAACAAAACAATGGTGCTCTTGTTTGGCACATATTCGAAAACGTCATTGAAATGTTTGATGACAAATTATTTGAGGTATAATAAGGAGATAGGATGAATAAGAATAAGAATAAGAAGAATAAAAATTACAAAGGTCACAAGAAGAACAAAAAGACTAACGTTACTGAGGCTATGTTGGAACTTCTGCAACAAAAAATGAATGACAACATCAAACCTGAACGTAAGGAGAAAAAGTATGACAAAAACAAAAACAAAAACAAAGGCAAAGAAGTCACCAGCAAAGAAAAAATCTAATCATTTAACCGAAGTTCTTAATGCGGTGACATTAAAGACTCCCTGTGAATACAAACCCAAGGAGTTTTCAGCGTTTGTTTTGTCATTATTTCTCAGTGAAGATCCTGAATTACGACATATCGTCAATGATATCAATAATTTACAATTTAACTTGACAGATGAGTTGATATACAAGTATTATGTAAAAATGATTCCAAAGGGTAGAAGGTATTTGAAGTTTACCAAGAAAAGTGTGGAATCAAAACAACGTGATATTGAGATAAAAGAACTGATGGAAAAGTATGATGTTTCTAAACGAGAAGCATCTTTATCACTCACTGAAAGGAAGAACTAATGTTTAATTCCAAGAAAAAGAAATCAACTGAGTTTCAAGAGAAAGTCAAAATTGAACTACGTAACGCCAAACGGATTATGATGGCAGAAAAAGGTAAAAGTGCTTTGTCTGCTGTAGGATTTAGTGTGGGGTTGGCGTATGTTTTGGTTGAACCATTCTCATTGTTCACCTTGGCGGCAGTTGTTGCAATTGTGTACTTTGGTAGGAAATTCAAAGGTACAGTAAAGAAACAATTTATCCTATCCCAACAAATTATTGAACTTAAATCTTCTATGTCTGAAAAAGTATGGACACCAGAAGACTGATTTACATATCTGGTATATAATGATAATATACCAGATATACCAACTAAAGGAGAAACACACCCCAATTAATGAATATTAATGTTAATAACTTGCAAGAAGTAATTAAAAAGGCAACACTGAATTATGTAATACCGTCTGTACAATTAAAGGTTGATAATGGACATATTGTATCTAAGATGAGAAGTCAGAACAACACGGTTGTTATCTGCTTAAATGTCCCAAATGATGTCATCACAGATATACCAGATGATATTGAATTTAACTTTGACGAACCAAATGTTAAGGTTAAACCATATTTGAATTTGATTGACAGTGAAATTATCACTGGTATACTGACAGATGATAAATTAACCTTGAAAGATGGTAGACATAAGACCAATCTACATTTCTGTATGTCTACGTTCGTCACAACGTTTACAGGTGCCGAACCGAACACACCAAGTTTCTATGATCTTGATATAAATGCTGACACAAGTGAGTATTTTGATAAGATTAAGAAGGTTGCTGGTAAATTTGAAAAAGTTTACTTTACAGTTCGTGATAATAAGTTTATTGTAGAAACAACAGACCGAACAAACCGATTTGCTAATGGAATCAGTTTTGAATTAGACACAATTGAACAAAAAAATCTTGATATTTGCTTTGAATTCAAGAACTTTAATGCCGTGTTACAGACTTTAGGTGACGATATTGTGAACTTTACGGCAAAATTCACTTGGGTTGAGGAACAACAAGCGGGTATGGTACTATTTGAAAAGAATGATGGCAGTGAGAAGTATTACTTACTTTCTCGTTTAGAAGAATAAATTATACTGAAAGGGATAACAATGGCAGGAATTAAATCAAAACTATCAAGTATCAAGTCAAAGGTTAATGACAGGGTAATGAGTTGGATGTTTAGTGAAGAGATTGAAACTCAAACCGAAGCATTAAACGAGGAAATCAAACTACCTAATGGTCAAGTTGTTACCAAACGACAAGCTCTTGAGATTCTTGAGACACTGAGGATGGTGGAGAAAGAGGCTACACTGTGTGCATCAGAAGATCACTCTCAACCACCAACACAATCAGACATTGATCGTTATTACGAATACCATAAGAACTATGTTCGTAATATAGGAACGTTTCAGGAAGAAACCAATTGTTGGTTAACAAAAAAGATTGACTTGTTGGAAGAGGATGTATATAATTCTGAGGCAACTGAAAAGGGATGGGATTTCTTACGAATGAACTGTTCATTACCAACTGGTGACTTGAAAAATAATCCTTGGAAAAGTCAACAAAGTTCTTGGGAAGTCACTGATAAAGAAATGTGGGACACTAAAGAATAACGGTTGACTATCCCATCAACAAATGGTAAATTGTTTCTACCTGATGACGAAAGATTGTTTGATGGTTCTGGTTTCCACCCGTTGATTACCACGGAAACTTAGTCGGAGCGGAATGGTGAGAACCCGACAAACCAGATATTTTTTTCAGAAAATAGTTATTGACAACAAACCGAAAATACTGTTTAATACAAATTACGAGTTACACTAACCGAGGAATTTCCCTCACAATCACAAATCTAGGAGATTTAAAAATGGCTGAAACAAACACTACTCTTACTATCAATGGTTCTACTTCTACTATCGCTTCTGGTTCTTCTTTCCGTGACACCGTGGTTGGAGCCGCAAAGGATGCTGGTCTTGGTAAATTCCGAGTGATCTTGGATGGAACTGAAATTGATCCAGCACAAGCACCTGCTACTCTTGACGCTGGTATGTCTCTTGAAATCCGACCTTATGAGGTTGCTGGAGTATAAGTCACTGTAATGATTGATGAAAAAGGGGTTGACGATTCAACCCCTTTTAAATTGACAATGATGTGAGTTAAATGTAGTATGTAGTTACACCCTAAACGAAAGGAACTAAATATGGCTTGGGATACAGCAGAAGTCGAAGATATTAAAGAATCAATGGAACAAGTGTTAGATGCCACATCATTTGATATCGATGAGGTCAAATCGGAAGGTATGACTCTCCGTATTGGTGGTAAGGTTGTTAAATTTGAGGTCAGTGAAGAATCATCTATACCCGAAGATGATATTCGTGCTGAATATTCCGCTAAGTTGACTGAGAAACTTCAACGAATTAAAGATGTTTTGAATGAAAAAATGTCTGAAATGACCTATATGGTTGAACAAAATCGTCAAGATTACGAACAAAAAGAACGGGATCTTAACTCTCGTCTGGCATCCGCAAACATTATGCCAGACATCACTTTTGACCACGCAAAACAAGGGTTATCACTGGTTAAACATAACCCTCATCAAGATGGTGCTGATGTATTAACTTGGTTGTATCAAGGTGTTTACTGGCCAAAACGAGTTGCAGGTCAACCAATTGAACCAAAATACTCCAAACGAATGATTTCACCAGTAACAATTGAGATCATCACAAAATCTGACCGTATTCAGCGGGTAGTTGTTCGTAAAACAATTGGTCTATCCAAATTTGAACATTACCATTCAATGGATAGTCACACTGATTGTTGGGGTGATTGGAGTTTCACCAATGTATGGAAAACACCAGATGATATTCTATCTATCGCACGAGAATCATTAGCTGTTTTGGAGAATGTCAATCCTGACTCTCCCGGTAATCGTTCTCCAAGTGGTCTTCCACGACTGTCAACTCTGGAACAACACGTATTAACGGGGGCACAAGCCCGAGAGGTTGTTTATGAGGTATCAAGAGCTGACGAACGGTCTGGTATTACTGATCGTGGTGAAGTTGGTTCTGTCTGGTCAACATAAAAACAAGGGGATGATTAATAGTCATCCCCTTTTTACTCAATAGGTGATGTATGACAAAAGAGAGAGTAAATCCAGCTATTTGTCCCGTATGTGGTGATTTTATGGGTGACATAACAGCGACAGGTCTGTTGAAAAATGGCACCTTAGAGGAGTCGTATCGTTGCTCTGATGACATTAATTGTGGTTCAACTTGGACTGCTGTCTATCGTTTATTGGCAATTAAAGATGTTGAAGATACCCGACTACCTGAACCTTGGGAAATTTTGGATGATGAGTTAGAACAAGTTGATCTTGAAGGTAAAACAGATCCATTTGTGTTCTCAGAGTTTCCAGATATATCACCACTGGTTGAAAACGAAAACGAAGGATGGGATGCCACAGAAGAAAAGTGGGAAACAGGATTAGATGTTGTTGTTTAGGTATTGACACCACAACTGATTTCATTTATATTATCTCTACCTACTAAACAAATTAACCCTATCGAAAGGTAACAAAATGTCTTTTTATGACCGTCAAGAACTGATCCAAGGAATTAACCGTGAAATGAAAGTTGTTGTGGTTGGTTGTGGTGGAATCGGATTCCATGTAGCAAAACTACTCGCAATGTCTGGTGTCACAGAACTATATGCATTTGATCCTGATACACTGGAAGAATCAAATCTTAACCGTCTGGATTTGACCACTGACTTTGTTGGTCGCAATAAAGCAGATATCGTCAAGGAGGTTACAAAATCTCTTCGACCTGAAATGAATGTTAAAGTCTTTCCTTTCCCAATGAAAGACCATACTTATCCAAAGGGTGTTGATTGGGTTATTGACTGTACTGACAACCACGACGCACAAATTGAGAACCAACGAATGGCTGATGCATACGGTGCTAAGTATGTGAAAGCTGGTTACGATGGAGAAAGAATGTCTTTGAATGATCGTGTTGCTACTTGGGATTCTGGTGACACACAAGATGGATATCGTGTAACACCATCGTGGGCTGTTCCTGCTATTATGATTGCGTGTCTTACTGTTGGTAAGGTTATGAAATATAGTGGTGGTGAGATGGGTTGTCACTTGAAAGATTTCTACACGGTATAAAAAACTTGACATAAAAGTGGGGGTAATATATATTACCCCCATAGTCAGTTAACAATAAACAAAAGGAATGAGATATGACCGAACCTATTAAACCTGTAACACCACTTGTATCACCTGTAGAACCATTGAGCGATGAGGAAGTAACAAATCTAATCGAACAACATAATAAAGGTGGTGCGTTCGCAAAACAAATCAATGAATCACAATCTTGTTGGGATGCTGGTATTGTTGTACGAAAAGGTTGTTCTCATATGAACAAACCGACTTACCAGATCCATTTTACAAATATTGCCGACGAAAAAATCAAACGACTTCAAGGATATTACCCATCACTGGAATGGTTGATGTATTTGGAAGGTAGTGTTGACCATGAGAGTCAGTCAATTGTTGTTGAGGATCTTGTTATCCCTGACAAACAATATGTAACTGGTGTCAATGTTAATAGTGTTGAGTATACATGGGCAGAAGGTCGTGATATCATTGGAGTAATCCACTCTCACCATAGTATGGGAGCATTCTTCTCTGGAACTGATGATGCATATATTAACCAGAACCACGATGTGTCAATTGTTGTTTCAACCTCACCACGGTCACCAATTTTAGGTCAAGTTCGACTAAAAGCACCTTGTGATGACTATGTTCTATGTGAGGGACCAAATGTCATCTTTAACTATCCAGTTAAGGTTGAAGATTCATTGGAAAAAGTGATGGAAGAATTTGAACAAGAGTTTTCATCAAAGATTCATACCTTTACATATCAACAATTTTCATTTGGTATAGGTCGTGGTATCCGTTCTATGGGTTCCAATATGGTAAACTCTTTGATCGGTAACCAAAACCCTGAAACTGGTTATTATGACCCAAATGATCCTTATGATGGATTTGTTTTTGAAGATGAAGATCCTCCAATTCAAGAATCAAGTGGGATGACTGATGTAGAAATCAGTAATGAACTGTTGAAATATTATTCCGCAGAAGAAGTTTCTGATTTTATGAGAACAGGTGAAGGTGAAAATGAATTATTGATCATCAACCAGTTATTAAAAGAAGATATTCAAGTTTTTGAAGTTTTTGAAGTAACCGAAGAAGATGATGATGTTGTTTGGGTTGACCAAGATGGTAATGTGGAAGAAGATCCACCAGTTGAACCACCAACATTACATTAAATAAAACCTCCAAAGATAATAGGGTGATATCCGAAAGGGTATTGCCCTATTTTTTTATATAAATATTAATAGTATTATATAAGGAGGTTTTATGAAACGGGATTTTTTAATATCTTTGGTATCAGAGCGTGACACCGAAGGTAAATATAGATATGCGTCAATAGGTCGTATAACTTTTATAATAGTCTTAGGTTTGGCAATTTGGACATGGACAATGGGAACAGGTGATATACAACCATCACATATGCAAATGTTACTTGCGGCAACTACATACAACCTGATGAAAAAGTCTACTTGGTTTGGTTCGCCCACTACTACGACTAAATCAACCGATGACGAAACCCCACCAAGAATATAAGGAGATAAATATGTGGACAATGGCTTTAACTTTATTACAAAAACCCACAGTCATAGCAATAATGTTATTAACTATGGCGTGTGGTACACTGTATGTTAACAACACATTACAAGATGCGAAGATATTAAAACTTGAGTCACAGGTAGTCGTAATTGAATCTAATTATAATACATGTGTTGATAACGAAACTACATTAAAAGGTATTATAGAAGAGAGTAATTCAGTTGTGGATGGGTTTGTATCAAGTAATAACGCAATCAAATCACAACTGATAAAAACACAACAATTGGTCGTGTATTGGCAAAACCAGTATGACAACAAAGTTTGTTATACTAATAATGACGAAACCCCTGTTATACCAACACAGGGTAAGGTGGTAAATGATGAAACGAGTGCTGACGCTGTTACTCACATTAATGATCTGTTTGCTGATTAGTGGGTGCCCTAAACCGACAATACCTACTCCACCAGAACAGATTATAGTTAAAACCGTATATGTATATAATGAATGTCCAAGACCTGAAACACCAATCTACAAAGAACTTGTAGATACGAGTCATTTGGGTAGTGCATATAATATAAATACTCTTGTGGATAATATAAAGAAAATGAAATCATATAATGATGGTCTTATATATTCATTAGAATGTTATGAAGATCAAACGGAGAATACTAATGAGTAAACTACAAAATTACTTAGTATCTGAGGGAATTTTGGATGATGTCCTTAATTTAGGATCAAAATTTATGTATTTCTGGAAGAACAAATGGATTATTAACACCAAACATGGTCTTGACCGTATAGGACAACGCAATAAACTTACCACAACTGAATTAAAACGATTATTTAAGGAAGCTATTGAAAAGTCTATTGAATTAGGTGTTCGTGCAGGGGAAGAGATCCTTTTCTGGTCTAAAAGTCTGAAACAAGGTTTTGTTAGTGCAATAGATAATCAAGGTAACATTGACCTGATTACTTTCTTGCCAAGAGGGAAACACCAACCAAAAGATGGTACAGAACATGTTGTATTAGAAGGGAAACAGACCAGAACGATTATATTGGAGTAGTTATGGAAAAAGATGTCATCATAGATATAGTTAACGGTGTACCATTAGAGTTGTACTTTGTTCTATGGAAGGCATTACTTGTTCTTTTTATTACATTAATGTTGACAAATATCATTAAGAACATTGCTATATATGTTAGACTAAGATTTTCTGACCTATTTTCCAAACGAACTGTTATAATATATGATGGGTTTGAAGGGATTATAGAAGAGATATCAATAATTGGTATTTTTATTAGGAATGTTGATGGTGTAACAAAATTTGTACCATTAAGTAGATGGTACATGGGTGATATAAGATACCCAAATACATTAGATCCAATTAAGGATGGTACGAAATGAGATTGAATGATTATATATTAAATGAAGGTATTAATGACAAAGGTATTTGGAAGTCAATATTTTTGGCAGGAACTCCGGGATCTGGTAAGTCATTTGTCAGGAGTAAACTTGGTGGTGGAGTAGAGCCACGTGTAGTTAACACTGATACATGGACAGAGTTTTTTAAGGTTGAACAAAAGGGTGGATGGTCTTTTTTCAAAGAAGATATTAAACGTATTAGTTCTGGTCAATTATCAGGATATGTGAATAGTATGTTACCATTATGGATTGACGGAACTTCATCAAAACCCGGAAATGTTATCAGTAGGAAAGGAATGTTGGAAGGTTTTGGGTATGATACTGGTATGTTATGGGTTAATACCGACCTTGATGTAGCCATTGAACGAGCCAGAAAACGAGAAGAACGAATTGGTAGACATGTTGATCCTGATTTTATCGTCCAATCATATGAGACAATAAATAAACTAAAACCATATTACAAATCAAAGTTCAATTTCTTTGTTGAGGTTAGTAATAACGAAGGTGAATTGACTGATAACGTCTTAACATCATTATACAAAGAAACAAATAACTTCTACAATCAACCATTACAAAACGAGTTAGGTAAGTTTTATCGGGATGAATTGATTACCAATGGTGGCAAATATCTTGTTGACAGTGAAGAGGTTGATATGGGAATGATTAAACAAAAAATCAAAGGATGGTATAGTTACTAATGAAACTCAAAAATATTCTTTTAGAAACAACCAAAACTGGTGCGAGTATTTGTTCTGATGATGACTTGGTAACGGGAACAACTATATTTGGTGAAAAAATGGTTCCTGTTAAAGTTCCTAATAGATTAACTGGTGCTACCATCAAATATGTAACTGCGGATGAACTGGGACAAGATTGGAACTATGATGAATTTGATAATAGTCAAGGTATGGGTTCGTCTAAAAGTTACTCCAAAACATTAGCCAGTTTAAAAGGTATGTTAGGTGACAGATTATGGAAACATACTGATGCCAGAAGACTACAACTTGACAAACAGAAGATGGATGCACGTGCTGATAATGACATAGATCAAACTGCAAGACTACACGATGACGATGAAGAAACAAAGAAAGTGGAGGAAAATGTGGATATTACAGATAAAATAAAGACTTTTTTGAAAGATGATGACTCTATAGAGACAATTATTGAACAATCAGAGGTTCTTATTGAATCTATATCAGATAAAGTGTCATCATCTGATCGTAGATCACTGAGCAAAACTATTTTAAGTGGTAAAAGTGGTAAGGTAAAATTATCAAGTGTTGGTGAGACAGTAAATGTGGATATTAATGATGATAAAGTTGTAGTATCATGTCCAGATCACGATGAGGTCATTTTTGCTTTAGTTGAGATTGCTGATTCATTAGATCTAAAATTTAGTCAAAAGAAACGTGGTAACAAAATAGAATTTACTTTAAATTTGAGTTAGTGGGGGATATATGGGAAGAATTGATGAAATAGTAGGTCTTCATACAGGACAAAAGGTTAATATCATAGAAAGTATTATGGGACGAATTGATTCTGTAGGTGAGAGATTTTATATGAAAGCCGCATCAAGTGTTATTAGTGAACTTGATAAAGGTATCACCGTAGATGAGATCTATGGTAGTATGAACGAGAAACACAAGAGAGAATTGAAGGTTGCCTTTGATTTTTATCTATCAAAAAGAAATCATTCTGGTTTACAAGAACTAAACCAGATGATGTAATAAAGGAGATTAAATATGTCAATTGATAATGTAATTGAACGGTATTTGTCTGAATCCAAAGATGCTGTGTTGATGAAGGTGATGAAAGATAGTAAAGGTAGAGTCACTGATTATAAGGTTTTGGATTCTGGTAGTACTTCTGATATGAAGAAACTATCTAAAAAACGCAAGGATACCAAAACTGACGAATATGTTGTTCTGGATTATAGTGATGCAATGGGATATGAAGACCTTTTCCCAGATATTATGTCACACTTCTAAAACACTTAAAAGTGAAACCCTATTCGATTGTGAATAGGGTTTCGTTGTTAAAGATGTCACCTTCTGTCATTATCTTATCAATGACATCAAATCCTTCAATACTATAATGTTTCAATCTAGCCGCAGCGTGTTTATCTAAGTGTTTAACATTATCACAAACATCCCAAATAACCGCACCATTTTTCTTATCCGCATGTAACCTCAAAGTTCTACCGATAGACTGTAATACTCTAATTTTACTCTTAAATGGTGATACAAGGATCAAGTTAGACAATGATTTGATATTGATCCCTTGTTGGAAAATACCATAAGTAGCTATAAGTATTGTGTTATTAGAGGTGTCCATATACTTACGCCATTTTTCCCGTTCATCACCTGAGTCACGACCAGACAAAAATTCCACATCAAATTTGTCAAATAGAGGATCATCTTGGAGTAGTTGTTTTAATACTTCTCCCTCGTCTTCTACCTTACCAACCAACAAAAGAATGTTACCATCTGTCTTCAATATAATATTCTTGATGATGCCCAGACGGAATGGGTTATTAAAGACAATATCCTTAACTTCGTTGTATGTTGATTTGGATGGTGGTTTGGTTTTGTAATTCACGTACACCATGTTAATCTTACATTCAGCCACATAACCCAACTTCGCCAATTCAACCGAACCATATTCTCTTAACACAGGTCCGAGATATGATTGTACCTGCATTTGTTCAAGGACAGATGATGGCATTGTACCAGTGAAACCATAACGATACTTGGCTTTAGGTGATTGTTTCAGTAATTCACACAATACTTTGGCTTTACATCCGTGAGTTTCATCGACAATAACCAAATCCATTCGTTCCATTTTCTCAGGTACATTGTTGAGAGATTGCCATGTACTAATGACAATTTCTTTGTCCCATTCTCTCCAATCGTCACCGACACGACCAATGAGAGACATATCAAGTCCATACTCTTCCATATCACCATAGAACTGTGTCACCAGACCAATAGATGGTACAATGATTATGGCGTTCTCAATGGCGTTATTTTCCCACAAACCTTTGGTAAGGTATGAAATCATTAAACTTTTACCACTGGCAGTAGCAGAACGTATGATACCCTTAGATGTTTTCAAACAAGTAGAAATACAATCATCTTGGTATTCATATGGTTCAAATGTCAAGTTCTTTTCATACTCTGGTTTGATACCAACAAATAGTCTTTTAACATCATCTGATAACGTGTATGGTAGGTCATACCATTCTTTCTTATGAAACTTTAATAATTCTAACATTAAACCATAAGGAATAGTTCTGTCTACAGAATTAAACAGTGATGTTTTTCCGTCCCATTGACCACAACGGTAAAGTGGCATAAATTTATATCCATCTACATAATAACTAAGATGATCTTTTACACTACGTAGGTAATCCCAATTTTCAGTCTCAATTTGTACATGTAATGGATCTTTTAATATAAACTCAACCACTAAAAACCACCCTTATTTTGATCTATGAAATTCTTGATATTCCAAGATTGTTTGTCAAAAGCCTGTGTAACCGCCTCAAAATACTGAGCTCGTATCTCTTGTTTGCGTAACAATGACTTTAATTTCAGAACTTCTTCATCTGTTGGTAAATAATACTTTTCAATCTCAGTCTTTGATAAAGTAACAGCACCTTCCTTGAGACTCTTATACTTTTCACCAACCACTTTATCTAATCTATCACGTACCAGTTCAACCTTTGCCAATTCTTGTAGATATTTCAAACGAAAGTCTTTATAATGGAATGAGTTTCTTTCAAGACGGTCTTTGAGATTGAACTCATTGAACATCAAAATATCATAAACATTATATTCTTCCTCAAGTTTACCAAATAGGGTATCTTCATTGAGTTCATCCCTAATTTTTTGTATAACTGTACGTGTATCTTCATTGTAAACATTTAATAATTCTTCGTAATTTTTTTCACTCATATCACATCCTAAATAGATCTTCGTAGTCAGATCCAAAAATATCTATCAACTCTGTTTCAACTGATTTGGTCGTGTTAGACGAAAACTCAAGTTTTTCCATAAATAATTTACGTCTAAACAAATCAAGTAGTGATTTATCAGGTATTCGTATATGAATATCTAACAAATCCTTAACGAGTGGACGTAGACGCATAGAAACAGAGTGATTATCTGATCTAACAGATTCAGCAAACGACATGTATAATATTTTTGGATTCATTGGAGTAATATACCATATATAATAATATCGGTAAACGTTTACATATAGTATTTATCAGTATAAAGTGTTGAAAAAGGAAGGTAATGTGAAAAAACCCAATATAAACCCAAAATGTCTCAAATGTATGAAAAGGTGTAAACAATTTCGTAATGTTGTTATTGTTGTATGTAACCAGTACACACCAGTTGACGGATAGTCTCAACTCTGGTATTATTAACCATTAAATCTGTAGAAAGTAGGAGTAATAAATTAGTGTCTGATGAAATTTTAAGCCCAAATATCCAATATCTTGAACAGGTAATGACCAAAGCATTCCTGTGTGACAAGGACTTCGTTGTAAATGTTACAAGAGTCTTTGAAGATGACTACTTTGATTCTGCCGAGGCAAAGGAAATTTATTCCTATGTCAAAAACTATTTTGATGCCCATAAAGAGTTACCAACAAAAGATCAAATCATCAACAGCATTCCTGAATCAAACAAGGAACCCGTACGACAATACTTCAGTGAAATTGACCACTTAGACATTGATATTTCGTCACATAGAGATTGGTTGATGTCACAAACCGACCTATATCTTCGTGATAAGGCAATTAAAGATGCTATCCGTAGGTCAGTTGATATCATTGATGGATCAGAAAACACACAAGAAATTAGACGATTGGTTGAAGAAGCCTTGTGTCGTACAATGGACGTTGACCTTGGATTGAATTACTTTGGTGATCTTGGTCCTCGTCTGCAAAAGATGTTCACCGATGATACAATGAGACTCAAAACATATTTTCCAGTGTTTGATGAGTTTATCAATGGTGGATTGCCTCCAAAAACATTGAGTGTGTTTGTCGCAAAGATTCACGGTTTTAAATCAAACGTTATGGCTAATATGATTGCTCGTCAAGTAATGGCGGGTCATAATATCGCATTGGCATCATTAGAAATGAGTGAAGAAATGTTTGCTCAACGATTTGATGGTATCTATTCAAAACTGGATATCAACAAGTTCTATTTTAATGAGAGATTGAAACGGGAATTGATGACTCGTTTGAGAGATATCAAAGGAACAGAGGGAAGAGGTCAGTTGTATATCAAATCGTTCCCTACAGGTAAAGCCTCAGTTGCAGACTTTCGTATCTGGGTACGAGAGTTGAAACTCCGTGGTGTTGAAATTGATGCGTTCTATTTTGATTACTTGAATTTGATGTCATCAGAAGAGGTTGAGAAAGGTGATAACTCATACAGTGTTGTAAAGAGTATTGCAGAAGAGACACGTGCAATGGGATTTGAATTTGATATTCCAATGATATCAGTTAGTCAGTTGAATAGATCTGGTACATTTATGTCATTTGAGGATGTCGATTTCAATAGTATTGCTGAATCAATGGGTGTACCTGCTACCGCCGACTTTATGATGATTATGGGTGCAAACGATGAAGGAATGGTATACAACAACGAGGTTCACTATAAGATCGTAAAGAATAGATTGGGTGGACGTGTTGGAGAGATGGACAAGTTCTTTTATGATGCGAGATCAATGAAGATGTATTGTTCAAGTGAAATGGATGTATGGATGGGTGATATTGAATCATCAGGAGACGATAGACAAATTGCCGAACACAGGGATGACCAACCAACAGGACAAAGACGATGATGAAAAAAGTGAACTGTAAACATTTTAATGATTTCGGTTACTGTAATATACATACCAGAAAATTTATCGGTTTCCTTTGGGAGACAAAAATTCGATGTGTTGAGTTTGATGGTTTTTATGTATGTAAAGATGCTGAACGGTCACCAAGACCATCACCGCCACCGCCACCAACACCAAGAAGGAATAAGGATTATGAAAACTATATTTAACGGTAAATTGGAATTAAAGTGGTATCACATTGATGACAAAAAGCCATTTGATGATTTCTTTAAGAAGTTTCCTAGAGAAGATTTAAGTTGTTGTATTGGAGATAATGTGATTGTTTTGGTCAATTCCGACGATGATTGTGATGATCCAGAGGTTGTACAACTATCTTACATGGTAGATAAATATGGGAGAGAGTATTGGGGGGTTGATGATTTAACACCTTTTCCCGAAGGTCATGTTAAAAATATTGTGTACTGGGCTAACCTTCCACGGTACAGTAAGAAAAGTGTTGAAGAATTTAACGAGGAGACATAATGGTAACTGAATTAAAAGAGAACTGGAAAGAAGTATTGGCAGGTAATAGATTATCAGTGGTCAAAGTTTATGCTGATTGGTGTGGTCCTTGTAAGGCATTTAAACCACATTTCCATAAGTGGGCTGAGAATTATAGTATTTACAATGACACAAAAATACATTACTATAGTGTAGATAATGATCAACAGTCTGAATTCAAAGAGTCTTTTACTATAACACATTATCCTTCAATAATGTTCTTTGTTTATGGAATTCCTGTATACACCATTAGAGGGATGACCCGACCACCAGTATTTGAAGATATGTTAAAAAAATCTTTAGAACTAAAATTTGAAATTAAATAGGTATGATATGATAGATGATGACATGAAACAACATTTTGAAAAACGAACAAAAGAACATATAAACCGTGTGATTAAGAACTGTCTATTTTTACAGAAGAAATTCAAAGATATAGGCAATGAATTAATGTCACAGGTAATTAATCACGATGAGTCTAAATTTAGTGAACCAGAATATACCCCATATCTACATATCACACATAAATATAAATTATCCGCAGAAGGGGTGACTTATGAACCACCTAGTGGTATGATTGAGAAAATGCATGAGGCGACAGTTCATCATGTTACAAACAACAAACATCACCCTGAATATTGGGATGACGGTTTTGATGAGAATTCATTAAGTTCAGAAGACCGTGATGGAATACCTGAAAAAATGGTTGACGGTACCAAGATGGATAGAGTTTGTATTGCTGAAATGTGTTGTGATTGGGTTTCGATGTCACAAGAGAGATCTAATTCAAATTCTGCACATAAATGGGCAGAACAAAACATCAATAAAAGGTGGAAGTTTACAGATGACCAAGTTTCGTGGATTAATGAATTCCTTGACTTTTTGTCAACACAAAAATAAATATTAAACAAAGAGGATTTATGAAAGAGTATAAAATTATAGAGAGTTTGCGTAACACAAGAAAAACAGAGGAACTTTTGAATAGTCTTGCTGAAGATAGTTGGTGTGTGATTGCCGTAACTGAGTATCAAGTCTGGTTAGAAAGGGAAAAAACTGATGAAAATAAAAATGAAAACACCGAAGTTCCGCATCTTATCGTGGACTAAGAAAGTCTTTTCCAATTGGTCGTTTTTGAATAAATTCAGTGATGTCAAATGGCTACATCCGTGGTATGACTTGAAATATGGGATTAGTAATCTAAAATTCTATTTCAATATTGTTTGGAATACACGTGATTATGATTACATGGATGTCCTTGGTTTCATGGAACTCAAACTATCTCGTATGGAGGCACTGATACGAGATCACGGACATCATTTGGATTCAAACAAAGATGTTGATAATATCCACAAGACCAGATTGGCGATCAAACGAATTATTGCCGATGAGTATCATGAGAATGTATACATGTTCCATGATAAAAAATGGGGGAACAGTCACTTTAACTTTATCCCATGTGATGACAGATCTGGTTATAGTGAGTTGGAGATAACACGTGATAATGCCACTACACCAGAACAAAAAGAACAAGAGACGAAGGAATATCGTTTGTTGATGAGAAGACCTGATTATCTCAAGAAACAAGATCTTGAGTATGTGACAAAGATGATCAATAAATATCTATTTCGTTGGTGGGATTGATGGAAATTGCTGAATTACATGAGTTAGATGTTAAAATAAAGAGTTGTGATGGATGTTACTTATGCCGTAACATCCATCAATTACCTATTTGGTCACCAAAAGTACGATATGTGTTGTATACTGAACATCCTTTCAAAGAAAAACCTAAATTCATGAAAGACTTTTGGAAGTTGGCAAAAGAATTCTCATTAGAAGAGGAATATTTCCTACAAATATCAACTGTACAATGTTTTCCTGATATGAACAAACGAACCAAGAAATATAACAGACCATCCATTATCCATCGATCAGAATGTAGAAAATGGTTTGATGAGTATATTAAAATCATAAAACCAAAGAAAATGATTGTGTTTGGTAACATACCTATGGAAGAATGTATAGGTGAGTTTAAAGGGATAACTGATCATCACGGAATGGTTATCAAACCACGACTTAATAACAGAGTTGTTCAGACGGTCTTATCTTTACCACCGTCAATAATGAAAAATAACCCCAAAGGTAAAGAAAAAATGAAAGAAGTGTTGAGAATATTCAAGGAGTTATAATGGATAAGAATAAAATTGGATTGGCAATGGTCAATATTGTTATTGTTATGTATGTATTCATGGTTCACCCTGTGGTTACTATGGCTTTGTTGAAATAAAAGGAAATGAAATGAGATTTATAGAATTAACATATTATAGACCAGAGAAAAGATATGGAACAAAAAGTGGTGACACTAACAAGAAATTCCATTTAGATCCTTCACGGATTGTTAAATTCACACAGTATGATGATAGTATAAAATTATCATTGGATACAGGTGAGGATTTAGAGATATCTGAGTCATTGGAACAACTGGTCAGAAAAATCAAAAACATCGAATAATAAGATTGGTGGTATAAATGAAAGTATTTCTTGATGATGAAAGAAAGACTCCCGAAGATTGGTATCGTGTGTTTGATCCATCACAAGCAATTGCACTATTAGAGACAGGGGAAGTAACCCATATCTCACTTGACCACGATTTGGGTGACGATGATGGTATCGGTACAGGTAATGATGTTCTCTTATGGATTGAGGAACAAGTTGCCATTAATGATTTTGTTCCACCACGCATTTTAATCCATTCAGCAAATCCATCTGCTGTAAATAAAATGAGGTTGGGTGTTGAACAAATAAGGAAATTATATGAGAGTGCAAATTTGCTCAGATCTACATCTTGAATTCGGACAGATCACATCATTATATGATGAAATTGTTAATACCCCTGCTGATATATTAGTGTTATCAGGGGATATTTCAGGTTGTGATAACATCACTGATGATCTAGTTCGTATACAAGAAGATTCAGGTAAGAGAATTATCTTTGTTTCTGGAAACCATGAATATTATGGTACAACACGGAGAACATTAGACAAAGAGTTGAAATACATTAAACATATTAATAATAAGATACATGTTCTCATTGAAGATGATATTTGTATTGGTGGAGTTGTGTTTATAGGATCAACTGGTTGGTGGGATGAATCAAATGGATCTATTGGGTTAACAGTACAACACGGATTAAATGATTTTCGTATGATATATGACCTGATGGATGAAAAAAATCTTAATGGTATTGCATGGGGTAGGAAATCTAAGACTTTTCTTGCTTCAAAGATGCATTATTATAGACATAACCATCCAGATATGAGATTATGTGTTGTAACACATCACTATCCTCATCCGAAGTCATTATCTCCTAAATTTGAGGGTAGTCCGTTAAATGTTTGTTTTGGTAATCGATGGGAAGATTTGATCGAACAATACAAACCAGAACTTTGGATTCACGGTCATACTCATGACGGTTTTGATTATATGGTAGACAAAACACGAATTATATGTAATCCTCAAGGGTATCCGTTGAATTACGAAAATGGCATAGAAAACAGTGATTTTAACCCAAACAAGGTGGTGACATTATGAGCATTAAAAAATTGACAGAAGATCGTTTGGATAAACTCCAAGAAATGATGGAAGAAAACGATCATCTAACCAACAAAAAACAAGTTGAAGATCTCGTTGAAAACATCGCCAAGTGTTGGACTGTCTTGGATGAAGCAGATCGTGAATATATTCAATGTGTTCGTGTTGCTCTTGAACAAAACAGTGAATGGAACGTATAATGTTTGCATATAAGATATCAGATTATGATGGTGGACCATTCTATTATCGTGAAAGGGATGATAGTGTAATGAGGTTGGTGTACAATTTCTTGGAAATGCAAGAGACAGGTAATACAATATTCATTGAAGTGGTAGAAATTTCACGGAAGGAGTATGACGATCACGCAAGAGCAGATAGACTTTATTAAAAAGAGGTGTTTATGGCAAAATCAAAAACTGTTACAACAAAACCATTAGTAAGATATCCCGGAAGTAAAGCAAGAAAAACTAAGAAGTTAACTGCAATGTTTCCTGAATTTAGTGGTGAATTCTTTGAGCCATTCATTGGATCAGGGGTAGTATCTATTTACCAAGGAGAGACTAATCCTGATAGGGTCATTCATATCAACGACTTATACACTGATTTGTATAATCTATGGATCAATGTTAGGGATAATGCTGATGAGTTAGTCAAAAGATGTATTGAAATACGTGAAAAATATCCAAAGGATAATGTCACTGAATATGGAAAGTTGTTATTTACTGATATGAACTTGTTGCATGACACAGGTGATAGTCTTGACCGAGCAGTTGCGTTCTTCGTAAAGAACAAGATTAGTTTCAGTGGAATGATGGGTGGTGTGTCAAAACTAGCATATCGTGACACATTCAATGATAATAACACCAGAAAACTATTAATCATTTCAGAAATCATCAAAGATTATAAGATCACTAACGCAGATTATCGTGAACTATTTGATATGACAAAACCTGATGATTTTATCTTCCTTGACCCCCCATATGACATTAAAGATATGTTATACGGACCTGATGGAAAGATCCATGCTGGGTTTGACCACAAAGAATTCTTTGAGGCTGTCAATAAATTGGAATGTAAGTGGTTGATTACTTACAATGATAACGAACAGTTGAGAGAATGGTACAAAGATTACTATATTCAGGATGAAGAGTATCGTTACTGTATGTCTTTTGAACAGACTGATGATGGTAAGAAATCACGAATGAAAAACGAACTTATTATTACCAATTACGAAATTAAAACATAAATAATCTCGTAATACATTAAATACTCAAAGGTGATATGAATGAGATTAGGTAGTTATATAAAAGAAGAAAAAAATGATACCCTAACAACTAAACTACAAGAAGGTCTTGCTTGTGTTGGATTTGCTATACGACAGTTGAAGGGTAAACTAACAATTCAACTGCTGAATGATGCGGAGTTATTCACTCAGGCACACCAGAAATATTGTGAGACAGATTCAACAACCTCTGAATTATGGGAATTTGCACAAAAACGACCTGATTACGTGAAGAGTGTGGTTGCAAGTGTTGATGCTGTAGTGAAGTCTGGTTATTTGAAAGGTAATTACACCTTTTCAAGAGGTAGAGGGTTTATGAACACTCTTTACAAACAATTCCAACCTTTTAAAAAAGAAGGTGGTTTCAGTGGGGATGATAAATGGAATCCTTCTGACATATGGGCGAGTAAAATCCCATCTGTCAGTGGAAATTTCAGATCTTTGGTGGAATACAACAGTTATATCTCAGACAACTTGAAATCTGGTGTATTTGTTGGTATTTCATTGAAGAAGATTGGTAAAGGTGGTGCAAAAGTATCACACATTGAACCTGCTAGTGAACACGAACCAGTTGTATACAAAGGTATCGTTCCACCAAAGAAAAATGGTCCTTTCGGTACAGGTGTCAATATCTCAACTAACAAAAACAATATCAACTTTAGATCATTCAATAAGGGAGCTAGTATTACTGGTGAACTGATGGGTGCTAAAGGTGGGGGTGCAAGACACGGTAAAGTTCAATCGTCCGTCTTCAAAAAATCTATCAAGGATTACTGTATCCCTCAGATTACCCCACAATCAATCAAGAACATGATGGTATACGATGGTATAGAAAATGTTCTTAGAAGTCACGTACTCAAGTTATGGAAGGATTTAGGGTATACTTGGACAGAGAGTCAAGTAAATACATATTGGGATCATAAGATAGGGAGATCAACTGATGTATATACAAAAACACCAGAACATACATGGACATTTTGGTTGTCACTAATCCAATCTCTTGAATTATCTATCTTTATGGAGAAGAATAAAGGGGTGGCTGATGATCTAGTGAACTCATGGTTCCTATCAGCATCATCAATGTCATCATTGAGTTCTGAGTATATAAAAGTGTATTAAATTATATGTCAAAAGAAGATTTTGGGGTTAAATTAACAACAAAAGATCAAGTTAAGCCACTTTTGGATGAACACCACTACCTGTCGAAAATACAGAGAGGGTTCAAAAGTGGCTATAATTATGCTTTGTACTATAATGGTGATGTTGTAGGTGCCTGTTTATTCACAGGTATACCAGTAAAAGAACTATTGAAGGGTATGTTAGGTGGTAATTTCAATGACTCACAAGATGGGTTGTTTGAGCTGTCAAGATTAGTAATACACCCTGATGTTCAAGAATCAGAATATAACATCACCAGTTGGTTTGTCGCTCGTTCAATACGACAACTACGTAAAGACACTGATGTTAAACTTATACTGTCATACGCCGATAACGATTACCACAAGGGTACTATCTATAAGGCTTTAGGATTTGATTATTATGGTCTTACAGATAAGAAGAAAGATTTCTTTTTTGAGTTGGAAGACGGTACGTTTAAGAAGCATTCAAGAGGTTCAGTAAAAGGATGTAAGGGTGAATGGAGATTACGTTCACAAAAACACAGATTCTTGAAAGTGTATGACAAGAAGTTAGATATTAAATGGAGGCAATATGGATATCACGGAGAAAATTAAAAAATATTTAGATGAAGGTGATTCAAATGGTGATGCGGCAGTTATGGATAAAGTTATAACTAATGGTCGTGGTAGGAAGAATATGGGTGGTCCGAAAAAGAAAAAAGGAACTGCTAATTCAGAAGAAGAAGCCCCTAAATAGTTGATTTACACACAATACCCCTTATGGTAATATGAGGGGTATTTAAATATGTAATGGGAAAGGTGTGAATTTGTTTAAGAATGTTTTTTACGACAATAAAAGAAGCAGAATGTACCTATGGGAACAGAAGAATGGCGTTAATGATTACACCATTGTTGATTGGGTTCCATACGTGTATGAAGAAAACCCTAATGGTATCATCAAAACAATCGAAGGTATTCCTGTCCAACAGAAGAAGTTTGGTACGTTCAAGGATTACTCAGATTATCAAAAATATCATGCAGATACAATTTATGAGAATGAAGTTCCGAAGGATGTTCAATTCTTAACGGAAAAATATCATCCAATTGCTGATGCAGATATCGAAGTACCCAAACTCAAAATCTATTCCTTAGATATTGAAGTTCAATCTGAAAAGGGGTTTCCCCATGCAAATACCGCAGAACATCCAATATCCCTTATAAATATCCGTGAGTTTGGTGGAGGTCATAATATTACATGGGGATTCAAGCCGTATACAGGTGATAATGAAGAGAACATCGAATACATTCAATGTTTAGATGAGGCTCAAATGTTACAGAAGTACTTTGATTGGTGGCATAACAATGCCCCTGATGTTGTAACTGGTTGGAACATCTGCCCCAATAATAAGATGAACAAACGTGGTGGGTTTGACTTTCCATATATCGTTAACCGTTCAAAGAACCTATTCGGACCTAAATCAGTATTGTACAAGAAATTATCACCTATCAGTGTCGTAAGATGTTGGGAAGACAGTGAATCAGGTGCATTAAACCTTGATATTGCTGGTGTTTCTCTCTTGGATTACTACGCTCTGTATAAGTGGTATTCACCAAAGAATCCAGAGAACTATAAATTGGATACAATTTGTCGTGAAGAGTTGAAGCTTGGTAAACTTGATTACTCTGAATACACTGACCTTAAAACTCTATATCATGAGAATTTCAATTTGTATGTTGACTATAATGCGGTCGATGATAAGAGAATTGAAGAGTTGGAGGATAAGTTAGGGTATATCCGACTAGCACAGAACTTGGCACTATTATGTCGTACCAAGATGGAGAACTATATGGCGGCAACACCATTAGTAGAGGGTCTGATGATGACTCACTATCGTCGTAATGGTTTATGTGCGCCACGACTTGAAGGTGGTAATCAGACATGGTTTCCTGCCGCATTCGTTAAAGAACCACGACGAGGACAATATGATTGGGTTGTAGACCTTGATATCGCATCATCCTACCCAACAGCAATCATCACTCTTAATATGTCACCAGAGACGTATTATGGTCGTTTGATTGCGTATGAAGATGAACATGGTAGAATGATTGATATGATCAATGGACGTGATGAGATTGATATTGAAGAGGTTGCTAAATTAGAAACACCAATCACTGAGTATATAAGAAAACGTAAACTACCAAGATTTAAATTGATGAAAGATACTGGTGTTACTACGATTGAAGGTGTTAAGTTAGACAAGTTTAATATGGCATTAGAAAAGGGTCTGATTTGTGTCTCACCATGTGGGTCAATGTTCATGCAAACTAAGAGAGGTCATTTCTCACAGGTAGAACAAGAAACCTATAAAAAAAGATCTGACATCAAAAACCTGATGAAAGAAGCCAGAGCAAAAGCATCAAGGGCAAGAAATCCAGAGAATAAACGAGAACACGAAATTAGAGCCGCTAACCTTTACGCTCTACAATGGGCACTAAAAATCGTATTGAACTCTGCTTATGGTGTAACAGGTGTACCATATTCCCGTTACTTTAATGTCAATATCTCAGAAGCAATAACATCTTGTGGTAGACGTTCAATTATTGATGGTCAGAAGTTCGTTAACAGATGGTTCAAAGATGGTCATTGGTTGACTGACGAGACAATAACAGAACTATCTCGTTTGGGTGATGTTGATACCAGTAAAGTAGTTGATAACGACCAAGTTGCTTATATTGATACTGACTCTGTTTTTATTACATTAGGGAATTTCCTTGATCAAGTGATAACAAACCCTGATGGTGATTGGAAGAAAGTATTACCAGAGGAAACCATCATTGATGTTATCCTAAAAGTGTCAAAAATTGTTGAAACATATATCAATGATTGTGCTTATGAAGAGACACAGTTACAAGGATATAATGCACGTATGGCAAAAGATGATTTTGCTATCACATTCAAACAAGAGATCGTGTGTAAATCAGCATTGTTTATCCAGAAAAAGAAGTATGGATATCACGTAGTTAATGATGAAGGTGATCCTTGTGATAAAATTGATGTAACAGGTCTTGAAATCATTAGATCAGAAACACCATCCGTATTCCGTGAAGCATTAAGAGAAATGTTAGGGATGGTATTACGTAATGAAGATGATGATGTCATATTAGAAACATACAAGAAACATAAGAAACTGGCAAAGGCATCATATCCAGAAGAAATATCAGAAAATAAAGGTGTTAAGGGTTTATCAAAATATATCGTTGACGGTGAACCAATAAAAGGAACTCCATATCACGTAAGAGCGGTTGCAATGTACCATAGATTACTATCTGAACTTGAGTTGGAAGACACATACCCAAAAATAGAAGAAGATACTAAGAATAAATTGGTATATGTCAAACCTAATCCATATAGAATCAATTGTATTATGTATGACAGGTGGCCTAAAGAGTTCAATATTGCAGGTGTGGAACCAGATTACGAAAAGATGATAGACAAGTTTCTTCATCAGAAAATGTTAATGTTATTAGAACCAGCAGGAAAGACACATATACTCAGCCAGAATCAAGCATTTAAGGCTTTTTTCGGGTAATAAAATAGGAGGTTGTTTATGGACACAACACTTTTTGGAACAGAGGATTCACCACAACGAGAGTCCCCTAAGTTCAGACTACACATGGAAAAATACAAGTTATTTAAGAAAAAGATAGAGGATCTGGATGAAGTTAGAGGTTACTTATCATATGAACAAACATTAGAACTATCGAAATTAAAGAAGTTGAAATTAATAGAAAAGGATGAAATGATAAAATGGAAACTGTAACAGGTAGAGACATAACAAAAGAATATTTAGAAGCAAATCCAAACCATGTTTTTGTGTTTGGTGATAATCTTCTCCGTAAGGGTAAGAAAGGTGCCGCATTCCTTAGAGATGAACCTAATGTATATGGTTTTATTACAAAGAAACGACCTTCGTTACTACCAAATGCATTTTATAGATCTATTGAATACAAAGATGTGTTTGAGAAGGAATTGTCTTTGTTGATGACTGAGATTGAGAGTAATCCAGACAAAACATATCTTATATCAAGATTAGGTGGTGGTTTGGCCAATAAGTTTCATATCTGGCAACGTGTCATCCGTGACGGATTAAAGGTTTTACAAAAATACCCCAATGTAGTATTCTTGTATGTCACTGGAACACAAGTAGTTGAGGAAGATCCACATGTAATTGTAGAACGGGTTGAAGAGGAACAACAAATGAAACCTGTTGAAGAAGTAAAAAAGAAGAGGAAGTATACAAAGAGGAAAAAGAAAACTACTGATGGTGAAGAAGTAGTTGAGGAACCAAAAAAGAAACGAAAGTATACGAAGAAGAAAAAGAAAACAGAGACAGAGTAATGTCTTGACTTACAAGTGAATAGTAGATAGAATGGGGTTGTCTTAACGGATGACCCTTTTTTTATGGAGATAATATGAAACCATCGACAAAACGATTATCAGAATACAAAACAGTTATCCTTGAGACACAAGGCAAATCAGATTTGGTATCAAAATGGTCAAGACGTGGTGTTATCAGTCAAATTAATATGGATATTTCATATATTCAACGACGCAGAACTTCACTTTACGCAGAATTCCCATTGAGAGAAGATGTTATTGCCAAGTGTGATAACTTTCTACGACAATTAAAACAGATCTTACCTGACGATTAAGGAGATAAACATGTCAAATCGTGATGGAAAAGGTGCCAATAGAAAGAAGAGGGACAAATACCACAAAAAGGGTGGTTTGTGTCCAAGGTGTAAAAGAGGTCATTTGATGGGATGTGACCAACAACACAAAGAAGGCCATAAACATCATGTTTTTTGTCCTGTATGTAAAGATTGTAACTTCTAATCAATGAGGAATTAAAAATGTCTACAACTCTTATTATTCTTGTTAGTTTGTATGTTATTGGTATTATAATGTCATTGATTCTATTATCTGAGGTAAAGAATACTGGCAACAAATCATTCTTGTCAAAGTGTTGGTCAGAATGTAAAATCTTGTTTATGTGTGTATTCTGGTTTATTTTTATACCCATTCTATTCTTTAAAATAATGAATCGACCAAAATAAGTATTGACTGTTTGTATTGGTGGGTCTATACTGTTCTTACCTCATACGGAAGGAATAAAACATGGCAACAATCACAGTAAGAGTATCTACAAATATGGTTGGATCTGAATGTGAACGCAGTTTTGATATTGACCAAGAGGATTTGGATAATATGACAACTGAAGAAATTGATGAGATGTGTATGGAAAAGGTACAGGATCTTATTAATTGGGATTACGATATAACTTCTTGACCTCACGGATGAATATAGTTATACTGTTCTAATCCTCACACGAAAGGAACAAAACATGTCAATAAACATTCGTCGGAACTCACGTAAGAAACTTGCTGCATACGCTGAACGAGTCAAGTCAATTCGTTGTTATTCCCTTTCAAACTGTTTCACTGCTCAAGATTGTACCGAGAACATGATCAAGAGTTATGGTTCAGTTGCTGCAATTTTCGAAAAAGATCTTACCAATGACCGTATGAAACGAACCAAATTAACTGTTAACGAAGATGATACTAACCTAGTTCTTCATATCCATAGTAACTTATGGTATGAGTTCTCCTTGGATAAGGCATAATATGTATACGAAAAATTGGAATGAACTATGTGGTATTGTTCGTAATTCAAAATACGGATTCATTTATTCGTCACCAGAGGATGTAATCACTAAATGTTATGAAATTGGTGAGAAATACGAGGGTGAACTTGGTTCCAGCGGTGAACCTCAAACTGATGTTAAGACAAAACACCTTCAATTTTCAATATTCGATGAAATGATTACTGATGTATTTCAAGTTGGTAAGGTCATTGTCAAACAAGTAGGTGAATCAAGAGAAAAGTCAAAATATTACATGTTTCGTGTTGAAGGTGTTGATGCGATTGATGTATTTCGTATTGATGCTGACGGAACACAACACCCGATAGAAGAATACATATTTTGTACACGGGATGAAATCATTGATCGGGCACAACAATACACTGAGGTTATGACAAAACGAAGTGAAGATGTGGTTGTTAATTTCCCTACAGGTATGATTGAAGTATCAAATTATTTCTGTGAAGATGACCAAGGATTTGATGACTTACCAAAAGATATTCAATACAAACGAGAATACAGTATTTGTAATGAATTAGGTCGTCAGAACACAGCACAATGGTTAGCAGACAATCGAAATATGGCATACGGTCAATTGGGTAACACATATTGTACTGTATGGAAAGTAAGTGATACTAAACTGGTTGTCACACAGAGTGATCCTTGTTACGATTATGAAGAAGCCGATGACGAAGATTATGGTGATGGTGATCCATATTATGGTGATGAAGAAATACCAACACCAGAAGGTTGGGAGAAAGTAAGTGATGTTTGTTGTGATGTATGGCGAATTGAATTAGTTGACCATCAAGGGTTTGCTGACTACGGATTTGATCTTGAATCATATAAGAAAGAAAAAACTCACAAGGAATTCGGCAGTGTTCAGGTCAAATCAGGTAAGTGGTTGATGAAAACATACTATAACCAACGATCAAATAAAGAGTTGATTGAAGAATTTGGTTATCCAATCTGGGCAGAACTAAACTTAATAGAAGAGGTGTAAAATGGAATTGAATATCAAAGGTATTAAATGTGATAACAGGATGTGTGATTACGAGGAACTTGAGGGCAATTGGGGTAATACTTCCGAGGAAATTACGGAAACATCAAATAACTACTTGAACAAACCTTGTCCTAAATGTGGCGAACCTTTGTTAACACAGGAAGATTATGATGCTGTCATTAACCTGTTAGAAACCATTCCTATTTACACAAAACTGGAAAATTTGTTATATGGTGATAGTGTTCCAGATGATCAAAAGTCAACTTTTGATGTTTGTATGAACGGAACTGGTGAATTTAAGTTCTTGACACAAGATTGAATATTGGGTAGAATGGGGTTGTCTTAACGGATAACCCCTTTTCTTTTATGGAGATACTATGTTTGATTCAGAAATTCATGACATTCAAATGGAAATATCACGACTCCAAAAACAAAAGAAATTGTTAAAATCCTGTGAAGATGAGTTAAAGGAATGGGGTCTTGAGGGTGAGAACCATACCATTGATTGTGTGATTTATGAATATATGCAAGACACACGTAATATCTACTTTGATATCTTTAGGAAACACTATACGAAGGGTTGGTAATAATGTCATCACAACAAAAAATGAAATGTAATATTTGTGGTAAGATTGTGGGTATACGTAAGTCATCAAATTCCTTCATATTTCCAGTATATCATTTCAACTCCCAATCCAAACAACCATGTCATGGATTTTATGAAGAAGGATTTATCGTTAAGGAAGAGGTAGAGTAATGGGTGGAATTAAATCACGTGCAGTAGGTGAAACTGAATGGACAGAATCAGATATTGGTGAACAACCACTTACTATAATATGTCATCAAGGTGATGTAAGGGTAGAACCAACAGATCAACTACCATTAGACTCTGAGGTGACAGTATATCACGGTAGGAGAGTGGTAAATATCGATCCTGTTGCAAAAGCATGGGCAGAACATATCCTTGGTTACCAACTTGAGAATGTACCGCCAGAAGACCGTGTGTTGTCTGAGGCACACATAATTGGATTGTGTGACCTCCCTATCAAGTTGATGCAAACACACAAGAGAATCCTTCCTTTCTTTGTGAATGAACCAGAGACATATCTTCATCCATCACAACAGTCAAGAGTAATGGATATGTTTGTGTCTATATCAAACAACCTACAGGATGATGGATCTTTTACCGTTTACCCAAAGGAGTAGTTATGGCTGGACTATATGAAAATACAGAGGAATGTGAACATGGTGTTCCAGAAGGTGAAGTTTGTAGTGAATGTGTAGAACAATCTGAGTGTGAAGATATGTTTGGTGACGATGAAGAATAGACTTGACTAACAAGTGAATAGTAGATAGAATGGGGTTGTCTTAACGGATGACCCTTTTCTTTTGGAGATTACCATGACGGAAAAACAATCAAACATAATCAAATTTTTTATCTCAATTATTCTAATCGGAATTTATACAGGAACAGATTTTATCATTGCTGGTATTCTTGGTAGTGCAATGCTTGGTTATTACGGACCTGAACTTTTTCTCAAAAAATTCTTCAAGAAAGGGAATTGATAATGGCGATCAAATCATTACAAGACCGTAAATATCCTAACCGAATTGAAATTGACCTTAGTGGCCCTGATGGAAATGCATATGCACTTATGAGTATTGCTCGCACACTTGGTAATCAACTGTCAATGAATGTTGATGAGATTATTGCCAACATGATGTCATCTGATTATGAAAACTTAGTTCAGGTAATGGATGACAACTTTGGTGATTTTATTACTATGTGGAGATAGAAACAAATGAAAATACAATTTTATGACATTATCTTATATGACAAACTCGCCAGAATGGCACAGGAGTATATTATTGCGAATAGGGATAGTCAGGGATTTTGGTGGCGAAGGGACAAACAAATCAAATCATTTGAAACTGTTGCCGCAATGTGGGAAGAACTTGACAATGAAGTTAACAGGGTATATCCTGAATTCATAAACAAATCGAAGACATTTGAATTATCCGAGACAAAGAATTACCCCTTGTCTATAATGAAGGTGAGTCGAAAATGACTAATTACCACAAAAGAAAATTAGAACGAACCAAATATTACTTAGGAAATGTATTTGGTTGGAAGTTACGAGATTGTGTTGCATGTAATGGTAGTGGAATATATGACAACACAGGATCACCTAAATGTGGTGCTTGTGATGGCACAGGGAAAGAACGATACAAACAAATAGAGGTGGAATAATGATAGAAGTAACAGGAAAATATACATCAGCAAAAATAATGATCGATAGTGTCGATGAAACTTGTATGTCACAAATTGTTGCAATGACAAATCACCCAGCATTCACGGAACCGATTGCCATTATGCCTGACTGTCACGCTGGTAAAGGTAGTGTAATTGGATTTACTATGCCATTAGGGGATAAAATTATACCTAACACTGTCGGTGTAGATATTGGATGTGGAATGGTGTCATGTAATGTTGGGTCTGATTTATTTGATGATATGTCCATGAAAATCTTGGACAATTCTATTCGTAAGTCAATACCATTTGGAACTAACATCCGTGACAAAGTATCATCTGACGCAGTATTTAAATGGAAAGAAATCAATGAAGAGATTCGTCTGTTTACAATGAGATTCAACAAGAAGTTCAATCTGAGAATGAATCCAGTTGTGATGGACAGTGAGAAATTGGTTAGTATGTTCACCAAAGTTGGATGTAACCCCCAACGTGCCTTGATGTCAATTGGTACATTAGGTGGAGGTAACCATTTCATTGAGATTGGTAAGGATGAAAAGGATGACTATTGGGTAACTGTCCACTCAGGATCACGTAATTTCGGGAAATGTGTTGCTGAATATTGGCAAGAGATTGCACGACAACGAATGACTGAACCTACAATGTCAAAAGTTGAGTATGTTGCACAGGTCAAATCAATGTTCAAACGAGACAAATGGCAACAAGAGATTGCAAAATTCGACAAATATATGGGTAAACAATCAAATGTACCTAAAGGAACAGAATATCTTGAAGGTGAAGATATGTATGGGTATCTGGTAGACATGTTGATTGCTCAAAAATATGCTGATCTTAGTCGTAATGTGATGATTTTTGATATCCTTGATATTATCGGTAAGTTTGTGATAGAGTATATCTCAACTGTTCACAACTTCATTGACTTTGATGATTGGGTCATTCGTAAAGGTTCTATTAGATCTTATGTGGGTGAGAAAATGATAGTCCCATTTAATCCAGCAGATGGATTATTGATTGTTGAGGGTAAGTCTAACGAAGAGTGGAACTGTTCATCACCACACGGAGCAGGGAGATTGTTTTCCCGTTCAAAGGCAAAACAAACCATATCAAAGGAAGATGCTGAAGATGTGATGGAAGGGGTGTATGCCTCAGTTAAACCATTAGATGAATCACCATTAGCATACAAGTCAGCAAAGACCATTGAAAACTGTATTGGACCGACTGCGGATATTGTACATCGTGTTGTTCCAGTGATGAATCTTAAAACATCTTGACTTATAAGTGAATAGTAGATAGAATGGGGTTGTCTTTCGGATAACCCCATTTTTATATAAGGAATGATATGAAACCAGTATTGATTGAAAGTATGTTGGACACTGATCTGTATAAATTGTCGATGGGACAGGCAATGTTCCATCGATATACATCTGCCACTACCAAATGGAGATTCAAAGCTCGTAAAGGTAATGGATTCCCATCAAATGGTGTTGGTGACAGTGAATTTCTATTGGCACTGAACCAGAGTATTGACCACCTGTGTAATCTGTCATATACAACAGAAGAATTAGATTTTGTTCGTAATATTCGGTCTAAAATCGGAACACAAATCTTCAAAGATGATTATGTTGACTACCTTCGTATGTTCAAATATAACCGTGACCACGTAAAGGTTGAGGTTATGAGTGATGGATCATTGGATATTGTCTTAGACGGACCGTGGGTTGCCGTTACAGGGTTGGAAGTACCTGTTCTTGCTATTGTTTCAGAACTACACAGTCAATGTAAGATGCAAGCAACTACTATTCCAAGTGGTCGTGACCTATTAAAATATAAAATTGAATCTCTCAACTTACTTAACAAGGTTGGTTCATTAGAAGGATTTAAATTTGCTGACTTTGGTACTCGTCGTCGGTATAGTTTTGAATGGCAAGGGTTCGTGTTATCAGAACTAATTGAAAAGTTACCCGCAGGAGTTCTTGTTGGTACATCCAACCTATTCTTCGCAATGAAGTATGATCTTACACCAATTGGTACAATGGCTCATGAATGGTTCCAAGCACACCAACAATTAGGTGGTCGTTTGGTTGATAGTCAGAAGGAATCACTAGATGTATGGGCACAAGAGTACCGTGGTGAACTTGGTATTGCCTTGAGTGATATCTGTGGGTTTGATGCATTCTTGGAAGACTTTGATCTGTTCTTTGCCAAGTTATTTGATGGTTGTCGTCATGATAGTGGTGATCCTGTTGTATGGTGTGAAAAACTAATTGATCACTACCGTAAATTAGGTATTGACCCAAAGACCAAAACTGCTGTATTCTCTGATGGTCTTACTTTCAACACCGCATACAACCTATTCAAACGATTCAGTCCGTTTATTAATGTGAGTTTCGGTATTGGTACTAACCTGATGAATGATATGGGATGTGAACCAATCAGTATCGTATTGAAAATGATTGAATTGGATGGGATGCCAGTGTGTAAGATTTCTGACAGTCAAGGTAAGGGAATGTGTGAAGATCCTGAATTTGAGGCATACATCAAGAAGGTATTCAAAGTAGTTTAACAACATATGAGGTATAAAATGTCTGAATATAGAAATCCAACACCAGTAGTCGATATCATCATCACAGAAATGAATCCTGTATGTGAGGGTGGTCCTTTAATTATGATGATTTCCAGAGAAAATGCCCCTTTTGGGTGGGCATTACCGGGAGGATTCGTTGATGAAGGTGAATCGTTTGAAAATGCATCTGTTCGTGAAGCGAAAGAGGAAGTTTCCCTCGACATTTGGTTAGACGAAATGTTCTATACATACTCTGACCCTAACCGTGACCCACGACAACACAACACAACAACCGTGTTTATTGGTCATCGTGTCTATCAAAAACAAGAACCTTTAGCAGCATCAGATGCACGTGAGGCAAAGTTCTTGTCAAGAAAACAAATTGAAAGATTGATATCTTTAAATCACGTTCCATTTGACCATGCTCGTATCCTGATTGATTACTTTCAATATTTTGATGGTGTTGACAAGAAGGTGATTTTTAATCCTATGAAAGATGTAAAATCCACTTCATAACAAACGACAAGGAGAAACTATCATATGTATGAACTGTCAACAAACTATGAAAAGATGTTTGATAATACTACCAAGAAATTATCGGATTACATTATCAGTAGTGGGGTAAAATCACTGGTGTTAGGTGTTAGTGGTGGGATTGACTCAGCACTGGTTGCGGCACTTGCACGACATGCTATTGATAAGTCTGGTACTGGTATCCCACTTATTGGTCGTTCCATTGTGATCGAAACAAACAAAGAGGATGAAATTTCACGAGCTGACTCAATTGGTGGTTATTTTTGTGATGACTTTGAAGAAATTGATTTGACTAATTTGTTTTTTGATAACCTCACCGAACTTGACTTAGGTGATATGGACGAAGACAGTTATGCTGGTAAAATTGCAAAAGGAAATATTAAAGCACGAATTCGGATGATTCAACTCTATCACCTTGCTGGTGTAACAGGTGGGATGGTGTTAGGAACAGACAATTACACTGAACTGTTGATGGGTTTCTGGACACTCAACGGTGATGTTGGTGATTATGGTATGGTTCAAAACCTTTGGAAGACTGAGGTTTATGGTCTATCAAGTTATATTGTTGATATGTATCGTAGATTAAATTGCCATTTTCGTGCTATGTCATTAAATGATTGTATTGATGCAACACCAACCGATGGTCTTGGTATTACTAATTCAGATCTTGACCAACTAGGTGCTGATTCATATGAGGAGGTTGATCAGATTATGATTGGTTATCTTAACCTACCTGATGACTGTAAACTAATGGTAACACATCCTGTCATTACGCGGTATAATGCAACTCACTTCAAGAGAGAAAATCCCTATAACATTCCAAGAGAGGATATTGTATGAAAAAAGTTATTTTAGTTGTTGATATGCTTAATGATTTCATTGATGAGGCTGGTGTATTGTCACTGAAAGAAAACGGTTACCCGATTGTACCAGTAATCAAACAAAAGTTAGAAGAATACCGTAAGAATGGTGATATTATCGTTTACCTTAATGATAATCACTATCAATTTGATACTGAATTTGAACGGTTCCCGACACATGCAGTTGACGGTACATGGGGTGCAAAGGTTATTGACGAACTAACCCCACAGGAGTATGATTTTATTATCAGTAAAAAACGTTACAGTGGATTCTACGGAACCATCCTTGAACAACTGTTGTTAGACCAAAAACCTGATCTTGTTGAAGTAGTTGGTTGTTGTACATCAATTTGTGTGGCACAAACCATTGCAGATCTTGCCAATCGTGACTATTCAATCATGGTTGATAGTAATGCGGTAGCTGACTTCAACCAAGAAGCCCATGATTTCTATATGGAATATCAACTACCTAAGATCTTTGGAGTAATTGTGGAATAATGTGTTGTAACCTACCTAACAAAGATAACAACTGTATTGGGTGTACTGAATCACCATGTTTGGAAAACTGTTATGAATGTGCCCAGATGGATGATGGTACTTGTTGTATTGGTGACCACGATGGCGAAGAAGATGACGAAGAGGAGACTGATTAATGGGACATAATTATAGTGATCAAATGGATGATATGGATGCATCAGTATTTTCAGGTGAGATTTTATTCACTGATCTTGATGAATTCAAATATTATCTTGAACGGTGGCAAAAGGCAGTTAATCTACACGAAACAAATATAGAAATTGATGATAACCTAATCAACATAACGAACATGATGGATTGATGTGTTTACATATCAACAGTGAAGATGTAATATAGACTAATAATCACAAAGGGGAAGAAATGTTAACATTACTTATTATCTATCAAACAATCATATCAAATCCATATTACATAGGTGGAGTGGTATATCTAATTGGGATGTTTATTCAATTATTCATCACTAAAGGTTGTTTGAGGAAACGAAAGAAAGTTTTAATTGAAGAACATCAACACACCACAGGAAGTCTAATTCTGTTATGGTTTGTTAGTGTTACGTTTTGGCCAGTATCGTGGTGGTTTGGTATAAAATCAATGATGAAACGTTACAGAGACTACAAACGAGATAATAGTATTGATGGTGGCACAGAAGACACATCTGAAAATATTATGGAAGATTAGACAATGTTCAAATGGATTTCTGATATGTTCTCATACAGAGGGAAATGGGACAAAGAGAAAAAAGAGTGGAAAGAAGTTCCTTATGATGTTAAAGGTGATGGATATTTAGAATGTAAAAGTTCTGATATCGTAAGATCCAAAGGTTATAGGAACTTTTGGGAAAGATACAATAAACAATAAACGAGGGAGAAACAAAATGTCAGAACAAGAAAACATTAAAGGCGCATTTATTGAATCACTGGTAAGAAACAACAAACAAATTCGTCAAGACCGAGCGGCAACTATTGGTGAGGATGCCTGTATCCGATACAAACGAGAAGTAGAAGATCTTGGTATCAATATTCGTCGTTTGGAACGAGAACGGGAAAATATGCTTGATATGTCACCTGATAATGCAATGAGTCTTGTTGTAGCAAGTGATTTTGACAGTAAACAATTTGTTGACCGTGATATTCAATTTGGTATCGAAATTCGTAATCTCACAATTAAATTAGAGATTGCTAAAGAGCGTTATGACCACTTATTCGGTGAGGGGATTTAATTATGGGATACAGTTCTTATTCAACATTAGATCGTTCAATGCGTAGTACCAATGTAGGATACGCAACAAAAAGTATCAATCAGATCTTTCAACAACAATCAGAACGGAAGTCTCACGCTGAAATGTCATCAAAGAATATTGATGTTCGTGAATGTCGTGACAGTGATGCCCATCCAAATACTGTACCACTACAGTTATACTTGGATGTAACAGGGTCAATGGGTCATATCCCCCACCAACTAATCAAAGATGGTCTGCCAACATTGATTAGCAAGATCATCCAGAGTGGTATTCCAGACATTTCACTTATGTTTGGTGCTATCGGTGACCATGAGTGTGATAGATACCCCCTACAAGTAGCACAGTTTGAGTCAGGTGACGCAGAACTTGATATGTGGTTGACACGAACCTATCTTGAAGGTGGTGGAGGTGGTAACGCAGGAGAGTCTTATCCGTTGGCTTGGTATTTCTCCTCATACCACACATCCACAGATAGTTTTGATAAACGAGGAAAGAAAGGTATTGTTGTAACAATTGGTGATGAACCATTTCTACCAACATACCCTATGAGTTCACTTAAAGAGATTATGGGTGACACTTGTAGAGTTCAATCCACAGTAACAGCAGAAGAATTGCTTGCTGAGGCAGGAAAACAGAACGAGATTTATCACATCTTCATTGAAAGCTCTTATCGTCGTGTTGATGATGCGTGGAAACAATTGTTAGGTGACCACTTGATCGTAATTAGAGATCATACCGAAATCCCTACTGTTGTATCAGAACTCGTTTTGAAGAACGTACGTGGAGGATCAACAGTTGACCATTTCGAATCCGTCGATGTGACTGATACTGTTGGAAATGTTAATCCTGTCGTAAATGGTCAGGAAGAAATCATCCTATAAGAAAGGGTTGACATGTTAGATATCGTGATCGGTGCAGGATTTGGTGATGAAGGTAAAGGACAAACAGTTTTTGACCTCATCTGTGACAACATATTTAAGGGTAACCCCAACGATTATGTTATTAGATTCAATGGTGGACATCAAGCGGGTCATACCGTAGTATTTGAAAATCATAGACATGTATTTTCAAACTTTGGTTGTGGCACATTTAAGAATATCCCCACTTATTGGAGCAAATTCTGTACCGTTCACCCTCTCGGACTGCTAAATGAACACGAAACGTTGACGGAACTAGGTTACGATCCAGTGTTATACATTGACCCTATGTGTCCGTTGACCCTACCACAAGATATTGTATTAAACCAAACGAGTCATGGAACCGTAGGTGTTGGATTTGGTCAAACAATTCAACGCAACGAGGATCATTTCAAGATTTATGCTGGTGATCTTTTGAACATGAGTGTACTCAAACAAAAGATTAGTATGATGGAGAAGTGGTATTATGATTGTGATGTCGATATGTCGGAGTTCTACGATAACTGCAAAGAATTGTTATCCATAAAGAACATTAAGATTAAACGACCAACAGACATCAAACAACCAATCTTTGAGGGAGCCCAAGGTATCCTACTGGATCAGGATCTAGGGTTTTTCCCTCATGTCACAAGATCTAAAACAACGGCATGTAACGCACTACAACTGATCAAAGAATTCAATCTAACTGATACTGTATTGATAAATTACGTATCAAGAACTTATTCCACACGTCACGGTGATGGTCCACTCAACAATGAAGATCTATCTGACTTATTGGATCTACGTGATGATGTGATTGAAACGAATGAGTTTAACGAACACCAAGGTTCTTTCAGAAAGACCATACTTGATATTGATTTACTTGAGTATTCTATTAAGATGGCAAATCTTGAGTTGAATGACACATCAATTAAGACAAGAGTGTTGTTTACATGTTCAGATCACCACAAATGTGACAGATTCTTTGTTAGTTATTGTGATAGAAAAATAAAGGTTGATGTGGGATCATTGGAACATTTCTTTGGAGAGTGTAATGTTAGATATTAGTTGGATGGAAGAGTTTTATGATGTTGAATACGAGGTTACAGATGCTCGTGTTGTAGCATCCTTAATCAAATGTATTGAGGAAACAATAGAAATTTATGGTTTATCTGGAATTGATGAGTTATTGAAATCAGTTGAATTAAACCGACTTCAACCAGTGTTTATGGTGACTTTGATTAGAAGCTCATTTTCATATAGACAACATCTTGATAATTGGATTGATTGTCGTGATAGAATAGCAATAAACCTAATGTTCTTAGATCATGATAGTAAGAAAATATTACACGGATTATATTAAAAGGAGATTTTAATGGAAGATAGACGAATGGATATGCATACACGGAATAACGGACGATTGATTTATCTATGTGGTGTGATTGATGAACAAACATCAATGGAAATTAATTGTGAAATGATGAGGTTACAACGGGAAGACCCTTTAGAAGACATAACGTTATTGATTGATAGTTATGGTGGTGATATGTTTGCCGCATTCTCAATTGTAGATATGATGGAGTTGATTACATGTGATATCAGAACTATTTGTATCGGTAAGGCTATGTCAGCAGGACAGTTTTTATTCTCATCAGGTGCCAAAGGTAAACGATTCATGACCAAACATGCCCGACTAATGATCCACAATCCAATTGCTGGGTTTGAGGGTTCTGTACCAGATATCCAGATCGAATTGGATGAAATTCAACGTTGTCGTGAATTGTTCTTGACACAAATAGCAAAGAATAGTAACTTAGACAAAGACTCAGTTAAGAACTTGATTGAACGCACAGCATATTTAGACTCAGACCAATCAATTGAAATGGGTTTTGCTGATGGTGTAATCAATAAAATCAAGTAGGAGATTGGATATGAAACAACTATACCCAAGGTATGGTACAATCACATTAGAAAATAAACGATGTATACACAGGTTGTTATCAGAAACCTGTCCTCATTGTAAGATCATGGAATTAGAAAAAATCAGGAACTTTGAATCAGAAAAACAAGTCCTGATCAGTTTTGTTAATGGTGTCACAATTCGTAATGATTGTGACACTGTTTGACACAAAACATTGGAGATATAATGGAAACTAACATAATTCATAACTGTGATTGTATAGAAGGAATGAAACAATTACCAGAAGGTTCAATTGATATGTGTGTCACCTCGCCACCATATTACAACCTAAGAAGTTACACAGATGACTTTAAACAATTGGGGATGGAACCGACACCAGCAGAATATATTGAGAACTTATGTCTTATATTTGATGAGGTTTATCGAACACTTAAACCAGAAGGTGTGTGTTGGGTGAATATCGGTGATACGTATAAAAACAAGGGGTTGTTACAAATACCTAGTAGATTTGAGATTGCTATGTCAGACAGAGGTTGGATTTTGCGTAACGAAATCATTTGGTCAAAACCAAACCCTCAACCTATGTCAGCCAGAGATAGATTTTGGACTAATCACGAAAAACTGTTTATGTTCGTGAAAAAGAAAAAATATTATTTTGACCAACCACGGGTACCACAGAAAGAAATCTCTATAAAAAGGGCTTTCTCTAAGAACAATCTTGCCGAGAGAAAAGATCAAGGAAAGAACGATAAGGACGGATTTGCTCTTTCAAGTGAGAGTCAAGACAAACACTATGAAAAGATGCGTGAACGTATAATGGCAGGGGAAGTTCCAACACGACCAAAGTTTACAGTGTGGGATATTTCTACAAGGTCATACAAAGGAGCACATTTTGCTGTGTTTCCACCTGAACTTATCATTGACCCAATACAGTCAAGTTGTCCTGTAGGTGGAATTGTTCTTGATCCGTTCATGGGTAGTGGAACAACGGCAAAAGTTGCGTTATCATTGGACAGGAAATACATAGGGTATGAGATCCAAGATGACTACATCAAAATTTCCGATGAAAGGATAAGTAGTTGAAATGAATCAACTAATAATGGTCACAAAAACTGGTATAGTTAATGTATTTGAAATCAAACCTGATAGGGGTGGTAATTTCATTCAGTTGATTCACGGAGAGGATATCAAATATAAGATTATTGATTTGAATCCTAACACAACATTGGGTGATGATCTTAGATCACCTGAAATCACAAAAAAGATTAAAGATTATAAATCAATATATTTTAACAATGTAAAACTGGTTGATAACGGATGGGTGATATGAAATGAAAGGAAGGTTGCTTGCCATTGGCGATCAAATCAGAGTTTTATATTTCATACATTCAGGTATATATTGACCAAAATGTGATAGAAATAATTCAGCCTGTGATTTGTTAGTTAATCTAATGGCACCTTGAGTTGTTGATTTGAAATTAAGACCATAGTTGGATTTGAAATAATCTATGATTAATGCCCTCTCACCATCACTAAAACTATTGGTTGAGAGGGTAAGATGACAAAGGTATTGTTTTTTGTTAGTATATAAATTACCATCGTCACAATACCAAACAGCAATAGCCTCTGGTGTTAAAACATCAAGAATTTCTTGGGTAACAATCTTGGTTCCATTGGGGTAAAATGTCTCTCTAATATCATTAAAATACGAATTAGCGGAATGGATTATCTCAAAAGAACCATGTGTTTTACCTGTTCGTTTATCGTATCTGTCTCGTTGGTATACAGTGAAAGGCATATTTATTCTCACAGCCTTGTATAAAGCCCAATCTTGTTGTTTCTTGGAATGGGTGTATCTGAGATTATTGTTCTGACCTCCACGACTCTTGGTTTTTATTATCCTTGGTTTTGGTATGTAAGCGTCACCTAATAGAGTACCATAAATTATAGATTTTGTTTCCATGTATAACCTCCTATGATTGGTTGTTATATGTATTTATAAAAATCACAAAAAGTTCAATTTTTAAAAGGAGTTATGAAATGAGAGGAAGGTTACTTGCTATCGGGGACGTACATGGTTGCGCTAATACATTGAAATCCTTAATTGACAAAGTGTCACCCACACCGAATGACACTTTGATCTTTCTTGGAGATATGATTGACCGTGGTCCACGAGTATTCGAAACCATTGAGTATTTAATTGAACTAATGGAACTGTACAATTGTGTCTTTTTGATGGGCAACCACGAAAGTATGCTACTCAACTATCTAAAAAGATCAGTAAATTCAGGTGGTTGGGATAGAATGTCAAATGATGACCACAGTATGTTTATGTTCAATGGTGGTACGGTAACATTAGATTCTTATAGTGATAACCTTGGAATAGAAGGTGATCTATCATTTAGTGACCTACCCGAATCACACCAAAATTTTTATGATAACCTTAAATATGCATACGAAGAAGATGAGTTTGTGTTTGTTCACGCTGGTATAGATCCAAACTATCCTATGGAAGAACAACAGTTACACGATCTGTTATGGATACGGGACAAATTCCTTTACTCACAAGGCACACCAATGAAAGGCAGGGTTATTGTTCACGGACATACACCAATGGAACGATATGAAATGATTAAATACAATGAAGATAACAAAGACCAAGGTCGTATTAACCTTGATAGTGGTTGTGTGTTCAATGAAGTGTTGACATGTATGGATGTAAGAAGTAGAATACGAACAACTCAAAAGTTTATAGATGGGAGGGATTCATAATGGTTACACCGTGTCAGTTAAAAGGATGTATTTATTGTGGTAATCCTAACCTATCAACTTTACCAAATGGATCTAAATACTGTGACAAATGTAAAAGTATTACTGTTGAGGCAGTTATTAAAGAGAAATATGGAGATAGATATTAATGAATAATGAAGAAATATTTTTTGAATGGTTAGAGAAACATAAAGACTTTGCTCTTGGTGTATATGATGTACATTACAATGAAAAAGCTGGTGAGGAGGGATTTCTGATGCAAGATGACCCTCAATACTATGGTGATGATGAGTGTGACCGTGAAGATATTGATCTATATGAAGAGTTTTCTCACTGTGTAGGTGAGTCGGCAAAATTTCACGGAGCACGTGGTGTTTTAATGGATCTTGGTGAAGGGCATTTAGTTGACCCTGATGATAGGGATTTACAATGGGAAGTTCTGTTGATTTTAGAAAAAGAGTAGAGACAAAGAATACGTCAACGTGGAGTGATTACAAAGTTATTGAATATTGTAACGCATTAACAGCTCCACATAAACTATTGTATGTTTGTAAGAGTGGTTCACGACTTCACGGCACAGAAACACCTGAATCTGATAGTGATTACAAAGGTATTTTCTTACCAATGAAAGATTCTTGTCTGTTAGGTGAAACACCCAACTTATTCCGTTATCAGAGTGGTGACGATGACACAAAAAACTCTAAGGATGACGTAGACATTGAACTGTGGTCTATCCAAGAGTGGATCAAGTTAATGTCTGATGGTGATTCCAATGCACTGTCCGTTCTATTCTCAACATTTAATATGGAACACGTAATATTTGCAGATCCTTTGATGGAAGGTGTGGTTGAAAACTACCAATTCCTATATAATCCCAATAAGGTTGAAGGTTTTGTAGGATTCGCCAGTAGTCAGTCAATGAAATATGGGATAAAAGGTTCCCGATTAACTGTATTACTTAACATTTTGGTGTATCTTGAAGATCGGAGAGAACTTGGTGAAACAACTACACTTGGTGATCTTGATCTTGCTGATCTAATTGAAGAGTGTCAGAGTCAAGATTCAAAGGGTGACGATTATATATCACTAAATGCGAGATCAAATGGTGATCTTTTTCTGACAGTAGCAAAGAAAGAACATCAATCTACAATTTTATTGGACACCTTTAAGGAACGAATCACAAATGAATATGAGAAATACGGTAAACGATCACACACTGCGGCACAAATGGGTTGTAATGATTGGAAATCATTATCTCATTCTTTGAGGGCATTATATGAAGCACATGAGTTATTAACAACAGGTAAAGTAATCTACCCATTATCATCTGCCATATTATTAAAGACTGTTAAGTTGGGTTATTTAACAATTGAAGAGTTTAAAATTATATACAGTGAGATTGAAGATGTGGTTAAATCACTGCTTGACGGTGATAAAATCACCAGTTATTATGATCGTGGTAAGTCAAACGAAATAATTCTAAATTTATACTCGAAAGAAGAATGATTATGGAATATTATGATTATGATTATGATGATTTTGAAATTCAACATATGGGCGAATTCTACCATCAAATGTTAGACGAATGGAGAAAGTTCATTCTTTCTGATGGTGGTGATGGATCAAATGTTTTTGATCTATTGGACAAAGAATTTGGTCGGCATTTAGTGGAAGAAGTGTCACAAACAGTGTCACAAACAGTAGAACCGTCTATTGTAGATATTGACCCATTTGATTTAGAATCTGATATTGATGATGATACCAGAATTAATCGGTTAGGTGTTTCTGGTGAACCTACCGAATGGAATGATGAACCTATTGAAGAAGATGATATTCCTGATGGTGTTCCAGTACAATCATGGAGATCAGACGATGAATTAGAAGATGGTTCAGACGATACGACATCACGATTAATCAGATATGCACAAGAACTGAGCATAGAAAGAGAACGAGAACGAGAACGAACAGTAAGTTATTCTGATTGGGTTGAACCAGAATGGAGAACATATAATACTGATAGATGGAGCACCGATGACTACTAATGACGAAGAATCATTTGATGACGAAGAATCATTTGATGACGAAGAATCATTTGATGACTCATTGCGAAGACTTGGGTTGGATATAACACCAAATACTCCTGTCATACCAGAACCTATCCCATCAATAGACAGTCTCAATACGGGTGGTGTGGGTGTTGATATCACAAATCTTAATACAGGTTTTATTAATAATACTACTACTACTACTGTGATTGATGGTAGTGTGATAAGTAACCTTCAAGCAGATCAGATCAGATTTAGAGACACCTCATTAGATGTTGTCTTAGATGAGATAGTAGCCGATCTTTATGATATACAATCAACACAGATATATCATGATGGAACACAATTATCCGATACCCTGAACACGATTAGATGTGATATGATGGCATCACAAGTTGATGTTGCAACAACATCAACAAACCAACAACACCGAATCGATGTGTTAGAACACAGAATATCTATATTAGAAAAGTATATAGAAGAACATCCACCTTAATAGGAGATACTATGATAAATCTAAACGATTACAAGAAGTGTCAAATATTTGTGGTAATTATGTTATTAGTATCTTTGTTTGTGACAGGTGTTCAGTATCAAGCAATAGATGGTCTACAGTCAGACTTATTACACCAACAAGAAGTAAGTGATTTCTATATATCCCTAAGTAAATCATATAAAAAAGAGATCATTGTATATCAACAAGAACGTATGATTACAGTTGATGTATCAGCATACACCAATAGAGTTGTTGAATGTGATAGTACACCAAATATAACAGCAATTATGAACAGAGTAGTTCCGGGATATACTGTTGCCGTATCACATGACTTACGATACATGTTAGGTCATAGGATATACATATATGGGTTAGGTGTGTTCTTAGTTAATGACCTGATGGATGATAGATGGGTCGGCAAAGTAGATATATACTACGACAAATCAGATTTAAAGTTGGCAAGACGATTTGGATTAAAGAAAGGTATGGATCTTGTGTTATTACATAAGGTTGTCAACCTAAAATACGAAGAAGGGAAGATTAGACAATATGATTGATGTACTATGTATCACGCACACGGATAGTGACGGATGGTGTTCAGGTGCAATTGTAAAACACTTTGAGGAGAATGTTACTATTCACCACATGAACTACGGTTATGATATACCGTGGAACAAGATCAAACAGGCACGAAAAGTGTATATGACAGACTTTGGATTACAACCATTCAAAGAAATGTTAAAGATCAAGAAAATGAAGGGTGATAATTTCATCTGGATTGATCACCACAAAACTGCTATTGATGACCTCAAGAAATCAGGTCAAAAGATCAATGGAACTCAACGAATTGGTGATGCTGGGTGTGAGTTAACATGGGAATATTTCAGTGATGAGAAGATGCCAGAGATTGTACGATTAATTGGTCGTTATGATGTATGGGATATCAAATACAGTGATAAATTGTTTCCATTACAATCCGCATTAACATTGTATGGTGTTGATTCTAACAGTGACACATTCTGGAAAACTCATTTAACAAGTGACGATCATTTGGATGAACTCATTAAAGAGGGTCAACTATGTTGTAATTACCACGACAATATTAACTACAACAACTGCAAATCACATTCATTTGAATTGGATTGGAAAGGATATCGTTTTCTGGCTATCAATGCACTTGGTAGTAACTCAAAGATATTTGATTCTAAATTTGATCCATCCAAACACGATGCAATGTTATGTTTTGGTTACACAAATAAGAATTATTCAGTGTCAATGTATTCTACCAAGAATGGTGTTGATGTAGGATCAATTGCAAAATCACTTGGTGGTGGTGGACATAAAAATGCATCGGGATTTCAATGCTTAGAACTACCATTTGAATTAGAATGGAAACGGAAAGGTTAGACTATGGAATTACCTGTAAACTACAATGATACACACTATACTATAAGGAAATTGGTAAGGGAAGAATACACAAAACGACAGAATGGTTTATGTTGGTATTGTAAAAACCCTTTGAATGGTAACCCAACGAATGAAGTTATGAAGAAGCATGTGAACAAAAAACTATTTCCACAAGGGTTCTTTAGGTGGCCTGTACATTTACATCATTGTCACGACACAGGTATGACAATAGGATCTGTTCATAGTCGTTGTAATGCAGTGTTATGGCAATATCACGGTGAATAGAAAAAGGGGATGATTATTAGTCATCCCCCTTTTTATTTAATCATCACTAGGTCTTGAATCAACCACATCACTAAGTTCATCCTTGTTGATATACCAAAATGGTTTCTTTCCATCCGAATACATCATTTTACCGAAATCACTTGGGTGGGCACCTAAATGTGCCACAACACGATACATATTTGTTATATTAGAATCATCCCAATCACCATCACGTCTTGCCCTCAAGAACAACAGTAATGGAAGACATAACGCACCTAAGAGAAACAAAGCAAATGCACCAATCAAACCAAATACAATTTCCATAATAACCTCCTTTAATTTTCGTCTCTTTCTTCTTTTTTTACTATTTTCTTTCTTTTCTTTTTTAAATAGTCAGGTTTTGATGTTACACTATAAATTTTAGATGGATTAACAACAGAACCAGATTGGATCATAAAGTTCTTATTGATCAAAATAGGTGTTTTTTTATTGCTTCTATTATTAAGATTAAACGGAACATCTTTATAAGTAACACCTTGGAACGTAACATCCAATAATACGATAGGACGTTTTGCATCAAGTTTTTCATCTGGATCGTGATTATTCTTCATACGTACGTTACCAATGATTGACCCTGTGAGAGTTTTACCGTTAGTCTTCCACGTAACCTTGGTTCCATTGATTTTAATGTCTTGTGCGTCAAGTGAGGAGCTATTAGCGTCATTACCAGTATCAAACCGAGCTATTAATTCACCAATACCATCAATTTCCATAGTTTCAACCACACCTACCTGTTGAGGTGGTCTATTCCAATTGATACCATTTTTGCAAAACTCCATCACATTACCAACAATATCAATACCAGTTAGATCTTCAATACCATCTGTACCTGCTGAAGCATTAACTTCCAATACATATGGATTATCTTTAGAATCAAACATAATATCAACACCAGCCCATTTACATTTAACAGCCTGAGCGGCTTTAACAGCCAACTCTTTAATTTCTTTGGATGGTTTGTATTTACTGGTCTTACCACCTAAATGAACATTAGAACGGAAGTCATTATCAACTACTGTTCTTTTCATTGCACCAATTACTTCATCACCAAGTACGTGTATTCTAACATCATATTCTGACTTGATATATTGTTGGAACATCATTTCCACATCACCACCAACAGACCAAATAGCCTGTAGTGTTGACTTCAATGCCTTGTAATTGTTGACAATGAACACTCCTTTACCTTGAGTACCATTCAATGTCTTGACCACGATAGGGAATTTACCACCAACTTTTTCGTGAGCAAGTGTAATCATTTCCTCAGTTGGCACCAAATGTGAATCAGGGATAGGTACCTTAGATTCAATAAGGTTAAGGTTTGTTAAGTATTTGTCTTCACATGTCTCAAGAGCGACACGTTCATTAAGGAAACAGAAACGATATCTCTCCAAACGAGACATTAGGTTAAGTGAATATCTATGGAACATAACACCACGACGAGCGATAACAAATGTCTTATCACGATCAATGACACATCCATCGGTGTCGTTAATATTATGAATACGGATCTCACCATCGTTCACACTTAAAATTGCTGTGTCAGCAAATGCCGTGTAATAAGGAACATCGTTTGATTTACACCAATTCTCCATTTTAACAACAGTTGGATTTTTCTTAGACATTCTGTTATTCTTTGAGTCAGTTGATGATGTCAGTATAAGTACGTTAAATCCTTCAACTAATTCAACCTCTGGTGTCTCTTCCCCTTCTGGATCAGAGTCAATACCTTCTACCTCAGTCAGAACAGGGTTTAATTTTAGTTTTTCGTATTCATCTTTTAGTGTCATAATTAAGCCCTTATAATTTTTTGTATATTAAGATTCTTATTATTAAAGTAATCACTGTTCTCTTGTTTGTTCTTAATGTATGCCCTATGGACAGCCCTACCATCACTTGACGAAAGGAATTTCTCTTTAGTGACAGATTTTGTTGCAATACTGAATTGTACCTTATCAACAAATACCCTAAGATTATGTCTACCTACTGTGAATAGTATATTCTTACCATTTCTTAACCCATTCACTTCAACTTCAATCATTTCGTTGATATATATGTCAATCTTCTGTAGTAAATCCATTATAACTCCTTGTCTAAATCACCTTTGATGTTCAAGACATCTTTGTATATTTTACGTAAACGAGTCTTCAATTTAGGTGGTACAACAGGCAACTCACTAATAGATTCAAGATTGAACATAACATCTTCAAAATATCCACCTATTTGATCAGCTAATTCATCTGGATCAAGTCTGTCATTACCACGATTGTTGTTAGACTCTAATAAATCACTTAATCTACTCATTATTTTTTCTCCAATCGTTTGTCTTTCAACTCAAGAGCAAGATCTTTCATAAACTCCTTCATTATATCAACATATCCTTTACCCAAAAAATTAAAACCTTGAACATTTGTGATATCTCTATGACCACCAGACTGTGCAACCATGATGTCATATACAGATACAGTGACTTTCTCTAAGTTTTGTTTCTGTTTGTATGACAACTGACTGAATTTTACGTTAGCCAGTGATTTAATGAATCCAGTGTAACCACTATTACCCTCTATATCCATACCTTTAACTTGATCTTTGGTAACCAACGAAGCAAAGTCTTCAAAATTGAATCCCATAGCATCACGATCTGCTGGTTTGATATCCATTTCAAAGATTCTCTTGATCTCAGCTAACGATACATTCACTTTACTTAGACGTGACTTCCATTTACTGTTACCTAACAATTTCTTGATAGCCAAATCACCTAATGGATGAGGATTACTACCACCTTTGAATGGATTCTTTGATGCTTGAACCAATCCCATAGGCCATGCAATGATCAAATAGTCTGCTGTTGGATTATTCTTGAATGGTGTATAACGGTCATAACCATTGAACATACCACCACCACCGTATTGTACGATAGTTGAACCCCACATTGTAGACTGTCCACCTTTAAGTTTACTAGGATCAATATCTGGTTCAATGATCTTACCTTTCTGTGCTGATACGTAGTTTTCAACACCACTACCAACTTCTGCTGGTGTCTTATAATTTTCTTCTTTTGCCACTTTCTTGATAACAGTATACAGGCTGATTAATGAAGGTTTTGCTTGTAACACCAATTTATCAAGGAAACCTTTCTTATTCTTGTATGCCAATAAGAGTTTGTTAACAACCAATCCCATCATAGTGTGATTACGGTCAACATTCAATGTTTTGTCATATCCGAATGCTGCGTTCATTACTTGATCAGGTGTGATATCATTCTTAGCGAAGTCGGCAGTATCAACCATCGAAATAACCTTGATGTCTTCCGCAGAGAATAAATCTCTTGGACTAATCTTCTGACTGATTGCTTGTACGTTAGAAGGAGCTTTCTCAAATGCGGTTGAAGTAGTTTCTGCATCACCTGTTTGTGCGTCATGATGATCAGTATGAATATGAAGGAAAGGTTTACCGTGTGCAAAGTCAACCATCCACACCAAACGACCTTTCTTTGCCTTAACTGCCGAGAACTCATTGGAACCATAGTTAATCTTATGAACTGCCACTGTTTTAATACCATACGCCTCAAGATAGGCTTTCATTGCGATAGCTGATGTAACACCATCTGTATCCATATGATAATAACCTTCGGCTTCTTTATACTTTTTTGCCCACATTCTAATATTCTTAATACCACTTTCATCAACACGATCTACTGCTGATTGTGCCCTTTCAATTTGTTCAAACATGTTCTTCATATATTTCTCCACATAAATTAAATTTTATTTGATCTTTAACTATTTATACACTTGTCTCATGTACCTTCCATTTATGTTGATCTTTTTTGTCAATACGACCAAACGTTTCTTCTGGACTGATACCCTTCAACTTATGAAATGGTGTTACAGTAATAGTATTATTCCAAGGATTTACAACAAATATCGGTATCCCCTTCTTACTAGCATGTTCACACTCACGATACGCGCCATTACCTATGATCCCATCTTTGAATGGCATAACACACATTATCTGTGTTGTATTAATAATCCCAAAGAATATATCAAACCCCATCTTATTGGCACGATCTATGATATTACTGTTATTAGGTGTGACAATGATATGTTCAGGGAATTTGTCAGTTATCATTTTAATACATTTTGTTTCCTCTGGTTTACCATACGTTGCCCGTGGATGTGCGAAGTATACCTTCAATCTATTGGATTCTATTAAGTATTGACATAATTTCATGATATAACCCTCTTTATATAATCGATTGTGTGTTTATCACCCGATGTAGCGTCAAGATAATCAAGTGATACATATAACGCCTTACCGCCAACCCATACCTCACGATTTGGTTCAAATTTGTCACCTGATTTCTTTAATTTAAACTTGTTAGTCTTTGGATCTAATAGATATTCCATTGTCTTCATCATAGAACCCTTCCATATTTTCTCCCACCTACTAACCAGTTCACGAGCATATTCCTTTTGATATTTAGTCTTGGTAATGATATCATTGTATATCGATTCCCAACCACCCTCTTTTAGCTTCTTGTCAAATGTTGTAAATGATTTACGTAACGTACGCCAATTAGTATCATTTCCTACACCAATTAGAAAACGTAACGTGTGATTAAAATCATCCATATCCTCGACATCAAGTGATTTCTCCAATACTTTGAATGATGACCACAAATCAAACTCATTACATTGACCAAGTAGTGTGCCATTCATTGGGATAACCAACCCATTATCACCATACTGTTCTGATGATAACATATCGGTTGAACATATAATGGAACGACCACGATTAGGATACTCATTCCATATCTTGTTGTTATCCATAAACAGAGTATACTCATTTGATGTGTTAGATGATCTCCGTAACCTTCCCTTGGTAGGGTCGGTTAAGGCATATCTTGCAAGATCATAGTTACCACGATACAATCTACTACTGGCATTTTTGACTAATGCCTTAGCAGCATCACTATAATCAGTTCTCAACAATTCTTCGAACGTTTCTTTGTCCAAAGGTTTTGATCTTGAACTCTCGTTGATAATATACTGTTCTAATCTCATTCGAATACCATTTTTGATTTGATTATGTTAACCACCTTATGGTCAACAGTTGACAATTTCTTGGAACCTGTGTAAACCAATGCCAAGATCAGGTTGTATACAGTTTCACCCAACCAAGCAACACTAATTAATGATCCACTAGCGAACAGTGTCAATAACATTGCACCTTCAGGACCACCAAATATTTGTTCCAGTGAGTATTTCCCTTTCAATGCCAACGCAATTGAGGTGAAATCAAAATCATAGTCAAGATTTCCAATGAATGTCATTTGTGTCCACATGAAAAACAAAAGACCTGCGACTAACACACCAGTTACTTTTTTCATCACTGGATATCGGTCAAGTATATCATCCCATGCAGCAACACCAGACTTGAACTTCATCCATAGTTGTGTTTTGGATAATTCTTCAAATGCATCAAACAGACCTTGACGAACTATACCTGATAATCCATTTAATGATGATAAAAGTTTCACGAAAGAAAACCCTATTGATTTCAGTAACTTGAACACATTCTTTTCCGTTAATGCATGTGATATCTGAATCAATGACAACCCTAGTTCATGTGATATCTTATCAAATTCATCTGATGCCATCTTCAATTGTCTCTTAACAAATGCAACCGACTTATCCTTGACCTCTTTGAAACCCTCATCCACTGAGAAATATGAGTCAATACCTGATACATACTGTTCATATGTTATATCACTACTATCTATATACGATTCTAATCTCATAATAACACCTTTTTTACAGCCTCATCAAACGCCACATCCACCGCGTAATATCCATTAGGACAATACAACATAATCTCTGTGTTTTCGTTGCGAACCGATCTTAAATTATTATCTTGGTAGTTCTGTTTTACGAATTGAACCCACGCAGTTTCATCATCAAATATTGAGAAATCTTCATCATTGAGTTCATCAAATAAATCATTGATCTTTGATGACCAGATATACTTGAATTTACCTTTAGGGAATACCATTGCCACTGTACCACTACCAGCATAAGCACTAGCTGTTGAATATGTAGATGATGCAAAGACTCCCTCTGATCTCGACTTCCAACCAAACACTTTTTTAGATGCATTATCGAAACCATCATGGAACCACTGTGGGCTATCCAATGGTCTTCTATCCTTACGAGGTATGATAAATTCGAAATCAAATCTTCTACCAAAACCTCTATAAAGTAATGTCTTTTCTTTGAGGAATGGTTTACAATCCTTTTCAAGTTTGGGCAAGATCTCTTTTTGCCATAAATCCTGTTCCTCATCAAACCCCATTTCATTTATATATCTCTGTAATTTCATAAACCTAATGTCCCTCCATAACTGACATCAAATAATTCAATGTTTTTTCATATTCACCTTTGTCACCAAAATAGTTAGTATTGATAACAAGTGATTTACCACTAAACCATGCTTCACAATCATCATCAAACTGGTCACCAATATTGACTAACTTGAATTCATTATTTACAGGATCTATTATATCATTGATAGTTTTTTGTAAACTACCCTTCCATGCGTCATCCCATGCAGAAGCAGATTTTGTATAATTAATCCCCGAATATATTTCAGAAAACACATTGTCCCAGTCATAATTATAATTCTCAAATTTCTTATCAAATTCTTTCATTGCCGATCTAAGTTGTGCCCAATTTTTATCATTGGTTCTATTACCTGTACCCCAACGTAATAGATCCCTGAATTCACTATTGAATGAATCCATATCTCTAATATGCAACACTTTCTCTATATATGGGAAACTATACCAAAAATCGTCATCAGAACATATACCTATAGATGATCCATTGATAGGTAATACAATATTAAGATGACCATAATTAATAGCATATAATAAACTGGTGGAACATATTAATGATCTACCACGTCGAGGGTAATTCTTCCACCTTGACGAATTATCAATACACAGTGTATATTCATTACTTGTATTTGCAGATCGTCTAAGTTTCCCCTTTGAAGTATCAACATATCCATATTGTGGAGTATCTTTGTTACCACGAAACAACATCCCTTTTCCATTGATTACTGACATAACAGAATCTCTATAGTCAGTTCTCAACAGTTTTTCGAATTCATCTTTTGGTAGACTCTGGGTACGACCTTCTATTAAATATCTCTGTAATTTCATATACTTCCACCCTCTTTAGTGATTTCTTTACAAATCATACAATTCACCTGAATCATGTAATTGACCAAAAAGATGAACATCCATCATTAAACATTTACCATCAGTCCATACTTCATGTCCATTGGTTGGTAGTTTTTTGCCAACCTTTTGTAACTTAAACCCACTTCTTTTGGGATCAAGTATATCAGATATACACTTATACATATCACCTTTGTAAAATGTATTAAACAACTTATCAATCAGAGGTAGATACCCCAAATATATATCTGGTCCGTTCTTTTTGATGTGTTGGTCGAGATATTTCAGTTGTTTCTTAAATGTTCCAATGTCATCATCATAAGTTTTATGTTTAGTTGGCTTAGATCTGCTAAGCATACTATTCACAAGAGACTCTATAGAAAAATCTTCATTAAAACATTCTTTTATCTCCCCGCTTTTGTTAATAACAGTAAACATATCGTTAAATGACTCAAAAAGTAATGCCAAAAACCCATCATTACCCCCACTAGACTCTAACCCCTTAAAACTACCCCATATATCTCCCTTTGGACAAATTCCTATATCCGATCCGTTAACAGGGAACATTACATAACCATTACCATATAATATTGATTTTGAGTAATCAGTTGTACAGATTAGTGACTTACTCCTTTTAGGGAATTTAGACCACGATGGATCATTATCAATAAAAAGAGTGTAATAATTATCTGTGTTTTGACTAGTCCTAGTTGATGTCTTAGGGTCTACAACAGCCAATGTATCGGATGACCGATTACCTCTGTATATAAACCCTGATGTGGGATCATCCAAACTTTTATAATACTTTAATACATCGGAATATTTCCCACTACCAAGTTCATCTCTGAATTGTTGTAATTTTAGTGATTTTGATCTACCTTCCACCAAAAAATGATCCAATCTCATACTATTATTCCTCCATACTTTAATTATATTTGTGGTTGTTTTTTGTTATGACGTTTTAAGAAGAATACTGCTTCTCCCCGATCTGCCAATAGTTTACCCATATCTTCAAATGAAATATAACACTCACCATTCATACCCCATGATTTACCCCATGAGTTATGAATAGTAAATCGTTGTTTCTTAACATTAACTGCATTTACTAATACACAGTGACCACCATAGATACCACCTGATGCGTGAATGTAACCATCTGAATCAGGTTGAAACATGTTGCCGTGCCATCCAACACCAATAACGGCTGGACCATTATGACCAACACCAAGAATCAAGTCTTCCAATCCAAATGCCCAACGATATGAATCAATCCAACCCATTTTATGAACTACTTTAACACCAGCAAGAACACTTGTTCCTTCATAAAATGGTGATGCACCGGGATAACTACCACCATCCCAAGGATCAATCTTCTGTGCTTCCCAATAGATATTCTGTTTTGCATAAGTGTCAGTGATACCTTTAACTTCTGCTGGTCTTGCGATTAACTCATGTGCAACACCAAACCCAACACATGCACCATCTGGTCCTTGATCTAATTGTTCATTACAACGCCAAGTGTATGACCGTTGTTTCTTTGAACCAGACAACTCTCTGATAGGAAAGTTTTTACTTCTTTCATCGAAATCGGGTAATCTATCCAATTTCACATCTTTTGTAACATAAGCACCTTTTAAATTTACCATTATAATCTCCTAATATACATATCTTTTAATTTCTCTTGCTTTTATATTAAACGCAGACATCAATAATTGAAGTTCTGCCAAACATTCTCTCTTACCACCACCTACGATATACCCTCCACCGTGTTGCCTTAGTTGACGAATATCAATATCAGGTGGATAAATCATATCACCACTGTCTAACATATGTTCAACATCACTATCATAGTCACTACCCAATGCCTTCTCCCACTCTTCATTTTCTATATCACGTGAATCCCATTGTCTTGTCTTGAACATATATCTAATCATCTTGATTATTGTATGTTCGGATATACCTTCATCCATAAATGATCGGAAATATGCATACCCCTTATCAAAGAATGTGATATCATTGAGTTTTTCCTCATTCAATCCATTCTCAATCAACCAGTATTTGATATCACTCTCTGTATCAGTACCAACAGTATCAGGTCCATTGAAATAATACATAACTTGTTTAGTTTGAGTATTAAGGAATTCAGTGAACTCATATGTCTCAAATGACTGATATTGTTCATACATTGGTTGAACATCACATACAATGGTGTTCTTTGATGCCTTCTCTGTTATGTATTGTTGTAATCTCATGATATATCCACCAAAAAGTCTGTGAATGATGCATATGGAGCGTCATCATTATATACACTATGTATGGATTCTGCTCGTATAGCATAATACTCTTTACATTCGACCATTACCTCATTATCTCGTCTTAATGCGTTACTTAATCCAGTATCAATGTACCCCTTCAACATTTTTTTAGTTGATTTTTCCATAATAAATTTATTTAAGAATTTATCTTCGATAGCAATACTCAGTAATTGGACCCACCATGATGAAAAGTTAGAAGTATCAAGAAAACTATCTTTAACTTTTGGGTTCCATACATATCTATAATCACCTATAGGAAATATCATGTATGGAACACCATAATCAGTTGTTGACATCATATCACCCGAACAAAACAAACCCTCAGAACGAGGATGCCATCCAAATTTGTCATTCATCACGTTATCCATCAATTCATGTTGGGACTTTGATGTATCTTTTGGTTTTCTGTTTTTCCTTACGTCATGTTTAATAAATAATGGTTTGTTTTTCATACCTCTAAACGCAAACTGTCCGTTACTTTCATTAATCCACTTCTTACAATCACGTTTTATTAGTGGTATTATATCATATATGTCATCATATTTTACACTAACACCTTCTGTTATGTATTGTTGTAATCTCATTAAATTTCACTCCTTATCGTCTTACCCCATAAACATAATTCAACTAATGGCATACATTCCAGTCCAATGTAATAGTATTTGTCACACTTTACTTGAATCTCATTACCTGATTGTATCGCCTTTCTTAAATCTTTATCATTATAATCAAGTTCATCAATTACCATCTTCTCAACAGCATCACTGAATAATTTATCAAATCCTTCTGGCCACGACTTCCTACCTTCATCAAGAAAATACCCATGTCTTACCCAATTAAGGAAACCATCAAATGACCTCTCTGGGTCCCAATATATATTATCTTTTACGAACTCTTCTACATCCCCTTGAATCAAGTTACTTTGTTTAATATAATCAACATAATACTTGATTGCAGCTTTTTTAATCCTATATTTCTTTTGGAGTGGTACATTATATCCTTTATCTCTTATCCGATACACACCCTCATGTCCCTCAGCAAATTTTTTATCATACATTGTCTTCAATTCTTTTGTGTAGTTCTTCCTAATGTAATCACCAATTGACCTATCTCTTAATTTGGAATATGCATCAGTTGTCTTTGAACTCCATAGTATATCATACTTGTCTACCGGAAAGACCATGCAAATATCACCATACCCACCAGCAAACAATGTATTTCCTGTTGTGAATAAACCCTCTTGTCTCGGTTTCCATCCAAATAACTCTAATATTATTTCATCGGCTTTGTCACTTACTGCGGTTGGTGTATCCAAAGGTCTACGATTCTTCCTCGGTACTCTGCTACCCATATTGTCTATGTTTTTCATACCTCTAAACAATAATTGATCACCTTTCCTCAATTCACGAATGAAACCTTTACACTCCTTGGTTATCATTTTCCATGTCTCAATGAACTCTTTCTCTGACGCACTTGATATATTATTATAATCAGTATCAGTAGCAAACTTGATAGCCTGTTTCGGTGTCATTGCCTTCTCATTCAATAGTAAATCTTCAAATCTCATATATTCTCCATATATTTTGGTTTCAGTTATATTTATAATATTTGACACTCACTTACACCTATGATACTATCATCTTAACTAAAATCTGGAAAGGGATATACGAATGACAAGATCCGAAAGAAAAATGATGAAAGAATGTGAAAAAATATTTCTACATGGTATGGATAATGATTATACTGATGCCGCACGAGTGTTGTCAAAGATAAGACAAGATGTGCCTAGACAACTGATATATGAACGAGAACAAGAACTTACTGTTCATCGTGACTTAGTGAAAGTATTGAACTTCTCTGCTACTTGGTATCTCAATGTTATGGTTGTTGCTATATTAATCATATTACTCATTTTGTCAGTATCAATTTATGGCATTGGTCTTCCTGTTGTATATGTATGGTCAAGTAATGTAATTTCAATTTCTTCTATTATATGGTCTATTCTTCTTAATAAGATGGGAATAAAACTAACCAAGAAACTAACTCTATATTCAATGATTACGAATCCATCATGAAAATGACTAAGGCAAAAGACTTTATTAGAGGACAACAATATATTGAGATTGACTCGGCAGAAGTTAACGATCCCATTATATGGGTGTGCGTAATGAATGATTGTATACGACAACATATTGAGTTTGTCTCATTAGATGATAATATTACACATAAAATGACATGGGATGTGGTAAACCAATTCTTAGATAAAGATGACTGTACTGATCTATGTGAATACCAACCAAATCATTTCAAAGATGATCTGTTCACCCTATAAGATAAACAGATTATCATCTAACAATGGTAACGACACTGGTTTTGAACCACCATATCTTTTGACCATATTCCAATGACCTTCCACTGCTTGAACATATGTTTCATATCTAACACATACTTCTTCCTCTTCTGTGTTACCCATCAACATTGTCTCAAACAACAAAGGTGTTGATTCACTACCACCAAAACAATGATCCATTCCCAAGAATATTGTTGATACCATCAAACCATCACTAACATCTGTTTGTTGAATGATATTACTAACAAGATCCTCTGTACCACAAAGTAGTGCATACTCCATATTACACTCAACTGCTATATTATCATCATTTAGTGCATAATATTTAATCATATCTCAAATAAATCCTCTTCCCATTTAATAGGTGGATTACATACATATATCTCTGTATGATTAAATGTTATTGGGTCATCACCACCACCACGTAGATTATACACAGTATCACCATTAGGATATTTCATAAACCAATTACCATTTGTCCGATATTCCGATAAAGTGAATACTGTATTTTTGTTTTTCTTCCACCACTCAGCCCACTCAGTACGTAAAGATACATTCATATCTTTACACAGAAGTAACCTAACACTATCACCCTCTTTGAACGACATATATACCCCCTTTTCCTATAATATAACACCATAAATTATCACTGTAAATATAAATAATAGTATACCACACAGGAGAATATTATTCAATGAGATTACAATCGTTTATATCAGAATCAAAAGAAGGTAGAACCAAAGTCGTTAACATGGATGAAGCAGCACAAATCATCAAGAAAAACTGTCGTAAAGCATGGAGACGATTCACAGAAGATAAACAAGGTCTATTTAGAGGTCATGTGTCTATTCGTAGTGACTTCGGTTATGTTGAACCATCCAAATTCAATAGAAAATCAGCAAATACTGATAATCATTATACTCTATGGATAGATAACTCAAAACAATGGTCTAAATTTCCTAAAAGAAGTCAATCACTTATATGCTCAAGTAGTCTTGATGGGGCATATGGCACTATGGATGAACGATACCTTGTACTACCTTATGATAATTCTTCTATTGGATTATGCCCTGCTAGTGATTTCTGGGATAGTTTCAAAGGATATTATACCACTATTGCTGATGTTAACTATGAACTGTCTGAACTATATAATAGACTCATAGGTGAAAAGAAATACATTGCCAAAGATTGGAATACTCTTAGAGATTCTGTTATGCGTATCGATGAAATGTGGGCAAATATGAATAGTGATGCCAGAATAGAATTCTTTAATAAAACATCAAATCAATTGTTGACATATATGGTTGATCACGATAAATCATGTTCCGAAATGTTGAACGAAATACTCAAACCTTATAAATTCAAGCTAATCGTTGCTGGTGGTGCATTACCAAAGAATGATGATAGAGAATGTTGGACAGATGGTAACTCTATACTTGTTGGATATGATATCTATACCAGTGTGGTTAAAACAAAACTATTAGACGAAATGATTAACGAGTAATTGACATTAAGTGACACACATACTATAATATCTTAATGAAACCTTGTCAAATATGCAACACTCCAGCACTATTGGACAAACACCACATACAGAGTAGGTCAAAAGGGGGCGATAATTCTAAATCGAATATCTGCCTCCTATGTCCAAATTGCCATAAATTAACACATGCTGGTATTATCGTCTTGGAGGGGATTTTTCTAACCTCAGAAGGATTCCAATTACTATGGCATTACAAAGATGACCAACCCATCACTGATCAACTACCTGATACATATACATTTAACTCTTGACTCATCATACCACCTACTGTAATATCTATCCATAACCAAATAGAAAGGCACATCTATGGAACCAAAAATATTTTGTAAAGATTGTAAATGGTTAAGTCGGAATATGTTTGACAGTAAACTTGTTAAATGTAATCACCAACAAACCAAAATCACTCATTGCCCAGTAGAAGGTGAAAAAATTACATTGATGGATAGAGTTGAAACACACCCATCAAGTATTAATCACGACTTCGGTTGCAGTAATTACACACCATCACGGATGAAATTAATTAGTGAAGGTTTCAAATCTATGGCAAAGGGTAAGGTATAATTATGAATACAAATTTCCCACAAATTGGTGATAGTGTCAAAATCACCAACAATGGCAGACAATATACCACTTACCAATTAATGGCTGATAAACTGAATCTTACCAATTACATATCTAATTTAACCACCAAGAACGGAGAAATTGGTGTTATTTCTGGATCTGATACAGGAAAGTTAATTTACGGTATACGATTACAAAATGGTACTGATATTTTAATGGGTTACAGTGCAGATGAATCAGATCGTGGTTTCATTGTCACTTCAACTCCCAATATATTAGATGACTCACTATTTGAGGTATAATTATGACTGACAGAGAACCACAAATTGGCGATAATGTAAAAATTACCAATTCTGGTGAGATATATCCCAGCTACTTTGAAATGGCTATCAATCTTAAATTGGAATATTTTAATTTTATGAAAGTTGTTGGTAGTGATATAATCAAAGAAGGTATGGTAGGAGTGATCGTCGCAAAAGGCAAACACCTACAAGAAGAAAATAGAATGGTATATGGTGTCAGACTCATACTTGATGATAATAATCCTATTGATATTATTATCGGATACGAGTATACTTATGGGGAACAAAATCGTGGTTTCATTGTCACTTCAACTCCCAATCTTTTTGATGATAATCTCTTTGAGGTATGATAATTATGTTTAAATTAGGTGACAAAGTAAGATATGTTAGTGGTAAGTATGGTGACCTTTCAAATAATCCATTATATGGCGGCAAACACGGAAATGTTGTTGGTGAGATTACGTCAATTAATGATGGAGATAGCCAATTCGTATATAATGTTAAGTGGACGGATGACAGGTACAACAATTATTGTGATAAAGATCTGGTATTGGATATCCAACCTCCTCTTTTTGATGATGACTTATTTGAGGTATAACTATGAATCTATGTGTTGATGATAATATTGTTAGTGCTATTGATATGTGGATAGAACACGGTATCCCTGCTGGTTCTTGTACTGAATTATTATTACGTGGTCGATATGATGAAGCACTGTTACACGCACATCCTATGATCAAACCATTTTGGAATGACCATATTCAGTATATCGAAAATTACGTACCTATTGAATGCCGTAACGAAAACTATAACACTTGGAAAGGTCAACGATATAATATCAATGACTTCACCGATGATAAATTATTTGAGGTGTAACTATGAATAAAGATCCACAAATTGGTGACCATGTTGAAATTGTTGATACTGGTAAATGCTACTCAACATACCAAGACATGGCTAACAAACTTCAATTGAAAAACTATGTTAGTGGGTATAGTGACTCTGAAAATTTGGTTGGACTAACTGGTGTTATTATTAACAGTAGTCAACATGAATTCAGTCGTGATACTGTATACGCCATTAAACTAGATAATGATATGGAAATACTAATGATGTACTGTCAGAAATATAAACAGAAAGTTGACTATGGCTTCATTGTAATCACTAAACCACAATTTCTTGACAATGATCTGTTTGAGGTATAACTATGAATCCATTTAAAGTAGGTGACTATGTTCAAGTATTGACAGGTAGAACACAAAATGCCAAAGAACACCTTGACCGATATGGTGAACCTCCTTATATGATCACTTCTCTGTCACCTGATAACAGATTCATTCGACTTGGACATGATAGTTTTGGTCATGGATACGATATTTATGAATTTGGTGACCCATTCCATCACTTTGAAATGGAATTTATCAAACCTGTTGCCTATATCATGAGAGGGGTATTCGTTAGAAACTTAAATTCATCCGAAAATAAATATGACTTCATTGATTACATAACCAATACTCGACGTAACGCTCCTGTTGATGTATGTAATAAAGTTGATACTTACTTGAAATCATCCTTTGACGATAATCTCTTTGAGGTATAACTTATGAAATTTAAAATATATGATAGAGTAAGACTGATTACAGATGAGTATTCTGACCACATCAACAACCCTCAGTATGGAGGTAAATATGGTAAGGTTGTTGGCACTATTATTGAAGACGATAATTCTGGTAGACTTAATTATAAGGTACAATGGGATACCGGATCATCCAACTCTTACTGTGAAGATCACCTTGCATTAGACAATATCACTAAACCTATACATATTCTTGACAATGACTTATTCACTATTTAACTCTTGACTCATTATGCCAGTGTGTTACTATAGATCTGTAACCAAGACTAACTCTTTTTGAAAGGATCACAATTATGGCTTATGTATCTCAAGATGATAAAAAAGCTGTCGCTCCTATAGTCAAAGCCATTCTTTCCAAAAATGGACTAAAGGGTACTCTCTCTGTTCATAACGGATCTACTCTTGTTCTCAAAATTGCCGCTGGTTACATGGACTTCCTCACTGACTATAATGAAGTATCGGCTTATAACGCTGTTCGTCGCGGGGAAACTCCTTACACTACTACTGACAATATCAATGTTAATGTCTATCATATTGACTCCACTTTCTCTCCCAAATTTGCCAAAGTTCTTAACGAACTTCACGAAGCTATGAAGGGGGAAGGTTACTTCAATAACGATGACTCTATGACTGACTACTTCCACCGTTCACGATACATTGATATTAATATCGGTACTTGGAATAAACCTTACCGTTTGGTTAAATAATGAAACTTCTCCCTGAAGAATTACAATCTATAAATGTTGGTACTCGTGTTACTATTCATAACTCGGTATACAATAATAGAAAACCTTTTAATGCCACGGTAGAACTATCCTTAGACCGTAATGAACGTAACCAAAAAGTTATTAAACCTGATGAACACGTTATAATATCACACGATCGCTATAGAATACACGAACAACACTTTATGTGCCATGGTGAATATTTCTCTATAATCAATTACGAATGTAACAACTTACCTGATGATCTCTTTGAGGTATAACTATGAACATGAATAAACATTATAATCAACAATCTATTGAAAATCTTCCTATTGGTACACGTGTTACTATCCATGACACTACATATAATAACAATCAACCCTTCACGGGCACTGTTCAATTCTCTACAAAAATATCTGAATCGAAAACCAAAGTCATTAACCCTGATGTATTCATTGACCACGGCAGATACAGATCAAACAAACAACACCAAATATGTGAAGATGAATATGCTACGATCATTAACCATTTACCTAATGATCTCTTTGAGGTATAATCAATGTCTGATAAACATAAACCTAATGATCTAATTCAAAATCTTCCTATTGGTACTCGTATCAATATTTCCAATACTGAATATAATGATGGCATTCCTTTCTCTGGAACTGTTGAATTATCTAAAGATCCTCTACATAAGATTAACTTGGTTAGACCTGATGTACAATTAGATCATCCTCGTTACCAAAATAATAAACAACATTTCCTTAGTGATAATGAATCTTTTACGATCATTAACCCTTTACCTAATGATCTCTTTGAGGTATAACTATGAATACTCACAAATATAAGGTGAATGATATTGTTACAATACAACATGACAATCATTCATTCAATGTAAGAATTGTTGGATTTGAAAACTCTAGCACTGCTATTGGGTATTGCACTAAACCTATTGATGATAACCATAAACTTGACCATCCCAGATATAAATTAAATGGAACTCATTGGATTACGGAAAAATGTGTTATCTCATTAGTTAAACCTAAAAACCTTTTACCTAAAAACCTTTTACCTAATGATCTATTTGAGGTATAACCAATGATTAAACATCAACCTAATCATCTACAAAATATCCATATTGGTACTAGAGTTACTATTCATAACTCTGAGTATAACGATTATAAACCTTTCAATGGTTCGGTCCAATTTGTTCCTAACTCTAATATTAAAGTTATTAACCCTGATATCTTTTTGGACCACTCAATGTACAAAAAAAATAAACAACACTATGTCGTTAACAAAGAAACCTTCTCTATATTAGATGACTCACTATTTGATGATGATCTATTTGAGGTATAACTATGAATAACCACAAATATAAGGTGAACGATTTAGTTACAATACAACATGACAATCATTCATTCAATGTAAGAATTGTTGGATTTGAAAACTCTAGCACTGCTATTGGGTATTGCACTAAACCTATTGACAATAACCATAACCTAAGACACAGCAGATTCACATTCTATGGAACTCATTGGACACCTGAATGTAGAATTACTGGCATAACAAAAACTGGCATAACAAAAATGACGAACCTATTTGATGACAATCTCTTTGAGGTATAACTATGAATAAACGATACCATAACCTTGATGATCTCCCTATTGGAACTCACGTCACTGTTCATAACTCTGACTTTTACCCTACTCCTTTCAATGGAACCATTCAAATATCTCAAGACTCTTTGGTATACGGTAACAATTCTCGGGCTATTAACCCTGATGTCGGTATCATGCTTTCTCATCATACCTTTACTCAATATAATCAACACTTATTAGAACCCAATGAATACGCTACTATTCTCATTGATCCTTCTATTAACAATCTACCCAATGATCTCTTTGAGGTATAATCATGAAACGATATAATAAACAACAATTACAAGATCTACCTATTGGCACACACGTCACTATTCATAACTCCGAAGATAACAATGATCAACCATTCCAAGCTATCATTCAATTAGCTATCATTGAATTCAGTTACGACCACTCTAATATGAAAGTTGTACATCCTACTGAACCCACAACTATCAATCACAGTCGTTTTAAAAAACATAACCAACACTCTCTTAATGAGAACGAATATGCTACCATTAACTCTTCTCTACCCAATGATCTCTTTGAGGTATAAACATGACCATGAAACAACAATATAATAAAAAACTATTACAATATCTCCCTATTGGAACTCTCGTCACTATTCATAACTCCGAAGATAACAACAGAATCCCTTTCAATGCTATCATTCAATTATCTAACGCTAAATATGAATATGACTTAATTAATATGAAAGTTGTACATCCTACTGAACATACATCCATTGATCACAATCGTTTCAAAGATCATCAACAACACTCACTCAACTACGATGAATATGCTACCATTCTCATTGATCCTTCTATTAACAATCTACCCAATGATCTCTTTGAGGTATAAACAATGATTAAACAATATAACAACATACATATCAACTGTTCTCAAAAATTAACATAAAACAACTTTTCTCTTCATTTAATCTATATCAACCTCTAACATATTTCTCATTAATAAATCATCATTATCACACGTTATTTAATTAGTTTACATATATTATAGGGTAGGAACACACATATTACACTAGATTATACACAGGTAAGGTGGATATCATAGGGGTAGAACACACAAAAAGAGTATACCTCTATAACTACTTAGTATCATTACCCTATTCATCTCCTATTCCTCTCACTTCTCCTATACTATTTGATCCCTTCTAACTGATTGATATGATTGATCTTTTTATCATTGATATTTTAGGGAATAATTGACACAAATATACACCTTTTACATAGGTAGTAATACCACATAACTCATTGGATTCACTTCATTTCTCTATTTTAACCCTTTTGAAAATTTTTGCTGATACCTTTTATTCCTTTGATACCAATACCTTTTTTATTGATATTTTAATGATAAATTTGTAATCCCTTTGATACCAATAGGTTTTTGTGTCTATCTTCTTAATGTGCATAATGACCTTAGACAACTTGCACCCTTTTAATGAAAAATTCCGGATAAAGTTGACAAATGAAAATTGAGGAGAAAAAAGAGGGTTAATTAATAAAAAACTTCTAATTTACGATGACAAATGTGATGAATGTAGTACCCAACTCACAAGTTACACCTAAAATCAAGGAAAATGTCACTAATATAGACAATTCTAATGATTGACAAGGGTATATCACATATGGTAGGGTAGTCATATCACATAAATACTGATTTACAACACCATATCACATATAGTATAATAATCAGGTGTAATAAATGTAATAAATGTAATAAATGTATAAATACTAATGTATAACACTTTATTACAGGAGGATAAATATGAAATATCAAGTATACAAGGCAACAAATACCATTAATGGTAAGGGTTATGTGGGAATGTGTAATAACTTTGAACAGAGAAAAAATTCCCATAGGAGTAGTATTAACTCTACTACCACACCCATATCCCAAGCACTAAGTGAAAATTGGGATGATTTTGAATGGAAAATATTAGTCAGTGGTATAACAGAGGAAGAAGCGGAAGTATTAGAATCATATTATATTGAACTAAAAGGTACACTCTACCCCAATGGATATAATATGACTACAGGTGGGAAGAGCGGTTATGTGGTAGTGAAACAACAATCAGACTCAATACCATATGTGAGAAAAGAACCCACCACTAAACCTATTAATGAAGAGAAGTCAAGAGAAATATCAGACATAATAAGAGTGGAAGGGTATGAACTGATAGAAGGGTATAGGAATGCACGAACGAAGTTAAAGTTGAGATGTCCAAATGGTCATATCTTTGAAACTTTGTATAATAATTGGAGAAAAGGATCAAGATGTGGTGTATGTTATCGTGAAAAACTAAGAAATGGTGTAATAAGTGTTGTAGATCAAGGAACATCTAATGTGACTACCCCAATTAATGAAAATAGTGTAATAAGTGTTGTAGATCAGGAAACATCTAATATGACTACCTTATATGATAATGAGTTATATAAGAAATATGTAAGAATGTTTGTAGGGTATCATAAGGATAAAGTAATGAAAGTAAAGAAATCAATAGACGGTAGGCAATTCACATTAGAGTGTAGAGGAAATATACTTGATATGGTAGTATTAGATAGTATAAATGATAATGCACCAAGTGATTGTTATCCAATATTCCTTGATGTGTCAGATTACAAAACAGATGAAGATTATATAAAGGAATGGATGACTGAATGTGTTCGTGGGTAACCGTTATTACAGTAACCACATATGGTATTAAATTATATCTTGTGTATAATGGGGTCATATGGTATAATGGAATTGACGACATAAAACTGTTATACCATATGTGTATTATTCCAAATGTCAAGCAAAAACTTATCCACAATTAGAAAATTTTAAGTCGTATAATGTATATTATGTAAACTTTGACTACATTAACTCATTATAATGCCTAATCAATACAGATACTTACATCACCCCTTATGTGGTAATTAACTATAGACATATCTCATTTCATATATGTTGATAAGTTTTTACTTGACATCACATATGGTAGAGAGTCATTTGTACACTAAGATTAGAATTAATAATTAAAAATATTATCATTAGAATATAGTTTTGTGTCGTCAAGTCCATTATACCATATAGTCATATTCACTACAAGATAAATATAATTAGAAAATATAAAAGGAGATTAACAGATATGGTAGTATATATTATTATTGGTATATTATGGGGAATATTTTGTTCAGTTATGCAGACCAGAGTTTACCCGAATAATTGTGGAATTCTAATGATTAGTATTGTATTCATTAGTAATATGTTATTATGGCCTATTAGTATTATAATTGCATTAATAAAGAAACATTAGAAGATTAGAGAGAGAAGATTAGTTAGTGTGTGTTCATTAGAGTATATACATTAGGATTCTGTGAGGTGAAAAGTCAACCGTGTAAAAAGTTTTTAATTAAATGGATACCTTAACTATAGTGCATTGCTTATGTAATTTTTAAGAATCAAACCTGACAAAGTTGACTTGAAAAACTTTTTGGGATAAAAAAAGACCCGACTGAATTTTTAGTGTACAGAATTTTTTTGAACAAAACCTGTCAGAATTGATGTAAAAAGAGTGAAATATAACTAATTGAGTAACTTATACACTGAGTAACGGAAGGTATATTGATATGAAGGTCAAAATCCCTTGAATACCACATAAGGTATAGGATATATAGGGGGAATAGAGGGTAAAAGAGTATAGGATTTATAGAGGAATAGGAGTTATAGAGGAATAGAGAGGGTATGGGGGGTTGAAAAGGGAGATAAAGGGTAACGGAGGGTAGAAAGGTATGTTATCTTACCGACACACAGGAAAGAAGAAAAAAATAGAAATATGTTAATAATCCGGGGACGTAAAGACCATATGTGGTATATCCGGAAACGTTGAAACCTTTAGGGTATAAATGGTCAAACGAGAGAATATCCGGAAACGTTGGAATCTTAGAGGTATATGTGGTATGATAGTGATATTGAATATAACCCTAAAGGAGAGAAGAAATGTTATTTACATCACGAGATTTACAAGAAGACATTGAACGGTTTAATGAAGATGAGAAAGCCTATATGGAAGAGTATAGAGAACAAGGAGAGAAGGCAATGTTACGTCGGAAAGAATTAATGGGAGAGGAATTTACAGAAGTTCCTAAACCGACAAAACAAGAGTGTGAAGAAAATATAGAGAATCGTAAGAAACGGATTGATAGATTGAGAGAACTGGGCGCAGGAGACATTATACTGGATTCAGAGATAAGTATATTGAGAAAGAAAGAGAAGGATTTGGATGAAGGGGATTATTCAAAGACAGATGCCGAATTAACATATATGATAAAGTATTATGAACGAGAATCGGAAGTAGAGAAACAGATGATATTAGAAAGATAGAGAGAGATACCCCTATAGAATGAGTTATAGGGGTATTTTTATATGTATCCGGAAACGTTGAAACCTTAGAGGTATTAATGGTCAAATTTGAAAAAGGTCATCATCAAGTTGAATCGGTTGAGTGCATGATACAAACATGTCATTAGGATAAGAGTCACCGAATTTAGAGAATTTGATACGGTCATTCTCTGATATACTGTATATGGTATACGGAGGTTTACCCACAAGATGATTAAGTTTCATTTTATAAAAACCATATTTGGTATTTTCGTCAATCACAACTACATCCCCTTTTTTGAATATCATAATATGAATAAATCCTCTGGTAGTTTAACAGGTTCGATAAAAGGTTCGATCCATTCTTTAATCCAACACCACTCATCACCATTTACTGGAGCAACATATAATATAATATTAGGGTCATCAGGAGAAGGTCTTATTTTAATGATTGTTAATGTCTTACCACAGGCATTCTTCATTCTTTCTTCATTAAAATGAATGGTATTAGTAAAACCGTCACCGTCACTATCGAATTCCAATAGAGAATGTATTTCTTTATAAGATTTAATTTTAATTTTATCACCGACTTTATACATGAAAAAGCTCCTCATCAAAAGTTTCTTTATATAACTCAAAAACGATTTTAGACCATCCATTATCATAGTCATTGAATCTAATAAAATTACCACAATCAGATATACTAGATATGGTATAGAATGGGTGTTGACCGTGATGAGTCAGAAAACTATTTTCTTTATTATATTGGCTACTATTAGGATTCATATATTCATTTGTATAATCTGTCTTGACACAAACTTTATCCCCTACTTTAAAGTTGTTCATAATATAAAAAGATCCTCTGGTAGTTTGACAGGTTCAACATATAGTTCTAACCACTCATCGTACCAACCAAGATTTGACACTCCATCTAAAGAATATGAGCATTTACTTGGAGGGTTAAAATGTTCAACCACTTCAGATATAGTAAATGTATTTCCAGACATTTCTCTCATACGGTCAATGACACCAAATTTGCCCTCAACCTCAGTAAGATTCTGTTTAACTTTTACGATATCCCCTACTTTAAATTTGTTCATCGTGACCATCTTTCATTATAAGCCGTCATGACTTGAGTTCGATTTTCGTTAGTGTCATCAATTTGTGAAGTAATAAGAATATCAGAGGTTTGACATGGTAATGATGGACCCATACCGACTTCTGGATTAGATCTTTCATATAGTACATAGTAACGGAGAGCAGTAGCAAGAGCACGAACAGTTTCATTTGATAACATATATGGTAATCCTTTCAATAGAGTTATAGTAATGTAAGGAGAGGATACGATATTATGGATAGATAGTCAATAAGAAAGTGGATCGTTTTTTAGTGACAGTGAGGTATAATTGGTGTATTGTTTAATTACATTTAAAACAAGGGAGAGAATGATATGCAAGAAGTAATCAATAAAGGATTAACAAAGGTTCTTGGTGAGTGTTGGCATACATTTGAACCAATTAAAGGCAGTGAAACATGGTGTGAGTTTAAGGCTAGAAAGGTTAGTCTGTGGAAATGTAAAGATTGTGGTGAAGAATTAGAGCTTGAAACATCTGAGGATGTAGTGAACTTTATGTTCCACAACGATTTTTATACATGGAAAGGATTTGGTAAACTCAAGGAACGATTATTTGCCAGTAAATACAAACAAGATTTTTTATCACAATATGGGTATCATTACCGAGAGGCATACACAGGAAAGATTATTAACAGTTTTTTAAATTCAGAACTTATAGATCCAGAACGATTTGCAAAAGTGGTTTTTGACTATCTACAAGAAAAGGAAATCAAATGACAGGAAATGAATTACATAGTTTATTAGAAGGTGGTAACAAGATATTATGTAAAACGAAAAAAGGTATCTATGAGGATGGTATTTTTGGTGACAAAGGTATGATCGTTGAGGTATCATTTGCCCGTGATGATGGTGAGTGTTATGAGGTTGTATTAGATGGTACAAAATATATTGATCATAACCATTCTACTGCATTACCGAACTGGTATGATTCAGACCATAACCCTACATTAAAATATTTTGAGGTTTATACAGAGACAGAAGAGATTTCATCTTTGTATTTAGATCACGATGATATCGATATTGGATTAGAACTTGTCGAGAGTAATTCATTATCAGATGAGTATCTTAAAAATCGTGTTGATGGTGAGACTTATGTCAATTGGTTGGAAAAATTAGTAAATGAATTGAGAGGATAATATGTCAGAAAACACAAAAGAAATTATAAGTCAAATCATAACTAAGATGAGTGGTGGATACACAGAAAGTTCAGAGTATGATAAATTGGATGTTCTGTTACGATCTGAATTGGTTATTCACGGTATCTTAATCGTTCTTGGTAAATTAGATGTTAATGATGAAGTAACAGGCAAAGATAACCTGAAAATGTTGGAATCTTATGTTGAAGAACAACTTAAAATAATGGGTATTGAATAGGAGAAATAAAATGGCAGACGGAAGAATTAGATTGACAATTACAGTTGAATATGATGTAGATTTGGATCATTATGAGGGATGTACAACAATCGAAGAGGCATGTCTTGTTGATGCTGGTCAAGATGAAGATATTGTTTTTGGTATCCTAGAGATGTCCGAGTTTGAGACGAAATTTGAGGCTGTTTAATGTCAAAAATTGAATCAAAACTACCATCAAAACAAGAACGGATAATGGTATACATACAAAAACACCACTGTTCATTAAAAGATGCTCAACGACAAATCGCAAAAGAGGATTTATTGGCATATTTGGATGATGTTGATACACTAAGAGATCTTAAAAAGGTCTTGCGAATAGTAATTAAGGAACTTATATAATGGTATTTGTAGAGATTATGGTGTATGGTGACTTTGATATACAACAAACTGACTCTATTTGGTGTGGAGAAGGTCCGATTCCTCCATTTGATAGATGTGAAAACACCAATAAAACAGAAGATGTTGAGAAATACATCAAAGAACTGAAAAAGAATGGATTTAAGAAAGTAAAAACAGTTAATGTTAAATTTGGGGGTAATTGTTGATGAGAAAAGTCAAATTGCACAGTAAAACCCACGAAAATGTGGTACATTATGAACATCCATTGAACAGATTGTCTCATTGTTTGTGTGGTGTAGAGTTTTACACTGAACAAACCCAATTATTGTACATTGAAACTACAACTGACACTGTTACTTGTGAGAAATGTATGTTAATCGTCAAATCTATATTAGAGAAGGCAAAAACTAATGGAAATAAATGATGTTATAGAGAGTATGGAACTAAAGTTCACCTCTGGAAACACAATTGATGTATCTCGTTCCAGTATTACAAGAGAAGAGTGGGAAGTTCTTCGTAAATCTTGTCAAATCCCTAAGAAATCAATTGATGAACAAATGAAAGATGCTGGGATGATGTCTGTTGATCAAATGATGGATGGTCTTACCAAAAATCCATTTATGTTACAGGCAGAAGTTGTTGATAGGGATAGCTTTGAGTCATGGTTGGAGTCTAAGTGTCGAGAATACTCCAAAATGCAGGCAAATCTTCAATTAAGTGGTGACGATGAGGATGAAATGTTTGAATGGACACTTGCACATGCGGCAGTATACAAGTCTGTGTTGTCAAATCTACGAAAAGTAAAAGAATTAGAATCCAAATAAACAAAAATAGTAGTGAATCGGTTTTTAACCCCCAAATGAGGTATGTTTGGGGGTCTTTTTGTTGACAACACACAAGAAAAAGGAATATACTCTTGATATTGGAAAAATAAACAACGAAAGGAATAAAATGCCTAGTTTTGAGAGAATATTAAGAGATTTGGATATTCATACATGTAAAACACCTCAAGAGAAAGAAGTGAGAGAGTCATATTATCGTGGTCTTGATGATGCAAGGAAAGAAGTAGCCATCATTGTAGGCATCTGTGCGGTTATTTATGTAACAATTCGTTTGGTTTGTATATGGTGACGGAAACATTAAAAGAAACATTATGTAGATTTGAGAATGGTAGGTTCAAAGAAGTCATATTGTCGTTAAAAGTAAAAGAAGAGTGTCGTCAATGTGATTTTTTTAATTTATCTATCAAAGATCCACGAAAACAGTATAGATGTCGGGTTGCTGGTAGTTGTATTGCGGCAACATTACACCCTGATGTGATTAAATATTTCAATCACAATTTGGGTTATGTTACATTCAAATTAAAGGGGAAATAATGGAAACAATTGTAATATATGAGGCTGGTGTTTTGAAAAGTGATGGTTTGTATACAAATTTTATCAAATCACCAGATAAAAATGAGGTTGAAGATTACTTTGAGTCAATGAAATTGTATTCAAATGATGGTACTACCTGTGTTATGTATGAGAAGACATATAAATTGGTAGAAACCGAAGTATTAAAGAAAGAGGTGGCATTATAATGTCTGAAATCAGAAAAGATATGTCAATGATTAAGAATACTTGTCGGTTATTAATGATGGATGAAGGTGACCATTTCATTAATATCAGAACAATCTACGATTTATCAATGAAACATTCTCATGGGTACGAGAATGAAGACAAAACAGGGTTATTGGGATGTCCATTTTGTAATACCGTTCCAGAATACCCATCTGGTGACGGCACACAGTATGAAATTGTGTGTGAACAGTGTGGAATGGCACAGTCATGTGTTCAAATCAGTGATATTATGACTATTGAAGAACGAATATCGGATGATTTTATTGATTATCGTTACGGTGAGGAATTCGTGGAACGTGCAAAAGAATATACAACTAAAATGTGGAATAAGAGGTACTAATGATAAGATTACTTAAATGGTTAATATTTGGTGACACTCATTTGTGTAAATATGAAATCATCGAAAGAATTAAGGTTGTAAGTGAATACAAGAATACACCAGAATCAATAATTTTTGTTCAGAAGTGTGAAATTTGTGGTAAAATCAAGAAAACTCGGATTGGTGACACACTTTAATAAGGAGATATAAATGAAACGATTAATCAATTATGGAAGTATTAAAAGTTTCCAACAAATTGTAAAAGATGTAACTCATAAGGCAAGATACACAGGTCTTGATGAGAAAGGGAAAGTCAAATACTCAACCGACCCATTACCTATTATCAGTTGCATCGGAACAGAGAAGATCCACGGCACTAATGTAGGATTTAGTTTTAATGAAAAGGATGGGTTTTGGTGTCAGAGTAAAAAACGTATTTTATCTGTTGAAGAAGATCACTATGGATTTGCGTTCTACTGTGAAGGAATTCAAGAAGTGATGATTGATATGATTAAATCACTTAGTGTCCAGTACAGTGTAGATTTAGAGTCCAAAGGTATCATTATCTATGGTGAGTGGTGTGGTGGTAGTATCCAAAAGAAATCTGCGGTAAGTGGATTAGGAAAAAAGTTAATGATTTTCCGTCACTGTAAGATTTATGACATTGAACCCACCGAAGACAGTGTGAATACATGGGTAGAAACAAAGTACAACAGTACATGGATTGACAGTCAAGAAAATCAGATGTGGAACATCACCAATTTTCCAAGTGTCAGTACATTGATTAACTTTAATGAACCAAAAAGAAGTATCAATAAGATGTTGAATAACTTAGAAAAAAATGAATCCGATTCACCTGTTGGTAATACATTTGGTGTGGAGAATAATACATTAGAAGGATATGTATACACATTTGAATTTAATGGTGAAGTATACAAGTTTAAAGTGAAAGGGGGAAAACATAGTTCAAGTAAGGTCAAAACACTAAAACCTGTTGATGATGTATTAGAACAGAAGAAACAGGATTTTGTGACAGAGTATTGCTGCAGAGCGTGGCGACTAGAACAGATGTATAAAGAAGTTCAGGAAGAAAAGAACCAAGAACTATTAGACATTGAAGATGTAGGGAAGTTCTTAAAGAAAGTTAACAGTGATATCATCAAAGAAGAATCAGATGAAATGAGAAATCAAGGGTTAGTTCCCAAACAGATCTTTCCTCTAGTGAGCCGAGTATCAGTTATTTGGTTCAAAGAACAATTAAATAACATGTAACAAAAAACCCCCATACAATTTAATTATTGTATGGGGGTTTTAATATGCAATATAATGGTCGTTAGATGGTCTAACGCTCAACGAGACGGTCAATAATGATTCGTATACTGGTCATTCTGTGGATAAAGGGTGACAATGATTCGTATACTGGTCATAATACAAACAAATCATCGTCAAAGTTGTTTGGTTTTACATAGAGTTCAAATCGATCAAACATCCAACCAGTTTCATTACCACGATCATCTATCACAAAAATAGAGTATTCATTAACACCGTTTTGATATACGGTCAATTCAACCCGAAGTACTGTATACAAGTTTCCTTTTGTCACAATGTTACTGATTCCATTGATACTGAATTCATTGAGACAGATAACAATATCACCCTCTTTAAATTTCATATCACAAATAAATCCTCATCTAAATTATATGGTTTGACATAGAGTTCAAATCGATCAAAATACCAACCAGATTCATTTCCATTATCGTCTAACACTATGACATGTCTTTCAACATCGTCACCATCACCCCAATAATCAGTTATTTCCACCCTAATTATTGTATACAGGTCACCGACTGTCAAAAAGTTACTGTGTGGTTCTGTACATATAATGATATCACCTTTTTTAAATTTCATAATGTAAACAAACTCTCATCAAGTATTTGTGGTAGTTTGTGTCGAAACCTTTTATCAAACCAACCTACTTCTTTATTACCAATATCATCCATTTCAACGATAACAAGATCCATACGTTCCATATACTTTGATACAACATATTCTTTGTTGTTGGTGATCCGATCAGAGAATTTTCCACTGTCGATACATACAATGATATCACCTTTTTTAAATTTCATTGTCTAATATCTCTTTCACCATCAAATGGTTTAATTTGTGACCAGATTTATAAGCCTCAACATATCCTATCAACGGACGACCTAATGCACTGAAATCCCCAATGAGGTCCAAGATCTTGTGTCGAACAGGTTCATTGTCAAATCTAAGACCTTCTTTATTCATCACTTGATATTTGGTGAATCCAACAACATTGTTTAACGACACACCCAAACCCAAACCTCTTTCTTTTAGGTATGAGAAATCTTCAAGGAAACCGAATGTTCTGGCGGGGGCAATATCAGTAAAGAAATCTTCTTCATTTAAAAGAGTGTGTTGTTGGATACCGATAGGTTGTTTGAAATCAACAGAAAAGTTAATCACTAATTTGTTATTAGGAACGATTCTTATATAAGAGTCACCATCAGTAACCTCAAGAGTTCTTGCTACACGGATTTGGTCCACCACATCATTCTGACTAACCACTCCAACAGAACGAATGAGATTCGCCCATTCAATTGCACTACCATCAAGCACAGGAATTTCATCACCATCAACCTTGATAATAAGATTAGTGACACCACATATATAAAGAGCGGACATTAAATGTTCTACGGTTGACACTTGACCACCAACTGTAGTAGATAATTCTGTGTTTGTTATATTGTCAGCATTAAAGGGTATAATTTCACCATTAACCAAAAAGTTAATTCCTTCATTAATTCGACGAGGGATTAATTCAACAGAGACTTCTCTTCCTGAATGAAGACCAATCCCTTGTCGCCAACACCGTCTATTTAAAGTTTTTTGATTCATATAATAAATAAATCCTCATTAAAATTATTTGGCGGTAAATATAAGTCAAATCTACTATCTGACCAACAAGTAACACCTTCTTCATCTACACCTTTTAATCCAACAAAACCAAATTCATCAACGATATCAACTACATACACTGATCCTTCTTCAAGAAAACATCCACTGTATGGGAGGTAATCTTCAACACATACGACTCTATCACCTTTATTGAATTTATTTTGTCTAATTTTCATCACTATCTCCATTGTATAGATTAAACCACATAGGTAACCATGATAACCGTTTACTATCTATAATTGTAGTATATACATTAAGATCTACAAATGGGTGAAGTTTTATTTCTGATACAGTTAGAATTTGATCACAGTATTCTATCATATGCCGAAGATCCTCATATAAGTCATATGTCATATGCATACCACCACAATCATCTTCTATAATATATTCCTTGACCTCATCATATGGTTTGATTCTGATTCTATCACCGACTTTAATCATCAGTTAACCGATATACACCATTGAATACACTTGTCTTCATAGACTCGTTAATGAAAATAGTAGAACCCACAAACTTATAGTTCACAAACCCATCTTTGACATCAATGATCTCAACAGTATGGTTCTTATCATCACTGAATGGATTACCTTTGTTACTTCCACCCCTTAATATGTATATTTGACCTCTGGTGATATTTTTGTTAAAGAGAACGGCACCGATAAAAGACCGTAAGAACCATTTTTTAAATTTACTTAACATACAACTTCCTCCTCAATCACTTTTGCTGGTTGAACATTAATAACAGTTTTGATTTCAAACATTTTTAGACCATTCTTAATATTAATAGCCCCTATCCAATGATGGTCTGTTCGGAATTCAGGATAAAGTAATTTAATCTGTTCTTTCATTTTATGATATCGACCCAATACACCATCTGATTTTTTAAATTCATCTACCCGATTATCATAGTCAGAACTGGATTCAAATAGTTTTTTTATAGGTTTATCATAATGAGAATATTCCAGATAGTCACTGATCAAATTTTTCAGTGTATCGTCTTCTGCTATAATTGTGTAAGACCGTTGAATTTCTGACATCTTAAACCTCCGTGTTCATAGGGTGGATTTTAACAGAGTCAGCAAGAGTCATGAATTGTGCTGGAGCAACAAGATTTTTAGTCTTCATTTCACCAATAACAAGTTTTTCCTCTTTGGTGAAATTCTTCAACATCATCTTGCCGTTATTTGAAAGGTTGATTTTATTGTAGATATCGGTATAAGAAACGGTCATCTTTAATTCCTTTCGTCTGAGGTAAGAACAGTATAGACCTGTCCCTACTCAGAGTCAAGGAAATTACTCACCACTATCCAATTCATCTTTAACGTCATAAACAATATGGATCACATCACTTTTGGTATAGAAGTCATATGACAGACCGCGAGACGATGGAACATAATCATCACCAAAAATTTCTTCCCAAACTATCCTGCGTTCTTCATATTCTTTATCATACAACAGTCTTTTATCTGGTGTTAAATTTTCTTCATATTCATACCAAGGATCTGATTGGTTCTGGTAATGATAATCAACCATCATTCTACCAAAGACAGGTTTTACGACCTCATCAAATGTTTTGTTATCAAAACCAAAGAATTGTATATAGACACACCCTTTGTTTACATACAACACAACTGAAGCGGTATAATCAAAAATACCTTGATCAACAATATCGTCTTTAAGTATTTGAGATAGACCGTATACATTGGTTATCCCATTACGGTTCTTGATATTATCATAGTCGCCAGCCAAATAATCAACTATATGTTTATGGTATAATTCCCTTGTTTTAATCAGTGACTTTATAACATCGTCAATACAATAACAAGATTCTACTTTATATGCGTTATATATTTTAGTACTCATTTATACTCCATTAAATTTCAAATAAATCAGAAGGTAATTTGTATTTCGGTTTTAATTTCTCAAGTTCGTATTCAGCCCAACCATGAGGGGCTCCTTCTAATTTATATACAAAATATTCATTAGAATTTGACATTTTACCGCTCACGACAATAGCCCATCCTCTATTTACTAATCTTGATGGTTCATTCGACCATTCCCCATTTGATACACAGGTAATACAGTTTTCAGAGAAACCAACTTTTTCACCAACTTTAAATTTCACAATCACACCTCAAATAAATCGTCTTCTAATGGAATATAATTCTTATTCAGATACTCAGATTTTTCTTTAAGAATTTTTAACTTCGACATACATTTCAAGTAGATATCATAATATGGAGTGAGTTCCAAGGCATCACATTTTACTGTATCGTATACCTTATATTCATCCCCACCAAGTTCGTTTGTTATATTTCGAAGGAAGAAATCCCATGACAAATAGAAGTCATCAATTCTTTTATGATAATTGTAGACATCCAGTGCAACTCTTCTTGTAGCCCGTAACCACATTTGATTTTTAATCGGTTTTGGTATACGAGAAAACTTTTCTGATAACAGTTGTCTATCTCTTTTATATTGTTTCATACAAACACCTTTAAAACGGGTGACCACCAAAATCAAGAGTTTGATTACGAGTATTACGAGTTCTGCGTTGAGGGGATTCTTCAAATTTCTTATCGGAAACCTCAAAACGCAGAGACTCGTTTTCCTCTTTCAACCATTCGACTTCATCCAACAAACAATCAATATTCGTTATCAATATATTGAATATTTCTCCACACTTACGCACCTTCTCGTCATCAGAATTCCCAATAATACGGTTTGTAATTTGTGTTAGATTATTTATTTTGTCTTTGGTTATCATAATATCCTCTTATTGTGACACTTCTTTCTTTTCTGTTGAACAAGGGCATCCAGTACACTCAACTGACCACGGATCAACAGGTGCTTTGTATACAGGTGGTGTGTGATTGGTAGGGTTACTCAAAGACACTGGTGTACTCAATGGTCGTGCTGGTGGATTAAACGTCTTTGGTGTAATAATTGGAGTTTGAACCACAGAGTTATTGAATTGTTCTACGATTTTATCATCATAATCCAGACAAGGAACCACCAATTCAAATCCACAATCAGGGCAATTCATATGCATATGTTCTTTCACATCTTCATCTTCCCATACACAGTCTGAGTCAGGTGAACATTCTTCTACATAATCCATTGACCACTGTTTCTGGAATGTAGGAGCAAACCCACATTTAGGACAAAGTGTCTTTTGTTGTTTCATCAGATTGAATTTCATATCAAGTTGCATTTTTTGTTCCTTTCGGTTTGTGTTATAAGATAGAAACAGTCTATCAGTTAATTGGTTATTGGTCAATACCTAATCGTGACAAAGAATTATCTACATCTTCATCAGTTGGGTCATCGTCATTACTTGATCTTTTCAGTGTTCGTTTTCTTGTCAACATATAATGGATTGATGGTTGTTTAAATATTTTTTTAATAAAACAAAGAAACAATAAAAATAACGGAATAAACCATGCAGAACTTAACAAAAATGTAGCCACCCAATAATCATGATCAAATTCCTCTACGGATTCATTCGTTTCATATTTCATATATTGTATTGATATAAACAGACCAACAAGAAAATATAATAGTATACATAATATAATCATCATATGAATAACCCCAATCGTCTCAGAGAATCATTCCCATTACCATCTTCATCAAGATCATCCGATATATCTAACTCTTTATTCCAATGACTGGATTGATTACTGTCAATAACACCAACCATCGATCTGTAATATTCACTATTACGTTCGTGGTTATCCATTGATTCTCTGAGATGTACCACAGGAACAAAAATACAAAACATTGATACGATAGTTAAAAACCCCAAAAAAGGTATCATTGTTATTGTTAAACCTGATCCAATCAAGGCAATTAAAGCACCAACAGATCCAATACCCAACAGACCAAAAATCATAATAAGAATTGTAGTTTTTGGTTTTCTTAATACAAGATTTTTCATTTCTTAACCTTCCAAGTGTGATCTTCGTATCCCCTCCAAACCTCACTTATATTACCATTCTGGTTGTGTTGTTTGGTCATAATTCTGACGATATCCGCGTGATACACAGCACCATCATTACAGGTAATAATCATATCGTTATACATACCTGAGTTAACAACAACTTCAAAATTGTTTACTCCACCATTAACCGAACATATGTTAACAGCAAATTCATTATCTTGTGGGTAAACTACAACACTCTCAGAACAACCAGTTAACATCACCAATACAACAACTAACAATACAAGATTTTTCATTTCTAATCCTTCCAATATTTGATACGCCAACCACAAGTATCATGTTTCAGTTGACTTGGTGAATACCCACAAGTATATGGTCCGTCAGGAGGCATAGACAACCAAGAGTCATATCGTTCAACCCACGTTGATTTACAGAGAACTCTCATCTGTAGTTGGTGGTTCGTCTTGCTCAGATACGCTGTCTTCGGTAACCAAAGGAACTTCGTCACTGTCCTTTCTGTTCCTAATTTCACTTTTTCTTTCATCGGAAATAAAATCTTCATCTGCGTCAATTCTCCCATTACACACTGGACATGTCCATTCATTAAATGATTTTTGATCACCAAAGAAACAGAATTGAACACTGTAACATTCAGGACATTCTTTTTTCATCGTAGTCAGTGTCAGTTTTCTTGTAGTCTGTTGTTGTCTTTTCATAACACCTTCCAATTAATGATTATAACTTCTGTATCTTCTGGGTACATATAAGGATCAAGTTTATATAGTTCTTTTTGAATATACATTTCTGTTGATCGGATCTCTTCAACAGAATCCAATTCAGTCCTGATTATGATATTACCCATATCAGGATGTTTATTTTTAAATGATAATGCATAAGATACGAATAAATCTTTCATTACCACAACCTTTTTCGTTTACATTTTTTACATCGATACTCATTCATAAATTCACCATACGGGCTTTTTTCTGATACAACCCAATCGTGAGTTCCTTTCCAGAATTTACCATAACAAAACATATTATACCATATTGTTTTTAACATTACTAATCCTTATACCCACTAATCAGATATGAAAATGCAGTGAAAATTAAAGAGAAAACTACCAGAATAAACAGACAACACACCAAACAACATACAACTGCTGTAGGGAACCAGATCGGGAAAAATACCCACATCCAAGGGATATTGACACCACATAACTTCAAAAACCCAAGAAACATTGTGAACAATACAGCAATTAATGGACCACTACTGTTACTACTGTTACTACTCATTTAAAACTCCTTATAGGTATTTTGGACCGTGAGGTGTTAGACAAGATTTACCAAAGTCTTTAGTGTATACATTACCTCTCGCGTGTTTTGCTGGAGACTTGAAACTAGCAGGTTTGAGGATATCACCATTCTCCATATTGATGAAGGTATGAACAGAACTACCTTGGATTACTTTGATGTATTTACGACCAACAGTATAAGATAATTTATCTGTCATAGTGAAACCGTTCACTTTGATGTAATCATTATAGACATCTTGAGCGGCTAACAAAAATCCGTTTAAAGCGTCTTGTAATTTGTCGGTCATATCATATCCTTTCAAGAGTTGTTTGTTTCTCCCTAACCACAGAAACATTATCTCACATCAGAAATCAGGAGTCAACGCATTTGTGCTGATCTTCGTGTACCACTATAAACCTTTTGTTCAACCAGTTCTCGGTATTTGGGGTCAATCCGTGAGTAATTAACGGCAACCGTTCCAACCTTACCACTTTCTAAGATTGGAATGTTAAGTGATAATGCCAGACTAGTTTCCACCCAATACAATTCTCTCATTGAATTTTGTTTCATAATATTCACCCAATCACATATAGAACGAGGAAACAGAAATACCAGATACCGTCAAGCAGTTTACCGAAATCAGATTGTTTTAATTTACGTTGTTTTAGAATAGACACGATTCTCAAATAGGTGTTTCGGACACCAAAAACACCTCCATAAATGATCACATAAGAAAGGAACACAACACTGTATGGTTCAAACACTTGAAATAACTGTAATAATTCGGTCATAGTGTCAATCCCTTTCTATAGGAACTTAATTTTTAGAGATTCAGGAGTCATTTTGTAGATGGTTTTTGTGTTAACACATTCAACCAAGATAGGATACTTACGTTTCTTACGATCCCACCCAAGAACTTTCATGTCAGAATCTTGTTTGGAATCATAGTAGATATCCCCAACTTCGATCCCATCTAATGCAACCAGACTTTTTTTGAAAGTGAAATCGTCTTTCATCTTTTGAATCTGAGCCACACTGAAACTATCATTGGAGTCAGAGTTTTCGTCGGTGACACTGAAAGTGACACTGTTTACTTTATACTCAAGGTCACTGTATTTCCCTGACCCACGTGTAACAGCAACCCCATATTTTTGAGCAATCAATTGAGCCGCTTGGAAAAGTTCTTCTCCTAACATAACTGCGGTTGCCTTATCGATATTTTGAATTTTCATTTTGTGTCTCCTGAAAAGAGGGGTTAGTGTCAATCACAAATACATAGTAACATCATATTTCGGAATGATCAAGACTAATCGACAACAAATAGGTCTTCATCCAATAATACTTTTGGTTGTCTGGAATCTATGATCAATTCAACAGCATTAATATATTTCATATTTTGTGGTGTTAATGTATCACGACATAGAATGTTTTTGTGGATGTTGTGTAGGTGTGAAGTTTCACATTCGTTTAATGTAACGAATTTTAAAGGATCATTGCCATCGATACCATATGTACCCCACATTAATTCTTTTGCTTCTTCAAGAGATAGGTTTCTTATTTGTTGTAAGGTTGTCATTGTGAGACTTTCTGAAAGGGTTCGTGAGATAGGTACATTATATACCTATCTCACTTTGAGTCAAGATGTTATTTGGATGTTACTGTATCAGGTTCACTTTTAACCGCTTTAACGATACCTAGTGTTACCATTACTGCTGGTATTACTTGGGCTACGATGATCATAGCACAGAATCCAAGAAATGACCATACGAGGAAACCTGAGTTGTCTACTCTTGCTGTTGATGCCCAAGCGGGAACTGTCATTAACAAGAACGTGATGATTGTGAATAGAATGTTTTTCATTTTGTTTCTCCTTTTTGAGTGAATAATGCTTTCACCATTCCTGTATACACCATTGCAGCAGGAATGAGTTGTGAAGTTGCTACTACTATTACGAATCCTATGAATGCGAACTCTAAAAATCCCATGATATTTCTCCTTCGGTTTGGGTTATTGTATATTTACTTTGTTCTTTCGTACGTTTCGTCTATACTATTTTGTCCCCAAACCCTTTAAATAGGTTTGTTTTTGTCTGTTACCTACTATACATACAATATCCATACCAAGTAAAGACATTTTTAAAAATAAATCAAAATAAAAATGATTGACAATAATTACCATAATGTTATTATCCCTGAGTCAAACAACACTACTTGAAAGGAATACAAATGAGACAACGAATTTATCATGTAAGATCACTGGATGACTCTGGTCTTACTTACTGCAAAAGATTAATAACAGAAAAATCAGTAATATATAACGTTAGTGATTTACATGATGGAAATATTCAACCTTGGTTTAGAATGTGTCTACACTGTCGTAAACGGTTAGAACGTCTTATGTTGATGCCGAGAGACATGTACTTGACTTCGACACCTATCGACCCTTCTACCCCTGTTACTGATCCATCAAACACAACATATACAGAGGTTGAATCAAACACAGCGCATATTCACACTGTGTTTGATGAGTTTGATACCTTTGATGGTGATGATGATGAACACGGTGAATGGCTTTCACGTTTGGGCGTAACAAACTAATTTTATTAATGGAGAAAAAAATGACTACAAAGACAAAGAGTTGGATTTATTTTATTGTGAGTAATATTATCCTTGGTTTATCCGTTTACGGTGGTTTGTACTTGGGTGTTGAGTGGGTATCAAATTTATTGGTATTAATTTTGGTATTTAATTTTGGTGTTGCCATCCTCAGTCTGATGGTCACCATATGTATCTATGTAATTATTTACAAAGACGATACTTTTGTAGAAAAAATGGGTGAGTATGCTGAAAACATTCAATCGATTTCAATGACCCGACGATATACATCATTGGTAATAGATTGTGTGGTTATGGGATCATTGATTTATTTTGGTTGGATTGGATTTGCTTTCATGGTGGCGTTCAATATTTGTAGTGTCTTTGTTTGTTGGAGTTATGCAAAGAAGTCAGTAGAAAAGATTGAATCTGTAATGAATGGTAGTAGTGATCGTGTTGAATCATTCTTTAATCACAGTGATGACTTTGATCGTGATCCAGATGGTGTATGGGATACTGACGATAATGAATTGTTTCGTATGGGTATCATTGAACGACCTACTGATGAGGATGAATATTAATTTATAAATATTTTCAATCTTGGTTGACATACCTTTAAGTTTCCTGTAGACTAAGGTTATTAAACGCCGAGGGTGATATGTATTATATATCATATAGTGTACCAACTTTAACTTTCTATTAAACTTTTATTTCATAGGAGAGATTATTATGGATGTATGGACACCATCAAAGATAGATGAAGATTCAGAATACATTGGTACAATTGAGTTTCAAAGTGATGATAGTGAATATCACACTTTTGAATTATATCAAACAGAAGATCGTATTGTATTTGGTGGATACTGTAATGTTGGTTTCCTTGAATCTGGTTATATTGAAATAGATGTTACCTTTTCTCTTGATGAAAATTTACAAGATTTGGTGGAAGAGTTAGAAACTGTATATCGTGATGGCATCCAATATACAAATAGAATTGTGTGTAATGAGAGGATGTAGTGACAAGATCAAATGAAGATGTAGATAAGTGTATAGAAGAACTTCAATTATTATTGGACATGAAAGAACTTAAACAAATGATTTAAAAAAAAGAGACAAAAGGAGTGTAATGATGGAAGAAACGAAATGGGTTAAATTAAAACAGAGTATGGAAATGTTATGGAAAAATACAAAGGATGTATATGAGAAGACGATGACGTACCTTGATGAACAATTAGTTCCTGTACGTAAATCATCTTTGTTTGTTTCGATGGTTCTTTGTTTACTTGTAGCATTGATTACACTTTAATAAAAAAGGGGAATGATTATTAGTCATTCCCCTTTTCTTTATTTTTTACCGAAATCAAAATCCATTTGGTTAGGATCGTAAGAATCATCCTGTAATAACTTTTTAATCAGATCAATATACACACCATTAAAGAAATAATACTTCTTACACTTAAACATAATCTCAGCACCAGAATTCAGAGCTTTGTCAAGATCTCTGTTTGAGTATTCACCTCTAATAAAATTCATTGCGGCATCCACATCAGGTTCACCTTCCCAATATTCCTTTTGAGATTCAATATAATCACTCAAATCCATTGATGGTGACCATTCAAGATCATCACGAACATCATTTCTGAAAGAATCACTGTTTGCATAATTAAGTTTGACATTCAAATCATCAATTTCATCTTGGTCAGGTTCCTCTTTGCGTTCCTCATATCCAATTTCATATTCAATATTACTTATTTCATCGTTTTGTATTTTATCCACTGCATCTTCTTCTTCTCTACCATAGTAACCAGAACTTACTTGGTATAGGTATTCACCATCTTGACCTTCACCATACTGGTCATCCCATTCTATTTCCCATTCCCGTAACAAAGAACTATCAGGTTCCGTTTCTGATATATCTTTTCCATCACCAGAATCAGAATATAAATCCGTTATATTGGATGACCATAAGTATTCATATTTACCGATAGGGAAAATAATTTGAACAGTTCCATATGAACCAGCATTATTACTATTTCCTGTACAGAACAATCCAGTAGATCTAGCTTTCCATCCATACACCTCATCAAATGCCTCATCAAATGCTTCATGTGAGTCTTCTGGCATATCTTTTGGCACTCTATCTTGTCTGACACTTTTAGTTCCTATATGAGTAGAACGATTTGATCCACGATATAATAGATTTGTGTATTTACCTTTCCTCAATTCCTTAATGAACTGTTTGCATTGTCTTTCTACATCAGGCCAAACAGACAATAAATCATCGACGTGTTTTTCTTTATATGATGTATCACCAATTTGAACACGTTCACTGACGAATTTAGATAATTTGCTCATATTATATCCGTTTTCTTCTTCTTATATTTTCAGTTTTCTTGGTTTTTGGTATATTAGATTTAACCCATTTTCTTAGGTCATCCCATGAATTCAATTCTTTCTCAAAATCCACACTTCGTTTCATAGGTTTACCTTCTTCCTTTACATTAATATATTTGAAACTTTTAATTATTAATGATTTATTACCACCATATTTACTGACACTTTGGAGTGGTTTTCCGGGTTGTTGTATTAATTTATTTTTACCTGTCATAGTTTCTTTGGTGTCATTAGCCGTAAGATACACAGTATTTTCTTTGTTATTCAGGATAATATTGATAGATCCGTCGATAGTCGTACCAATACTTCCTGTTTTGTGTCTTAGGATATCAGTGACAGTGAGAGCTGCACCAGTATGAGTTGCTAACATAATATCAGGTGGTACTACACGTTCACGTTCAGTGTTTTGTTTTATTGCAATGGTATAGTCAGTTAATATCCAAACCAAATGAATATCAATAGGTTTGTAACCAGCTTCAAATAATTTAGGTACTACTTCATTTATATCACCAATATCTTTAAGAGTAACATCAAATAATATGTTTGGTAAAGTTCCTTTTATCGCACCATTTAATACTAGATCAAGTGTTTTGTCTTTGATTTTATGTTTTTTACAGAATTCGTGTACCATACGAACATCTTCTGGTTTCCCCATATCAGCATTGGCGATTTCTGGATTATCTCCCTTAACTTTCTGTAATTTAATCATGGCTTTTTTCATTTCGTCAACGTCACGAATTTTGAATTTGTCGGTTTCCATAAAATTTGTTGATGCGAATCCTTTACCAGATGCGGCACCACCAGCTAGAAATACAATCTGTCCGTATTTCTGACCCTTTCCTACAATTATTTGTTTTTCTGTTAAGTATTGTTGTAATTTCATTATGACCTCTTATATGTTTTACCAGTAACATTAGTGTAAATTTTTCTTGCCAATATCGCATTTTCTTCGTCTTTCATGTCATCCAGTACCATTATTATTTTCTCCATATTTAGAGATACATAATCATTGTTTGTTTGCCAATTGTCATATGATGTAATTGTGATACCGAGGATATTCTGTAGAATATGTCTTGGTATTGATGTGATACCGAGAAAGGTTTTGTCTATATTAACGATGAAGGAAATTACATCTTCCTTTCTGACCTTTGAATACTTATCTTTTATTTCTTGTTCTAATTTTTTACGAGCAGAAGTATCAAATATATCTGCGTGAACAGAATATTCAAATACGATTTTCATAAGGTCAAGTACACCACTACCAGCATTAGATAGTTGTTGTTGAAATGTTCGTGACTTTCTCACTTTCAAACCCATCTTTTGACCAAGAGCTTGTAATTTAAATAAAAAACTATCACTCACCACTTCATTTAATTCATTTGAAAGAAAAACATAACCAAGAACATTGGTTGATTCCTCATTTAAGTATTGTTCGAATCTCATTAAACACTCCCCCTAAATAATAACCCTTCTGTCTTATTTATAAAAAACAGAAGGGTTATTACTACTTAACGGAATCTAATATGAGTTTCTTTATACATACAAAGTCATCACCATCAAGGAATTTCTCAGTAACATCTTTCATTAACTGTCCAAGTTCCTTACCTTGTGGAAGACCTGTTAGTTCCATAACAACTTTACCATCTAAGAGTTGTTTGTTTTTACAGACCTTATTGTAGTCACGACCAACCTTTACTATTTCTTCTATCTTAGAAAAGAATTCATTTGAATCAAAAAGGTCACCACGACAACTATCATCACAGTACATAACCTCTGTAAGTAGTCGGAATAATTCGTGGTTTGCCAATACAGATGCTTTTGATTTCCTCATTTTACTTGTGTGTAACAGATCCATATGGTGTTGTGCAGTAAATACGAATGCGTCTCGTTCATCATTTGAGAATTTGAGACGATCTGCGACTTGGTTAACCAACCTCACTCCAGCGTGACCATGACCGTGAAACCGATGACGATACTCATCATACCGACCTTTATCAAGTTCGTGTGTAACGGATTTACCAAGATCGTGTAACAGAACAGCAACGTTTATCATTGGATCTGTATGAACATTCCTCTTTATTGCTTCCATAGTATGATCAAAAGGTGTTCCGTCACCAAACATGTATGCTTCGGGGTGGAAACGAGGTTCTTCCTGAACATTTTGTAACGCCTTTACTTCTGGTAATATAAACTCAAGAAGTTTGCACCGATCAAGAAGTTTTATAGACTCGGCAAATTGATTACCAGAACCACTTGCCATTTTAAACAGTTCACCTTTTATACGTTCTGGTGAAACTTTGTCTATTGTTCTACTGAGAGAACGTATGGCGGCAAAAGTGGAACGTTCTAATATAAAGTTGAAACGAGATGCGAAACGAACAGCCCTTATCATTCTAAGAGTATCTTCTTGGAAACGGTCAACAGGATCACCGACACAACGAACAACACCGTCTAACAGGTCTTGTTGACCACCAAAAGGATCTATTATGGTTCCGTCAAACTCCATTGCCATTGCATTTATCGTGAAGTCTCGTCGTGATAGATCAAGTTCTATATCATCAGTAAACATAACTTCATCAGGGTGTCGGGAATCAGAAGACTCACCATCAACTCTCATTTGAGCGACTTCAAAAGTAAATCCTTCAAACTCCACACACACTATACCGAATGATTTTGATTGACCTATGTCGTGACAAGTGAAGTATTCTTCAAGTTCATCCATAGAACAACTGGTAACTAAGTCTATGTCATGGGGAACAAGACCTAATAATATATCACGAACACAACCACCTACAAGATATGCCGTACATCCGAGACGTTCTATTGTTAATATCAATTTTTTTCCAGCTTCAAATTCTGTCATATTTTCCCTTCCCTTCCGATATATACATAATACTATTATCCTGAATAATAGTCAATAAAAAAGGGTGATACCCCGAAAGATATCACCCTGAATTCAATTAATTAGATTAACTGATTAGTCGTTATGTGAACCAACTGTTTCTGAGAAGTTACCAGATTGACCGTTACCGAATGATTCTGGTGAGAAACAAGTACCAGCAATCCAAACACCGCCAGCGGCATCACAAGTAAGTTGAGTTGTGTAATCAACACCAAAGTCAATAGTATCCCAATCAACACAATCAGTTCCATCAAAGAACCAACCAGCTTCCTTACATGCAACTTGACCATAAGTAGTCATATTTGCTGGGGTTGATGTGTCAACACACACATCAAGGTCTGCGTCAAAATAGAAACCAGAACGAACACATTCTTCTTCAACAAGACCTGAGTCAAATGCAGATGCTGGTTCGTAACAGTAACCATAAGAACCAGTGTTTCCGTCACCTGTTGATTCAGTTGTCCAAGTAAAACCAAGAGCTGTACAACGAGCTTCATCACCAATATCCTCGGCACGAACTGTGTTACCAACTACTTCACCTGAACCGTTTACAATAGTAGGTTCTGCATAAACAACAACAGATCCATCATCAATGTATTTCTTTTGAACAGCCAATTGAGGCATATCAGCCAAAAGAACTGTTCCAATTTCTGGATTGTTATCATCAGGTTCCAATGAAGGTGTGTCAGCAGGATTATAACCACCTGTCATAGTACCTTGCCAATCAGACTGTGGAGCAGTTGCGTTATAAGGTTTTGCGTATTCTACAACAACACCACCAAGTTCATACTCATCATGATCAACGTAGTCTTCGGATGGAACACCAACTTCACCATCACCGTTATAAGTAACTGTTTCAAGATCACCACCAACATAATCTTCACCACCTTCAACGATTGTTAGTGCAGATACAACACCACCAGTTTCAGGTGTGTCATTAACAAGAGCCGAGGCTGTTACTGTAACACTAACACCAGAACCAGAACCATCAGAAATTGTTTCGTCAGCAGTAATAGCGTCACCAGTAATCCAACCTGTTCCACCATCTGTAACAGTTGTTGTTGCAACAGCACCAACAGTAGATGCTACATCAAATGTCAAACTACCAGCAGACCCACCAAGAAGTGTTGCGTCAATAGTAATTCCTGCATCTTGTGTCTCATCGTAACCAGTACCACCGTCAACAATACTAACTGTGTCAAATGTAACAATTGTTCCTGTACCAGAAACAACAACCGAAACGGTAAGGTCATCATTACCAGCGGTCGCACCACCAGTAGCAACACCAGTATAAGTACCGTCAACCAAACCAACTGCGGTTCCAATATCAAGTGTTTCAACAGCATCAACGATGCCTGTTAGAGTTGTGACTGTAAACGCAACAGGCGTTACAGGTCTACCTTGTAAATAATCAATAGCCATAATTTTTAATTCTCCTTATTTTTTTAATTAACCCAAATGGGTTCTGTTATTATTTATACAAGAAGAAATAATTTTTTCTTTCTCATAGTTCAAAAATCGTACGTAAAGTCATGTTACAATTGACTTTATTGGTGTCGATACCAAGACCGTCAATTATACAAAGAGATATTAATCCCGGTAAATGAAGGTTTGGATTGTCTATGTACATATTATATGCTTCTTCAATAGTACATTTTTCTGTGTCACATGCAATCTTCTCGGCAAGCGCAATTAATGGAACATCCCTATCAATTTGATAGTAGGTGATGTTCCATTCTTTTCTAATTACTTTTTTTAATTTTTTCATCGACATAAAACACCTCGTTTGAGTAAATAACAATATATCTACTATACCAAGATGTTCTAATTATGTAAACACTATTTCAATATGTCTTTGAGTTTTTTGCGTTTTTTCTTTTTACAGGAAGATTTGGTTCCGATTTCTACTTGGGCGACATCACCAGTGGTGGTTCCAACGGCACCTTCTCCCTCTTCATTTAACATAAGGTCTATAATATCAATAAGTTCCATTATAGACTCTTTATTGTGGATTGTTCGTCATCTAACCCAAACAATCTAGCTATGCCATGCATCAGAGATTTCAATTTCTTTCTTATAGAAGTATCAGTTCCTTTTGCCGCATCAACCAAGTTATTGATGGCTTCTTTTGCCTTGATCATAATATCACCAACTTTTGATTTGATATGAACACCAATGTGCCATCCAGTGATAGCGTCAAGCATATGTAACGGACCTGTAACCATATGAAGAGTAGCCATATCAAGTTTCAATAAGAAGTTCATAAAATCTTCTTTTGATATCTGTGTGTTAGCAATTTCTTTTACTCTGATTTTAGAATCTTTATTTCCAGCCGCAGCTTTTAGTATATGCCATACGAATTCTGCCATCAATTTACCAGACTTTAAAGCCATTTGTATCAGACCATCACCCGATTTACTTGCATGTAGACCTAATCCTTTCATTAATGCCTTACCACCAGTTTTTAGTAGTGACAAGTCAAACGCTTCATTCATAAGGTCATCTTCTTGAATCAACATTGACATTTCAAGAACTATTTCCATGTCCCTGAGTTCATCATAACTATATAATTTACCATTAATTTTATCTAATATATCCATTGATCTCTCCTTATACTCTTTTCAGTGAACCATCAGGTTGTACATGTAATGCATAGAAACTTATAACTGGAAGTTTGCCACCACCATCTAAATCGTATGTATCAACAACCTTCTTTTCAATATTTTTTGGTAGTTTGTTTTCAATATCTTTTAGTGCTTTAAGATTTGGTAGGTGATCATCCAACAAACGAACACGACGATATTTACCAGTTGAAATATAATCCAGCATAACCTTTTTCTTTTTTGCGTCTACTGTCCCTAATTTTATATCACCAACTCTTTCAACATATACGTCTGGTCTATCCATTCGTATACCATACTTTTCAAAAGTAGATAGAAAGGTTTTCTTGTCATCAAAAGATCCTCTTGCTGTAAGGAACACAATCTTACTATTCCGTTCATTGGCTTTTATTTGAGCCAACATCTTAGTAATCCTACCCACAGTTTGAGGGATAGGTATAGATGATTTGTTGAACAGTTCTGCATCTCTGAATTGATCAAAGTTGTAATCTTCCCCATCTTTAAGGACATAAGAATTGAATTCTTGATTGTCTAATTCTCTAACAGTCTTACCATTCTTTACAACTAAGATTTTGGCGAATGTTCTAAACACGGTTTCGTCGATATCTATAAAAGTTATACCAGCACCATACTGTTTATCTGCCATTTCTGTTATGTATTTTTCAAATCTCATAAGTTTAATTCCTTGTTAAGCTGGGTATTGTTCTAACACTTTTTCACCGATAGCATAATCTCTTGATGCAGTAATATCACCAACATCAACTACACGACCAACAACCATATAAGGTTTGGTTGCAACAACAGTAACCGATCCACTCAATTCAACATTGTATACACCATTCACATTATCATATTGAACATCAGATACAGTTACTTGTGTACCGTCAACTTCAATAACCCAGATGTCACCACCTTTATTAGTGTCAAAGTTGATATCCCCAGATGTATGTGTTGTTCCTGTTAATGATGTATCAAATCTCACGAACAAACCAGCATTTCTAAACTCTGTTAAACTGATATCTACTGCACCAGTGATGGACATAGTATCATAACCACCTATCTTTGCCAAAACATCACCAGATGTGATGGTATCAGGTGTAAAGAAAGGTTCTGTGTAACCTGTATATGAGTATCCATTTTTCTCTAAAGTTGCCATATTATAAAAATTCTCCTTTTGTTAGTATTACTGTATATAATGTATTTATGTTTTTATAAATACTAATTGAATGGTACAAAGGAGAATATAATGAAATTTGATAATTATCTTCTTAATGAGAACATGGTTGACAGTGCCAAGTTACTCTTAAAGAGAATGGATATACGAAAAACTAAATCATATCTACAACAAGAATTTAGTGGATTTGTTGATCAAGTTATTACACTTGGTCTGGAAGATGAAGTTCTTACTCTGATCAACAAAGGGTTTGGTACAAAGTATAGAACGATGAAAGAGATCCAGAAACAAAAGATTAGAGAATCAGATGAATCTCTGAATGAGGATATTGGTCATTGGTGGGATGTTGTTAAATCAGAAGCATTTCCCACACTTGCTTTTTATCCTGCGTTGTCAGTCTGGTTAGAAATTGATAAACTATTCAAGGACCAAGATATGGATATGAAAAAGACTATTGTATATTCATTGTTTTGGGTATTATTGGTTAGTGGTAAGTATGTGAAAGGTTGGATGATGTGGAAGAAACAAAATCCAGATGAGTATAACATGGAAAAATCAAATGGTAAAGGGGGATTAGTATAATGAAAATTGATATGATTGTAGAAAAATATCTTGTAAGTGAAGGTGCTATGAAAAAGATTGCCGCCGCAGTTAAAAAGTTTGATTGGTTTTTGGATGCAGACGGCAGAACACCTATTGAAATTAGAGATCAAATTCGTGGTCTAAGTGATGAAGTTTTGAAATCTTGGAGTGAAGAAAGTGGTTTTGGTACTGGTAGAAAAATGCTTCAGAATAAAATTGTTAAACAAGAATTAGGCCGTAGAGGTATTTCAGAAAAATAGGAGATAATATAATGGATTTATTAGAAAAGATTGATATTTATGTAGGTGGTGAGGTCAATGAAGAGTCTGGTTACCAGAAATTCTTCAAAGGTAAATTACAGAAGGCAGGATTTGATTCTGTTGCCGATATGTCAGACCAAGAGAAGAAAGATTTTTTTAACATGGTAGATAAAGAATGGAAAGGCGAAAAAGAGTAAGAAGATAAACTAATTTGTGAACAAAAAGGAGAACGAGAACTATGCATATCAGACCAATGAAAGACAGATTGATTATTCAGTGTATTGTAGAAGACAATGTAACAGCGGGTGGTATTATTATGCCTGACACTGGCAACAAAGAGAAACCCCAACAAGGGATTGTCATTGCTGCTGGAAAAGGAATGGTAACACCAGAAGGGAAAGTTTTACCTCTTGATGTTAAAGTAGGTGATTTTGTTATGTTCGGTAAGTATGCTGGAAATGATATCAAAGTTGGTGGCAAAGACTACTTGATGATGAGAGAAGATGATATTCTAGGGGTCGTTGAGGAAGAAGAGGGAGTTTAATTGTCAATAAAAACACATATTAATAAGGGTGATACTAAGTATGTACCAGTTTATCCTGAGAAATATAAAGGAAGACCTCCTATTATATGTAGATCGTCATGGGAAGAGGCATTCTGTCGTTGGGCAGACTACTCTTCCGGTGTCATTGGTTGGTCAAGTGAGGAGATTGTTATAAAATACCAAGATCCTTTAGAACCAATAAGAAATAACAAGCCTAGGTTTAGACGATATTACCCTGATTTTGTTATAGAAACAAAGAATGGTGATACATATCTTATTGAAGTAAAACCATACAAACAGACAATACCACCAACAAGATCTTCTAACAAAAGCAGAAAAACTATGTTAACCGAAGACAGAGCATATAAAACAAATCAAGCTAAGTGGAGATCAGCTAGGGCATATTGTCTTAGAAAAGGTTGGATATTTAAAATAATAACAGAAAAAGAATTATTTGGGAAAAAATAATGGCATTGAGAATACAGTACAACAAGAGATTTAAAAATGTTCACTGGAAATCAGGGCACTTTTACAAGTTTAAGTATCAGGCGTGGCATAATTTTTATAAATACCAATAGGAGGTATTTATGAGTTATAATATAGGGTCGAGAATTAGGTTACTAACTGACGAAATGAAATTATGTGTTATCGAAAGGTATGATGGTAGATCACTTGATGAACATTTCCCTAAAAAATCCACACTAAAAATTAAAATTATATGCCCTGATTGTGGTGAGGTGTTTGACAGTAATTCATATCAATTTATAAACAAATTTCCTGATCACATTTGTAATTCGTGTTCACAGAAAAGTAGGTGGAAAATAGATTATGATAGGTTGTGTGACATAAGAACAACAGATGATTACAGAAGTAATATGAGTGTTTCTATAAAAAACTCAAAGAAATGTAAAGATGCCAGAAAAGAGAATGGGAAAAAACATGTTAAATATTGGGATTCTATCAGAGGTTTTACTAAAGAAGAACTTTGGGGTGAATGGAAGATATACAGAAGAACAGTATATAATATGACAGAAAAAGTGTATAGAAAACACATTGGTGAAATAAACCCTGATGGTTTGCCAAGGAGTAAGTATAATTTAGATCATATATATTCAGTACAGGAAGGTTTTAGACAAAACATACCACCGTATATAATATCAAACATAAATAACCTACGAATGTTGGATAGGAAACAAAATATAATAAAACGAGATAGGTGTGATATTACAAAGGAGCAATTAATGAACAAAATCTTTAATAGTGAGGACGTATATATAGCGGATATTTGTTATGGCACTTAGGATACAATATACTAAGAGATTCCAGAATGTTCTTTGGAAATCGGGTCATTTTTACAAATTCCGCTATACTTGATTGCGTGGCATAATGATCCTAATCCTACGATACTTTTGATGTATGCGTATTCTGGTAGACATCCAAACACTGGACACGAATGGCATTTCTTCCAAGGAATTAATTTCACTTATATCCCAAGAACTCACCGTAGACATTTTGTTCAATCTTGGATGAGAGAATGGGAACACACAAACGGAAACTTTAGGTTGACATGGGAAAGACTTTTATCTGAGTTCCCATTTCTTAAAAATGCTGTAAGAAGATACTTTTATAACCCATCATATTATATATCAAACCCTATGGAAGTTCCGATGGAAGACATAGAAGATGTTGTCGTTAGTACATGGTCAAAGGACTTCAGTAAGAAGTTGAGAACTAATTTGGTACAGAAGTTCCGAAAAGCCAAGTCAAATGTTAAAAAAGGAAACAAAACAGGAATATTTAATAGATGATACATAAATACATATATCCGAATGAAAAAGTGAGTAATCTAAAAATGTCTATGTAACCATTTGGAATTAAACAGGTAATCATAGGATGGTATTATACAATGGGAGATAGTAATCAAGGGTGGGAATCGTGGTCAAATCACGTTCTGATGACCCTAGAGAAGCTGGAAAAAAAGGTTGATGTAGTTGACCAGAGAATAAACGATACTAACCTAACAACCCAAGTTGAGATTGTTTCCATAAAATCGAAAGCTGCTGTATGGGGGTTGGTTGCTGGGTTTATGATATCAACAGTAGTATCTATATTTGTTGGGGTTTTGGTATACCAATTAACAATGGGATCATCATCGACAAGAAATAATAAATTACCTATAAATAACAGTAGTGGTATATACATGCTCCTTCCAAGAGATAATAACGATTATTTGAAGGGGTTTAAGTATGGGGTTGATTTTGATGAGGAGAACATTTCATGAAATTCGTGGATAGATGGTCTGATACATTAACAAACTTCTTGGTTCCAACAAAGCACATATGTAATTATGAGCCGATTGAAGGTATATCTAAAGATATATCAGAATTAAAACGACTAAAACAAGAGATCGAAACAAAAAACGTTGAAATTACTCGTAAAAGTGTTGAATGGGATAGAACATTTGATTCGATAAGTGATTCTATAGTTATTGTAGACGTTGATTATAATATCAACAGGTGTAACGATGCATTTATGAAATGTGTAGAACCAGAAGGTATATCATATGAAGAATTAATAGAAATGAATTGGGTGGATTTTTATAAGGAAGTTTTGGGATTTCCTGATGACAAGTGTATTGTAACTAAATGTATAGATACACACGAACCACAGAAATCCATGATAGAACACCACAACCGATCATACGATGTACAAACAACCCCAATTTTTGATGAATCAGGTGATTTTGTGGGGTGTGTGAGAGTATCCAGAGACGTAACCGAAGTAGAATTTCAAAAGAAAGTGTTGAATAGAAGAACTTCTTTGTTTGCGGCGATATCAAATATGAGTAAGATTCTAACTAACCACAGTGATTGGAGAGATGCGTTAAAAGAAATACTTTCTGAGTTGGGTGGTGCTGTAGGGGCACACAGAGTATATATATTCGAAAATGAGGAAAAAAAAGAGAGGGTATGTTCCAACATAGTGTCAGTTTGGTTAAACCCAATGTCAAGGATCTGTGATGTTGCCAGTGATATAAATGATTGTATTAATTATGACTTATGTCCTGAGTTAAAAGAATCAATGATGACAGGAGAATCAGTGCAAACAACACTACCTCGTTGTGGTATATGCCCTGAAAGAGAACATTGTATTTGTTCAGAAGACGTAATAGTTTTGGGTGTACCGATATTCTCTGATAGTAAGTGGTGGGGATTCATAGGTTTTGACTATTACAATGGACACAAAAAATTTAAAGATCGTGATGAAGTTATACTAAAAATAGCGGCAGATATTATCGGTGGTGTGATACATCATCGGAAAAAATATTACGATGAAGTTGACAAAGATTATAACACATAGTAAGATGTAACACAAATAAAAACAAAACTGTATGGAGGTAATTTGTAATGAAATTTGCACTCGGAGAGATCCGTAACATGAAAGACCCATTGATTGGTCTGTTGGAAAAACCTATTCCCGTTAAGGCGGCATGGAATCTAAAAAAATTGGTGTCTGGGTTTGATAAGGAGTTAGCCGAGATTGAAGAGTTTCGGGTCAGTCTTATCAAACGTGTTGGTACTGTCGATGATGATGGAACAATCAAAGTCGAAGACGATAACATGGAGACATTTGTTGAAGAATTCAATGAACTCTTATCACAAGAGGTTGAAATCTCATTTGATCCTATGGATATCGGGGTGTTGGGTGAAGACGCAACAATTAGTGCCAAGGATATGTTGGCATTAGATCGTTTATTTGTATAGAAATTAACAAATAATTAGATGTATAAAGGGATACTCATTTTTTGGGTATCCCTTTTTTTGTGTATTTTATGGATGAGAGGGTGGCAATGAGAAAAATTATATAAATATGAGTATATATAAAATCATATTTTTGGAGATATTTAATATGGCTGAAACCGAATACAAGGTAAATTTAAGAAATTCCACTAACGATGGTTGGGTAAACGTGTTAACCGAAACCAACATTGTTATGGTAGATCCTAGTAATATTTTTCTAGGTGACAGATTAGACGATGTTTTATACGAACTACGAACAGCTATTCTTGAGGTTGGTGGTGGAGGTCCGGGATATCTCGGAGAACCTTTACACGTAATTGATTTAGTTGACTCAACAGGTCCGACAGATGAGATTGCATCCATTTCTACAAGAGGTGGTATGTCGATTGCAAAAAATGTTAATGCTGGTGGACTAGGCGTTACAGGTACAACAATTCTTGGTGATGATACAACCATTACTGGTGGAGATCTTCTACTAGACCAAGACATATCAGGTGTTGTTACAATTACTGGTTCTGGTTTGGGTGATATTACAGATTTTGTTAATATTACATTAACTGGATCTATGTCAGGTGATACATTGACAGTTACAACTTCCGTTAATTCGGCATTATCACCAGATGTAGATGATTCATATAATCTTGGTGGTGCGATTCGTCGTTGGGCTAATTTATATGCAACCAATGTAATGGCATCCATTATTGTTGGTGACCTTACTGGTAATGTAACTGGTAACGTGACAGGATCTCTTACAGGTGACGTGACAGGAAATGTAACAGGTGATCTTACAGGTAATGTCACAGGTGGTCTTACTGGTAATGTAACAGGTGATCTTACAGGTAATGTCACAGGTGGTCTTACTGGTGATGTAACTGGTAATGTAACTGGTAATGTCACAGGTGGTCTTACTGGTGATGTAACTGGTGATCTTACAGGTAATGTGACAGGTGGTCTTACTGGTGACGTGACAGGAAATGTAACAGGTGATGTATTATCACAAGATGGTTTGGTAACAGTTCTTGATAACGGTACTGATGGAAGTGATGCAGTATTTACAGGTGATGTCACAGGTGATGTAACTGGCGATCTTATAGGTAATGTCACAGGTGACGTAACAGGTAATGTAACTGGCGATCTTACTGGAAATGTGACAGGTGGTCTTACTGGTGATGTCACAGGAAACGTGACAGGAAACGTGACAGGTGGTCTTACTGGTGACGTAACAGGTAATGTAACAGGTGATCTTACAGGTAATGTAACTGGTGACGTAACAGGTGGTCTTACAGGTGACGTAACAGGTGACGTAACAGGTAATGTAACTGGAGATCTTACTGGTAATGTCACAGGAAATGTGACAGGTGGTCTTACTGGTGATGTAACTGGTGATCTTACAGGTAATGTTACAGGTAATGTTACAGGTAATGTTACAGGAGATGTAACAGGAAATGTGACTGGCGATCTTACTGGTGATATGACCGGAACTGTAACCGGTGATCTTATCGGTAGTGTTGATGGTGATGTCACAGGAAACGTAACAGGTGCCGTATTGTCTCAAGATGGTTTAGTGACAATATTAAACAATGGATCTGATGGTACTGACGCAGTATTTACTGGTGACGTAACTGGTGATCTTACTGGTGACGTAACTGGTAATGTAACAGGTGATCTTACAGGTAATGTGACAGGTGGTCTTACAGGTGATGTTGTGGGTTCCGAAGTTAATGTTACTGATGTGATTGCAGATAACGGTGACATAGGTTCGTTAGTTGTTGGTACTGTTGGTTCTAGTCTTATCCCAGAAGATGGGTATGGTATCGGAACTGAGTTAAACAAATGGTCTTCTTTATACACTGTTCAGTTACTTGGTGCTGCTAATATAGAATCAGATGTTGCAACTATAGGAACACTTAATGTAACGACAATTAACAGTAGTTCTTTTGTCGGTGATTTCAACGGTGATTTGACAGGGAATGTGATTGGTGATCTTACTGGATCATTGATTGGTTCAACAACTCAGGTAACTTCTGGTTGGGATCTAGTTTCTGATGTCGGAACTGCTGATGCATTAGATGTTGTTGGTGGTGTTCATGTTGGTAAGAGTTTAACTGTTGATGAGAAAGTATTCATTGGTGGTGATTTGAATGTTACTGGTGATATCACAGGTAGTTTTATTGCAACGGTCCCTTGGACAAACGTACAATCAAACGTTATATCAGACGTTACTAATACAAGAGACATTGGTTCAACAACTAATCAATGGGCTAACATATATTCTGTTAATGTAGATTCTGAAACAGCGGATATAGTTAATCTTACAGTAAACACATTAGTATTGACTACTGTTGGATCTGATTTGATTCCCGATACAACCAGAAATATTGGTAGTGTTGGTAGTAAATGGGGTTCATTATACGTAAATAACATATTAGGTTCGACAAACATTGAGTCTGATATAGCAACAATAGGAACACTTAATGTAACAACTATCAATGGTTCTGAGTTTACAGGAAGTTTTACAGGTGACCTTGATGGTAATGTAGTAGGAAATGTCACAGGAAATATTGACGGTAACGTTGATGGCAATTTGATTGGTGACACTTCACAAGTAACATCAGCATGGGATAAATTTGAAGATGGTGACCTAAATGATTCTTTAGAGATTCGTGGTGGTATGACTGTTGATAAGAACCTTAATGTTGGTAGAACTTTAAACATAGGACAAGATTTACATGTAACTGGTTCATTATCAGCATCAAGTTTGACATTACCTAGTGTTATGACAGACCTTACTGGTAACATTAAGTCACAAGATGGTGTTGTGGTAGTCGTTGAGAATGGAACAGACGGAAGTGATGCAGTATTCACAGGTCAACTAGATGGTAACCTGAACGGAAACATTGTATCAGCTTCGTCATCGTTCACTGAATTAAGTGGTGGTAATATCATCACATCAGGTGAAGCAACTGTCAACTCATTAAATGTTCTTAATGTTGTAGAATCAAATTTGATTCCTCTTGGTAGTTTTACACTAGGTAACCAACTTAACAGATGGAATGAGATTTATGGAACAACCATTACTGGTAGTTCATTTGTTGGTGGAACTTTCACTGGATCGTTTATGGGTAATCTTGGTTTACCAACAACTTCATCAAATAACTTTAATGTTGTTGGTGACTTGGATGTAACAGGTGAAATTACTGGTGGTCAGATCACATTTAGTGTAGTTACAAGTAATGTGGTTGGTGATGTATTGTCTCAAGATGGTCTGGTAACAGTTCTTGATAATGGAACAGACGGTACAGATGCTACATTCCTTGGTGATGTAACAGGAAACATTCAGGGTGATCTCACAGGAAACATTGTATCTCCTGTAACAACCCACGTAACATCCACAACAGATTCAACATCATGGGATACTGGATCGTTGATTCTTGATGGTGGTCAAGGTATCGCTGGAAACCTAAACGTTCAAGGTGATATTCATACTCTTGGAAATATGACAATTGGTGCGGTGTTTGATGCTCCTAACTTCATATTCTTGAATGGTGTGATTTCTGGTAATGTTCAATCGGTCAACAAAGATACTGGTGCTTTGGTTATAACACAAGGTGGTATTGGTGTAGAACAAGATATAAATGTTGGTGGTTCAGTTGGTATTGTAACCGATTTAAATGTATCTGGTCTTACAACACTTGATGATAACACACAAATCAACGGTATTGTTGATATTAATAACGCTGTTGATGTCGATATGACAGATGGTGATTTTGATGTCGTTATAACAACTGGTAATTTCTCAGTTGATGTGACAACTGGTAATGTTGATATTACAACTAACCAAACCTTGACGGTAGAAGGTGATGTTGTTGATATTCATGGTATTTCTACTGTAAACCTTGATACTACTGATCTTGTAGTAGACACAACATCATTTGTTATAACAAGTGACACTAACACAATTAATGGTACACTTAATGTAAACGATGATCTGAATATTGGATCTGATAACACAGATACGGTGAACATTAATTCAAAAATAGGAACAACATTATATTCATTTGACAACACACAATCATTAGGATCAACTGGTGATATGTTTAATGAAGCATACTTCAACAGATTCATTGCTGAGGGTGGAAACACAACAACTAATACAACAACTGGTGACATTGTTACTGCTGGTGGTATTGGTGTAGGTGAAAATCTTTATGTAGGATCAAATACTACAATCGTAAATGATCTTGGTGTTGGTGGAAATACTACATTAACTGGTACATTACTTGTTACTAATGACACACAATCAATTGATGTTATTACAGGGTCAATTGTTACTGCTGGTGGAATGGGTATTGGAAGAGAATTGTTTGTCGGTGGTCAGGTTAACGCTTTAAGTGGATTCATTGGTGATATCACCGGTAATGTTCTTGGTGATGTTCAAGGTGATGTTCAAGGTTCGTTGGTTGGTGAGACAGTTGAAGCTGATGTCATTACATCCAACATTTCACTTTATGTTGGTAGTACATCCGAACTTGCTGGAATTGTTACAATAACTGATACTACTGGTTCAACTGGTAAAGACTCAGGTGCATTGGTGGTTGATGGTGGAGTTGGTATCGAAGAAAACCTTCACGTTGGTGGATCAGTAACAATCGGTACCACTTTTGAAGCACCCGATTTCGTATTCCAGTTTGGTGAAGTACAAGGTTCCATTTCTTCTACTGACAAAGATACTGGTGCCGTGGTTATCACACAGGGTGGTCTTGGTGTAGAAGAAAATGTAAATGTAGGTGGTTATGTTAATGTGGTCGGTAACATTTCAACAACTTCTGGTACAATCGGTGGTTTAACTGCGGTAGAACTCACACAATTGAATAACATTGATTCTGTTACTATCACAAACGGTCAGTGGGTATATGTTGGTGATATGAACCAAAGTGTTACAACTACTGACAATGTTACATTTAATGCTGTTAAAGTTAATGACACGACAACATCTACAAATAAAGACACAGGTGCATTAGTGGTTGAGGGTGGAGTTGGTATCGAAGAAAACCTAAATGTAGGTGGTAATACTGGTTTTATTGGTAATGTAACAGTTAGTGGTGATCTCACCGTTAACGGAACAACAACCACTATAAACTCAACAACAGTACGTGTTGAAGATAATATAATGGTAGTAAACGCTGGTGAAATTGGTGCTGGTGTTACAATAGGTACCGCTGGCATCGAAGTTGATAGAGGTTCTGAAGCAAACTTCCAGTTCATCTTTGATGAGTCTGATGACTTATTTAGAGTTGGTAAAGTTGATTCTCTACAAGCAGTAGCAACAAGAGAAGACACACCAAAATCATTGGGAACTGCTATTTGGGATGATACAACAAGTAAGTTTATCACAATTAATTGGGAATCTGCAACTGACGCACAAACCTTGGTAAGTGGTAGAAAGTATTTGGCTGATGGAAGTATTTCATCTTTGGTATTACCGATATCACCAGTTCAAGGACACACTATTATTATTCACGATGAAATGGGTGATTGGTTTAACTCTCCCGTTTTTATTGATAGAAATGGTAACAATATCATGGGTGTTGCCGATGATTTAGTTCTTAATACAGATAATGCAACCGTTGAATTAGTATTTACAACATCCAAAGGATGGAAAATAGTATAAGGAGATTAGTATGACTACATATTTGAGTGATTTTAGAGGAGTATCAAAATCTGTGGTGAGTGGGGTGGTTGCGGGAACAACCACCCTAGACTCTCTATTGACAGATGTTTATAGAAAGGCAGTTTATAATATAGTTGTGGAAGATGATATCACAGGGGAAATGTATACAACATCCCTATCAATGGTAGATGATTCAACAGGTATTATTGTAACGGAGTTTGATAATGTGGGTAATCTGGTTGTTAGTTTTGATACAGATGGTTATTTGGATTTCCCATCAACAATGAATTTGAACATGACACTTCCAGTTGGTTTCAGTGGATCATATTCATTTGAAAGACAGTTGTTCATTAAAAAGAGTAGTTATGTATATGTTGCACCGACACTTAACATTGGTTTACTACATACATTAGATAATCCAAATGCGTATGACACTGCTGACAATGACTCATTTGGTAGATCAGTATCAATATCGGATACATATTCAATAGTTGGTGCCCCGAATGAAGATGATGCAGGTGGACTTGATTCAGGTAAATCATATATTTACAATACTGTTACTGGTGAGTTGTTATGGACTCTTGATAACCCAAATGCATATGATACATCAGCTAGTGATACATTTGGATCTGCTGTTTCGATATCAGATACATATTGTGCTGTTAGTGCATCAACAGAAGATGATGCTGGTGGATTAAGTTCAGGGAAAGTGTATATTTTCACTAATGCAACAGGTGAATTACTACATACATTAGATAATCCAAATGCATATGGTACATCGGCAGGTGATAATTTTGGTAAATCAGTTGCAATAACAGATAGTTACTGTATAGTTGGTGCTCATAATGAAGATGATGATAGTGGATCAAATTCGGGTAAAGCCTATATTTATAATACTGTAACAGGTGCATTATTACATACATTGGATGATCCGAACTTGGATGGTTTTGGCGGTGATCTTTTCGGTATTTCTGTTGATCTGACAGATACATATTGTGTGGTCGGTGCCCAATCAGAAAGATTAGAAGGTATTACTTCGGGTATAGCATATATCTTTAATACCGTAACAGGTGATCTATTACATACATTAGAAAACCCAACAGTGTACGGTACGGTTGGAGCTGACTTATTTGGAGTTTCAGTTGCAATAACAGATAGTTACTGTATAGTTGGTGCTGGTGGAGAAGATAGTGCAACCGCCGATGATGTTGGAGCAGCATACATCTTTAACACTGTAACAGGTGATTTGTTACACACATTAACCAATCCAACACCTTTTGAATGGGATGGGATGGGATATTATGTTGATATAAACGACTCATTCTCTTATGTTAACTCATGGAATAGATCATTTATATTTAGTAATACTACAGGGGAGTTGTTAGATACTATTGAAGATCCGTTATCATCATCTGATGGGTTTGGTTCCATAGTTTCGATGTCAGATTCATATTGTATCACATCAACTACGTATTATGACGGTGATGGAGAAACAACACCGGATACTGGAATTGCATTCATTTTCGGACTTAGTACATAAAGTAAAGTAAAAATAAAATAATAGTGGAGGTTTGGAAGCTATGGCAATACAAGATTTTAAAATAAAGAAAGGTATTAATATTGGTAGTGGTGTGTTTATTGCCAATGAAAATGAGGTTAGTTTTGGTGGAGTTGATATTTCTGGTATATCAACAAATGAGGTAACACAAATAAGTAATATTGATGATGTTACTGTCTCAAATGGTCAGTGGGTATATGTTGGTGATATGGACCAAAGTATCATGACAACCGATAATGTAACATTTGGTGGTGTAGTTTCAACTGGTAACATTTCAACAACTTCTGGTACAATCGGTGGTTTAACTGCGGCAGAACTTCTACAATTGAATAACATTGATGATGTTACTATCACAAATGGTCAGTGGGTATATGTTGGTGATATGGACCAAAGTATCATGACAACCGATAATGTAACATTTGGTAGTGTAGTTTCAACTGGAAATATCTCAACTACTTCTGGTACGATCGGTGGTTTAACTGCGGCAGAACTTCTACAATTGAATAACATTGATGATGTTACTGTCTCAAACGATCAATGGTCATATGTTGGTGGTATGAACCAAGGTGTTGCCACAACCGATTCACCTACATTCGTATCAGTTAACACCAACCTTACAGGAGACGTAACAGGAGACGTAACAGGTAATGCTGATACCGCTTCATCATGGGAAACACCAAGAACTATAGAGTTGATTGGTGGTGTTACGGGAATATCAACTGGATGGGACGGTTCTAGTAATTTGGCATTTACAACAACGGTTGTTGGTAATATATTCGACCAAACTTTGAATACAACTGACAGTGTTGAATTTGTTGGTGTTACTGGTAATCTTACAGGAGACGTAACTGGTAATCTTACAGGAGACGTAACTGGTAATCTTACAGGAGACGTAACTGGTAATCTTACAGGAGACGTAACTGGTAATCTTACAGGAGACGTAACT